>Ga0302325_10008191_pt1 | contig 23026 bp, 25 predicted proteins | sample Palsa_T0_2_FD_201948 | JGI IMG/M metagenome (GOLD analysis project Ga0302325, IMG submission 201948) | Peat permafrost microbial communities from Stordalen Mire near Abisko, Sweden - Palsa_T0_2 | ecosystem: Environmental > Terrestrial > Soil > Palsa > Peat permafrost | place: Sweden: Abisko... | reverse complement strand
GCCTTCTTGCCGACTGCGATCTTGCTCATGTGCTCTCGTCAATTCTTGACCGGCTCGAATATGGCGTCCAGGTTCAGATGATCGCAGAAATCCATGAACTCCTCCCGCAGCACGCCGATGTGCAGACGGCTCGGGACGTTCACGATCATCTGCACGGAAAACATCGGGGCGCCGGTGTGCGCCGCCGCATACGAACGTGTCGATAGCTCCGCGATGTCAACGCCGCGCTGGGCAAAAAAGCCCGAAAGGCCCGCCACGATACCGGTCTGATCGAGGCAGACCACGTCGATCGAGTACGGCAGCATGTCGTTGCGCGCCGCGCGCTCCTCGGTGCGCCGCAATTGAATGTTCATGCCCGTGGCGTCGGCGAGCTTCTTGAACTCGCCTTCGAGCTTGGCAAGGGTGTGCCAGTTGCCGTCGACCAGGAGCAGCATGGCGAACTCGCTGCCGAGCGAAGTCATGCGGCTTTCGCTAATGCTTCCGCCGCAATCGGCGACCGCCTTGGACAGCTCGTGGACCATGCCGACGCGATCCCCGCCCACCGCGCTAATTACAATATGTTGTTTCATCGATGCAAATTCTACCGGATGGCGCTTGCCACAGTGCAGTCTCAAGAATTATGGTAGCGGTATTTCCCCTCGGGAGCCTCAATGCGCGGAAGCCTGGTAGCCATCGTCACGCCGATGAGCGTCGACGGGAGCCTGGACCTGGCCTCATGGGATCGGCTGCTCGATTTTCACCTGGCGGAGGGCACCGACGGCATCGTGATCGCCGGCACCACCGGGGAGTCGCCGGTCTTGACGCTCGAGGAGATCGAGGCGCTCACCCGCCGGGCGGTTGCCCACTGCGCCGGCAAGATTCCGCTGATCGTCGGCGCAGGCACGAACTCGACGGCGAGCACCGTGGCGCGAACTCGAGCGCTGTCCGGGCTCGGGGTCGACGCCGTCATGCTCGTGACTCCATATTACAACAAGCCCCCCCAGGAAGGCCTGTTTCGCCACTTCATGGCGGCCGCGGATGCCTCCGCCGTGCCGGTCGTGATGTACAACGTACCCTCGAGGACGGCGGTCGACCTCAAGCCTGACACGGTTGCGCGGCTCGCCCACCACCCGCGTATCAGGGCGCTCAAGGATGCGAGCGCGAGTCTCGCGCGCGTGCGTGACCTTTTGGCGGTGTGTCCTGCGGATTTCTCGGTGTTATCGGGCGACGATGCGACCGCGATCGACTGGATCGGCGCGGGCGCGCACGGCGTCATCTCCGTGACGGGCAACGTCGTGCCGCGGCGCATGCGCGAGGCCGCGAGCGCGGCACTCGCGGGCGATCTCACCGCGGCCCGCGCCATCGATGCGCACCTCAAGTCCCTGCACGAGGATCTGTTCGTCGAGGCGAATCCGATTGCGGTGAAGTGGGCCGTGGCGCAGTTGGGTCTCATCGGGAACGCAATCCGCTCGCCGCTGGTCGAACTGTCGCCGGCTCACCACGAGACGGTGCTGCGCGCGATGCGTTCGGCGGGCGTGCGACTCGAGGACCGTGCAGCGTGAGAATTCATCGGATCATTTTGGTGCTCGCCGTCGCGGCGCTGTCGAACGGCTGCGCGCGCTTGCTGCACGGCTTTGCGCCGGACTGTCATAAGCCGCAGGAATACCAGCGAGCGGTGCAGAGGCCGGCGCTGCAGGTGCCTGCGGGACTCGACACCCCGAACACCCAGGGCGCGCTGGTGATTCCGACCGTCGATGTGGTGCCGCCACCACGCGGACCGCACGAGGCGTGCCTCGACGTGCCGCCGCGCTACAAGCCCGCACCGCCCAACAAGGCGGGCAGCAGCACGGGTTAGGCGCGGCCGGCCAGGCGCGGCCGGCTAGGCCTGACTGGCCGCGCCGATTTGATCGCTCCGGCGGCCTCGGGTACCCTTGCGGCCCGCGCTGTGGTCCTGTCATCCGCGGAGAGGTGGCCGAGTGGTCGAAGGCGCTCGCCTGGAAAGTGAGTAACACCCTAAAAGGTGTTCGAGGGTTCGAATCCCTCCCTCTCCGCCAACTTCCGCGCGTGCTAAACTACCGCTATACGGTGCGACATCACCCGGCTCCGCCAACAAGCGCCCTGTTCGGTCCATGGTGGCTCGCGTTGGCATCTTCGCGGCGACTGGTCACGAACCCCGTCAGGCCCGGAAGGGAGCAGCGGTACGGCTTTAAGTCGGGCGCCGAAGACCTGCTAGCGCGGGCCGCCTCCTATAAACTGCTGCTTTGACATCCTCCCCGCCCTAGAGAAGGTCTGGGATTCCCTCAGCAGGCGTTCGATGTCCCGAACGGAAGAGGATATTTCGAGCAGAGTTGATGTCCCGATCATGCGCAACACCACACTCAGCACATACCCAGCTTCTTATTCCGAGCTCTGCGACACCTTTCGGCCCCGTCTTGGCGTGGCAAGACGAACAGTCTCGGGTGGAGAACGATTCATTCACTTCCTCGTACCAAGCTGCGTGCGCAGTCGCTTTGTAGCGGAGCATGCCTCGGAAGGAAGACCAGCCTGCATCGAGGACGGATTTCGCCAGGCGGGTCTTGGCGAGTCCGGCGGCGTTCACGTTGCCGACCGCAATATGATCGAACTCTCGAACGATGAGAGTCGAGCGTTTATGGTGAAAGTCACGGCGGGCATTGGCGATACGGGCGTAAATGTTGTCGCCTGGCGTCTTTTACGGGCGCGCTGCGCGATAGCGAGTTTGTCGGCCAACTGGCGCAGATACCGCGGGTTCTCGATCTTGTCTCCCGTCGAGAGAGCCGCGAAGTCTTTAAGGCCCAAGTCGATGCCGATGCCGCAGCGCACCGGCCGCGGTTCAGGCGCAGCCACCTCCACGACGATGTTCAGGAACCAATGCCCGCGGGCATCGCAGGAGAAGCTCGTGCCGTCCTTGATCTTGCCTTCGGGGAGCGGGCGGGAGTGAAACACCCGGAAGGTGTTGCCTGCGAAGCGGAAGGCTTGCCCCTCGCGTTTGAGATCCCGGCCCTTCAAGGGCACCCAGCCCAACGAGCGCCGGCCCCGCCAGCGCAAGCACGGGCGGTTTCTATGCCGGCGGGACTTGGCGTATTGCTCGCATACGGCGTTGATGGTGCCGGCATGCAAGGCGAGATCCTTGCTGCTCCCCGCAGTCAAGCGATTCAGATCAAAACCGCTCGGCCAGCGCTTGTTCCACTTCAGAGCCTGAAGTTGAGTATCGTTGCAGAAATTCCAGACGAAATTGCAGGCGCGCGCCTGGCTGTTAAGCAGTCCAGTGAGGGATTTGATGCGGTATCGATACACCAGCAACATCGGCGGAAGTTAATGCCTTCACAGAGATCAGACAAGACCATAAAACTGACCAAAACGGCCATATTTAGGAACAGCAAACCCCCACCTCAGGAGAGGCACTTCCTCCCAGGCGCAAGCACCGCGGTCTCCGTGCCGGAGAAGCTATGAGCTATATCGTACTGGCGCGCAAATGGCGCCCGAAGCGTTTCGCCGAAATGGTGGGGCAGGAGCACGTGCTGCGCGCGCTCAGCAACTCCCTTGACAGCGGCAAGATCCATCATGCGTTCCTGTTCACCGGCACGCGCGGCGTGGGCAAGACCACCATTGCGCGCATTCTCGCGAAATCCCTGAACTGCGAGCGCGGCGTGAGCTCGAACCCCTGCGGCGTGTGTGCGGCGTGCCGAGAGATCGACGAGGGGCGTTTCGTCGATCTCATCGAGGTCGATGCCGCCTCGCGCACCAAAGTGGACGACACCCGCGAGCTGCTCGACAACGTGCAGTACGCGCCGAGCTGCGGGCGCTACAAGGTGTACCTCATCGACGAGGTGCACATGCTGTCGAACCATTCCTTCAATGCGCTCTTGAAGACGCTCGAGGAGCCCCCGCCGCACGTCAAATTCCTGCTCGCGACCACGGACCCGCAGAAGCTGCCCGTTACCGTACTGTCGCGCTGCCTGCAATTCAGCTTGAAGCGTCTGTCCTCGAGCCTCATCGCCGAGCGCATGAAAGTCATCGCGACCGCCGAGAAGCTCGACTTCGAGCCCGCGGCTCTCGCGCTTCTCGCGCGCGCCGCCGACGGCAGCATGCGTGATGGCTTAAGCTTGCTGGACCAGCTGATCGCTTTTGGCGGGGGAGCCTTAAGCGAGGCGAATACGCGCGCCATGCTGGGCACCATCGACCGCGGGCACGTGACCCGCATCGTCGAGGCGCTGTCGCGCGAAGATGGCCCGGGGCTGCTCGCGCAAGTGGCCGACCTGGATCGCGACGCCCCGGACTACGACCGCGCACTCGCCGATCTGTCGGCCTTTCTGCAGCGCATCGCCATCGTGCAGATCGTGCCCGATGCCGCCCAGGACGACGAGCAGTTCGACGCCGAGGCGCTCGCGCGTTTGAGCCGCTCGATGGCGGCGGAGGACGTGCAGCTTTACTACCAGATTGCGCTCGCCGGCCGCCGCGACCTGTCGCTCGCACCGGATCCGCGGCTCGGCTTCGAGATGACGCTATTGCGCATGCTGGCCTTTCGTCCCGACGCCGCCGGGACGAGCGCGGGTGTCCGGCGTCCCGTAGCCCTGCCTGCGAGCACCGATGCAGCCCCGCCGCGCGCGGCCGCCGTGCCCGCGAGCACCGATGCAATCGCACGCCCGGCCGCCGTGCCCGCGGGTACTGATGCGGCCCCACGTGCCGGCGCCGTGCCGGCGAACATCGATGCGACCTCGTGGCCGCGCATCGTCGAGGGTGCGAACCTCAGCGGCATGCTCCGCCAGTTCGCGCTCAATTGCATCCCGGCCTCGTTCGAGCGCGACGTGCTGACGCTGCGGGTCGATGAGGTGGTGGACGCGCGGCGCTCGCGCGCGATCGAGGATAAGCTCCTGCAGGCCCTGACCAAGTACCTCGGCCGCGAGTTGCGGCTGCTCTTCGAGGTCTCGCAGAACGAGCTCGTGACCCCGGCGCGCCAGCGTGTGCTCGCAGATCAGGACAGGACCGCGCGTGCGGCAGCCGCCTTCGAGGCGGATCCGGTCGTCAAGGGGCTGCAGGAGCGATTCGGCGCCGAGGTGGATTCCGCTTCGGTGAAACCGGCCAACTAGCACAGGAGACTCTCGATGATGAAAGGCGGACTCGGTAATCTGATGCGCCAGGCGCAGCAGATGCAGGAGAATATGGAGAAAGAGCTCGTGAATCTCGAGGTGACCGGTGAGTCGGGCGCGGGCATGGTGAAGGTCGTGCTCAATGGGCGTCACGAGGCAAAAAAAGTGACCATCGAGCCCAAGCTCGTGTCGGAGGATCTGGAGATGCTCGAGGACCTCGTGGTCGCGGCCATCAACGACGCCTCGCGCAAGATCGAGGAGCGCAGCAAGGAGAAATACGCGGGTCTCATGTCGGGAATGAAGCTTCCCCCGGGCATGAAGCTGCCGTTCTGAGGCGATGAAGTACACGCCCACGCTCGCGCGCCTGATCGATGCCTTGCGCTGTCTGCCCGGCGTCGGTCCGAAGTCCGCCCAGCGCATGGCCTTTTACCTCCTGGAGCGCGACCGGGACGGCGGCCGCGCGCTCGCGCAGTCGCTCAGCGAGGCGCTGTCCTCGGTCGGGCATTGCAAGCGCTGCCGCATGCTCACGGAAAGCGAGCTGTGCGCCATTTGCGCAACCCCGCAACGCGAAGCGGCGCAGCTCTGCGTGGTCGAATCTCCGGCCGATGTGGTTGCGATCGAGCAATCCGGCGGCTTTCGCGGACGCTATTTCGTGCTCATGGGCCACTTGTCGCCGCTCGACGGCATCGGGCCGGCCGAGCTCGGGCTCGATGAGTTCGAGCAGCTGCTCGCCGAGGGCGAGGTGCGCGAGGTGATACTCGCCACCAATCCGACCGTGGAAGGCGAGGCCACCGCGCATTATCTCGGCGAGCTTGCGCTGCGCCGGGGGCTCAAGGCTTCGCGCATCGCTCATGGCGTGCCGGTGGGCGGGGAGCTCGAGTACGTGGACGGCGGCACGCTCGCGCACGCGCTCGCCGGGCGCACCCGCGTTTCCTGAGCTATGAGGCGAGCTTCTCGTACAGCCGATAGAGCCGGCGATAGCTCTCGTAGCGGCGCGCCGAGATCTCGCCCGCGAGTACGGCATTGCGCACCGCGCATTGCGGCTCCTCGAGATGCCGGCAATCGCTGAAGCGGCAATCGGCGGCGCGTCGGTGAATCTCGACGAAGCCGCGTTCGGCGGCGCGCGCCAGGCTTGCCGGCGGGGCGAAATCACGCACCCCCGGCGCATCGATCACCGCCGACTGCAACTCGGGCAAGCGCTCCGACGGCAGACGATAGCGGCGCGCCGTGGTCGTCGTGTGGCGGCCCTCCACCTCGCGCGTGAGCTCGGCGGTTTGCGCCTCGGCGTCCGGCACGAGCACGTTGACGAGCGAGGATTTGCCCACGCCCGATTGTCCGACGAGAAGCGTTGCGCCGCCCTCGAGCGCGCTGCGCAGCGCCGGAAGGCCTGCGCCGGTGCGCGCCGACACCTCGATGCAGGGGAGGCCGAGGATGCGGTAGTTGGCGAGCTCCGCCGCCACATCCTCGCAGCTCATGTCCGATTTGTTGACGATCAGGAGCGCCTCGATGTCCTTGAGGCGCGCGCCCGCCCAGTAGCGATCCACCACGAACCAGTCGGGAAGCGGCTCGCAGGCGACCACCGCGGCCACGCGGTCCAGGTTGGAGGCGACGGGCTCGCCGCGTCCCCGGGCATCGATGCGCTCGAGCAGATTGCGGCGCGGCTCGAGCGCATCGATACTCGGGCCGCCGTCCGATTCGCCGCTCACCCAGTGGACTCGATCGCCGCATACGATACGCTGCTTGCGGCCCTTCAACGCGCAGCGCAAAGTCTCCTCGCCCGATTGCACCAGCGCGCCGCGTCCGTAGCTCGCGAGCACGACGCCGACGCCGCTCCTGCCGCTCAATTCTCGGCCTCTGCTACCATTCGGCAATGAAGTCTCCCGAGAATCTAATTTGGATCGACCTCGAGATGACGGGCCTTTCGCCCGAGACTGATCTCATCATCGAAATCGCCACGATCGTAACCGACAAGCACCTCACTGTGCTCGCCGAGGGCCCGGTGATCGCGGTGCACCAGAGCGCCGCGGTGATGGCCGCAATGGACGACTGGAACCGCAAGCAGCACGGCGGCTCCGGTCTCACCGAGCGCGTGCTCGCAAGCCGCGTCGATACGGCGGCCGCGGAGCAGCGCACCCTTCAGTTTCTCGACAGGTGGGTCGAACCGCGCCGCTCGCCGATGTGCGGCAACAGCATTTGCCAGGACCGGCGCTTTCTCGCGCGCTACATGCCCGCACTCGAGCGTTATTTTCACTACCGCAATCTCGACGTGAGCACGCTCAAGGAGCTCGCGCAGCGATGGGCGCCGCACATCGCCAGCGCGTTTCACAAGAACGCGACGCACCTGGCGCAGGACGACGTGCGCGAATCGATCCGCGAGCTTGAGTACTACCGCGAGCACCTGCTACGGCCCCTCGGGGCCCCCGTCGCCTGAGCGCGGGCGTCCCTCGCAGGGGCCCACCGCTGTCCGGGCGCCCCTGGCTTCAGCGCCCCGCGGCGGCCTCGTTGGCGAGGAACATCCAGGTCTCCACAACCGTATCGGGATTGAGGGACAGGCTGGTGATGCCTTGCTCGACCAGCCAGCTCGCGAGCTCGGGGTGGTCGGAGGGCCCCTGGCCGCAGATGCCCACATATTTGCCCTGCGCTTTGCAGGCTTTGATGGCCATGGCCATGAGTGCCTTCACCGCCTCGTCGCGCTCGTCGAAGAGCTTGGCGATCACGCCCGAATCGCGGTCGAGACCGAGCGCGAGCTGGGTCATGTCGTTCGAGCCGATCGACATGCCGTCGAAGTACTCGAGATAGCGGTCGGCGAGCAGGGCGTTGGTCGGCAGCTCGCACATCATGATGTGCAGCAGGCCGTTGTCGCCGCGCTTCAAGCCGTTATCGGTGAGCAGCTGCGTGACAGCTTTCGCCTCGGCGAGCGTGCGCACGAAAGGCACCATGATCTGCACGTTCGTCAGCCCCATCTCGTCGCGCACGCGCTTGAGCGCGCGGCACTCGAGCTCGAAGCATGGCCGGAAGACTTTGTCGATGTAGCGCGAGGCGCCACGGAAACCGAGCATCGGATTTTCCTCGTGCGGCTCGTAACCCTTGCCGCCGATCAAGTTCGCATACTCGTTCGACTTGAAATCCGATAGCCGTACGATCACGGGCTCGGGCGCGAAGGCCGCCGCGATCTGCGCGACGCCCTCGGCCAGCTTGTCGACGTAGAAGCTCACCGGGTCCGCATAGCCGGCGATTTGCTGGGAGATGGTTTCCTTCAGCTCCGGGCTCTGCTTGTCGAACTCGAGCAGGGCGCGCGGGTGCACTCCGATCATGCGGTTGATGATGAATTCGAGCCGCGCGAGGCCTACGCCGTTGTTGGGCAGACCGGCGAACTCGAACGCGCGATCGGGATTGCCGACGTTCATCGCGATCTTCACGGGAATGGGCGGCAGCGAGTCGAGCTCGATGCTGCGCTGATCGTAATCGAGCATGCCGTCGTAGACATGGCCGGTGTCGCCCTCGGCGCAGGAGACCGTCACCGCCTGGTTCTCGCGGATTGCCTGGGTGGCGGTCACGCAGCCGACCACGGCCGGGATACCGAGCTCGCGCGCGATGATGGCCGCGTGGCAGGTGCGTCCTCCGCGGTTGGTGACGATGGCCGACGCGCGCTTCATCACCGGCTCCCAGTCGGGGTCGGTCATGTCCGCGACCAGCACGTCCCCGGCGCGCACCCGCGACATCTCCTTCACGTCGCGGATGATGCGGGCGTGGCCGGCACCGATCCTCTGCCCGATGCTGCGGCCGCTCACGAGGAGCGTCGAGCGCGCTTTCAACGTAAAGCGTTGGATGGTGCGCCCGGCGCGGCTCTGCACCGTCTCGGGCCGCGCCTGCAAGATGTAGATCTTGCCGCTCTCGCCGTCCTTGCCCCACTCGATGTCCATTGGCGTGCCGTAGTGCTCCTCGATGACGAGCGCCTGCTTGGAGAGCTCCACGATGTCCGCTTCGTCGATGGAGAATCGCTGGCGATCCTCGACCGGCACATCGACCGTGCGCACGCGCTCCTGTGAGCCGGGCTCGGCGTACACCATCTTGATGGCCTTCTGGCCGAGATTCTTGCGCACGATCGAGCGCCGTCCGGCGCGCAGGGACGGCTTGTAGACGTAGAACTCGTCGGGGTTCACCGCGCCTTGAACCACCGTCTCGCCGAGACCGTAGGAGGAGGTGAGGAATACGACGTCGCGGAAGCCGGAGTCCGTGTCGAGCGTGAACATGACCCCGGCCGCACCGAGATCGCTTCGCACCATGTGCTGCACTCCGACGGAAAGCGCCACCGCGTTGTGATCGAAGTTGTTGTGCACGCGGTAGGCGATGGCGCGGTCGTTGAACAGGGACGCGTAGACCTCGTGCATCGAGGCGAGCAGGTGGTCCTCGCCGCGCACGTTCAGGAAGGTCTCTTGCTGCCCTGCGAAAGAGGCTTCCGGCAAATCCTCCGCGGTCGCCGATGAGCGCACGGCGACGGCGAACTCGGGGCCGCTACCCATCTTGCGATACGCGGCGAGGACCTCGTCCCGCAAGCGCTTCGGGAACGGGGAGGCGAGCATCCAGCCGCGGATTTGCTTGCCGACGGTGGCGAGCCGCTCCACGTCGTCGACGTCGAGCGAGCCGAGCGCTTCGGCAATGCGCCCGCTCAAATTCTCCTGCGCGAGAAAATCGCGGTAGGCGTGCGAGGTCGTCGCGAATCCCCCCGGAACCGAGACCCCCAGATTCGACAACGTCGAGATCATCTCGCCGATCGAGGCGTTCTTGCCGCCCACCACCTCGATGTCCTTGCTCTTCAACTTCTCAAACGGAATGATGTACGGGTTCATCGCTTCTGGTACTCGCTTCTTGTCCGGCCATGGAATAAGTGAAACACTTCCGGGATAAACGCCCGCCGACACATGGAACTACCGTGAGTAAACGAACAGTGTTTTTTGTATCAGACCAGACGGGCATTACCGCGGAGACGATGGGCCACAGCCTCATGACACAGTTCGACGGAATCGAATTCCGACAGGTGACTGTGCCATTTATCTCCACCGTTGACAAGGCGATAGAGGCGGTGCGAAAGATCGATCTGGTGGGCAAGCACGAGGGGGTGCGTCCCATAGTTTTCAGCACCCTCGTGCAGGAAGACGTGCGCAATGTGGTGCGTGGGAGCACGGGCTTTTTTCTGGATTTCTTCGACGCTTTCCTAGCACCGCTCGAGAACGAACTGAAGACGCAATCCTCCCATGCGATGAGTAGGACGCACCGCAATGCCGACACGCACTCCTATGCCATGCGCATCGATGCGACCAATTTCGCGCTCGCGAACGACGACGGATCCGTACTGCGCGATTACGAGCGTGCCGACGTGATCCTCATCGGCGTATCGCGCTCCGGCAAGACGCCGACGTGTCTGTATCTGGCCATGCAGTACGGAATATTCGCGGCGAACTATCCGTTGACGGAGGACGATCTGGAATCGCGCAAGCTTCCGCGCGGCCTCGATTTGCACGCGCGCAAGCTGTTCGGCCTGACGATCAAGCCGGACCGGCTGCAGCAAATCCGCAACGAACGGCGTCCCGACAGCCGCTACTCCTCGCCCCGCCAAGTCGCCTTCGAGGTGCGCGCGGCGGAGTCCTTGTTCGAGCGCCACGGCATTCCGTTCATCGATGCGACCGAAGTCTCAATCGAGGAAATATCGAGCAGGATTCTCGACCGCACCGGTATCGAGCGGCGATTGCGGCCCTGACACGACTTACCTGCATGGTATAGTCGGCCCATGATCGCCGATCAGTGGTGCCGAACGTCCTGGCGGGCCCGCCCCGGGAGCTTCGTGAGTCTCATGACGCTGTACGAGAGCAATTTCGTGCGTCTGGGATGGCTGGTGCGCGACCTGCGTTCGATCGTCTCGCGCGCGGTATCGCGCGTCGGCTCGGACTGTGATCTCTTTCTCACGCCGATCGAGTCGTGTCCCTACACAAGTGTGTTCCGCCTCACCTATGAGTTCGATTTAGAGGGGGAGTGGGTGTGCGATCCGGATCTGGAGGTGTGCGTGTATCACGATGCGCGGCTGGCCGAGGTGCGCAGCTTTCGCGGCTTCAAGCGCCATCCCGAGCTCGTCCGCCTCGAGTCCGGACTCAAGCGTGAACTGGATCAGCGCTGGAGCCGTAACATGCTGTTAAATAAATGGCTGGAATACTGCGCCGAGCGAGGCCATCACTTCTAGTGGGTAGATTCCCCCTGGTGTCCCGCGACTGATCTATCGGCTCGAGGCGGGACATTGATCGACAAGCTCAGCTTTCTCAAGGGAGGGTCGGAGAGCGGCAGCGTGAGCGCCGACGAAGAGCGCCTCATGCAGCTCTTTCAGAATCGTGCGGGCCTCAAAAAGGCCTACGCCGATCTCAAGGACGAATTTCACATCCTGCGCGACCGCCTGAAGCAGCAGGAGGGCGCCACGCTGCGCGTTCAGGAACAGCTCGATGCGCTCGGCGATCTGCTCGCGGACCCCGCCACCGGTTTCGGTGCGCTCGTCTTCTTTCAGCTGCGCGGACTGTGGAAGACGTGCCATCAGCAGCTCGCCAAATTCGCGACGGACCTTACCCGCCAGCAGGAGGCGCGCGAGACGGCGCGTCATGCGGCCGAATGCGAGGCCACCAAGAACATGCGCCTCGCCGACGTCGAGGAGCGGCTGCAAGCGGCCGCGGCCGAGGCCGACGCCCATCGCGAGCGTCTCGCGGCAGCTCAATCCGAGCTGTCGCGACTCACCGCCTTCTGGCATTACTTCCGCCGCCGCCGCGGGCAGCGCGCGCTCGAGTCGCTTCGCCAGGGCGTGGTGGTGGCCGATTCCGCGGTGGGCGAGCTGCATGCGGAGAAGAGCGCGATCGTGGCCGAGATGGCCCCCGATTTCCCCGGTATCTCCCTGGCCGCACGGCGCAACATCAACCTCGCCATCATCAGCTACGCAGAGTCGCTCTGCGAGCACGTCGATGAGTTCGGGCTGGCGGCGCGCGCGAAGGAAGCGGTGGCCCGCCGGGTGCACGAGATGGCATTCGGCTCGCGCACCGAATGCGAGGAGTACATGCAGCGCGTGCAGAAGGCGCAAACGGCGGTAGCCAACCACCGGCAAATCACCGCGGCGGTGAAGGGAAAGCTCGAGCGGCTGCGCGCGATCGGGGAATATCGGAATCTCGCCGACACGGTGCCCACGGCGGATTCGCTCGCGGCCGCGAGCGCGGCCTCACAGAGCCAGTGGAACGTGCTCGCCGAGGACTACTGGGATCTCTACAATCTGCTGCTGCGCTGAAGCGCTGCCCGCCCGGTGGGCGGGCGGCACCCTCAATGCAGCTCGTTGTGCAGGTCCGTGCGCCGGGCCTGGGTGGGACCGACCTTGTGCACCGAGGTCACCGCGAAATCCGCGGCGATCTGCGTCGCCTCATCGAGGATGATGCCCGCCGCGGCGTCGTCCTTGATCTCCTCGAGCGACTTGACGGGAGGTTCACCGTGAGCCGCGCGCAGCCCGTTCTCGCGCTCGAGCCGGCCCGCGTCGAGCCGCTTGCGCTCGGTCTCGCGGGTCTTCAAGTTGAGCGAGACGGTCTTCTGATTGCGGATCGAGTCGAGTGCCGCGATATCCTCGCGCAAGTAGTGGAAATCCGCGCTGTCGGCCGTGCGGTCGTCGTGCAGCTTCTGCAGCATCGAGGCGGCCGACTTGAGGTCGCCCTCCGCCTTGAAGGACGCGGGCTCGATGTGGTCCCAGGGCAGTGCCCGGTCGCGGGTGCTCTCGCCCACCTCGTTCGCATCGATGAGAGAGGGAATCGAGATGTCGGGCGTCACGCCCCGGTCCTGCGTGCTCTCGCCGGTGACCCGGTAGTACTTGCCGATGGTGACGTTCAGCTGCCCGAGCTCGGGCTTGCGCCCGAAGATGGTGTAGTTGAGCGGATGCGCGTTCTGCACCGTGCCCTTGCCGTACGTCTGCTGGCCGATGATCAGACCGCGTCCGTAATCCTGGATGGCGCCGGCGAAGATCTCGGAGGCGGACGCGCTGAAGCGGTCGACCAGAACGATCAACGGGCCGCTGTAGAAGATCGCCGGATCCGGATCGTCGTCGACCTCGATGCGTCCCGTGGTATCGCGCAGCTGCACCACCGGTCCGCGGTCGATGAACAGGCCGGTCAAGGACTCGGCCTCGGGCAGGTAGCCGCCGCCGTTTGCGCGCAGATCCATGATGAGGGTCTCGGCGCCGTCCTTGCGCAGCTCGCCGATCAGCCGCTGCACGTCGCGGGTGGTGCTGCGAAAGTCCTTCGCTCCGGCGCGGCTTGCGTCGTAGTCCTGATAGAAGCTCGGCACGGTGATGATGCCGATCTTCACGTCGCGCCCGTTGCGGGTCACGGTGCGCATCGCCTTGTGCGAGGCCTGTGCCTCGAGGGAGACGCGGTTGCGCGTGAAGTCGACCACCTTCTGCGCCGTTCCAGGCGCCGCGCCGGCCGGCAGCAGCTGCAGGCGCACCACGGTGCCGCCCGGGCCGCGGATCTTCTGCACCACATCGTCGAGGCGCCAGCCGATCACGTCGACGAGGTCGCCGGTCTTGCCTTCGCCGACCGCGGTGATGCGATCGTTCGCGGCGAGCTTGCCGCTCACCGCAGCAGGGCCGCCCGCGATCACGTCGATGACCGTGACGTAGTCGTCGGTCAGCTGCAGCGAGGCGCCGATGCCCTCATAGGAAAGGCTCATCTGGATGTTGTACTCCTCGGAGTTGCGCGCCGAGAAGTAATTGGAGTGCGGGTCGAGCGACAGCACGAACGCGTTCATGAACGCCTCGAACACGTCCTCGGGTTTGCTTTGATCCATGCGCTTCGCCACGTGCTCGTAGCGCTTGCGCAGAATGTCCGTGACCTCCGGCCACTGCTTGCCCGTGATGATGAGCGACAGAGCGTCGTTCTTCACACGCTTGCGCCACAACTCGTTCATCTCCGCGGCATTCGCGGGCCACGGCTCCTTTTCCCGGTCGAAGTTGAACGACTCCTCGACGTCGAAGTCGGGCTTCTTCTGCAGCAGCTCGATGGCGTAGTTCATGCGCTCGCGGCTGCGCTGCTGAAAGCGGCGGAAGATCACGAAGGCCGGTTCCACGTCGCCCGCCTTGATCGCGTCATCGAGCTCGTAACGGTATTTCTCGAACTCCGCGATGTCGCTTGCGAAGAAATAGCTGCGGCCGCTGTCGACGGCGTCGAGATAGCGGTCGAGGATGAGGCTCGAGAGATGGTCATCGAGCGGCGCGCGGCGATAGTGCTCGCGGGCGATGATGTCGCTCACTCGCCGCGCCACGTAGTTCTCCTGCTCCGTGGGCTCGAGCACGGCGCCGGCCGCCGCGGAGGGCGGGGCCACCGGCGGCGTCATGGCGGCGCCGAGCAATGCGGCGAGTCCGACCGCGCTCGCGCAAACGACGATGGCGGAGAGCCATCGAGGCCTCGCGACCTTGGTCTCCGAATGCTTTACGACCGTCATCAGCTGCCGTTCTCCTGTAAAATAACTGCCCGAGCCGCCTCAAGGCTAGACGAGCCCATGCCGCAAGCCAAGTGTATACGAGCCTGAAGATATGCGTCCGTTCACGGTTTTGATCGGCATCGTGCTGGGCTCGGCCGCCTCGATCACATTTGGCCTGGGAGCCGTCCTGATCGTGTTCTGTGTGCTGGCCGGGAGACACCCGGATCTGTGGCGTGAACTGCCGCGGCTCACGCTGAGCTTGCTGGCGTTCGGTGTTCTGACCGCGGCCAGCGCCGGTAGTTTCCTCGGCCAGGCCAAAGCCCGTCCCTGGCGCGGCTGGGCGCACATCGCCACCCTCGCCGTGCTTGCCGGCATCACCGTATGGTATTGGCCGCACCGCGCCTGAGCGGCGCCCGGCCGTTCGATTCTTCTGAGGAACGCGACTCCATGCGACATCGGCTTCATCGCGCGTTTTTGGCCGGTTGCCTTGCCGCAACGCTCGTGGGTTGCGGGCATCATCACCCCGCGCGCCAGGGGCTGCCGCTCGATCTCGAGGAAATGAGTCTTCGCGCGAACCTGCGCGTGCTCGCTTCGGACGATTCGGAGGGCCGCAAACCCGGAACGCCGGGCGGGCAGAAGAGCGTCGAGTTCCTGACGGCGCAGCTTCGCAAGTTCGGTCTTAAGCCCGGCAACGGCGATAGTTATGTTCAACAGGTGCCTCTGGTCGAGATCCGCGCGGCCGCGGATCCGACGCTCTCCATCGGCGGGGGGAGAGGCGCATTACTGCCGTTGCGCCAAGGTACGGACATGGTCCTCTGGACGCCGCGCACCGCCCCGGCGGCGGCGCTCGCACAGAGCGACCTCGTGTTCGTGGGTTACGGCATCGTGGCGCGCGAATATCATTGGGATGACTATGCGGGCGTCGATGTGCACGGCAAGACCGTGCTCGTGCTGCTGGGCGACCCTGCCTACGGCAGCCGCGATCCCGGCGTCTTCAAGGGTCTCTCGCTGAGCGCCTACGGGCGCTGGTCTTACAAAATCGAGGAGGCCGAGCGCCACGGCGCGGCCGGCGTCCTGTTGATTCACGATCCGGGCACGCTCGGATTCGGTTGGAATGCGGTGAGGAACACCTGGATGGGCGCGCACCTCGAGCTTGCCTCGACCGCGGGCCAACCGGACCTGCCGGCGATCGAGGGCTGGCTCACGGGCGGTGCGGGCCGCGCGCTCTTCTCGCAGGCTGCCCTCGACTACGGCGCGCTCGTGGCCGCGGCGGCTCGTCCCGGCTTCAAGGCATTGAGCATGGGACTCAAGGTGAGCGGCGAGGTGCATGCCGAGGTGCGCCGCTTCGACTCTCCGAACGTCATCGCGGTGGTTCCCGGGGCCGGTCACAAGCACGAGTACGTGCTCTACTGCGCTCACTGGGACGGTCTCGGCCGCGATCCGAGCGGTGCCATCCTGAATGGCGCAGTCGAGGATGCGAGCGGAGTTGCCGCACTTCTGGCGCTGGCGCAGTCGTTCGCGCACATGCGTCCGGCGCCCGACCGGTCGATCGCTTTCGTCGCCTTCACGGCGGGCGAGCCGGGCCTGCTCGGCTCCCGCTACTACGTCGAGAATCCGGTGATTGCGCTCGATCAGACCGCGGGCGCGATCGACCTCGACGCTCTGCGCGTCGGCGGGCGCACGCGCGATGTGGTGATTCTCGGCGCCGGCAACTCCGAGCTCGAGGAGCCGGTGCGCGCCTCCGCGCTGTTGCAGGGGCGGGAGGTTCGACCCGAGCCGCATCCCGAGCAAGGTCTCTACTATTCCTCGGACGACATCAATTTTGCCCGGCACGGCGTGCCCGCGCTGTACGTCAAGGCGGGTATCGACGATGCGGCTCGCGGACCGCAATACGGGCTGACGCAATGGGACGAGTACATGGCGCAGCGCTACCGCCAAGCAGGCGACAAGTACTCCGAGGATTGGAACGTGGCCGGCGCGGTTGAGGATCTGGTGCTTTTCCGGCAGTTGGGCGAGCGTCTTGCCTCGACGCGGCGCTTCCCGCGCTGGTATCCGGACAGCGAGTTCAGCGCCAACCGCAGCCGCGCGATGGGCGGCGACTAGCGAGCACCGCGGGCCGTCGACCGGCGGCGCGCTTCAGCGCGAGCGCTTGCCGACCCTGGTCCAGTTATTCCTGCGGTCGAATCCGCCCGACGAGTTGTACGGGTCGAAGCCGCCGCCCGCATCGCGCGGATTCGGCGCAGCCGGCTCTACCGCCGGCGCAGCCGCTTGCTCACGCTGCGCCTGGCGCAATTGCGGCGTCCCGAAGCTGACTTCCCCCGTCGGTTTTTTCGCGTTCATCATGATCGATCCCCTTCACCCCTGCGCAGTCGCCTACCCGATTGGACGCTGCCGCGAGTAGATGTTCCCAAATGGCGACAGGACGAGCGTAGGAAAGATTGCGGAACTGCGACTCTGGTCACGCGACGCCGCCAATTAAGTAAATGGCGCGGCGGGGTCAACTGGGCGGGGCTAACTACAAGATGACTCGGGCGCGCCCGAGTCGCCTCAAGCGCGCGAGCGCGCGGATCGAGCGGCGAGAACGCTCGGTAGATGCCGATCGAAGGGCACCGTTTGATTGCGGCCGCGGAGCTTCGCCGTGTAGAGCGCTTGATCGGCGGCTTTGACGAACTCCGAGACGTTCGGAAAACTGACCTGTGCGCCGTGCGTCGCGCAGCCGATCGAGATCGTGACACGGGCGTGCTCGGCGCCGATCGGATGGCCGGTGCTTTGAAAAGCCGCCACGATGCGCTCGCAGATGCCGTGCGCGGTGTCGGCGTCCGTGGCCGGGAGCACCACCACGAACTCTTCCCCACCGTAGCGTGCGATCAAGTCGGTCTCGCGCGTATTGCCGCGCAGAATCCGCGCCGTCGCTTGCAGGATCCGGTCTCCCGCCTGATGGCCGAACCGGTCGTTGATGCTCTTGAAGTTGTCGAGATCGGCGAACGCGAGACTCAAGGGCCATTTGTGGCGGGTGGAATGATCGAACTCGCGCGCGAGCACCTGATCGAGATAAGCGCGGTTGTAGACGCCCGTCATGGCGTCGCGGCGGGTCTCCTCCTCGAGCTCGAGCGTGCGCGACGTCGAGCTCTCGGCCACTGCGCGCAGCGTGTTGATCTCGCGCAGCGCGATCAGATTGCGCAGCATCAGGGCCTCGCGCGCCTGCTCGAGGATCAGTTCGGGGTGCTGCTGGGACAATAGGTCCGTCTCGAACAGCGCCTCGGTCTCGGGCAGCACCGAGCCGATGGTCGCCAGTACCTGCCCGAAGGCGACCTTATCGAGGCCGAGGCTGCGCTCCACCGCGAGGCCCACCTCCGCAAAGGGCCGCTGCTGCGGCTCGCGCAGGAACAAGTCGGCGATGGGACCGGACTGCGCAACGCAGCGCTGGAAGATGAGCGCGGCATCGCTCGTCACCGACAGATCCACCCGGTGGCTGTGCTCGATGGCGCGATACAGGCGCGGCGGCAGATTCCAGTTCTTCATCAGCCAGGCGCCGACCTCGGCATGATCGACGTTCAGCCGGCGCTTCTCGATCTCGGCGAGCGCCCGATGGTCGCGCTGGTCCGAGCCGGCGCCGCGATACAGGTCGGGCAGCGCCTGATCGAGCGCAAGGATGCCGACATCCTGCAGCAGGGCGGCGAGGAAGATCTCCTCCGCCATCGGCTGGCGCAGCGCATCGGCGAGGGCCCGTGCCGCGGTCGCGGCCACCAGGGCGCGGCGCCAGTAGAGCGGGTAATCGATGCCGTTCACCTTGCCGGCGCGCAAGGTCTTCACCAGCGAGAAGCTCAACGCGAGCGTCAACGTCGCATTCAGGCCGAGCACCACCAGGGCTTGGCGCAGGTTCTCGCTCTTGCGCCGCTGCGCGTAGAGCGGCGAATTGGCGATGCGCAGCACCTTGGAGGAGAGCGCCGAGTCCAGGCTCAGGACCTTCGCCACCTTGCCCATCTCGATCTCCGGATCGCGAGCGAGCTCGATGATGTGACTTGCCACGCCGGGCGGCGAAGGGAAACTCACCAGCGAGCGAAGATGGGCCTCAATCTCGGGATTCAACGGGCACTCCCACGGTGCAGAACGGCTGATCGCCTAGACCGGGTTAGCGTCCACTCGTCAGGTAACTTAAGGGGGGCAGGTAGGGGAATACACTAGAAATGCATAATCCCGCGCCTTCGGCCGACTCCGGGCTGCGGAAAGCTCAGTTGCCCGCCCGCCAGCAGAGCCGCAAGGCCCGGAAGGCGAGCCACAGGGCATAAGGCCCCAAAAGCACGACCCACGAGGCGGGTGAGCCGGCCCGGAAGCCCTGGTAGATGCTCGAGAACAGCCGCCCGACGCTCGCCCCCTCGTAGCGCCCGAGAAGGGCGGAGCCGGCGAAGAAGATGAGGACGGGCATGAGCGCAAAGCCGACGGTGAGTGCGATTGCCGTGAGCAGTAGCTCACGCGGCCAGCCGCCCGCCCGGCTCGAGCCTTTCAGAATATGTGCAAAACGCATACTGCGTCATTCTAACGAAATGCCTGCATGCCCGCCCGGGCGTACACTAGTGCCATGCGTCCCTGGACTTCGGAAACGCTGTACGAGGCTAGGCCCTGGATCCTCATCTCGGCCGGGGCGCTCCTTGGGATCGGTGCGACGGGTTGGTCGCTGGCGGTCGGCTACTGGACCGTATGGCGCGGCCTCTCCATGTTCGCGGGCGCGGCGCTTGCGATCGTCGGAGGCATCATTCTGCAATTGCGCCAGGATTATCGCGCACGCAGCAAGCTGCGCCGGGTGTCCTCACGATAATGCGCACCGCCGTCATCGGCGTCGGGTATCTCGGCCGATTTCACGCGCAAAAATATCGTCAGGCGGCGAACTCCGAGCTCGTCGGCATCGTCGATCCCTCGCCCGAGGCGCGCAGGGCCGTGGCCGCCGAGCTCGAAGTCCCCGCGCACGCCGATTACCGTGAGCTCTTAGGCCGCGTCGATGCCGTGAGCATCGTCACGCCGACACCGCAGCACTACGCCATTGCGCGGGATTTTCTCGAAGCGGGCGCGCACGTGCTGGTCGAAAAACCGATGACCGCGAGCGTCGCCGAGGGCGAGCGTCTGATCGAGGCGGCGCGGCGCGCGCAGCGCGTGCTGCAAGTCGGCCACCTGGAGCGCTTCAATTCCGCCGTGCAAGCTCTGCAGCCCATCCTCACCGTGCCGCGCTTTCTCGAGTCGGCGCGGCTCGCCCCGTTCAAGCACCGCGGCACCGACGTAAACGTGGTGCTGGATCTCATGATCCACGACATCGATTTGATCTTGAGCATCGTGCGCTCGCCCGTCACGGCGATCGATGCCATCGGCACCAGTGTCTTCTCCAAGGAAGTCGACATCGCCAATGCCCGTCTCAAGTTCGCCAACGGCTGCGTTGCCAATGCGACCGCCAGCCGCGTGAGCATGAAGACCGAGCGGCGGCTGCGGCTGTTCGAGGACGATGCCTACGTGTCGGTCGACCTGCAGCAAAAAGTGCTCACGGTGATCCGCAAGAGCGGCGAGATGGCCGCGGATGGCGTGCCGCCCGTCGACATCAAGGAAACCACCTATGAGCAGGGCGATGCGCTCAAAGCGGAAATCGAGGCGTTCCTCGAAGCCGCCTCCGGCGCCCGTGCGCCCGCCGTGAGCGGCGAGGATGGGCTCAAGGCGCTCCATGTCGCGCTGACCATCACCGAGCAAGTGACGCGAATGCTAAACGCGCGCTGAACGCTCAAGTGCCGGGCGGTGCGGTGCTCGCGGGCGGCGCTGCGGGCTGCGCAGGGGCGGGCGGCGACGCAGGTGCTGGCGGCAGCGCAGGTGCGGTGGTCGGTGCGCGTGGCTGTGGGGGAGCCCCGGTCGCGGGGACGGGTGCCGTCAGCGGCGGCAACGGATCGGTCACCGTCACCCGATCCACGAAGTAGCGCGTATCCGCAAAGCACGTGGAAGGCATGCCGGGGTGCTCGGTGTAGTGCACTTGCACGCGCGCGCCCACGGACTTCTCGATTTCTGCGCCCACTCCCGGATCGCGCACGCTGAAGTGCCAGATCTGCGGCGCGAGGCCGCCGGAGTACAACGCCAAGTCTCCCTCCTGGGTCTTGCAGACCCAGCCGCGGCGCGCGAACTTCTGGATCACGCCCGAGCGTGTGCCGTCCGAGTACGCCCATTGCAGCGTCAACCAGGTCCAGAGCCCCGTGCCCACGAAGAGCACGAGCAAGAAGACGAGCAGGTAGCGCGCACTTCTCATGCGCGTCCGGCCTTCAGCCCTACGAGCTGCTGCGATTTCTTCAACAAATCGATCGCGGTCTCGGCGCCCAGCTTCGCCTTGATCGCGGACTGATGATTGGCGACGGTCTTCGGGTTGAGACGCATCGACTCGGCGATATCCTTGATCGAACGGCCCTGCGCCAGCAGCTGCAGTACCTCGAACTCGCGCTCGGTGAGCTCGCCCGCGTCGCGCGTCTCGAACTCGCGCAGTGCGAGTTTCTGCGCGATGTCCGCGCTCACATACTTCTTGCCGCTCGCGATCGAATGCACCGCTTGCACCAGCGCGTCGGGCGCGCTCGCCTTGGTGAGGTAGCCGGCGGCACCCGCCTGCATGACGTGCGCGGCGAAGATCGCTTCCTCGTGCATGCTGAAGATCAGCACCCGCGCGCTGGGGTCATGGGCGAGCATGCGCCGCATCGCCTCGATACCCGTGGTGCCCGGCAGGGTGATGTCCATTACCACGATCTGCGGCTTGAGCCGGCAGAAAGCGGCGTGCGCCGTAGCCGCATCTGCGGCCTCGCCCACCACCTCGATGTCGCCATGGCGCTCGAGCAGCCGGCGATAGCCCTCGCGCACGACCGCGTGGTCGTCCACGAGCAGCACGCTCAAATGTCGGTCGGCCATGATGCTCCCGGCGGGTGGATCGAGCTCCGGCTCGTGCCAGCACCCGGGCAACATAGAACAAGAGGCGCGGGTTTTCCAGTGCGGGCGAGGATCGCGACATTCCGGATACGCGCACGCCCATCAAGAACTCTGCAACTTCTCCTGCAGCCACACCTTGATCAACGATTGGTAGGGCACATCGCGGGCGTTCGCAGCCGTCTTGATGGAATCAAGAATTTCAGCCGCCCAAATGGTGGAGCCGGGGGGAATCGAACCCCCGTCCATAAGTCCTACGCTACAAGATCTACGTACGTAGCCCAGTCTATTGTTCTCACCGCACACTACCCAACGGGCAGGGAAAGCATGCAGCCAGCCCGGTATTTTTTCGTCGAACACACCCCAGACACGTGTGCTCCACTAGCTGATGAGCGCTACACCTAAACGTTCGCATCAGCACGAGCCGTCTAGGTTTCAACCGCGATTAGGCGGCTAGAGCGTAGTTGTCTTGATTGGCAACTATAAGTTTGCAAATAGTTTTACGAGGAACCTGCACCTCGGTACGCCCCTGAAGTTTCGCAACCCATGTCGAAACCGGTCGGCCCCAAGCCAAGGATGATTATACCCCCTTTGGGGCCGGCGCGCTCGGTGGCGGCGGCGTTCAGCGCCGGCTCGCCTTCATGATGCGGCCCTTGTCGCGCTGCCAGTCCCGATCCTTGTCGGTCGCGCGCTTGTCGTGCTGCTTCTTGCCCTTGGCGAGCCCGAGCTCGAGCTTGGCGCGCCCAGCCTTCCAGTACAACTGCAGGGGCACCAGTGTATAGCCGCGGCGCTCGACCGCGCCTATCAGGTGATCGAGCTGCCTGCGGTTCAACAGGAGCTTGCGCGTGCGGGTGGGGTCGGTGTCGACGTGCGTCGAGGCCGAATTCAAGGGCGCGATGTGCGCTCCGAACAGGAAGGCCTCGCCGCTCTTCAGGTACACGTAGGCCTCGGCAATTTGCGCTTTGCCCGCGCGCATACTCTTCACTTCCCACCCCAGCAGCGACAGACCGGCCTCGAAGCGCTCTTCGATGAAGTAATCGAAGCGTGCCTTGCGGTTGACGGCGATCGGGGCTGGGGCGGCGTCGGCGGTTTTTGCCATGGCGGGAGTCTACCGTGCGGTGTGCGAGAATTCCGCCTTTGCGGCGCCAGGCCGCGAGAGGAGTACCCAATTGAAGGTCCTGGATCGCAGCGCCATCGTCACGGCAACGCCCGCGGAAATGTTCGCGCTGGTGGACGATGTGCCGCGCTATCCCGAATTCTTGCCGGGGTGCGTTGCCGCGCGTCTCCACAGCACCTTGGCGAACGAGCGCATCGCAGCGCTCGAGATCGTGCGGGGCGGTCTGCGCATGGAATTCACCACGCGCAACACCGTATCGCCGCCCGATAAAATTCTGATGGAGCTGGTCGAAGGACCGTTCAAGCGGCTGATTGGCCGCTGGCGCTTCGAGCCCCTGGGCGAGCGGGGCTCGCGTGTCGGGTTTCACGTCGAATTCGAGTTCAAGAGCCGCCTGATGGGGCTC
>Ga0302325_10008190_pt1 | contig 23026 bp, 23 predicted proteins | sample Palsa_T0_2_FD_201948 | JGI IMG/M metagenome (GOLD analysis project Ga0302325, IMG submission 201948) | Peat permafrost microbial communities from Stordalen Mire near Abisko, Sweden - Palsa_T0_2 | ecosystem: Environmental > Terrestrial > Soil > Palsa > Peat permafrost | place: Sweden: Abisko... | reverse complement strand
CGATGTCGAGCAGTTCCACATCGAAGATTAATGTTGCGTTCGGCGGGATCACGCCGCCTGCGCCGCTTGCTCCGTAGCCTAGTTGCGGCGGAATTCGCAATTGCCTTTGGCCTCCGACCTTCATTCCCGCGACACCTTCATCCCAGCCTTTGATCACCTGCCCGCCTCCGAGTGGAAAAGAGAAAGGCTGGCCGCGGTCGCGCGAACTGTCAAACTTTTCGCCGGTGGTCAGCCACCCGGTGTAGTGGACCTTGACCACATTTCCGGGAGCCGCGGTCGCGCCGGAGCCTACCACAATGTCCCAGTACTGGAGGCCGGAGGGAGTTGTCGTCAGCGCGCCATTCACTTTCGTGGGGCCGGAAGTGCTGGGCGCGGCGGGCTTGTCCGAGCTGCCGCAACCGCTCATCAGGCCGAGAGGCGCGAGCAGTGCAAGCACCAAAGCGAACTGTAGCTTCATGAAACTCCTTTAAGTAGGGCGGGCTTCAGCCTGTCGGTTTTGATTTTCGTTCATTAATAAAAAGCGACAGGCTGAAGCCCGTCCTACCGGCGGCGCGTCGAACCGGTGGCGCGCCAGCGCTGTTCGAGCGCGGGAATAATCGCGCCACCGATATTGGCCACGTTCAAATCGGGCAGCGGCGGCCGTTCGGCCCAGGGATTGATCCCTCGAATTAGCGATCCTACAAAACGGAGATTCGCCCAAAGAAAATCCTTGAGCGAGTGGCGCGGCTTATGCCCGTTGGCGCGCACGAGCAGAACGGTCACATCGTCTTCGGTCAGATTCCCCGGATAGCGGTCCGCGATTTCGCGGAGCAGGGTCTTGGTCAGGAGGCGCGGCTCGACGTCTCCGAACAGGCGCACAATCCGCAGCAGGCCTTCCTCGCCGAGCATCACGCCGTCGGCGTCGCGGGACTCGATCAGCGCGTCCGTGTAAGTGAGCACGCAGTCGCCCGTTTCCAGTTCGACGTCTATCTGCTCGTACTCGGTCATGTCGACGATTCCCAGCGGCATGTTATTCGGTGAAGGGTCTTCGGTTGCGGGATCCGCGCCTAACAGTGTCCATTCCCGCTTGGCGGCCTGGTACAGAAGCGGGCGCGGGTGGCCCGCATTGCAAACAATCAAGCGTTGCGTGGGCGCAAAAAATGTGGAAACGATCGCTGTAGCGAACGTGCCCGCCTCGGAAAGCGCGGCGAACTGCTGATTGAGCAGGCGCACAAATTCCGTCTGGTCCAAGCGGTTGACGAACCGCCGCATGAGCGCTCGAAGATCGGCGGCGGTGGAGGCGACCGAGTTTCCGTGCCCCGACACGTCTGCCAGCAACAGGCGCGTGATCCGGCCGGTGGCGCAGCTCGACGCGTAGTAGACATCTCCGCCACGCTGCGCATCTCCGAATGGTTTGCTGTAGACCCAGGCGTCCAGCCCGCCCATCTCCACGCCGCGCGTGGTGAGCTGGCTGCCGCCCCAAACTTCCATGCAGGTCATTTGTTGCGCTGATTTATTGGTTGCAATTGCTTCGCTGTTTGGCGCTGTCATAATTCAAGTCCTAATTCGAAGAGCGGCTGGAAAAATATTGCTCCAAGCTTGATTTTACCTCTTCCATGCCGCGCTGGGCATTGCGGTCCAGTGCGGCGACCACCGCGGAAACATCCTTCCCGTTCACGGGCTCGTCGTGCGAGTAATAATGGGTCCACACCGTTGAGCCGGTCTTGCTTTCATGCAATTCCAAATCGACGCTAACCCGGGCCACGAGTGGCTTTGCGGAAATTTCCTTAAAATCGTACAGGCGGCCGTAGAGAACATAATCCCCGTGAGAATTGCTGCGCAGGAATTCCACCGCGTGATATTTTCCGGAGGCGCGCAAATCACGCAGCAAGACATCCTCCAGCATCTCGGTCGGAGGTTCCACCCAGCGTTGATACTCGTACGTGCCCATGCTCTCGCCATTCGAGCTATACACGATGTGATCTTCGCGGTAGAGGTGCGGAGCCCTCAAAGGCCCTAGCAGTAGCGTCACCGCAAAGGGATTGCGCTCTGCCGCAGGCGTCACATCGCCGGGGGGAATCGTAAGTTCGTAATACTTGCTGGGCCGCGCGGCCCCGCATCCGGCGAGAAGTCCGGCAACCAGCGCCGCCATTATGAGAAAGCTGCGGTTCATGAAACGCCTCTCCGCCGTGATTTGCGACCCGTGGCCCGTGACCCGTGAAGCAGATAGCTGCGGTAGTTGGGCTTCACGGGTCACGGCCCACGGACCACGAATCACGGCTTTCACTGCTCGCCCGGCTTGTGCTCCCGCGGATTCGTCGCGCGAATCAGCGAATAGGGGCGCATCTTGATCGTTTCCGTGAATTCCTTCAGGTTCTCGGTGACGTGCAGCAGATTATCGAGAAGCTGATCGATGTTTTCCGAGTTCACGTCGAGCGTCTGATTAAGCTGATCGGTCAATTCGTTCACGGATTTTAATGTGCCCCGGAGATCGGTAATCGCCTTGCGAACGTCCGGCTCCGTGTCGCCAATCGCGGAATCGACGTGCGCCAATACCTCATTGGCTTGGCTGGATGTTTTGCGGAAGTCGGCGATCAATGGCCCTAATTTTTCGCTCAAATCGTTTACGTGCTGCAGCGCCGCGTGCACCTGCGGCCGGGAATCCGCGACTAGTCCGCGCGTCTCGGCCAGCGTGGCCGATAGGTTGGCGCGGTTTTGCGCGTTGAGCAAATCGTCGACGCGATTGATCGTCACTTTCAGCTCCGTCGCACGGGCGTCCAAAGTTTGAAGGAGCTGGCGCGCCTGCGGCGCGATATCGTTGATTTGCGCGGTCAGATCGTTGAAGTCGACGTAATTATCGGAAGGAAGCAAGGATCCCGCGGGCGCCACGGCGGCCTGCGCGGATCCCGCATAAATCTCCAGGTGATTGTCACCGAGCGGGCTGAGGCTCATGATCCTCACCTTGCTGTCCGTTTTCACCACCACATCGGGCTGGACGCTGAAGGTGAGATCGATGTGCGTCGGGTCCCGCGGGTCGATGCGCACGCTCTCCACGCGCCCTACCTTAGGGCCTCCCGAATAGCGAACGGTCGCGCCAGGCTCCAGCCCGCCCGCAAATTTAAAGTATGCGTGGTAGGTCTTGGCCGTGCTGCCGAATGCCCCGTTAATCGCGAAAACCGCGACGAGCAAAATGGCCCCCGCAACTAGCACAAAGAGTCCTACCAGCGTTTGTTCAGTTTTTGGGCTCATCCTTCTCCGTTACGCTCCGGCTCCGCTCTCCCGTCACTCGGTCTCTGTGTCTCTCGGGATCTTCGTCGTTCTGTCTCCGTGTTAATCGGCCCGCCTGAACGCCCCGTTTTTCCGATTCTCTATCTCGAGCCTGCGCTCATGCGTGGCGCCGATATTGCTCGGTCAGCGTCTGCAAATAATCCAGCTCTCCTTCCACGTCTGGCTCGGGAACACGATCCAAAAACTGCCGCACGCGCGGCTGCGTGCTCGAGCGCATTTCCTCGACGGTCCCAATCGCCACGACGTTGCCTTTATCGATCAGCACCATGCGGTCCGCGATAAGAAAAGCGCTGGCCAGTTCGTGCGTGACCACGATGATGGTCATATGGAACGCCTTCTTCAATTCCAGGATCAGCTGATCGATGCCCGCCGCGATAATGGGATCGAGCCCCGCCGAAGGCTCGTCAAAAAATAAAATCTCCGGATCCATCGCCAGGGCTCGCGCAACGGCCGCCCTCTTCTTCATGCCGCCGCTGAGCTGGGACGGCATATGGTATTCAAAGCCCGCCAGCCCGACCTGTTCGAGTTTCAGCCGTAGCATGATTTCGATCGTGGAATCCTCCAGTTTCGTGTGCTCACGCAACGGCAGGGCGACGTTTTCGCCCACAGTCATCGAGCCGAACAAGGCGCTCCCCTGAAATGACATCCCCGTTCTTTTGCGGATCTCGTACAATTCATCGTCTGAAATGGCCGCAATATCCTGACCGTTGATCCAAATCTGGCCTGAGCTTGGTTTTTCCAGCCCCACCAGGGAACGCAGAAGCGTGCTCTTGCCCGAGCCGGATCCTCCAAGGATGACCATCGTTTCGCCGGCTTTCACGTCAAAATGAATCCCGTGCAGGATCTCCCTTTCCCCGTAACTTACGCGGAGATCCCGCAAGGAAATGACCGCTTTACGTTCACTCAAATTTGGATGTTCCTGATCCATGAAAAGACTCAAAAGACGAGGTCGACGCACACGACAAGCAAAATCGAAATCACCACGGCCCTCGTCGTCGAGCGGCCCACTTGCTCCGCGCCCCCTCCCGTGGACAATCCTTCCAGGCAACCCACCGCCGTAATCGTAACGCCAAACATCACGCTCTTGATCAATCCCGAAAGAATATCCCGCAGGTAGAGCGACTCGATGGAGGCCTGAATATAGCGGCCCAAGGTAAAGTCCGCTTGAGCCACTCCGAACAGCGCCCCGCCGAGAATGCCCATCGCATTCGCCCAAATCGTCAGACAAGGCAGCATCACGATCATGGCCAGAAATTTCGGAGCGACCAGGAAATCGACGGGGTTGATGGCCATCACTTCCAGCGCGTCGATTTCCTCGGAAACCTTCATCGTCCCGATCTCAGCGGCAAACGCGGAGCCCGAGCGGCCAATCACCACGATGGCCGTAATCAAAGGGCCGAGCTCTCTCGACATGGACAAGGCCACGGCCTTCGCCACCAGGGTCATGGCGCCGAGCTTGCTCAGCTCGTAGGCGGCCTGCAACGCCAAAATCAAACCGATGAAAAAGGTGATCAGGGAAAGAATGGGCAACGCGCGGACGCCCACTTCCATGGCCTGCGAAGCGGCGGTCTGGATACGCAGCGGCTTGCCCTTGAACGGTCCGACAAAGGTGAAATACGCGGCGCGGCCTCCGAGCTGGGCGAGCGCCCCCAGGTAGGCAAGGCTATCCGTGACGCTGGCGCCGATTTCAGAGACGAGTCCCATCACGTTTTCCGCGGCCATGGCAATCTCTCGTGTCCCCTCAGGCGGTAGGCGTCTAGGAGGCGATAGATCCCGCGAGAAAGCTCAAAATTGGGACGTTGTAGCGCCCGCCTTCAGGCGGGCATTTTGCAATGACACAAATGCCCGCCTGAAGGCGGGCGCTACATCGAAACCGAATTCTCACGCGGCCTGTATCGCCTGTGTTTCGTCGTCGTACACTTCAAACAACTTGAGCAAGCGCGAAATCTTCAAAACTTCGCGCGCCGAATCGTTCAGCCCGAACAAGACAAAGCGCGAACCCAAATCCCGCGAGGCCTTGAGCCCTTCCACCAGGGAGGCCACGCCCGAACTGTCGATGTAGCCTACGGCGGTCAAGTTCAGAATCACTCGAGTCACGCCTTTTTCCCGGATCTCGCGCAACAAAGCTTTCCTTACTTCGGGCGAATTCGACATGTCAATGTTTCCAGTCACATCCAAAATCGTGGCCTTTTCGACTCGGCGGGCGGATATTTTCACGATGGCTTCTCCTCTGCGGACTCGTACCCGCCCTTCGATGGCCGGGCGTATTTTACGAGTCGCAGCCGGTTCAGCCGTCCGGCGCGCTTATATTCGACCGAATCCATACTCCTCCGAATAATATGCAACCCTAAACCACCCGGCCTGATTTCGTCCAGTGGGCGGGCTGGAATCTTCGTCGGGTCCACGGCAGGCCCGCAGTCAAAGAGCAGAAATTCGACGCCCTTCTCGATTTTCCCATCGGCGCGACGGCGGAGGCGATTGCAGTAAAGTTCGATGGGCTGGTCCATGCGTCCATGATAGGAGTGGCGCATGATGTTGGATACGGCTTCGTCCACGGCCCGGATGATGGCCCTGTTGTTTTCGTCGGAAAATCCCAGCGTTTCCATCAAGGGTTCGAGCGCGCCGCGGATCACGCAGAGCAGCGTGGGATGGCTGCGCAGCTCCAGCTTCAGCAGGAAGGCGCGGCTCAGTTTCGAGAAATTTTTCATGTCCGTGGGCTGCTTCGCTGCGATAGGGTTCATAGTCGGCTCTGGCTCTTCGCTCGGCACCCTCATAGGCTACAGGCTGCGCCGGGGTTATGGCAAACAAACATAATTTCGCCCGGGGCGCAATGAAATTCCGCGTCCCACACGAAAAGTCGGATTTCATTGAATTGGAAGCAGAAATTAATCTGAGATTTGAAATTTGAGATTGGTGTGCAGGAGGTCTGACCTTTAGGTCGGACAACCAGAGTCTCGTAAAAGCGGCCTTAAGGCCCTGAAGCTCGAAGTGCTGAAGTCCACGAATGCGCGCCCCTGAACGTCCGGGCTTACGATTCCGCAAGAGTAGCCGCATTCTGTTCCTGTAGCGCCTGCCTTCAGGCGGGCATTCTCACGATTCCAAAGTGCCCGCCTGAAGGCGGCCGCTGCATAAACGCGTCGAGATTTTCGACTCAGGGCAGCCCCGCTTTACCGCCCGGCGGCAGCCATGGCCATCGCCGGCTGAAGGCCGTGCATCATCGCGGCGAATCCTGGCAAATCGAGCGACTGCGGGCCGTCGGAGAGCGCCCGCTCCGGGCACGGATGAACTTCGACGATGATGCCGTCCGCGCCGATGGCGACGGCCGCGCGTGCGGCGGCGGGCACCAGGCTGCGGCGTCCCGTGGCGTGCGACGGATCGACTACCACCGGCAAGTGGCACAGTTCCTTGACTAGCGCGACCCCCGCCAGGTCCAGCGTGTTCCTCAGCTCAGAGTCAAACGTCTTGATTCCTCGCTCGCACAAAACGACGTTGGGGTTTCCGCCGGACAGCAAGTACTCGGCCGCCAGCAGCCACTCCTTGATCGTGGCCGATGGGCCGCGCTTCAGCAGCACCGGCCGCGGCACTGTGGCGAGCTTCCGCAGCAGCGGATAATTTTGCATGTTGCGCGCGCCCACCTGCATCATGTCCGCGTACTCAACCACCGCATCGAGGTCCTCGACGCCCATCACTTCCGTGACGATGGGCAGGCCCGTTTCGTCGCTCGCTTCCCTCAGAATTTTCAGGCCCTCGAGGCCGAGGCCCTGGAAATCGTACGGCGAAGTGCGCGGCTTGTACGCCCCGCCGCGCAGCAGGCTCGCGCCCGCCGCCTTCACGCCGCGCGCCGTCTCCAGCAACTGTTCGCGCGATTCGACCGAGCACGGCCCCGCCATCACCACCAGGTCCGGCCCGCCAATCTTCACGCCCTTCACGTCCACCACCGTTCCCTGCGGCTGCAGCTCGCGGCTGACGAGCGTGTAAGGCTGCGAGATGATTAAGATTTCGTCCACGCCCGGCGCGACGCGCAACGCTTCGACTTCGGCGCGTCGCCCGCGATTTTTTCCGACCACGCCGATGACGGTGCGCTCGGCGCCCTGAATCACGTGAGGGAGAAAGCCGCATTCCTTGATTCTGTCCATGACGTGTTGTATTTGCTCCTCTGTCGCGCCTGCCGACATATTGACAATCATCGTGAATCTCCTTTGGCTTTCTTCTTCTGCGGCGGGCTCCAAGTAGAGCCCGCACCCGACCCTCAGGGCAATAAAAAAGCCGCGGACCCTGTGGGTACTCGCGGCCAGTTTCGGAACCTTTTCGCGCTATCTAGCTTGTCTCTTTACCTCGACTTGCGCGCGATCCGCCCCTGGCCGCTTCCCGACCAAGGGAAGCGGTACGTAAAGGCGAACCAAAAATAATAGCGTGAGTGCATGCCGAGCTGAGAATACTCAGGTATAGGGGTAATGTCAAGGATTTCAGTAGGACGGGCTTCAGCCTGTCAGGGTTTGCTGTGAATCGTAAGGCAGGAATTTGAGGCTATCTGCAACGGCTGGTTATCTTTGCAGAAACCCGACAGGCTGAAGCCCGTCCTACTAATTGCCCAGCCCTCGCCTTACGTCCTCGCTCAGCACGATGGCTTCGGACACTTCCTTCATTGATTTGCGCCGCTGGCGGCTCTGCCGCTGAATGGTGAGGTAAGCTTCCTCTTCGGTGATCTTCAGCTCGCGCTGTAGAATTCCCTTGGCCCGCTCGACAAGTTTCCGCGTTTCCAGTTTTTCCGAAAGGTGCAGGTTTTCGCTCTCCAGCCGCGCCATCTCGATTTCCGCTCCGACCAGAAATCCGATGGTCGAGACCAGCATGATTTCGCGTTCCGAATACTCATGCGGGTCGCGATTCTGCAGATTGATCACGCCCACGATCCGCCCGCGGCAAAGCACCGGCACGGACAAGAACGCCTCAAACCGGTCCTCGGGCAAATCCTTGAACAATTGAAAGCGCGGGTCCTGCGACGCATTGATCGCCACGGCGACCGGCTTCCCGTGTTCCGCCACCCATCCCGTGATGCCCTGGCCCAGCCGCAGCTTGAGCCGATCCACCACGTCGGCATGGGCATTCTTCGAGGAGCGCAAAATCAGTTCCCCGTCTTCCAGTGCGTACAGAAAGCAGGAATCGCAACTCACCACGGAAGCGGCGAATTCCACGATTTGGGAAAGCACTTCGTGCAGCGGATCCGCCGCGGCCATCCGGCTGGCCATTCTGTGGATGAAATCAACCTCGGGATTGTCGGTCATGACTAATTTGGACAGTTCTGTATTCACATTTCAAGGCTAAGCGCGAGCGCCAGCACTGTCCAATTCGTCCTATGGATGCGACCCATCAGCCTTTGCTTGCCGTTACGTCCCATTCACAATGGACGAAGATGCAGCAAACAAACGCGGGGACGCTCATGAGCCATTGGGAGTTTCGGGTCCCCAGTTTCGCTCTTGGATTTTCCGGCTTTGAATTTCAAATCTCGAATTTTAAATTCCCGGTCTTGAAATTCCGGGCTTGAACCGCGGGTGCCGCGCCCTTGCGGGGTTCAAGGGTGCGGCTTTTCTCATCCTTCGCGTCATCGTCCCCGTGAGCCGATTCCATTCCCAGAAAAGATCGAGCACATCCCGCCGCTGTCCGTGCTCGCTCACCGAACACAAAACCCGCACCCTTCACAAAAGACGTGAAGGGTGCGGCACCCAATCTTCGAAACTCCGCAACGGGAAAATTTGCAATTAGCGCGCTATCCGGCGGGGCTTCGCTTACGCCGCAATAATTCCGCGCTGCGCTGCGCCGCTTCGCTGACGAGGTATCCCATCTTCGGGTGCGCCGGCTCGAGGTCCGGAGCGATCCCGTATTCGCGAAGCCTCTCGCTGGTCGTGGGGCCGATGGACGCCACGACCATCCGGGAGAGCGCTCCACGCATTGCGCCCTCCTCGTTCATTTCCTTGGCAATTTGCAGCAGATGATCGGCTTGCGTCGCCGTTGTAAAAAGGATCACGTCCATTTCGTTGCGTGCTATCGCGGCAATCGCGGAGCGCAGCGGTCCGGTGTCGGCGGGCAAAGCCCATTCGTAAACGGGAACAGAGGTGATTTTCCCGCCCCGCTCCTCAAGCCCCGCCAGCAACTCTCGATTCGACACGCCATATTCCTGCACCGCGACCCGCCGCCCCTTCAAAGTCACAGCCGCGGCATGTTCGTCCAGGGCCCGCAAAAGTTCGCGCCACGTATTCGGTTCCGGCGCGGTCAGGGCAATCTGCACATTCCATTCCCGCAACACCGCCACGGGTTTCGGCCCGCGCGCCACCACCGCGATCTTGCGCAGCTCCGCCAGATACTGCTCCAGCGGATAGATCGTCTCCACCACCCGAGCCAGAGCGCGCGTCCCCACTCCCGTCAAGAAAATAACCATATCGAACCCGCCGTCCATGAGTGTTCGGGCAAACGCCAGCGCCTCCGTATTGCTTTCCAGGGGAATCTCGCGCATCGACGGCGCCACCGTGGCCTCGCCGCCGTAGCTCGCGATTAGCTTCGCCATTTCCGGCCCGCGCCTGCTTTCAAGCGAAAGCACGCGCAGCCCGGCAAAATTTTTCTTCGGCTCAACGCTTTCCATGAGCACGATCATGCCGTAAGTCGCCGTTTCCCTGCAAACTCCGGAAAAATCTTTAACACAGAGGGCACAGAGCACACAGAGAAAGGCAGTGAGAGTTTCTCTCCAGGTTTTCTCTGTGCCCTCTGTGCCCTCTGTGTTAGATCCTCTTTCTCGCCTTTCCTCATTTTTCCCAATAGGAAAGCCGGCGAGATCGGTGTAGAAGTGATCGACCCCGGCAATACAAACCAGCACGCGCAAGGTGAATGTGGCCGAACATCCTTCCAGGAAGTCCGAACCTCTTGTCCTGCTCCCCGACTTCGAGAAACTGGAGGAGGAAATCAAATCGGAATTTTACGAGCGGCGCAAAGGCAAGATCTGGTTCTCCGAAGAAGTCAAGCGGGAGCACCCCGGCTAAAAACTTCGCTGCTCCGTTACGTCCTGCATTCCCGCATCCTCGCAATTCTTACGGCGCCGTTTATCTATGCCGTCATCATTCCATTTGTGCTCCTCGATCTGTTCGTTTCCGTGTATCAAGCCGTTTGCATTCCCGTCTACGGCTCCCCAAAGCGCGGCGCAGGGATTCCATCGCTCTAGACCGGAACCGCTTGCGATATCTGAACGCTCTCGAAGGCTTTAATTGCATGTACTGCTCCTACGGGAACGGTGTCCTCGCTTACGCCGTGGAAGTCGCCGCGCGAACCGAGCAGCATTGGTGCACGATCAAGCACGCGCGGCGTGTTCAGAACACCCATGACCGGTATGCGCATTTCCTTCCCTACGGCGACGCCCACGCCTATCGCGAGGGTCTTGATAAATTGCGGTGCGACTTCAAGGATGCGAAGGGCCGGAAATGAAACGCCCCTTGCTGCTTGCCGTCTAGTTCCCGCCAGTAGCGTTCGGCCCGAGCGGCGCCGCGAATGGTTTGACTTCAGTGATAAGATCGCTCCCAAGGAGTCCCTCATGCCCCCAACGTTTCAGGCTTTTCCCTATACGCGCCGCGACTTCCTGAAGCATGTCTCGGCTTTCACCGTTTCCGGCGGCATCTTCCTGCAAACTTTGAATGCGCAAGACGCGCAGTTCGTCGTCGCCCAGACTGCCTTTGGTAAAATTCGCGGCGTCGACAACAACGGAATCAAAACCTTCAAAGGCATCCCATATGGCGGCAGCACTTCGGGCGCGAATCGCTTCATGCCTCCCGCGGAACCGGCTGACTGGAGCGGCGTGCGCGATGCCCTGGCCTACGGGCACAGCGCCCCGCAGCATGACCCTACCGCGCCGCCAGCGTCAGACGTCCTTACCGTCTCCGGCGAAAACCTCCCCGCCGAGGGCGAGGATTGCCTCGTCCTCAACATCTGGACGCCCTCCGTAGCTCCCGCTCCCGGCAGCGACCGCAAGCGGCCCGTGATGTTCTGGTGCCACGGGGGAGGCTTCGCCACGGGTTCGGGATCGGCGTCCGGCACCGACGGAACCAATCTCGCGCGGCGCGGCGACGTGGTGGTCGTGTCCATCAATCATCGGCTCAATGTCCTGGGCTTTGCGAACCTGAGCGAATTCAGCCGGGATTTCGCGGCTTCCGGGGAGGCCGGCATGTTGGACATCGTTCAGGCGCTGAAATGGGTGCGCGCGAACATTGTGCAATTCGGCGGCGATCCGAACCTCGTGACCGTCTTCGGCCAGTCCGGCGGCGCGCGGAAAGTGGAGACGTTGCTCGCGATGCCCGCGGCCAAGGGGCTTTTTCATCGCGCGATTGTCGAAAGCGGCGCGGCTGTCACGTTGGTTGATCGCGACGTCGCCGTGCACAACGCGCAGCAGCTCCTTGCCAAGCTGAGCATCGACCCGAAAAATGTGCGCGAGTTGCAAAAGCTCCCCGTCGAAAAAATCATGGCCGCGTATTTCGCGGTGTTGAAGGACAACCCGTCAATTGATCCCAGTCTCGCCGGGTTCTCGCCCACAGTGGACGGCAAGATTGTGCCCCAGCACCCGTTCTCCCCCAAGGCGTCGCCTATCTCCGCCGATGTGCCGATGATGATCGGATGCACAAGAACGGAGATGACCCTCTTCTCGATCAATGATCCATCGGCGTTTTCGCAAACCGACGAAGACATGCGCAAACGGGTCGGCAATATTCTCGGTGACCGCGCCACCGCTATCATCGACCTCTATGAAAAACTCAATCCGGGCGCATCGCCCTCCGATATTTATTTTTTGATCGCCAGCGATTACCGCTACGGCGCTCCCACCATGATCGCGGCCCAGCGGCGGGCCGCGCTGGGCAAGGCTCCTGTTTTTCTCTACTACTTCACCTGGGAGACGCCCGCGCAAGGCGGCCGCCTGAAGACGCCCCATACCATGGAAATACCGTTCGCCTTTGACAATGTGAAAATTTTCGAGCGCCTGACGGGCGGTGGCGCGGACGCCATGGCTCTTGCCGATAAAGTCAGCGATGCCTGGATCGCCTTCGCCCGCACCGGCGATCCCAACACACCGAAGCTGCCGCACTGGCCCGCGTACGACGCGAAAGACCGCGCCACGATGGTCATCAACAACGTGAGCAAAGTAGTGAACGATCCGGTGCGCGAGCAGCGCCTCGCCATGTTCCAGGCATGGAATTTCAGTTGAGATGAATTGGATTTAAGAAGTAACGGAAAAAGAACTCAATTTTGTCATTCCGAGCGGAGCGAGGAATCTCTCTTTCTTTGGATTCAACCGCAGAGAGTTTCCTCGCTCCGCTCGGAATGACAAAAAGTTGGGGGACTTTTTTCCGCAGCCCGCTTAGGTCGAAACGGGCACTTCGGCGGGGCGCTGAAAACTGCGCCCCTTGCGCTCTTTCCCCAGCGCCAGGATCACGATCAGCGCCAGGATGGTGAAAATTTCAAATCCGGCAAGCGCCCAGCGGTAACCGTATCGCGCGCTGAGGGCAAATTCGGCCACCGGCGCGCGCGCTCCCAGCAGCGTTCCCATCTGATAGGCCAGTCCCGAAACGAGCCCCCTCGTTTCGTCCGGCACCATTTCGGTCAAATGCACGGGGACGATTCCCCACGCTCCCTGGACGCCGAATTGCATCAGGAACGCGCCCAGGATCAAACTCCCAACGCTTTCTCCGAAGGCCCACAGCGGAATCACCAGCAACGATAGTCCCATCGCGAAAATCATCGCCCACCGGCGCCCGAGTTTCTCGGAAAACATTCCAATGGAAATCGAGCCGAGGATCGCCCCGATGTTGTAGATCACCGCGATCTCGGAAACGAGAGCCTTGGAAAAATGATGCACGCTTCCCAAGAAGTCGGGATAGAGATCCTGCGTGCCGTGCGAGAGGAAAATCATGAACGTGGTGAGAAGGATTAGATACAGAAAAGTCTTCCACTGCGCCGCGACGGCCCGCAGAACGGCGGATACGCTGGGCGCGTGATGCTGTTTCCACGCTTCCGACTCCGGCACGCTCGAGCTAATGTAAAACGCCAGGAGGGCCGGTATCCCTCCCAGCCAGAACATCGGACGCCAGCCCCACGCCGGCAGCACGAACCGCGCCATCACCGCCGCGAGCAGATATCCCATGACGTATCCGCTCTGCAGCAGCCCCGAAAAAATTCCGCGCCACCGTGGCGGCACCGCCTCCATGGCCAGCGACGCCCCCACTCCCCATTCGCCGCCCATGCCGATTCCGTACAGAATCCGCAAAAAGAAAAACACCCCGTAGCTCGGGGCAAAGCCGCACAACAGCTCGACCACGGAAAAGAAAACCACATTGGCCATCAGCGGAATGCGCCGGCCGTAGCGATCCGCGAGCAAACCGAATATCACCGCGCCCACGGGTCGGAAGACCAGCGTGATCATGAGCGTGGCCACGATTTTCGCCTTGCTCACATGGAACGCGTCCGCGAGCGTGTCCAGCATGAAGGTCACGATAAAAAAGTCCAGCGCGTCGAGCATCCATCCCAAGTAGGACGCGGTGACCGAGTGAAACTGGGCGGACCTGGAAAGTCCGGTGCTGCCGATCTCAGGCATTCGCGTCTCCAATCGGCTCTCCCGCCACGCGCTGCGAAATGTCTCGGTAGAGCAACGCCGCGCAAACCGCGGACATCGCGAGCAGCGCAATTCCCACAGCCGTCTCGCCAAGGCAAACTTTGCCGATGCCAAACAGCGCCGCGTACACCATGGCGCAGCCCAGCGCCCAAGCCAGTAAATTCTTTCCGAGGTCGCGCGTTTCGGGCAACTCGGGAGCGAGCGCGGCGATGTGCCGCCATCCCGCGGCGTGCGGCCGCACTTTTCTGTAGAAGCTCAGCAAAATTTCCGTAGGCTCGGCGGGCGTCATCAGGGTGACCGCAATCCACACGGCGGTTGTCACGGCGGTCGTCGTTAGCGTGGTCTTCGCAAAAATCACGGGCGCGCCGCCGCTAAAAAATTGCCAGTGGTGCAGGACGAGCGTCATCCCGAGCGCCGTGGCCATCGCCGAAATCTCGCTCCAGGCATTGATGCGCCACCAGTACCAGCGCAGCAAATAAACGCCGCCCGTACCCGCTCCCACCTCGAGCACCGCTTCCCATCCTTGCCCGATCGTCGCCAGTTGCGCCGAAACATACGCTGACGCCGCCACGAGCAGCAACGTCGCGATCCGCGAAACATTCACGTAATGTTTTTCGGAAGCGCCGCGCCGGATGAACCGCCGGTAAAAATCCTCCACCAGATACGAACTCCCCCAATTGAGCTGCGTCGCAATCGTGGACATAAACGCCGCCATGAATCCTGCTATTAATATTCCGCGCAAGGCGTGCGGCATAAAGGTGGTCGCGACCATCATGTAGCCTGATTCCGGATGCTGCAAGCCGGGATACAGCGCCGCGGCCGCCAGCGCCGTTAATATCCACGGCCATGGCCGCAGCGCGTAATGCGCCACGTTGAACCACAGCACGGAAAGCAGCCCGTGTCGCTCATTGCGAGCACTGAAGATTCTCTGCGCGATGTAGCCCCCGCCGCCAGGCTCCGCTCCCGGATACCAGAACGCCCACCACTGGATCCCCAAGTGCACCAGAAACGTGAGCACTGGCAGCGTCCACAGCGCTTCGCCCGTAAGCCCTCGAGAAAAATCGGGAAATATCGCAGTGATACCCGACGCTCCTGGTCCCGCCACGGCTCGCATGGCCGAGAGTTTCGCGAGCATCGCGTGCATCCCGCCCGCGCCCCGCACGCCATAATACGCCACCGCGATCACAATCCCCATTTTCAGAACGAATTGAAACAGATCGGTCCACAGCACGCCCCACAGCCCGCCAAGCGAAACGTAAAATCCCGTGAACGGTATTAAAAAGAAAATGCAGATCGCCAGACTCGCCGTCTCGCTCTTGCCGAGCGCCGATCCCACGATGCTGGTCATCGCCTTGGTCACCCACCCGAGGATCAGGCAATTCATCAGCAGCCCGAGATAGATGGCGCGAAACCCGCGCAAAAACGCGGCCGGTTTCCCCGCATAGCGCATCTCCGCGAATTGCACGTCGGTGAGCAAACCCGAACGCCTCCATAGCCGCGCGAACAGAAACACCGTCATCATTCCCGACGGCAAAAAACTCCACCACAGCCAGTTGCCCGCGATTCCCTGCGTGTAGACGAGGCCTGTCACCACCAGCGGCGTATCCGCCGCAAACGTCGTCGCCACCATCGAAGTTCCCGCCAGCCACCACGCCACCTGCCGCCCCGACACAAAATACTCTTCCGTGTTCCGGCTCGACCGCCGCCGAAAATAAACCCCTAGCAAAAGCATCAGGAGCAGATAACCGGCGATCGCTCCCCAGTCGAGTAACGTGAGTGTCATGAATAGTCCGGATGCGGCTCTTCCAAATACTTTGCAGGAATCGGCGGTTAAGTGTCGTTGCAAGGAGTCGAAGTGTCAAACGAAAATCGCTTTACGGTATGCGAACAAGTGAGACAGGTGTACTATCGCTCTGTTTTCAAAGCCAAAAAGGAAATTCTGAATCGAAGCATCTTCGAATGACCCACCCCAGGCAGGATTCACGAGCGCGGAAAAAGCGCCAAATTACAAAAGCACTGTTCAGCGCAATCCTCTTGTCTTTCACCGGATTACGCGCCAAAGCACAAACTACATCTGCTCCGCCAAATCCCTCAGCGCCCCCACCGCCGTCCGCGCCTTCCATTGAAGACTTGAACATGCTCGGCGGAGATACCACTATGCCCCCTTTTTCCGACAGCATCGTGGACGTAGATTCCGATTTCCGTCGCGGGCTGGCCAGCAAAGGCGTGGCGCTTCGTGTGATTGCCGGCGCTCAGTATACGCAGAACACGTTGCGCGCTCCTGTACCAATGGACGACCAAGTCTATGTCGGAGAGAGTCCTTACGGGAATGCGTCCATCACCCCGGTCTTCACGGCCGATCTGCGTCAGTTTCATTTGCACAAGGCACAGGTGTACATCAGCGCCGTGTGGAACTGGGTCACCTGGAACCCCGCCGGACCAAAAACGCTTCAACTATCGAATTTCTATTTTTACAAGGAATTCGGCGAGCAACGCGTCCAGTTGAAGGCGGGATACAGCAACAATGATGTCGAATTCGTCGGAATATATGTTGGCGGATCGCTCGCGACCAGCGCACAGGGCGTCTATGCCGTATTGCCGTACGAGGTCGGCATGTCTTATTGGCCACTTACCTCCCCGACTTTCAATGTTCGGATCAAAGGACCGAAGGACACCTACCTCAAGTTCGCCTTGCAACGGAGCCTCGATGCGGCCGGAGGCCCGGCCACGGTTGCCGGCGATCACGCCGGGTTCCGGTTCATTCCGAGGGGAGACAAGCTGCTCGACATTAACGAAGTCGGTTTGAAGCAAGAGTCGAGATCGAACACCCCTGAAATCTGGTTCCGCGCCGGATATATGCGGAATAGCACGGTCTACCAAAACCTCGTCACAGATCAGAATCAAGCCGGAAACTATGTGGCCTATCCCCTCATGGACTACCAACTGCGAAAGCCCGATTCAGGAAACCCTACCCATGGCTTGTATGTTGGAGGTTCGGTAATATCGGCATCGTCTCATTTCAATGCCTACGACAGGTACTATGAAGCGAGGCTCTACCAGGAGGGAACTTTTCGGCATCGTCCATACGACGTCGCCTCACTGGTTGCTTCTCATACTGGTTACAGCAAAGACGCGACGGACAGTCTGATCGCACAAGGCCAGACGGTGTGGAGCGGCTCAACGACTCTCACTGGTAGCTACTCACTCCATATTTCGCCGGGCAATTATCTGAGCCTGGGATTGAGCTATGTTCACGGACCTGCCATCACGCCGCGTGTTCCGGACGCTTTAAACTTTGGCACGATTTGGACGGCATTCTTCTAAAAAAGTTGTTTGGCTCTGTCGGCATCCTCGCCACGACAATGAGGATTCGGTCCGAGAGGATTCCGAAGCGGTAGCGCAAGTTCCAGAATCTCATCCGCCACAAAGAGCGGTTCGCACCGGATATGGAGTTTGCGTGTCCGATGGAGGAATCGATTCTAGTCAAAACGCTGATCGCCGGAATGTGGGAGTCAACATCGCGCGGAAAAGCCAACCTCTCAGGGCGGGGCGACAGCGTCGTGGAGTACAATGCCCCCGCCATGCGCAGCCATAAATTAAAACCGTTTACACTCGTTCAGTTCACGTTGAATTCGGTGGCGAATGAATAAGTGGCCGCGCTCCATCTCCTCCCCGCACGTCGTCAATATCGAAGATTTGCGGCGGTTGGCGGAGCGCCGCCTTCCGCGAGCCGTCTTCGATTATCTCGACGGCGGGGCCGAGAGCGAAGTTTCTCTTCGCGAAAATAATCGCGCTTTTGAAGCGGTAACGTTTCGCCCGCGCCATGCCATCGCCGTGCCCCAATGCGATCTGCGCACCAATATTTTGGGCGCGGAATTATCTTTTCCGGCAATCCTTGCGCCAATCGGCTACAGCCGTCTTATCCACCCGGACGGCGAATGCGCGGCAGCCCGCGGAGCCGGCGCAGCGGGCACGGCCTACATTCTCTCCACGATTGCCGGGCACAAGCTCGAGGACGTGCGAGCCGCATCAAACGGCCCGGTCTGGTATCAACTGTATTTGGTGGGAGGCCGCGCCGCCGCGGAACCGGCGCTGGAACGCGCACGGAAGGCGGGCTTCTCCGCATTGTTCGTCACAATCGACACGGGCACGGCAGGGATGCGCGAGCGCGACATCCGCAACGGCGTCGGCCAGCTCATGAGCGGAAACTGGATCGGAATGATCCCGCATCTCTCGCAATTTTTTTCCCGCCCCGCGTGGGTTGCCGCCTACTTAATGGATGGCGGCCTGCACAAATTGCCGAATGTGATTCTTCCCGGCGAGGGACCGATGGCTCTGATCGACGTCGCCGCCGCGCTCGCGGATTCCGTTGTGACTTGGCAGGATTTTCGTTGGCTGCGCGAAGTGTGGCCGGGACCCATCGTCGCCAAGGGCGTGCTCACAGGCGACGATGCGCGCCGCGCGATTGACGCGGGCGCCGCCGGCGTGGTCGTTTCCAATCACGGTGGCCGGCAGCTCGACGGCGTTTCCGCCACTCTGCGCGCTTTGCCGGAAGTCGTGCAGGCCGTGAATGGCCAATTGGAAATTCTGATGGACGGAGGCGTGCGACGCGGCGGCGACATGCTGAAGGCCATCTGCCTGGGCGCGCGCGCCGTCCTGGTCGGCCGCGCCTACGCCTACGGCCTGGCCGCCGCAGGAGCGCCCGGCGTCAACAGAGCCATCGCAATCTTGCGCGCCGATCTGGAGCGCACCATGAAACTGCTGGGTTGCGCGTCGATCAGCGAGCTGAATCGTACGTATGTGGATGTTCCGCGCGATTGGAATATAGAAGCTGGAGATTAGAAGTTGGAAGTTAGCGATTGGAGGTTTGAGTCTTGAGGTTTGATTGTTTGAATTTCAAATTCCCGAGGCGAAAGTTAAAAGGAAAAGACCACGAATTACCAGCCAGGAAGACCCAGCCAGAGGCCGTCGCTCCCTCGTACCAAGCTCACCATTTACCAATCGCCAGTCACACCTTCTCCGCCAGGGATCAAGGGTCACGGGCCACGAATCACGGGCCACGAATCACGTTCAGGGGGGAGGAGAAGGCCCCGGGTTCGTCAGGGGGATGCAAACCCGGGGCCGGGGGGTTGAGACAGAAGCGGGGCCGGAGTAAATTCAATCTTGGTTCCAGCTTGGTTCAGCTCCGCTCTATCTCAATTCAAACTCGCTTCAAACTGTGCTGCCGTGCTGCAATGAGGCGGGAATTACGACGCCGGGCCTGCAATCAATCGGCACAGCGTGTACATATCCTCATGCGTAAAAACCAATCGTATGGCTGTTGCTTCTTCTTCCAAATGTCCCAGTCCCGAAAATTCACAAATCTCGCGTAGTTGCTCTTTGGGCAGGCCTAGCAGAAAGGCGGCCCTGCTCTCGTCGATCGTTTCTCTTCGGTCAGGCTCGCGCGTCATCCGTTTCTCCCTCTTGAACAGCGCCAGGTTTGGAGACCCGGAAGGACGGCCTAATTCATGACCAAGCTGGCCCAGTTGTCCTGCTCAACAGCGAGGATCATGGGCTTATAAATGTCGATATCCCAGGTATCGCCGATTCGAAAACGCACCGCGCCTTCCGATTCTCCGACAATGATGCCGCGCAGCGGCACGCGCAGATCCCCAGCCGCAACTTGCAAAATCACCGCTTGTCCCACCCAGGATGCATAAGCGCTTGGCATCGCATCGCCCCCCTCAGTTCGATTGAGTTCCCTCCGAACAATTGCCATTTTGCCTAGCACCATCGCGCCCAACAATGGTACGGAGGCCACAATCCAATAGGAGAAAAGTACTGTTGGCCGTTGCGGCACAAATAGAACGGCCCCGCCGGTACCAAGTACTCGAGTACCGAAATAGCGGCACTACCGTTTCATTGCCGCGCCCCTTACCAACTCACCACAATGGACACATGACGGCCGCACACGATTCCAAACCAAACTTCAAACGCCAATCCACCGCAGAGCGGCCAACCCGCAGATTGCATGCTAGTTATGACGGTCCGAAGATTGTTCTAGCCCTGGGTGGCGGCTTCGCCCGAGGCTTCGCGCACCTAGGTATTCTCGAAATTCTCGAGCAGGAACAGATCGCGATTTCCGCGATTGTCGGTACCAGTATCGGAGGCCTACTCGGCGCGGCCTATGGCGACGGCATTTCCTTGGGCGACCTTTGCGATCTCGGACGGCGCGTCCCCCTCCGCGACTTCCTCCGCTTTCATCGACCCGAGCCGGGGCAGGGCGTGCGAGGGAAGGACCGCATCGGCCAGTTCGTACAGGATTGGTTTCGAGCCGGACGATTGGAAGACTTGCCCATTCCTACAGCCATCGTCACCACGGACCTCGGCACCGGCGCGCCCTACGTCTTCACCCGGGGCCCGATCGAGGTGGCCCTGCGCGCCACCTGCGCCTTTCCCGGCCTATGTAAACCCGTCGAATATGATGGACGCCTGCTCGCCGACGGCTGCATTGTGGCGCCGGTGCCCTCGGCCATCGCGGCTGCACTCTATGGCGGATGCGTCCTGGGAGTTAGCGTGGGTTCCCATACGGCGAGCGTGCCATCCTCCCAAGAGGGAAGGAATACATTCGATTCCGCCTTCCATGCTTCGCGTAGGAAAGCGCTGGAGCCTTCCTGGTCCAGGCATGCGGACATTCTGCTGGAGCCGCAAGTGGAACACATCGGTTGGAACGATTTCACGCGCGTAGACGAAGCGTTCTCGGCGGGAGCCGACGCCATGCGCCTCGCGCTTCCTTCCCTGCGCCAATTGCTGGCCCGCCAGTCCGAGTTGCCGCCGGCGCCGGATATATCCCTCCCCAACGAAGAAGAAGTGGCGCAGTGAGAGCGACCGTCATGGTGCGAACGCTGGTTGTCATCTTGGCGCTGGAGTGGGAACTCGGCAGCCAAGATCCGGTGGTTTTCTGTTACCGTATAGGAGTAAAACCTGCCCGCGTGCTCCTTGGCCGATGGGGCAAGCGCCGGTGAAAGCGTCCCGGGCGCGGGTTTTACCTGTACGCCTTGAATATCGAAAGGCAGCCCCCAAGACCACATGATCGGATCGCTCCAGCATCTAGTGCATTTCCTATTCAACGTGAAGGGCCTGATCGAATGGGGCGGCACGCTGCTGGTGTGCATCATCGTTTTTATCGAGACAGGCTTCTTCGTCGGATTTTTTCTTCCCGGTGATTCCTTGCTGGTCACGGCCGGAGTCTTCGCCGCCTCGGGTCAGCTCCATATTTCGGAACTCCTGCTCCTCGTCCCACTCTGCGCGATTGTAGGCGATCAGATCGGCTACTGGATTGGCCGAAAGGCGGGACAGGCCCTTTATCGGCGCGAGGATTCGCTGGTCTTTCGGAAGGCCCACCTGCAGCGCGCGCACCAGTTCTACGAAAAATATGGCGGCAAGACCGTCATCCTGGCGCGTTTCATTCCCATTGTCCGCACGTTTTGTCCGCCCGTCGCCGGCGCGGCCGAGATGTCCTACGGCCGCTATTTAGCCTACGACGTGGCCGGAGGAATCCTGTGGGGCGGAGGCATGGTCCTCGGCGGATATCTTCTTGGCCGGCAAATCCCGAACATCAGCGAGAACATTCACTACGTGATCGCCGTGGTCATTGTCTTGTCGCTGCTGCCTCCAGCCATCGGCATGCTACGCGCCAGGAGTTCCACGCCGGCACCGCCGCCCTCTGTTCCGCAGCCCACAGCGTCCGAGCGTGACTAGCCGTGCCGTTCCTAGGTCCACCCATTGAAAAAGCCCCGCGCGCCATCATCTTTGACATTGGCCGCGTCATCATCCGCGTCGACATGTCTCTCTCCATGGCAGCGCTCGGAAAGCGCGACGGGTTGTCCCATGTGCAGGTCCTTCAAGGACTGGAAGCGGACGCACGCTGGGCGGATTGGCAGGAAGGCCGGCTGTCGCCACGCGACTGGCACGCGCACCTCGCCAGGAAACTCCATTTTTCCTATGACTTCGAGGAATTCTGCGCGATCTGGAATAGCGTCCTCGCTCCCGAAACCATCTTGCCGGACCTCCTGTTCGAACGCCTGGCGACCAACTGCCGCCTCGCCCTGCTCTCGAACACCGACCCCATCCACGTCGCCCATTTCGAGGCCACCTATCCCTTCGTGCGCCTCTTCCCCGCGCGCGTCTACTCTTGCCACGTAGGATCGAGCAAGCCCTCGCCCCTGATCTATCACCACGCCCTGCGCGAAGTCGACGCCATGCCCGAGGAAGCCATGTTCATCGACGATATGCATGAAAACGTCCTCGCCGCAGCCAGCCTCGGCCTCAACGCCTTCCACTTCACTTCCGCCGATGAACTTCTCGCTCAGTTTTCGCGGCTCGGCCTTTGGAAGATATAGATTGTTGGTGAAGGAATGGGTTTGTAGCGCCCGCCTTCAGGCGGGCATTTTGGAGCCAAGCAAATCCCCGCCTGAAGGCGGGCGCTACATGAACCACGGCTAAATCCCGTATTTCACGCCCGGTCCACAGCCAAGGATGTAATAATGCGGGTCGACTCTCTCCGCATCCCGCTTCGAGGAGGAATAGAAAATGAAATCGCGAATGGCTCCCCTTTCTTCATCGCTGCTACTCGCGGTCGCCGCTCTGGCCATGGCCCTTGCCGGCGCCCCGCAAGCGCGCGCCCAACAGGCGGCATCCACCCCAGCCGTTTCCGCGGGGGAAAAACCTTATCTAGTCGAATGGGTCTACAGAGTGAAGTGGGGTTACGCCGACGAATTCTGGCAACTCTTCAAGAAGTATCAAATCGCGGCCCTGAACCGCGAAAAGGAACTGGGCTACATAACCTCCTACACCGTCTACCGCCCGAGCCTTCACACCGGGGAAGACACTCGCTATGAATACCGCATCGTGATCACCTACAAAAACCAAGCTTCATCCGGCCATGGCAATGAAGTTGAAAAGCAGCTATTCCCGGACCAAGCCACCATGAAGCGCGAAGAAAATCGCCGCTGGGAAATCACTCAAGCGCACTACGACCTGCCGATTCACATCATCGATCCAAATGGCGACGGCGAAGAATAGAAATCCGTTTCAGTCGTATACAATTCCGGGGTGTACTTCGCTCCGACCATTCTCGATCTC
>Ga0302325_10008187_pt1 | contig 23037 bp, 18 predicted proteins | sample Palsa_T0_2_FD_201948 | JGI IMG/M metagenome (GOLD analysis project Ga0302325, IMG submission 201948) | Peat permafrost microbial communities from Stordalen Mire near Abisko, Sweden - Palsa_T0_2 | ecosystem: Environmental > Terrestrial > Soil > Palsa > Peat permafrost | place: Sweden: Abisko... | reverse complement strand
TGATCGTCGCAACGTCGTCGCCCGATCCGCCGCCGCAGCCCCACTGGCCGTACGGCAGATCGACGCTCGAATCGGCCTGCGCCGCGATGATGTACTGGTGGCTGACGAAACTTTCGTCTAGGTGCGACTGGAACATCCGGTCGCCGAGTACCCATTCGTGCGCCATATCGAAATACGGCTTCGAATCGCTGTGGGGAACGTAGACGTATTCGGGATACTTGACGCCGCGCGGACCTTCGTAGTTTTCTTCTTTGTTGAAGCCGTCCATGCGGCAATCCGTACCGGGCAGCTTGCCGGTGCCGTGACATGCGGCGAACATCGCCTGCGCCGAGTGATCGATCACGTACTGGTCCTTGAGCGGAACCGGTAGCAGCTTGACCGTTTTCCCGCTGGAAATCTTGCCGGTGTCCACCGTATCGGCGCCCGGATAGCCGTTGAAAAGGTTGTCGAAGCTGCGATTCTCTTGCACGACATAGACGACGTGCGTGATCTTGCCGGCCCCGGTAGCGTTAACCAGCTTGATCGGCGCGTCACCGGCCATATAGGGCAACGACTGCGCTCCCGAAGAGCAGCCGGCCAGGAGCGCGGCGGCGAGCACGACGGCCAGGGATGTTTGGAACCGCCGAGTCACTGCGGATCGCCCTCCTGCACGACGTGCGGGCGAGCGATGAAGAACTCTTTGGTATGGCTCGAGGGAATCTTGGTGAACGACCGCGGGCTTTGGCTGTAGTTCAGCACGTCGCCGATGCTGTTCTTGGCACGCGCATCCGTGGTGCCAAGGTTGCTCAAGCCCCAGTTTTCCTCCACGTACTTGAGGATGCTGCCGAACTCGTACTCGGTGTGAGAGATGTAGCCGCCTTCGCTCCCGCTCCCCGCGATCGCGTAAGGCGAGACGATGAGCATCGGAACGCGGAAGCCTAAGCCCCCCTCGACGCCCTTATACTGACGCGGCGGAACGTGATCGTAAAAGCCGCCCCAGTCGTCCCACACGACGATGACCAGGCTCGAGTTCCAATACTTGCTCTCGCCGATGGCGTTCACGATGCTCGCGACCCAGTCCGGCCCAGTGTCGCATTTGCAGGGCTGGTTGGGATGATCGCTCGCGTCGTCCGAGGGAATCACCCACGAGACCGCCGGAAGCGAGTTGCCGCTGATGTCGCTAAAGATGTTCGTCTCCGGCCACGAGACGTTCGTTCCCCACTGCGATCCATAGCGGACGGGATAGATGACGTCAAACGCGTTGAGTAAGTCGCCGTCGCATTCGGACAGTTTGGTCCCCGCGTAGCAGTCGCTACTAGGGTTGCAGCCGGATTGATCCTTCGCGCTGAAGCACGGCGTGTAGAACTTCCACGAGACGACGGCGCTGTCGAGCTTGGTTGCAAGCGTGTTATATCCGCCGGAGCCGTAGTTCGGAAAGTCGTTCGAGCACGGATGCGGTCCGTTCTCTTGCACTTGACCCTTGATGTTGATCGTCCACGTCTTGGCGTTGCCGTTGTCGCAGCCCCACGGCCAATACGTCGGATTATCGATCAGGCTTTCGGTTGAGCCCGAGGCGTTCGTGCAGTCTTGGATGCAGGTCCCGCCGCGAATCAGATCCTGATGCGCGGTAAAGCTGCCGCTGCCCTGCGATTGAAAGAGGTCGTCCGCGAGCACCCATTGATCGGCGATATCCCAATACGGCGCGATCTGAGATTCTTCGACGTATTGATACGGCAGCGTTCCGGCCTGCGGCGCGGTCGGACATGCGCCTTTGCCCTCGAGATTGAACCCGTCCATCTTGCCGCCGTCGAACGCCTCTTCGAACGCCTTATGGCAGTGCTGCAGATCGGTATCCATGATGATCGAGTGCTGTTTGAGCGTCTGCCACTTGTCGACGTACTTGCTCCCCTGCTTCACCTTCATCTTCCCGCGTGTCGCGCCGTTGGCGCCGGGAAAATGCGCGAAGAGGTTATCGAAGCTGCGGTTCTCCTGAATGATAAGCACGACGTGCTGAATCGGCGAGGTGCCCGACTTGCCGAACGGCCCCGCGGGTACCAAACCCGGCGTCGAAGACGCCGCGCCGCCGCAGCCTGCCAGAGCGAGAGTCGAAGCCGCCGCCATCATCCACAACCATAACGTGCGAGGTCTCATCATCGTTCCGTCCTATTCGGTGTCGGGCGAATCCCCGGAAGGGGGCTGCGCGAGAAAGTACGACTCGGAGTATTGCGACGGGATCGTTTGGAACTTGCGCGGCGACATCTTGAAGTCGAAGGCGTTGCCGATGCTGGTCGAGCCGGCGTCGTTGCGGCCGAGCGTCCCCAGGTCCCAGGTATTCTCGATAAAGCGCAGGATGCTTCCGAACTGATAGACCGTATGGTCCACGTGCGGCTTGGAATACGCTGAAACGATCAGCATCGGCACGCGAAAGCCCGGACCGCCCTCCCAGTTCAGCGGCGTGGGCGGCGCAACGTGATCGTAGAAGCCGCCCCAATCGTCCCAGAGGATGACGACCGCGGTCGAGTTCCAGTACGCGCTGTGGCCGACGGCATTAACGATCGACGCGACCCACGAGGGCCCGTTGTCCACCCACGGCGCGTTCGGTGCCGGCGTCGCGCACGGCGCGTGCTTCTTCTCCGCCGGATGATCGGAGCTCGCGCCGTCGGGCGTGATCCACGAGACCGCCGGGAGCCTGCCGCTCTTCACGTCGGTAAAGAAGACGGTATTGTTGCGCGCGACGTTCGTGTGCCACTCCGAACTTAACCGGACCGACTTGATCGCGTCGAACGCGCTCCAGATTCCCGCCGTATTGCCGTGCACGCAGCCCTTCCAGTTCTGCACCGGCGTCGCATAGAATTTCCAGCTCACGCTTTTGGCGTCGAGCAGATCGCGAAGGGTCGTGTACGTCAGGCACGGGAACGGACCGGCGTACGGATAGACCTTTCCGTTCTTTTTGATGATCGCCGTGCGCTCGGATTTGTTCGCGTCGCATCCCCACGGGAAGTAGCTTGGATTGTCGATCAGCGCTTCGTCGCTCGACAGATCGGTACCGGCGGCGATGAGATCTTGGTGGGCGGTGAAGCTGCCGCTGCCTTGGGTCTGAAAGGTGTGATCGGCGAGTACGTACTGCTGGGCAATATCCCAATACGGCGCGATATCCGACGGGTTGACGTATTGATACGTGTAGGTGCAAGTGGGGTAACCGCTCCCGTCCGGACCGGTCTGCGTGAGATCGAACCCATCCATTTTGCCGCCGTCGCGATCGAGCCCGTAGCCGCTGTGAATGTGGTCGAGGTCGGTATCTTCGTCGAAGGTGCCGCCGTTGCCGAAGCCCGCGCCGAAGAGATTCGTCTGCGTGAGTGGGACGCTCGTCGCCTTGGAGATCACCGGCATGCCCTGGCTCTTGCAGTACGCCGCCTCGTCGTGCGACATAGCCGCGGCTTCACCGCTGGTCGTCCCGTCGGCGTTCGGAAACGTGGCGAAGAGGTTGTCGAAGCTGCGATTCTCCTGAATCACGATCACGACGTGCTTGATCGGCGACGCGTTCTGCGTCACGCGCCCCGCGGAGGGCAGCATCGGCGACGGCGAGGGCGTCCCGCCGCCGCACGCAACGATCGCCGCCGTCATCGCGAGTGCCGAAAAAGCGAGCGCGCCGGTGCCCGCACGGATCCGCATCGGTTCAGTCGCTATCGGGCGGCAGTCCCGACGGCTTCTGGTGCAGGAAGAACGACTGCGAATATTTCGACTGGATCTTCTGAAACGACCGCGGTTTCTGACTGAAGTTAAAGGCATTGCCGATACTCGCTGCCCGCCCATCCTCCTGACCCAGCGACTTCAGATTCCAGTTCGCTTCGATGAACGTCAGAACGCTCGCCGTCTCGTACTGCGTGTGTTCCACGTGCGGCTGTACGTACGGCGAGATGATGATCAGCGGAAGCCGCAAACCGAGGCCGCCTTGATGATCGTAAAACGGCGGCGCGACGTGATCGTAGTAGCCGCCCCAGTCGTCCCAGAGCACGACGATTGCGCTGCTCTTCCAATACTTGCTCTCGCCGATTGCGTTGACGACCGACGCGACCCACGATGGGCCGGTGTCGAGCGGATTCCCCTTCTTCCCTTTTTCGTCGGGATGATCGGAGTTCGCGCCGTCGGGCGTTACCCACGAAACGGCGGGAAGCGCGCCGTCTTTAATGTCGGTGAAAATCTGAAGGTCGCTGCTCGTGACCTTCGTTCCCCACTCATTGCTGTGGCGCACGTTCTTGATCGCGTCGAACGCGCTCCAAATCCCCGAATCGCCGGCCTTGGGATCGTGCCACGAATACACTTTGTTCGCGTAGTACTTCCACGAGATGTTCTTGGCGTCGAGCAGATCGCGCATCGTGCCGTTTGGGTAGTTGAGACACGGCCACGGACCTTTTTGAACTTGCCCGTAGGTCGTGATCACCGGAACGGTGGAGTTCTGGTTCGAGTCGCAGCCCCACGGAAAGCCGCTGGGGTCGTCGATCATGCTCTCCGTGGAGTTGATCGCGCTGCCTCCGGCGATCAGCGCCTGGTGAGCCGTAAAGCTTTCGCTGCCCTGCGTCTGAAACGCGTTGTCGGCGAGCACGTACTGCTTGGCCATGTCCCAGTAGGGCTTGATGTCGTTGGGGTCGACGTATTGATAGGTATAGGTGCACGTCGCTTGCGGGCCTTCGCCGTTCGGGCCGAATTTGGTGACGTCGAATCCGTCCATCCGGCACGGCGACGAACCGCTCGGCGCGCCGGCCGCCGAGTCGCACTCCAGGAGGTAGCCGTCGGCATAGTTGTGGGCGAGATCGTTATCCCACCCGAACGGACCTCCGGTCGGCGCCGCCGTCGGGAAGCCCGAACCCGTGAGCGTCACTTTGGTGAGCGGAACGCTGGTTGGCTTGGTGATGACCGGCTGTCCCTTCGCCGCGCACGAGCTTGCGATCGGCGTCGGCATCGGCTCGGCGAGGCCGACCTTCGTGCCGTTCGCGCCGGGGAACGTGGCAAAGAAATTATCGAAGCTGCGATTCTCCTGAATGATGATGACGACGTGCGAAATCGGCGTGCTCGCCGCATCGCCCGTCGCAACCGCATAAGGCAAGAGACCGGTCGCCGACCCAGAGGAGCGATCGCTACTGCATGCGACGATTCCGCCGGCGGCGACGAGCAACAAGCATAGGAGTACCGACGCCCGAGATCGCGTTACAAGGCCGTGCATTTTCAGCGCGCCTTCTTGGCCGACGCTCCGATTTCTTCCCCTTGCTTACGCGCAGAAGTTGACAATGTTCAATGTTTGCCGCGCGTTTTAGTCGTAACTTTCGCGCACCGTTTCGAGCAGCGTTTGACCGAACTCGACGATTTGTCCGTCACCGTCGAGCACGTCGACCGAAAATCCCGGATAGAGGCTGATGAATCGCTCTTGTTTCCAATGCGCGACCGACCAGCGATCGCGCGCGCCCTTCTCGTACGGCCACGGCGGCATGCCATCGCGATCGGAGCGGATGTCGCGTCCGTCAAACGTGCGAATGCGCACTTGAAACCCCTCAACGCGCGCGACCTTCATCTCAAGCGTACCGATTTTCATTTTTCTGAAATTTCGGGCTGACTGGATTCGAACCAGCGATCTCTAGTCCCCCAGACTAGCGCGATAACCAAGCTTCGCTACAGCCCGCTCGTATGATGTTGGCCTCCTTCGACGCCGCCGCTGCGCGGCTTCGCTCAGGATGACGCCGACTCCGCTCTACGTCGGCTCCATCTCGGCGAGCGCGCGCAGTGCGAGGAGGTATCCGGCCGGCCCAAGCCCGCTCACGACGCCGCGGCAGACGGCGGCGGTCACGCTCGCGCGACGGAACGCTTCGCGCGCGGCAACGTTGGTGAGATGCACCTCGATCGCCGGGATGCCGATCGCCGCGATCGCATCGCGAATCGCGTATGAGTAGTGCGAGTACGCCCCCGGATTGATCACCACGCCGTCGCACTCGGTGCGCGCGGCGTGGAGCGCGTCGATGATCGCCCCTTCGCCGTTGAACTGGACGCAACGCACCGTGATGCCGAGGCGCTTTGCCTCGGCGTTAATCGCCGCGTCGATCTCGTCGAGTCTCGTGGAGCCGTAGACGGCAGGTTCTCGCTCCCCCAGCAAGTTGAGATTTGGACCGTGCACCACGAGAACGCGCATCGCGCTCGCTTTCTTTGGAGGAAATGCCCCGGCCTCTGGGTCAGAGGCGCTCATGCCCGATACGATCCTCTCGGCCGCAAATCTCGACGCCGGGATTGCGCTCGCCGCCGCGATCTCCACCGATCTCGTCGCCGAAATCCGCAGCCGGCACGATTTGTGGCCGACCGCAGCGGCCGCCGTCGGGCGGCTGGTAACGGGCGCTGCGCTGTTCGAGGCCGGCTTTAAGAGGAACGAGCGCGTCACGCTGCAGATCGGCGGCGACGGGCCGCTAGGAACGATCGCGGCCGATGCCTGGTTTCTCGACGATGGCACGATCGGCGCGCGCGGCTACGCGCACAACGGCCACGTGGAGCTGCCCGTCAACCCACGCGGGAAGTTCGACGTCTCCGGCGCGGTCGGTGGCGGCTTGCTGCAGGTGACACGATCGAGCGACGTCGGGCAGCCGTACGTCGGCGTGGTGCCGGTTCATTCGGGCGAGATCGCCGAAGATCTCGCGCTCTACCTCGCGCAGTCGGAACAAATCCCCAGCATCGTCGCGCTCGGCGTCCTCGCGAATCCGAACGGCGTGGCGTGCGCGGGCGGGATTCTCGCGCGCGCGCTCCCCGGCGCGAGGGAAGGCACGATTGCGGCGCTCGAGGCGCGCGCGATGCAGATGCGGCCGGTGACGTCGCTGATCGCGGAGGGCGCCGATGCGCGAGATTTGATTCGCGAACTCGCCGTCGATTTGAAAATGAGCGCATACGACGAGCTCGACTTGCGCTTCGCCTGCCGCTGCAGCCGGGCGAAGGTCGAAGCGGTGCTGCTCGGTCTCGGCGCCGACGAGCTGCTGCAGTTGACGCAGGAACGCGATCGCACCGAAGCGGTCTGCGAGTACTGCAAGACGGCGTACGCGTTTAGCGCCGGCGACGTGCGCGAGCTGGCCGAACGCCTGTAAGCCGCCGCGGCTTCAGCGCGGCAGCACGCGCACGAAGCGGCGCGCGCCGATCGAGACCACGGCGGGTTCCGTCGCGCTCCATAGCGCATTTGCGTCGGCGACGGCTTCGCCGTCGATCTTGACGGCGTTCCCGGCGATAAGCCGTTCGGCGGCGCGGCGGCTCTCCGCAAAGCCGGCCTTCACCAGAACTTCAGCGACGCGCTTACACGCGCCGCGGTCCATCTCCGGAACGTCCTGCGGGATCTCGCGACGCTGCACCGTCGCCTCGAAGTACTCGCGTGCACGCGCAGCGCCGGCGGGATCGTGATACCGTGCCACGATATCCTGCGCGATCCGCTTCTTCTCTTCCATCGGATTCGCACGCCCCGCGGCGAGATCGGCGGTCAGACGTTCGACGTCATCGCGCGACCGGAACGCCGCGAGCCGTGCGTACGTGGGCAGCAGCTCGTCCGGAATTTTCATCAACTTTCCGAACTGCGCGTTCGGCGGCTCCATCACGCCGACGTAGTTGTCGAGCGACTTGCTCATCTTCTTCTCGCCGTCGAGCCCGACGAGAAGCGGAACCGTCGCACAGATCTGGGGAGGCTGGCCGAACTCGCGCTGGAACTGACGCCCGAGCAATAGGTTGAAGAGCTGGTCGGTGCCCCCGAGCTCGACGTCGGCCTCGATGGCAACCGAATCGTACGCCTGCGCGACCGGATAGAGAAATTCGTGCAGCGAGATCGGAACGCCCGAACCGTAGCGATCGTGGAAGTCGTTGCGCTCGAGCATCTGGGCGACCGTCGTTTTTGCCAACAGCTTTACCAGATCGGCGAGCGAGAGCCGATCGAGCCATTCGGAGTTGTAGCGAACCTCGATCCGCTCGAGATCGAGCACCTTTCCGGCTTGCTCGCGATAGGCGTGCATGTTCGCCTCGATCTCCTCGCGCGAGAGTTGCGGGCGCGTCACGTTGCGGCCGCTGGGATCGCCGATGCGCGCCGTAAAATCGCCGATGATCAGCGTCACGCGGTGCCCGGCCTCGGCGAAACGCTGCAACGGATGGAGCACGACCATGAAGCCCAGGTGCAGATCCGGGCTCGTGGGATCGATGCCGAGCTTGACGCGCAGCGGGCGCCCCGCGCGCAGCCGTTCGTCGAAATCGGCAACCGTCTCGACGTGATCGAAGCCTTCCAGCAGCGGGTGTACGCTCACGTGCGCAACTCGATCAGCGTCACGCCGGTCGATCCCTCCTCCTCGCTTCCGTAGCGCAGGCTCTTCACGCCGGCGTGCCCGCGCAGATACTCTTGCAGTCCGCGCCCGAGCAAGCCGGTCCCCTTGCCGTGGATCAGCCGCAGCGGCGAGTTCCCGGCGAGCAGCGCATCGTCGATCCATCGATCGACGATCGGCTCGGCCTCCGCAAACCGCTTTCCGCGAACGTCGAGCTCGCCCGACGATCGCGCAGCCGCCGCCATCCGGGTTTCGGCGCTGCCCGCGTTCGACGCACGCCGAACCGGCGCGCCTTCAGGCCGAACGTCGCTCCTCTCCACCATCATCTTCATTGAACCGACCGAAACGAGCAACCTCTCATCCCAATCTTCGGCGACGACGCCTTCTTGATCGAGCGAGAGGATCCGCACGCGATCGCCGGGCGCGTAGCTGTGCTTCGCACGCTCTTGCGCCGGCTCGGGACGAATCCCGAGTTCCTGCCGCATGGATGCAATCGTGTCGCCCAACAGCCTCGCCTGCGATCGCGTCACCTTCCGGCCGTGCAGCTCGCTGACGAACTCGCGCAGGCTCGCCGTGAGCCGCTCCTCGGCGCGCGCCGCAAAACGGCGGCGCTCTTCATCGAGCTCGCGGCGCTGCGACCGCAGCCGCTCCAGCTCCAGGTTGGCGGAGCGCTGCTCGGCTTCGAGCCGCACGCGCTCTTCTCGCAGTTCGGCGCTGCGCTGTGCGAGTTGCGCGAGCGCCGTCTCGTAGTCGCGCTCGCGGCGCTCGAGCAGCGTCTCCGCGCGTTCGACGATCCGCGCATCGATCCCGAGTCTCGTCGCGAGCGGAAACGCCAGCGACTGACCCGGCGTGCCGACGTCGAGCTCGAACGTTGGTGCGAACGTCACCGGATCGAAGCGTACGCTCGCATTGGCGACGCCCGGAGTGGCGTGCGCGAAGAGTTTGAGTTCGACCGAATGCGTCGAAACGACGGCACGGGCGCCGCACGCGAGCAGCCGCTCCAGCATCGCGATCGCGAGGGCGGCCCCGGCACTCGGCTCGGTGCCGCCGCCGATCTCGTCCACCACGAGCAGCGTCCGCTCGTTCGCGCCGTCGAGCATCTCGCGCATGCGCTCGAGGTGCGCCGAGAACGTCGACGTATTCGCGGCGAGCGACTGATCGTCGCCGATGTCGGCGACGACGCGCTCGAAGCGTCCTACTCGCGCGCGTCTCGCCGGAACCTGCATGCCGCAGTAGCTCATGGCCACGAAGAGCCCGGCCATCTTTAGCGCCACCGTTTTGCCACCCATATTTGGGCCGCTGATGACGAGCAGCCGCGTCGAATCGTCCACCTCGAGCGACTGCGGCACGGCGCGCTCCCCCAAGAGCGGGTGGCGGCCGCGTTCGATGGCGAGCTCCGGTTCGTCGCACAACTCGGGCGCGATCGCGCCGGTGCGGTGCGCCACGTCGGCCTTGGCGGCGAGCAGATCGAGCCGGGCGAGCACCTCGACGTCGGCGTCGACCGCGCCGGCGTTCGAACCGACGGCGCGCGACAGCCCCTCGAGAATCCGCGCGACTTCGCGCTCTTCATCTATTTGCAGGGTGCGCACGCGATTGTTCGTCTCGAGCGCGGCGAGGGGCTCGACGAAGAGCGTCTGACCGCTGGCGCTCGTGTCGTGAACGATGCTCGGCAGCGCCGACGCGAAGTCCGCTTTGATCGGGATAACGAGACGGCCGTTGCGGATCGTGACGATCCGGTCTTGAATCACCTTCTCGTACTTTGCGGAGTTGAGAATCGAGCCGACGCGATCGCGCGCGTCCGCCTGCGCCTGCGAAAGCGCGCGCCGAATTCGCCCCAGCGAGGGGGAGGCGCGATCGAGAATGGTTCCGCGCTCGTCGATCGCGTTGACGATCGCGCGTCCGAGCTCCGCCAGCGGCGTGTATCCGGCGAGCACGTCGGCGAGCTCGGGCTGTTCGCGCGCCGCGCGGGCGGCCGCACCGGCCGCCGCGACGGCATCGCCGATCGAACGAAGCTCGCTTGCCGCAAGCGTACGTCCGGCTTCGGCCGCTTCGGTAAGCGCCACGGTTTCGATCGCCGGCATCACGCGGAAGTCGGCCGCCGCGATGAGCGACCGCATCGCTTCGGTGCGCCGCTGCTCCGCGGCGATGCCTTCGAAATCCGAGCCGGGCGCGAGCTCTTCGGCGCGGCTGCGTCCGCGCTGCGTGCGGGTTGCGCCGACGACGCCGTTGCGAACGACGCTGAAGTCCAGCGCCTCGAGCGTTCGGTCGTCGGCTAGCAGAGCTTCTTCCGCACCAGCTCGTTGACGAGCGCGGGATCGGCCTTCCCGCGCGATGCTTTCATGATCTGACCGACGAGGAAGCCGAGCACGTTGGTTTTTCCGGCGCGATACTCGGCGGCAACCTCCGGATGCGCGGCGATCGCATCGTCGACGAAGCGCTCGATGGCCGCGGGGTCGCTCGTCTGCGCGAGACCTTCGCGCTCGACGATCGCGGCCGGCGAACCGGCGCCGTCCCACATGCGCCCAAGCAGCTCCTTGGCGATCTTCGAATTGACGCGTTTGCTCTCCACGAGCCCTACGAGCTCGGCGAGGTGCTCCGGCGCGACCTTCGATTCCGCAACCGGCACCCCGGTTTCGTTGGCGAGTCGCGAGAGATCTCCGAGCACGAAGTTGCTCGATTGATGCGGGTTGCTGCTCTCCGCGACGACGCGGTCGAAGTACGCGCCGAGCGACGGATTGTCGATCAGCTGTGTCGCCTGCTTCGTGGCCAAGCCGTACTCCGTGGCGTATCGCTCGAAGCGTTGCCAGGGCAGTTCCGGCAGCGTTCCGCGCAGCCGCTCCACGTCGTCGGAGGAGATTTCGAGCGGCACGAGGTCGGGATCGGGAAAGTACCGGTAATCGTGCGCTTCTTCTTTACTCCGCATGGAATGCGTCGTGCCGTTGACCTCGTCCCAGCCGCGCGTCTCCTGAACGATTCGTCCGCCGGAGCTCACGATCTCGGTTTGGCGCGCGATCTCGCTTTCGATCGCACGCTCAACGGAGCGAAACGAGTTCATGTTTTTGATCTCGGTTTTTGTGCCGAACTCAGACGCCCCCACGGGGCGGATCGAAACGTTGGCATCGCAGCGCAGCGAGCCTTCCTCCATTTTCACGTCGCTGACGCCGAGTGCCAGCAGCGTCCGCCGCAGCGATTCGAGATAGCCGACCGCCTCTTGCGAGGTGCGCAGGTCCGGCTCCGACACGCATTCCATCAAGGGCACGCCGGCGCGGTTGAAATCAACCAACGAATACGAGCTGCCGGCGATTCGCCCGTCGTCCGAACCGGCGTGGGTCGACTTTCCGGTATCTTCCTCCAAATGGATGCGGGTGAGGCGGCATTCGCGCATCGTGCCGTCGTCGAGCCAATAGCGCACGGTGCCGCCCTCGCAGAGCGGCATATCGTACTGCGAGATCTGATAGTCCTTGGGCATGTCCGGATAGAAATAGTTCTTCCGATCGAACTTCGAGAAGGCTGGGATCGCCGACCCGAAAGCGAGGCCGGCCGCGACCATGTGCTCGATCGCCCGCCGATTGGGAACCGGGAGCGCGCCCGGCATCCCCAAGCAGACCGGACAGACCAATGTGTTCGGCTCGCCCCCGAACTCGTTGCGGCAGCCGCAGAACATCTTGGTGTTCGTGCGTAGCTCGACGTGACACTCGATGCCGATGACGGCTTCGTACTCGGTTTTCACGCGCGCGTCGCCGTTTCATATGCGTGCGCTGCGCCGAGCAGGAGGCGCTCTTCGAAGAGCGGCGCGCAGAGCTGCAGGCCGATCGGCATCGGCGTGGACCCGCCGGGGGGCGTACTCCATCCGCACGGCACCGAGAGCGCCGGCAGTCCGGCCAGCGACATCGGGATCGTGTAGTAATCCATCAAGTACATGCTGTACGGGTCGCTCTTCGCGCCGAACTCGAAGGCCGCGCAGCTTCCGGCGGGACACGCGATGAGGTCGCATTGCTCGAACGCGTTCTCGAAATCGCGTCCGATGAGCGTGCGCGCCTTCTGCGCCCGCACGTAGTACGCATCGTAGTAGCCGCTCGAGAGCGCGTGCGTCCCGATGAGGATGCGGCGCTTGACCTCCGGACCGAATCCGGCCGCGCGCGTCCGCTCGTACATCGCGCGCACGTCGTCGCCGTCGACGCGAAGCCCGTAGCGCACGCCGTCGAAGCGCGCCAGGTTCGACGAGCACTCGGCCGGCGCGATGAGGTAATACGTCGCCACGCCGTACTCGGCGGTCGGCAGCGATACGTCGACGAGCTCGGCACCGAGTTTTTCGAGGTCGCGGTACGCCGCCTGATAGATTGCGTCGAGATCCTCGCCGAGCGCTTTGGTTTCGAAATCGCGCACGATGCCGATTCGCAGTCCGCGCAGATCGTCGCGCAGCCCGCTCGCCGCGACCTCGACGCTTCGGTCGATCGAGGTTGCGTCCATCGGATCGAATCCCGCCATCGCATCGTAGGCGAGCGCGGAGTCTTCAACGGTGCGGGTGAGCGGCCCGATCTGATCCAGGCTCGATGCAAACGCGATCAGACCGTAACGCGAAATTCGTCCGTAGGTCGGCTTGAAACCGACGAGATTGCAGAACGCGGCGGGCTCCCGGATCGAGCCGCCGGTATCGCTTCCCAATCCGATCGCCGCCTCATAGGCCGCAACCGCCGCCGCCGACCCGCCGCTCGATCCGCCCGGTACGCGCGTGAGGTCGTAGGGATTGCGCGTGACGCCCAGTGCGGAGTTCTCGCACGAGCTGCCCATCGCGAACTCGTCGCAATTCGCCTTGCCGATCGGCACGGCGCCGGCCTCGATCATGCGCGCGACGGCCGTCGCCGTATACGGCGCGACCCAGTGCTCGAGGATCTTGCTGCCGCATGTCGTTCGCGTGCCCTCGAGACACATGTTGTCTTTGACGGCGAGCGGTACGCCCGCAAGCGGCAGCGATTCGCCGCCGCGCACCCGTTCGTCTACGCGCGCCGCGTGCGCGCGCGCCAGCTCCGGAAGCACCGTGAGGTACGCGCCGATGCTGCCGTCGGCGGCAGCGACTCGCTCGAGCGTCGCCTCGGTCACTTCGGACGCGGTTACCTCACCGGAGCGGACTCGCTCCGCGATGCGTGCGGCGCTCTCGCTCAATAGATCTGAAGCCATCGCGCCTACTCGGCGATGATGCGCGGCACGCGGAAGAATCCGCCCTGCCGCTGCGGCGCTTGTGCGAGCACGAGCTCCCGATCGAGGCACGGGCGCGGCGAATCGTCACGCGTGACGTTGCGCGATTCGACGACCTGCGCCGTCGCCGATATCGCGCCGATGTCGAGCCGGCTCAGCGCGTCGACGTGGCCAAGCAGATCGCCCAACTGTCGCCCAAAGACGTCGATCTCGTCCTCGGTGAGCGCGAGGCGAGCGAGTGCGGCGACGTAGCGGATGTCGATCGAGTCGGACGGCAAGATTACGAGTACTCCAAATGAACGAGCGCTTCGACGTGTCCCGTCTGCGGGAACATATCGAACGGTTGAACGGTGTCGAGCCGGTAGCCCTTGGCCACCAGGAACTTTAAATCCCGTGCCAGCGTTGCGGGGTCGCACGAGAGGTACCAGATCGCCGGAACGCGCGCGTCCGCCACCGCGCCGAGCGTCACCTCGTCGCAACCTTTGCGCGGCGGATCGAGGAAGACCGCGGCGGCCTCTCGCATCGCCTCGCGCAGCGGCGGCGCGCCCAGCAGCCGCTCGGCGCGGCCGGGGAAGAACTTCGCCAGACGATCGAGCGCGTTCGCACGAGCGTTCTCGGCGGCTTGCGCGACGGCGCGCGGGTTTTCCTCGACGCCGTGCACCGTGCAGCCGTGCGCGGCGAAGAAGAGCGCGAACGTGCCGACGCCGCAATAGAGATCGACGACGCGGCACGGCATGACGAGCCGGCCTTCGAGATACGAAAGAATGCGCTCGAGCATCTCGACGTTCACCTGAAAGAACGAATCGGTCGAGACGCGGAAGCGCACGCCGCCCAGCGCTTCCTCTACCTCGCCGGTTCCGGCGACGACCTCCTGGTGGCGTCCGAGTATAACGTTCGCACTCGCGAGATCGAACGAGTTCGTGACGCCGGCGACTCGCGGCATCTCCCGCATCAGCGTCGGCGCCGCATGCCGCACGCGCTCCGATCGCGCCGCCGTCGTTACCGTTACGACGCTCGCGTCGCTCGCGCGTGCGCTGCGGACCACGATATGACGCGCGTCTTCGAGCACTGCGCGGACGGGCGCTATGTCGCGCAGCGCCTCGAGTCGCGCCAGATCGGCGTTCAACGCCGGCGTGACGATCGGACAGGCGGCAACGGGAACCACGTCGTGCGAACGTTGCCGATAGAAGCCGAAGCCGGCCGGCGAGCGGCGATGATCCACGACGAGCGCCATCTTGTTCCGGTACGCGCGAGGCTCGGCCATCCCAATCGTCTCGGCGACCTCGATCCCGGCGAAACCGCCGATGCGCGCGAGCGCTTCCCGAACGACGTCACGTTTCCAGCGAAGCTGACCGCGGTACTCGAGATGCTGCAGCTGGCAGCCGCCGCACGCCCCGAAGACCGGACAGAACGGCGCCGCGCGAGCCGGAGACTCCGACCGGAGTTCGATCAACTCGGCGACTGCGTACTTCTGCTTGACGTCGGTGATTCGCACGCGTGCCCGTTCGTCGGGCAGCGGGCCAAAACAAAACACCACGACACCGTCGGCGCGGCCGACGGCCTGGCCGTTGGCGAGAAGATCCGTGAAGCCGAGCTCGAGTTCGGCGCCCGAACGAAGCGCCGCGGAACGGTTACGCGCTGTTTCTTTGCTCGTCAAGCGCCTTGAGCAGCGAGTTGGCCTCGTCGATCAGCTCCTGAATGCGCTGCGTGGTGGGGTCCTCACGGCGTTGCGACGCGGCGATCCGCAACGCGACGTACGCAAGCGTGGCGCCGACCGCGGCAACACCGATCCCAAGGCCGACCCAAAAGAGCGTGCGCGCAAGCCGCGGCACCTCATGCTTATCGAGGCCGTTCTGTTCCGGCCGTGACTCCGGTGATTGCATGGGGCTGTGTTCGCGATGCGCCTACGTTGGCTCCTAGTCTGCGCCGATACCGGATCGAACGCAACGAGGAGCGCTGCCGCGAAGGCGGCAACTATGCTGCCGGAGAGGTGGTCGAGCGGTTGAAGGCACTCGCTTGGAAAGCGAGCAGAGGTGTTGAGCCTCTCGAGGGTTCGAATCCCTCCCTCTCCGCCACGAGCGGCGCGCGTCACGCGCCGGCAACGCGATCGACGTGCGCGAGCCAAAAATCGAAGCTCGCCCGCGCTTGAGCCTCCAGCATCGCATCGCCCGGCACCACGTCGCGACCGAGTCGCCGCGCGAGCGTCGCGCGCGCGCCGTAGTTCGCATCCATCACGAGATCCGGCACCCGCAGTGCCGTGACCAGCAAGTCGGGAAGCTCCGCCTCCGGCGGCAGAGTGCTAACCACGATTTCCGGCGGATTTGCCTGGGGCCACGCGCCGGCTTCAAAGAGGCGGCAGGTCGCGCGGACGCGCTCCGGATCGCGCCCCCATACGAACGTGTAGGCGTCGTTTTCGGCAAGTTCTGCAAGGATCGCGCGCGCCGTCGCGCCGTATCCGAGCACGCCGATCCGTTTGAGCGCGACCGGCTCGTCGAGCAGCGACTCGATCGCCGTACGCGCCCCGATACCGTCGGTATTCGTGCCGAAGATCTGCCGCCCGAAGTAGATCGTGTTGACCGCTTGCGCTCGGCGCGCCTCTTCAGTCGTCTTACCGCACGCGTTCAACGCTTCTTCTTTGAGCGGATACGTGACGTTGCAGCCGGTGAATCCGTCCTCGCGCAGACGCGCAATCGCGGCGGCGCCGTGGCCGCCGGCGACGCGGATCGCCGCGTAGGTCCCGTCGATCTTCGCTTCGTCGAGAAACTGCCGGTGTAGTCGCGGGCTCGCGCTGTGCCCGACCGGATCGCCGATGACCGCCAGACGCATCATCGGCGCCCGCGCAAGATCAAACGCTCGAAAAACCTGAAGACGCGGGTGACCGCGAAGTCTTTCATTTCGATTGGCTCGGTGAGGATCGTGTAGAGGCCGCAGAGTTTGCCGCCCAGGACGTCGGTGAAGAGCTGATCGCCGACGACCGCTATCTCGCGACGGCGCAGCCGCAGCGACCGCTTCGCGCGCAAGAATCCGAACGGCAACGGCTTGAGGGCGTTGGGAAAGCAGACGACGTCGAGTTGCGCCGCGAGCGCCCTCACCCGCTCCGAGAAGTTGTTCGAGAGCATTACGATCCGAAAGCCCCTGGCCTTGGCCTCGGTAACCCAGTCGACATGTTCCTGCGTCAGCTCCGTTTCGCGGAACCCGAGCAGCGTGTTGTCGAGATCGACGATGAGACCGCGAATCCCGGCCGCGGCAAGCTCCGCGTGCGGGACGTCGTGCAAGCGGGGCGCAAAACGGTCGGGTCCGAGCATCGGGCTCAAGCCTTGCACCGGTTATCCCCGGTATCCTCGGGGCTTTCCACACGCCCTCCACCCTCGCGTGCCGCCACGGCCGTCCGTCCACCCTCAGCCCACCGCGAAACCACAGGCGGTGCACAAGGATTCGAATCGCGACCCCAATATCTTGTGGCAAGCGGCCCGATATGACACAATAGGTATCCTATCGGTCAGCAAAGCAACCTATCGAATACGAACGTGTGTTCGTCGGGCATATCGATAGTTTCAAGGAGCGTCGCATGAAGTTTTCGCGCACTTATTCCGCCCCGGGCGACCCGTATGCGCGCGTCGCGTTCGAGCCGCGGACCTCGCGCATCGTCAATCCCGACGGCTCGGTGATTTTCGAAGCCAAGGGCGTGATGGTGCCCTCGGGCTGGAGTCAGGTCGCGGTCGACGTTCTGGCCCAGAAGTATTGCCGAAAAGCGGGCGTCCCCAAGGCAACCGCGCGGGTAGCCGAGGAGGGCGTGCCCGAGTGGCTTCAGCGGTCGGCCGCCGACGGCCCGGCTCTCGAAGCGCTCGGTCGCGACGAGCAGTTCGGTGCCGAGCGCGACGCGCGCCAGGTCTTCAATCGGATGGCCGGCTGCTGGACGTATTGGGGCTGGAAGCACGGATACTTCGATTCCGAGAACGACGCGCAGATCTATTACGACGAGATGTGCGCGATGCTCGCGCGCCAGATCGGCGCGCCGAACTCGCCGCAGTTCTTCAACACCGGCCTGCATTGGGCGTACGGTATCTCGGGGCCGGCGCAGGGTCACTGGTTCGTGGATGCCGGCGACGGCGCCGCGCGACCCTCGACCGATACGTTTTCGCATCCGCAGGTGAGCGCGTGCTTCATCATCGGCTTGGAAGACGACCTCGTGAACGAAGGCGGCATCTTCGACGGCGTCATCCGCGAGGCGCGCATCTTTAAGGGCGGCAGCGGCAGCGGTGCGAACTATTCGAAGATTCGCGCGGCCGGCGAGAAACTGACCGGCGGCGGAACGTCGAGCGGCCTCATGTCCTTCCTCAAGGTATTCGACCGCGCCGCCGGCGCCATTAAATCCGGCGGTACGACTCGCCGCGCAGCCAAGATGGTGGTGCTCAATGCCGACCATCCCGACATCGAAGAGTTCGTCAATTGGAAGGTACGTGAGGAGCGCAAGGTCGCCGATCTCGTGATCGGCTCGCGCATCTTCGAAAAGCATCTCAACGCGATCATCGGCGCCGCGCACGACACGCGCGTTCCCGAGCACGCCCGTCTCGACCCCGCGCTCAACGCGCCGCTGCGCTCGGCGATTCGCGAAGCGATCTCCATCGGCGTTCCGTCTGGCGCCGCGCAAAACGCGCTCGACTATGCGCGCCAAGGCTACACGCGTCTTGAGGTGGAGCAGTACGACACCGGCTGGGATTCGGAGGCCTACATCACCGTCTCCGGCCAGAACTCGAACAACTCCGTCCGCCTCACCAATGGCTTCTTCAACGCGATCGATCGTGACGAAGATTGGCTGCTGACGGCGCGCACCACCGGCGACGTGGTCAAACGCATCAAAGCGCGCGATCTGTGGGAGCAGATCGGCATCGCCGCGTGGCAGTGCGCGGATCCCGGATTGCAATTCGACGACACGATTCAAGAGTGGCACACGTGCTCCAACGACGAACGCATCGAAGCGACCAACCCGTGCTCAGAATTTGTCTGGGTAAATGATTCCGCATGCAACCTTGCCAGCATGAATTTAGTGAAATTCCTCAATGACGATGGAAATTTTGACGCTCAACGGTTTGCGGACGCAACGCGCATTTGGACGACGACGCTCGAAATCTCGGTTGCAATGGGACAAATGCCGTCGCGGCAAATCGCGGAGAAAAATCATAAGTATCGGACCCTCGGTCTAGGCTACGCGAATCTCGGCACGCTTCTCATGCGCATGGGCTTACCGTATGACTCTGAAGAGGGTTTTGGCTGGTGCGGTGCGATCAACGCGCTTCTCTGCGGCATGGCGTATCGGACGTCGGCGGAGATGGCGCAGCAGCTCGGGTCGTTCGAGCGCTTCGAAGCGAACCGCGAGCCGATGCTTCGCGTCATTCGAAACCATCGCAGAGCCGCATACGCGTGCGATCCGAGCGAGTATGAGGGTTTGAGCATTAAGCCGGTCACCCACATGCCGACGCTCTTCACTCAAAAGACCTGGGCGTTGGCGCGCAAAGCCTGGGATGAGGCGCTCTCCATCGGCGAGGTCGCCGGCTTCCGGAACGCGCAAGTCACCGTCACCGCGCCGACGGGATGCATCACGGGTAACTCGCTCGTGATCACGGACCGAGGCCTCACCCGCCTTCGGCGCATGGCCAATCCCGACGGCAGCAAGTGGCAAGATATCGACACCCGCGTGCTCACCGACGACGGCGAACAGCGCGCCACGCAATTCTATGTCAACGGAATCGCGACGACGCGACGGATCACGACGGCCGGCGGGTACGTCATTCAAGGCACCCCCGAGCACCGGATCAAGATCGTCGACAAGACCTCCGGCGAACTCGTTTGGAGGCGCTTTGCCGAAGTAACCGCGGGCGATACCGTCGCGCTCTCTCTCGGCGGCTTCGCCGGCTCGCCCCGCGCGGTCAATCTGCCGCCGCTCGGCGATGAATACTGGACGGCCGACTTTACGACAACCGTCCCGCGGAGGATGTCGGCGGAGCTGGCAGAGTTCGTCGGTTACTTCATGGGCGACGGCTCCTTGCACGCCAAAGGCCTTCGCCTATGCGTTGCCGACACGGATCGGGACGTGCTCGACCATCTAAAGCGGCGAGCAAAGGAACTCTTCAATATCGATGCAGTGGTAACGCAAAAGAAGGGTTACGCCGAGCTAGCGGTTCACTCGGTGCCGCTCGCGATGTGGTGGGAGGCTTGTGGGTTCGCCAAGCACCATCCGTCCGCGGATCATCGCGGAAAAGGCTACGTGCCGCACGTTCCCGATTCGATCCTTGCCTCGAACGACCCGAAGGTCTACGGCGCATTCCTGCGCGGCCTCTTCGAGGCAGACGGAACCACCACGCAGGGCGTCGCGCATCTCTCCACGGCAAATGCAAGCCTTGCGGACGAAGTGCGAACGGTCATGCTGATGCTCGGAATCCCGACCTCTACCAAGGTCGACATTTCCGGGTGGGGCAAAGCCGAGCTCTACGTACTCCGCGTGCGTAATGCTGTGCACGCACGGCTATTTCTCCAGCAAATTGGGTTCATCGGTGGACGCAAGCGCAATGCGATTCGTTTCTGCGACACCTGGCAAGGCACGAAGAACGACCGAGTCTTCCTGCACAAGGATCGCATCAAGGATCTCGTGCCGACCTCCAGCGAGTTCTACGCGCGTGCGAATCTTTACAAGAGTCGGCACGGCGACGCCGGGGCGAGCGTCCTGAGCCGAACGACGGCAACGGCGCTGCTCGAGCGAACGCACGACGCCGAGCTGAAGACCGCGCTCGGTTTCCACTACGATGACGTCGTTTTAAACGCAGACGGCGGCGAACAGTTCACTTACGATCTTTCGGTGCCAGCGAACGTCACGTACATCGCCAATGGGTTCATCTCTCACAATACCATAGGCCTGGTGATGGACTGCGACACGACCGGCATCGAGCCCGACTTCGCGCTCGTCAAATTTAAAAAGCTTGCCGGTGGTGGCTACTTCAAGATCGTCAATCAATCGGTAGATGCCGCGCTCCACAAGCTCGGCTATTCGCAAGAGCAGATCGACGCGATCGAGACCTACGCCAAAGGTACCGGCACGCTCGAGGAGGCGCCCCACATTAATCGCGCCACGCTCAAGGCTAAAGGCTTCGACGACGAGGCGATCGCCAATGTCGAGGCCGCGTTGCCGAGCGCCTTCGAGCTTCCGTTCGTCTTCAACAAGTTCGTGCTGGGCGAAGAGTTCTGCAAAGAGAAGCTTGGATTTACCGACGAGCAGCTCAACGATTGGAGTTTCTCGATCCTGCGCGACGGCCTCGGCTTCAGCTCGCGGCAGATCGAAGAGGCATCCGCGCACATCTGCGGCCGCATGACCGTCGAAGGCGCGCCGTACATCAAAGACGAGCACCTTGCGGTCTTCGACTGCGCGACACCGTGCGGAAAGTACGGCACGCGCTACATCCGTCCGCTCGCGCACGTCGACATGATGGCGGCCGCGCAACCGTGGGTCAGCGGCGCGATCAGCAAGACGATCAATCTTCCGCAAAGCGCCACGATCGACGAGGTCAAGGAGGCGTACCGCTACTCGTGGGAGCGCATGATCAAGGCGGTCGCGCTCTATCGCGACGGTTCGAAGCTTTCGCAGCCGCTCGCAGCGTCCTACGATCTGGGCGACTCGACCGCCGACGAGGCTGGCGCAGCACCGCCGCAGCCGTTTACCACGCCGATGCAGATTGCCGAGAAGATCGTCTATCGCTACATCGCCAAGCGGCGTCCGATGCCGCAGCGGCGCAGCGGCTACACGCAAAAGGCCACGATCTCGGGCCACAAAGTCTACCTGCGGACCGGTGAGTACGAAGGCGGACAGCTCGGTGAGATCTTCATCGACATGCACAAGGAAGGTGCGGCGTTCCGCTCGCTGATGAACAACTTCGCGATCGCAATTTCGCTCGGCTTGCAGCACGGCGTGCCATTGGAAGAGTTCGTCGAAGCCTTTACGTTCACGCGCTTCGAACCCAACGGTCCGGTCGTCGGCCACGATCACATCAAGATGGCGACCTCGATCCTCGACTACATCTTCCGCGAGCTCGCGGTGAGTTATCTCGGCCGCTACGACCTCGCGCACGTCCAGCCGTCCATGCAGATGGACGCAATGGGCCCCGAGGCCCAAGAGGAATACGTCGCCGAGGAGGAAGCGGGCGTTCAAGTCCGTCCTGCGGGCGTCGCTGAGAAGCTCCATCCCGTCAGCGCGCACTTGCATCCCGGCCAAGAGCCGGAGGCGCCGGCACCGCCCCCGCGCTTTCCGACCAACGGCGGCGGCACCGCGGTCATGACGCTTGCCCGCACCGAAGCCATCAGCGCCTCAAAAGCGAAAGGCTACACCGGCAACGCCTGCTCGGAATGCGGTCAGCTCACGATGGTGCGCAACGGAGCGTGCGAGAAGTGCGACTCCTGCGGGGCGACGAGCGGCTGCAGCTAGCGCCTATTAAGAAAGAAAAAGCCGGCGAGTCAAATCGTCGGCTTTTTCCTGCGATTGCTTCTCAAACCCCGGTTTGCGCTTTTAGTTGTTTGAAGTCTTGGAGAACCGATAGTATCGTACCCAATCGACGTGCGGAGCGACTTCAAGCAGCGCCATCACTCTGCGAGTGGTAATCATCGCAAATCCCAACCTTAGCTGACGCTGATTCGTTTGGGCTGGGCAGCGGGATGTCGCTCTAGGGTGATGGTCAACATTCCGTCGGCCACGGAAGCGGAGATCTTCTCAGGATCGACGTCTTCAGGCACGGTGAACGATCGCGAAAACGAGCGCCGATCATTCTTTCCATTGACCGAGACGATGCCGTCTTTGAGCGTGATCTCGACGTTCGTGGAGTTAAAGCCCGGAACCGGCACTTCGACCACGTATCCGCTTTCGGTGCGGGTTACCTCGAAACCGTAATCCCAGTTGGCCACCACCGCCTGGAAGGGATCGAAGCCAAAGAGGCCTTGGAGGGGGGAGCGCTGGGCCACGCCGGCACCAGCATAACCGTCGCGTACAAGAGCGCCCATGAGGGTACAATGCCTCCTTTCGGACGGGGACGAGTCACTCTATACGGCCACAATTTTAGCAAGTCTGGCAGTCTTGTCAAGAGACTGCTAGCGCCTCGGCAACCCACGGCCCAACCGCCCGGGATTCCTACTCCTCAACCGCCGCTCGCAACCGGTCGAGCGCGTCGTCCCACTGCTTCGAGATTCGGTCGAGGTACCGGCGGACCTCGGCGAGCCGCTTGGGTTCGAGCCGCCAGATCTGCTCGCGACCGTGACGCTCGCAACGCAGCAGCCCCGCGCGATGCAGCGCGTGAAGGTGCTTCGTTACACCTTGCCGCGAGATCTCGGCGCCCTCCGTCAATCGCGCGATCGATTGCGGCCCGTTGCGGCAGAGGCTCATCACGATCTGCAGCCGCGACTCGTCGCCGAGCGCCGCGAGCGCCGGAGCGACTTTCACCTAAACCCGCGCGAGGTGCTTCGCGAGCACGTCGATCATCAAAGCCCAGCCCTCGTCGTTGGCCTCGAA
>Ga0302325_10008185_pt1 | contig 23042 bp, 24 predicted proteins | sample Palsa_T0_2_FD_201948 | JGI IMG/M metagenome (GOLD analysis project Ga0302325, IMG submission 201948) | Peat permafrost microbial communities from Stordalen Mire near Abisko, Sweden - Palsa_T0_2 | ecosystem: Environmental > Terrestrial > Soil > Palsa > Peat permafrost | place: Sweden: Abisko... | reverse complement strand
TGGGCGAAGGGTACGTGCGCTTCGCGTTGGTGGAGAACGAGCATCGCATCCGCCAGGCGACGCGCTCCATCGCCAGGTTTTTGAAGGCCTGACATGATTCTGGTGGGCGGTGCCGGCCTGGTGGCGATTGCTACAGTGCTGTTCGTGGTTTTGCTGCTCAGGATCAAGCAGGCGCAACGCACGTCCAAGAAGGCCGAGTGTTATTACTGCGGCAGTAATGCGGTGCGGCTATCGGCGCCGGGCGGCCCTATCGATTGGCTGCTGGAGAACTGGGATTGCGCGCCGCACCGTTGCGAGATCTGCTTTCGCCGGTATTACCGTTTTGTTAACGAACGGCGGGCGCGTTAAGGGGTCAGCAATGCCTCGATGCGCCGCGAAAGCTCGGCTTCCGTCATGCGCGTGGGACGGTACATGCGTACGATGCCCTCCCGATCGATCAGCACCAGTGTTGGCGTGGAACTCACGCCGTAGCGCTGCATAATCGCTTCACTGACGGGATGCGGCGCGCCATCCAGACCGGCGTAAGACGTTTTCCACACGCGCTCGATCTCCTGGTCTTCCTGCGCGGCGGTGGGATGTTCGACCTTGGGCACGTCCCCGTACCGGCGCGTGGGCGCGATCACGCGCAAACCGCGCGGCTCGTATTTCTGCTTCAGCCGCGCGATGCTGGGACCTTGCGCCTTGCAGTCGCCGCACCAGTGCGCCCACAGAAACAGCAGAACGGGGCTGCCGCGATCCTGCACGTCCAACTCCGGCGCGGCCTGGCCTTCCAGCGTCAGCAGGTTCAGGTTCTTTTGGATGCGCGCCGCAATCCACCATGTCTTCCACCGCGGCAGTGCCGACTCCAGAAAGGCGACGGCCCGATCGCGCTCTCCGCGCACAGCCAAGATCTGCGCCTCCACCTCGATGGATGCGCCCACGGCGGCTTCGAGGAAGTTGTCATCGTCCACGCCCTTCGTTTTCAGTAGCGCGGCAACCAGGGTCTTGGTTTCCTCGAGATAGCGCGCCGCCGTCTCGGTTCGCCCCAGCGTGAGTGCGCCGCGCGCCAGCCAGGAGACCGCCGCGGCATATTCTGAGTTGGCGCCATTTGTCAGATAATAATCTTCCACCAGAGCTTCCGCGCTGGATAAGTCGCCGGCCGAGAGTTTGAAGCGTACTTCAGAGACCACTGCCGCCGACGCAGGAACGGCAATCAGGAACACGGCGAGCCATTGCAGTTTCGGTAAGCGCATGGTAATTGTGAGAATAATACCGCAGGAACGGGCCGGCTGGCGCGCCACGGACCGACTGTGCGGGCGCTTACAGACTAACCAGCCCAGCGCGCGAGATAATCGAGAAGGAGGCAACGGAGTATGAGGAAGATCCTGATATTGACTGCGACACTGCTGACGCCGGCATTTGGGCTGCTGGCGGAGACGGCACAAGAAAGGCTGCAGGATTCGGCTGAAGTCTTTCATGAGATCATGGCGACGCCCGACAAGGGGATTCCCCAGGATTTGCTGGCGAAGGCATCTTGCGTAGTGATCGTTCCGGGGATGAAGAAGGGCGCGTTCATTGTGGGCGCCCAGTATGGCAAGGGGTTCGCGATCTGCCGCAAAGAGCATGCGGGTTGGGGCGCACCGGCGGCTGTGCGCGTGGAAGGCGGCAGTTTTGGTTTTCAGATCGGCGGATCGTCCACCGACGTGGTGATGTTGATCATGAATGAGTCGGGCATGCGCAAGCTCGACAGAGATAAGTTCACGCTGGGAGCGGATGCCAGCGTCGCTGCGGGACCAGTAGGACGTACTGCGGCGGCGGGTACCGACGCCTATATGAACGCCGAAATCCTTTCCTGGTCGCGCGCCAAGGGCCTGTTCGCGGGAATCGCCCTGAATGGCGCTACCCTGCGTCCGGACATGGACGATAACAAGGAACTCTACGGGCAGCGGTTGAACAGCAAAGAAGTGATGGCCGGCATGGCGACCCCTGAAGCCGCCCACCACCTGATCGGGGAACTGGACAAGTACTCGATGCGCAAGGAAGGCTAAGCGTCTAGGCTACTAGTGGGGCAGCCATCTTCTCTCCGCAAGCGGGTCCAGGGGACCCGCGCAGGCCAAGGGCCTGCCCCACTTCCTAATACTTGGGCACCGATGGGTCGACTTTGTCGCTCCAAGCCAGGATGCCGCCCTTCATATTGCGGGCGTGGAAGCCGTTTTTCTTGAGCAGGTCGACGGCCTTGGCGCTGCGCATGCCGCTCTTGCAGTGGGCCACGATTTCGTCCGCGGGGTTCAGCTCGTCGAGGTGCTTGGGCAGCTCGCCGAGCGGAATCAGCTTGGCGAACGGGATGTTGCAAATCTGGTATTCGTGCGGCTCGCGCACGTCGATCAGCACAAACTTGTCGCCGCGATCGATTTTCGCTTTCACTTCGGTTGGGTCGATGTCGCCTGCATCACCTGTCATGGGAGCCTCCGGCTGCGGCTTGGGGATGCCGCAGAATTGTTGATAGTCGATTAATTTTGTCACAGTGGGATGCTCGCCGCAGACGGGGCATTCCGGATTTTTGCGAAGCTTCAATTCGCGGAAGCGCATGGCCAGCGCGTCATACAGCAACAGGCGCCCAACCAACGGCTCGCCGATGCCCAGGATCAGCTTCACGGTTTCGGTGGCCTGAATGAGGCCGATAGTGCCTGGCAGAATTCCGAGCACTCCGCCTTCGGCGCAACTGGGCACCAGGCCGGGAGGCGGCGGCTCGGGATACAGGCAGCGGTAGCAGGGTCCGCCTTGATAAGCGAACACGGTGGCCTGTCCTTCGAAGCGGAAAATGGAGCCGTAGACGTTGGGCTTGCCGAGCAGCACGCAGGCGTCATTGACCAGGTAGCGCGTGGGGAAGTTATCGGTGCCATCCACAATGATGTCGTAATCGCGCAGAATGTCGAGCGCGTTTTCGCTGGAGAGCGCGACTTCGTGCTTATCGATTCTCACGAACGGATTGATTTCGTGCATGCGGTCGGCGGCGGAATCGAGCTTCTTGCGGCCGACGTCGCTGGTGCCGTGAATCACCTGGCGCTGCAGGTTGGTGAAGTCCACCACGTCGAAATCGACCAGACCGATGCGGCCGACTCCCGCGGCTGCCAGATACAGGCCCAGCGGCGCGCCCAGTCCACCGGTGCCGACCAGCAGCACCTTGGCGGCCTTCAGCTTGAGCTGGCCTTCGGTGCCGACCTCGGGCATGATCAGGTGGCGGCTGTAGCGCAGGATTTCGTCTTTGGAAAGCTCCGCGGTAGCGGGCTCCGGCGGCGCTGCCACGGAACCTCCGGCGATGGAGGGCACGATGGAAACCGTGTCGCCATCCTTCACCGGGGTAGCGTCCTTCTGCAGGTAGCGGATGTCTTCGTCGTTCAGATACACGTTGACGAAACTGCGCAGCTTGCCTTCATCGTTGAAGAGCTGGCGGCGCAGGTCGGCGTGCAGGGTGGTGAGGGCGGTCAACACTTCGCCGACGGTCGAGCCACTCAGCACGACGGAGTCCTGTTTGCCTGCGTATTGGCGCAGGGGTGTAGGTATCAATACTTTGGGCATGTCAGTAAGTCAACTCCTCGCGTTCCGCTTTGGTCTGATCCGCATCGGGCAGCCAGCTATTGGCATGGTCGAAAGCGCCGTTGCGGATGGACAGTACCACAAAAGAATACCAGGGACACGAGTTCTTCAGATCGGTCTCGGAGAAGTAGGCGTCGCAATCGGGATGCGAATGGTAGATGCCCACCAGATCGAGGTTGCGGCTGCGGGCTTCCTTGTCGGCGCGCAGCAGATCTTCGGGACGCAGTTCGTAGCGGCTGGCGCGCGGGCCTTCGTAGGCGTTTTCGAGGGGCAAGGCGATGGTGACGGTCTTACCCGCGTCATCGATACGGCCCAGCATGGCGCCGCAGCACTCATTGGGATAGGCCGCGCCCGCATGCGCGACCATCTGCTGCCAGGGACCGGATTCGATGCGGATCATTCCTCGTCCCAGAACCGATCGCTAAGGTACTTCTCGGCGCTATCGCACAGCACGGTCACGATCATGCCGTCGCGGCCTTGGGTTTTCAGTTCGCGCGCGATCTGCAGGGCGGCGACCACGTTGCATCCCGACGAGATGCCCACCAGCAGGCCTTCTTCGCGGGCCAGGCGGCGCACCATGGCATAGGCTTCCTCGGTATCGAGCCAAATGTTGCCGTCGGCCAGCGTGGGATCGTAGATGCCGGGCACGATGGCGGTGGGCATGTGCTTCAAGCCCTCGAGGCCATGGAAGCTGCCGGAGGGCTGGCCGGAATAGCACTTGACGTCCGGCAGATCGCGGTGCAGACGGCGGCTGACTCCGGTGAAGGTGCCGCTGGTGCCCATGGCCGCGACGAAGTGCGTGAGCAGGCCGTTGGTCTGTTCGATAATCTCGCGCCCGGTGGTTTCGAAATGCGCTCTCCAGTTGGCCGGGTTATTGTACTGGTCGGGATAGAAATAGGAGTCGGGATCGGCTTCGTAGATTTTTCGGCAGAGGCGGATGGCGCCGTCGGAGCCCTCGCCCGGATCGCTGAAGACCATTTCCGCGCCATAGGCTTTCAGGATGCGCTTGCGCTCGATGGAGGCGTTGGCGGGCAGGCACAGCTTCACCTGGTAGCTGCGGGCAGCGCCGATCATGGCGTAGGCGATGCCGGTGTTTCCGCTGGTAGCGTCCAGGATGGTGCGGCCGAGGTGCAGGCGGCCGGACCGTTCGCCATCCAGGATCATGTTGAGGCCGGCGCGGTCCTTCACCGAACCGCCGGGATTGAAGTACTCGGCCTTGGCGTAGATTTCGACGCCGGGGACCTCGCGGGCGACTTTCTCCAGCCGCAGCAAGGGGGTATTGCCAATGGTGGAGAGCAGATGTTGAGCCTGGGTCCGCAGAGGGTTCGGGATTACGAGGGCTTGCGCCATAGTCACTCTCCTTGGATTAACGACTGGAGCGGCCGGATGCAAAGTTGGTGTCTCTAGTGCACGATCCGATTATAGCATCACCACAAAGTCTGTCAAGATTGGGGGGATTATCCCGCTGCAAGCCCAAGGCCGTACCATCGGTCGTCTCTCATGGGCTTCTTACACCGAGACCATTATGCGGACATTCCTAAGGCCATATCTTGATTTGAAACCCAAGGAATACCAATGATATACATAAAGTTAGCTTGCTTTAAGAGGCGGACATGGAAGCGGACACGAAAACGGTTGATCGCGGTGAGCAAGTCTCGCTCATGGAGCCCTTGCTGATCACGGACAGCTCCCGCCACCGGGGGCCGCTCATCGACCTTGCGCTGGAGCTCGCGCAGAACTCCGCCGGCTTCCGACGCAGCCTGCCGCCGACCCTGCTGGCCTCCCTCGCGGATCTGGTGAGGGCTATGAACTGCTACTACTCCAACCTGATCGAGGGCCACGACACGCACCCGGTGGACATTGAGCGCGCCCTGAAAGACGATTATAGCCGGGATAGGCGCAAACGCGACCTGCAACTCGAAGCCAAGGCGCATATCGCCGTCCAGCAATGGATCGATGCCGGAGGGCTCAGGGGCAACAGTTCCATAGCAGCCGAAAGCATATCCGAAATTCACCGGCGCTTCTGCGAATTGCTGCCCGAAGATCTGCTTTGGGTCGAGGACCCAGCCGGCAAGGAACGCGTCCGGGTTGTGCCAGGAGAATTTCGCAAGCGCGATGTGCGGGTCGGCGATCATATTGCCGTCAGCCCCGGCGCCCTGCCCCGCTTCCTTGCGCGTTTCGAGCAGATTTATGGCAATCTGGGCACGGCCGATTGGATAGTCTCCACCGCTGCCGCTCACCATCGGCTGCTGTGGATGCATCCCTTCATGGACGGCAACGGCCGAGTGGCACGGCTCATGTCGCATGCGATGTTGTTGGGCGTCGTCGATACCGGTGCGGTCTGGTCTGTGGCGCGTGGCCTTGCTCGCAATGTCCAGCAGTATAAGACGCTGCTTGCCAATTGCGATTTGCCGCGCCGCAACGACCTGGACGGCCGCGGGGCGCTCAGTGAGGAAGCGCTTGCCGAATTCACTCGCTTCTTTCTCAATGTGTGCATCGATCAGGTCGCCTTCATGGAGAGCCTGGTGCAGCCCGACCGGCTGCGGAGCCGCATCCTGTTGTGGGTCGAGGAAGAGATCCGGCTGGGCAAGTTGCCGGCCAAATCCGGCAATATTCTCGAAGCAATCCTTTATCGCGGTGAATTGCCCCGCGGAGACGCCGCTACTGTCGTAGGCACGGGTGAACGCCAAGGCCGCCGAATCGTCTCGGCCCTCTTTGAAAGCCGGGTTCTGGTATCCGAAAGCCCACGCGGCCCGCTACGTCTCGCTTTCCCGGCGGCTCTCGCGTCGCGTTGGATGCCCGGATTGTTCCCGGAGAAGACTGAATAGCCGCCTGGAGGCAACATGACACAAGGTGTCATGAATCGCCGGTCAACCTATTGGAATGGAACATTCACAGATGCAGAGGGCGGATTTTCGGGGCACGGATTATGGCCCAGACGAAGGCCATCAAAAATTTCCCGGCCGGCTGGCGCCCAGGCATCAACTTGCTCTTCTCAGCACGTCCTCTACCGCCTCCGGATGCTTTGCGATCACTGCCAGCAACACTCGCGTCGGCGCGTCCGGCCTCGACCGGCCCTGCTCCCAGTTGCGCAAGGTCGCCGGCGGAAATCCGAATTTGGTGGCGAACTGCGCCTGGCTGAGGCCCATCTTCGTGCGGACCTCGCGCACGTCGACCTCAGGTGCCTGAACCAGCGTCACGCGGACATCGCTGTTCTCGGCACGCGTCCAGGCGATGGCCTCCTTTAGTCCTTCGATGATGCTTTCGCCAACCGTCTGCCGCTTCCGAGCACCCGCCGTTTTCTTGGCGGCCCTGGATGTTTTCTTCGTAACCATGTCAGATCCCCTATTCTTTCTTCGGATACCCCGCGACGAGAACTGGCGCCAGCTTCGTGATCGCGTTTCGCTCGCCCTTGCTCAGGTCGTTCTTTCGGTTCCCCGCTCCGAATCGGACATTAGCGAACTCGACTCCTCAGAAACTCTCGCGTCTCAAAGGCCGTCCTCGGCGCGTTGGCCATGAATTCCCACTATACGCAATCTGCGCATAACAAACAAGCACGATGTCAGACATGACACAAGGTGTCATGAATCGCCGGTTAACCTATTGGAATGGAACATTCACAGATGCAGAGGGCGGATTTTCGGAGCACGGATTATGGACCCGAAGTGGCGGCGATTCTGGCGCTGGATGGCGACGGCGCGCGAGCGGCTGAGGGGCGCTTCGGCGGCGCAGTTGTTTCCGGGGGCGCGTGCGCCGGAGGCGGCGCTGTGCGGACTGTATGTTTACTTCTCGTGTTTCGATGAGGCGCACGGGATCGCGCAGGATATTCCGACGCCTGAGGGCAGCAGCTATTGGCATGCGATCGTGCACCGGCAGGAACCGGATGCGGGGAACGCCGCATATTGGTTCCGGCAGGTGGGGACGCATCCGATCTTCCCGGCGCTGGCGCGTGCGGCGGGTGGCGAAGGACAGTGGGATCCGTTTGCGTTCATCGAATTGTGCGAGCAGGCGCGGCGGCAGCCGGGATCGGACTTGGAGGGCGGAGCCGGCTGATATGCGAGCGCATCGTGGCGGTTCTGTGGCGGGCCGGCTCTTGCTCTTACGGGCCACTGACGGAACCATTGTCCAGTGGCCGGCGGAAAGGGTCAACGCAAGGGCCGACGCGGCCGGCTAACGCGGCGCAAACAAATGAAAGGAGGGCCGTCTGGCTCAGTCGCCAAATTCGTGAAATGGGAAGCTGCGCAAGGTTAGATCGGCAAGTGCGAAGACGTCGTTAAAGTCGAAGCGCCGTCCCAATCTGGGTGTCCAGTAGCGTCCATGCGCCAGCCAGTGGCGGAACCTAAATGCGCCACGCAGTTTGCCAATGATTGAGCGTGGAACAGAAGAATTGCCGACCCAAACCTCGAATATCTCGTCCTCAAGCGAGGCATGCTGCCGCTTGGCCTTGTAGATGTCACGGAAGGCGCGCGAGACTGGGTCTTTTCCCCGCCGGTAGCATCGCTGCAGGTAATCAATGCGAAATGCGGCTTCGACTGAAGCCAGAACTGTTAGGGACGAGGACAGGTCCGCCTCATTTCGCCGCTCACCAGTCACTTCGGTGGGCCTATATGTGCCAAAGCGTACCGAGTAACTCGGCGAACCGGTGCCGTAATAAAGCGTGAGAGCAGATTCCAAATCTTGACGGTGCGCAACGATCTCCGGAAGCCCAAGATGCTCGCCGGAAAAGCTCACACGGCTAGCCATTTGCAACTTCCATTAGCGCCTCGAAAAGGGATTCCTGCGTTAGCTCGATGTACTGGATAATCGGAGGGCTCGTCGCGATTTTCCATGCCCACTTGATTTCCTTTGGCGGAGCAGCTTCCACGTTGGGTTTGCCGATACTGACAGTCACCTTACGCGGCGGTCCTAACGACTCGCTGTCGACCAAAACGAGGCGGGTCTGTCCCGCTGGTCCCACGACATCCACGCGACCCTTTATGTAAAAGAACAACGTTCCGACCGGCGTCAAGGTGATTTCCTGGCAGCCGATTTTGAGGATCATTTGACGCGCGCTGTACGATCCAATATGCTCTTCGTTCAGCGGGATATCGCGGTAACTAACCTTGATATCCCCGGTCTTGGTATACTCCGCGAGAAAGGACTCAGCCAGGTCGTAGAGTTCGTGCAGGTGGACCAGCCATTCGTCGCGCTGCTTCGCCCAATCAACCCGTTCCCCTTCCGCCGCCGCGGTTTGTTGCCGTTTGACGAATGCGCCGAAATCGGTATTTCCGTTGTTACTATTCATGGCGCTGCACAATTCAGGCGTATGTCGATGTGTTTGGCTAACCAGGCTGATGAGCGAACGGGCTTGGCAGGCCAAGCTCTGGTACCTTTCCGCTGGTGATCCCGAATCGGCCAACCAGGACCGACCTCTCCTCAGAAAGGACAACTCCACTGTACCAAATTGCGCTCCCGTGGAAGCCCTCAGAAGCCCGCGACTTGTCCCCACATCCGCTCCCGCCCTGATCGGCGCCGCTGCGGCAACGCGGGTGGTGCAGCGCGGTTGTAGCGCGGTTGAGGCTGGGGAGGTACGGTCATACATGAACGGAGGGCACCATAACTCAGTTGAGCCGCGAGCTCCTAATCAGCCGCTTCCCGGACCAACATGACACAGGATGTCATGAATCGCCGGTTAACCTATTGGAATGGAACATTCACAGATGCAGAGGGCGGATTTTCGGGGCACGGATTATGGACCCGAGGTGGCGGCGATTCTGGCGCTGGATGGCGACGGCGCGCGGCCGATGCCATTGGCGATGGAGCGGGGTTCGGCGGCGGCGCGCGAGCGGCTGAGGGGCGCTTCGGCGGCGCAGTTGTTTCCGGGGGCGCGTGCGCCGGAGGCGGCGCTGTGCGGACTGTACGTTTACTTCTCGTGTTTCGATGAGGCGCACGGGATCGCGCAGGATATTGCGACGGCGGAGGGCAGCTATTGGCATGCGATCGTGCACCGGCAGGAGCCGGATGCGGGGAATGCCGCATATTGGTTCCGGCAGGTGGGGACGCATCCGATTTTCCCGGCGCTGGCGCGTGCGGCGGGTGGCGAGGGGCAGTGGGATCCGTTTGCGTTTATCGATTTGTGCGAGCAGGCGCGCCGGCAGCCGGGGTCGGAGTTGGAGGCGCAGGCGCGCGCCGTGCAGCTCGTGGAGTGGCAGCTTTTGTTCGATTGGTGCGCGCGGGTGGGTGGCTGATTCGAGCAAGACTGAAAGGACGAGCAGCGGGCGGCCTGGGAGGCCGCCGCAGGCCACGGGCCTGCCCCACTAGAGGTAGAATCGTCGCTATGTTGCTGCGCGCTGCTTTTATTTTGACTTCGGGATTGGCGTTGCTTCCGGGCGCGGAACCCACGCTGCCCGTTCCGGCCAACCTGACGGCGGAGGAAATCCCCGCCATTCCGGTGAGCCTGATGGAGGAACTTGCGCCTTACACCGAATTCCGCACGGCCACGCTGGTGGATTGGCATCCCACGCGGCGCGAGATACTCATCTCCACACGGTTCGGGCAGGCGCCGCAGATCCATCGGGTCCTGATGCCGGGCGGGGCGCGCACGCAACTTACTTTCTACGCCGACCGGGTGCAGGGCGGGCGCTACCGTCCCGACGGCAGCTCGTTCCTGTTCTCGAAGGACATCGGCGGCGGCGAGTGGTTTCAGATCTACAATTACGACACCGGGACCGGCCGCGCGACGCTGCTGACGGATGGCAAGTCGCGCAACACGGGCGCGTTGTGGTCGCGCGATGGCGCGCATTTCGCCTACGCCTCCACGCGGCGCAATGGCCGCGATACGGACATTTATGTAGGCGTGCCGGCGCACCCGGAAGAGGCCCGGCGGGTGGTGGAAGCGGACAGCGGCGGATGGCAGGCCGAAGATTTCTCGCCGGATGGCAAGGCGCTGGTGGTGCTGCGCGCGGTTTCGGCGTACGAAGCGGCGCTGTACCTGGTGGATACGGCGTCGGGAGAGAAAAAGGAATTGATCCCGCGCAGGGTGGGCATTTCCTACCGGCACGCGCGATTCGCGCCGGATGGGAAGAGCGTCTACCTGATCACGAACCAGGACTCGGATTTCGAACAGCTCGGCATGCTGGACATCGCAACGCAGCAGGTGAGCATCCTGCGGCCGGGCCTGAAGTGGGATGTGACCTCGTTCGACCTCACCCGCGATGGCCGCCAGATCGCTTACATCGTGGATGAGAACGGCTCCGACACGCTGCACGTGATGGATACGGCGTCACGCAATGAGATGCCGCTGCCCAAGCTGCCGTACGGCAGCATCGCCGACGTACGCTGGCACGCCAACGGGCACGATTTAGGATTCGCGATCGCATCGGCGCGCACCCCGTCGGATGTTTACTCGGTCGATACGGCCACCGGCAAACTGGATCGCTGGACCTACAGCGAGACCGGCGGCCTGGACGCTTCGCAGTTTTCCGAACCGGAGCTGATTCAGTGGAAATCGTTCGATGGGCTGACGATCTCGGGGTTCCTGTACCGCCCGCCCAAACGATTCGCGGGGCCGCGCCCGACGATCGTCAGCATACATGGCGGGCCGGAGGGGCAGTTTCAACCCGGTTATCTGGGATCCATCAACTACCTGTTGAATGAGCTGGGGACGGCCGTCATATTTCCGAACGTGCGCGGATCGACGGGCTATGGGAAGACGTTCCTGAATCTGGACAACGGGCGCAAGCGCGAGGATTCGGTGAAGGACATTGGCGCGCTGCTCGACTGGATTCAGACGCAGCCGGACCTGGACGCCAAGCGGGTGATGGTGACCGGCGGCAGTTACGGCGGGTACATGACGCTGGCCAGCATGACCCACTTCAACGATCGGCTGCGCTGCGCGGTGGACGTGGTGGGAATCTCGAACTGGGTCACGTTTCTGGAGCACACCGAAGCGTACCGGCGCGATCTGCGGCGGGTGGAATACGGCGACGAGCGGGACCCGGAAATGCGCAAGTTCCTGGAATCGATTTCGCCGATGGAGCACGTGGGCAACATCGGCAAGCCGATGTTCATTGTGGCGGGCCGGAACGATCCGCGCGTGCCTTACACAGAGGGCCAGCAGATGACGGCGGCGATCCGGGCGCGGGGCGTGCCGGTCTGGTATCTGCTGGCGGCGGACGAAGGGCACGGGTTTGCGAAGAAGGGCAACCGGGATTTCCAGTTCGCGGCCACGGTAATGTTCGTGCGGAAATATTTATTGGAGTGAGAGTTTGGCCGGCCTCACTTGGCCAGTTGTTGGATGGCCGCGGCGATGCGGGCGGCGGCGTCCGGGCCGACGGAATTTTCTTCGCCGTACCACGCCTTGGGGGCGTTCTGCAGGTACGGCGCCTTCTCGTCCCATTCCGCCTTCGGAATGATGTAGCCGATCTCATCGTCGGCCAGGCCGATCAGCATGCGGAAGGGCGCGTGCAACATCTGTTTGATGGGCGGCTCGATGGGCGCGTCCGGAAAATCCGCGCCGGCGTAGCGCTCCACACCGCCCACGCTCAGCTCCGGGTACATCTCGCCCGGGACCAGCGCGATCTCAAGCAGCGGCTGGCTGCCCGACATGCGGATCAGCCCGACCGACGTGGTGGTGGCGCCATCCGCGGTGGTTTTCTTGCGACCTTTATATAGGTCGGCCTGGGCCGCGGCCGCGAATCCGCGATTGGTTACCGGTATGGTAATGATGCGCTCCGCGAACGTCACCCGATCGATGCGTACGGGCTGGGCCGCGCGCACCGCATCCGCCGCCAGGTCCGCGATGCGCTCACCCAGAACTTCGGTTTTGCGGAAGCTGTTTTCCGCCGCGACACTTCCCGTGGCCGGGTCTTTGATCTTTGCGCCCAGCGGCGATTGCATACCGCCCACGGCGCCGTTCCACAGCACCGCCATGCCCCCCAGCTTGGCTTCCAGCCGCTTATAGAAAAATCCGGGATAGTCCGCGCTGATCTGTTTGTTTCGCGAGCCCAGCGTTTCCGGATGGTTGGCCCAATTCACCGCCGTGGCGATAGGCCTGCCGCTTTTGCCGGTGAGCGAAAGAATGATCAGGTCCGGATCGTGAACCACGGGCGGACGAGTGTCGTCAATGAACGTGTCGAGTTCCGCGTCGTGTACCACGGCCAGGGCGGGCGTGGCCGGCTCGAGCGCGGCGATGGCGCCCAGAGCGGCTTCCACGATGCGATCCACCACGAAGCTATTGTAGGCGTCGTCGATTCCCGAGGTTCCCACGTCGGGCCCCCACAGCCCCATGGTGTCGGGGCCTTCATGCACGTGTGTGGAGGCGACCACTACATCGGCTGCGGGAACTTTGGCGCGGACACGTTCCACATCGTCCAGAAAGAAGCCGATCAGATCCACCTCGCAGACCACCAGCGGTTTCGCGCCCGTACTGAAAGCCAGGCAGCGCGCGAAGAGATCGTCGTGTACGGTCTTGGCTACGCGGTTGTGTCCGAAGCCCGCCATGTACACCGGCGGCCGGTCCTGCAAAGGCGGGCTGATGACGGTCTTAAACGCGCCTGCGCGGAACTCGGCGAAAAGCGAGCCCGCGCAGGCCAGCAGGAGGAGGAAACGCACCGGGCTAGACCCACCAGGCAGCGGCGGGCTGCTCTTTCATCACGATGCCGTTCAGGAAATCGGCGGCTTTGCGCAGACCTTCCTCGGGCGAGAGCAGGCTATCCTCATGCTCGATGGACAGCACGTAATCGTAGCCGAACATGCGCAGCGTGGAGGCGAACTCTTTCCACCAGCCGCCGTCGTGTCCATAGCCGCAGGTGCGGAAGATCCAGGCGCGGTTGCGCTCGTCCGTGTACGGCTTAGTGTCGAGCACCCCGGTCAGGGGCAGGTTGCGTTCGTAGATTTGGGTATCTTTGGCGTGTACGTGGAAGATGCAGTCGCCCAGCACGCGGATAGCGGCGATGGGATCGATGCCTTGCCAGAACATATGGCTGGGATCGTAATTGCAGCCGACCGAGGGGCCCGCGATGGCGCGCAGCTTGAGCATCGTTTCGGGGCTGTAGGCCACGAAGCCCGGGTGCATCTCAATGGCTACCTTAACGCCATGATCCGTAGCGAATTTACCCTGCTTGGTCCAGTAGGGCGCGACCTTGGTTTCCCACTGCCACTTCAGGATCTCCAGATAATCCGGCGGCCAGGGGCAGGTGACCCAGTTGGGCCACTTGGATTTGTCGCAATCGCCGGGGCAGCCGGAAAAATCGATGACCACGGGAACCCCCAGCTTCTCGGCCAACCGGATGGTCTTGCGGCTGACCTCCTGATCGTGCTTGGCGCGCTCCTGATCCGGGTGCAGCGGATTGCCATGGCAGCTCAGGGCGCTGATGGAGACGCCGTTATCGGCCAGTTTTTTCTTGAATTCGTTCAGCTCGGATTTGCTGTCCAGCATGGACAGTTTGCAATGCGGATCGCCCGGATAGTTGCCTGTTCCGAGCTCCAAGGTATCTACATTGATGCTCTTGAGCTTCTTCAGAACATCGTCGAGGGAAAGTTGCGCCAGTAGGGCGGTGAATACGCCGACTCTCACGTAGAGTTTCTCCTTTCGGCAGGTGGTTTGGATGCCACCGTACAGAATAGCAGGGCGTGCGCGACGTGGCGCAGGCACTTCTGCCTGCCGCGATGGCACTCTTGCCATCGCGCCGGGCGCAGCCCGGCTCCGGAGTTTGTACATCTTGGCCATGTGGGCCAGGCAGGTGCGACCGTCGATAGCACAAGAAGGCCTGAAAGTAAAAAGCACAATCGCGGTTAAATGGCGGGTTCCTTGAGGCGCGTCGTGTGGCCTCTTGTCGTTCCTGAGCAGATGGGCAGAATAGGCCTCAAGGTGATTTCAGGAATAGGGCAACATAAAGTACGTCATGCTGCGCTAAAACGGAAGTCGTGGTAACGTCAGAGGGTGCCAAAGCGCTATCCCTCAGACCGGGTCATGCTGGTTCCGGTCGAGACTCGCATGAAAGAGGGCTTCAGTACTGGAAAAGCAATGGTCGCTCTCCAGCGGGCAATCGTAGCCACATTCGATGACGGGCGGTGGCAGGAGCTCGGATACCTGCTCGGAGAACACGAAGCGGTCGTTAATCATCACCGGCTTCTAAGAAGCCTGCACTGGGGTGATTCCGACTATGGCGGTCATGTGTTTGATGTGCTGGAGAATCTCTTAGGGCCAAACTTCAACAATCTCCAGCAAATTGAAGAATTCGTCGGTCTCCGAGAGTGGCTTCGCCAGAAAGACCAGGTACTTTACGCCGAGCTTTACGATGATGATGAGCCGACGCCGGTTGTGCCGCTTGAACAAGTCGAGGCGGCGGCCGTTATCCATGATGTTGTGGAACTTAAAGCACGCTGGAAGAATCCGCAGAGGTATTATCGAAGACCCAGAGCAGGCCATCGGCTCCGCGAAAGAGTTGCTCGAAACGGTGCTCAAAACGTAATCGGAGACCACAACCTCAGGCCATCGGATGATATCCCTGCCTTGCTAAAGAAAGCGCGCACTGAGCTTGACCTTGATCCAAATGCGCCGGGAGGGACTTCTCCCGCCGCAGATTCCCTCCGGCGTACCCTTAGCAGCTTGGGCCAGGTTGTTGTCGGCGTCGCTGAAGTGCGCAACCTCTACGGAACGGGTCACGGGCGCAGCAAGAGCCACGAACTTGAGATCGCACACTCGCGGTTGGTAGTGAACGCGGCCGTCTCCATCGCTACCTTCCTGCTGGAGGTCTGGCAGGATCGCAATCAACACAGTCGATGAGGGGGTACATGGGAACCGCACTCCAAGTGAGCACGGCAAAACCCGCCGGCGGTGCCATGCCGGCGCTGATCGCCGGAGCGGGGGAGCGAGCCGGGTGGCGCTTCCTGGAATTCTTCACGGTGAATATCCGGAACAAGAACACGCGGGCGGCGTATGCGCGAGCTGCCGCCGCTTTTCTGCGCTGGTGTATATGGCAGGGGATCGGCGAGCTTGGCCAGGTGCAACCCGTCCACGTGGCCGCTTATATCGAGGCGCTGCAGGCGGAGCGGGCGGCGCCCACGGTTAAACAACACCTCGCGGCCATCCGGATGCTTTTCGATTGGCTGGTAACCGGCCAGGTGATGCCGTCCAATCCGGCGCATGCCGTCCGCGGGCCGCGCTGTTCGGTGAGCAAGGGGTCAACGCCGGTGCTGTCCTCCGAAGAGGCAACCGGGCTGCCTGAGAATATGGACGTGTCAACGGCCGTCGGGCTCCGCGACCGGGCCATCATTGCCGTGATGACGTACACCTTCGCCCGCGTCGGCGCCGTCGTGGCGCTGAACGTCGAGGATTACTACGCGCAAAAAAACGCTGGTGGCTGCGCCTCCGCGAAAAAAACGGTAAGCTCAACGAAATACCCTGTCACCAGAAGCTGGAAGACTACCTGGACGCCTATATCGAAGCCGCGGGCCTCCGCGCCGATCGCAAGGGGCCGCTGTTCCGCTACGCGATCGGGAAAACCGGCGCTCTTACGGGCAAGCGCATGTCGCGGACGGATGTCTGGTACATGGTCCGCCGCCGTGCTTCCGATGCCGGCATAGAGATGGCGATAGAGTGCCACACGTTCCGCGCCACGGGGATTACGGATTACCTCAAGAAGTTTATGGACCTCGTCGGACGATGCCCCAGCTTCACTGGCATCCCATACTCATGGGGCTTCGATACGCATCCGCACATGAGGCAACAGAGAATAGATACGGGGAGCGCGCCGTGAAATTGCCCCGCGCTCAGCGTCTTTCGCAGCGGCATATCCTTTTCAAATCCCAATCCTCTCGACTTCCCCCACGCTGATATCATCATTGCGGCGGTCATACAGGCCCGTGGTTTTCGCGTTCGAGTGCCCGGCTATGCGTTGCGCGACCTCGATACGGCCGCCATTCGTGTGGACGGCCAACTGAAAGTTATGTAAAGCGCATGCGGATGCCACCTGAAGACGAAACACAACCGGAGCACCAAACTACTCTGGAGTGGTACTACTCTTGGGGCGTGGTCGCGAGTTTCGAACACGATAAGCTTTTCAGCATCGGGCTTCCAACGTTCTGCGATTATCAGGGGTTCTTGATTTACAGCGGCACGGTGGTTAACGGAGCCAAGCTCACCGACAGCAAACAGGCGATCCTAAAGGCCCTTGGGAAGCCGACGAAGATCGAGAGCGACGCTCTCCCGGTCGGCACTGATCCTAATTTGCCGACCGTATGGCCGAAGGAAAGCCGGTATTATTGGCGGTTCAGTGGTTACACCTTGGAAGCGACATTTCTTCAACAAGCCCAGAGCCTCAGCGATACGAGGGAACCTCATACATGGCCGAAGGATGGTTTGACCTCCATGTACATCACTTGGTAATGCGGCGGTCTGCGCCGCACCCGCTCTAATTGTACTTATGGCTGGGTTAACTCAACCCTGTGCGGCGAATATGCAAAACGGCGACTGGCGTCACCGAGATAACACCCATAGAGCTGCATCAGTGCGGTGGGGGAAAAGAGGTCGGTCTCATCAAATTGCCGGCGCGTACCGATGAGGCAGGCCTGCCAGCAAACGGGGAAGACGAATAGCGTGTCGGGATGTTTTGCGGCCTCTTCACGCGACGGGATGCCAAATCCGACCATTGCGACGGGATTGTCGCCTGTAATGACGGGAAGAGTGACATCGGACGCAAGGCGCAGGTGCCAGTTCAGGCCGTCAAACTCTCCAGCGCCCTTGGCGATCTCCGCTCGCATCCTCGTAATCGTCAGGTTCTTCAAAAGGGCGTTGCGGTTTTGGTCGTAGGCCATGTCATAGGGCGAGTATCTGATCTGGCACATAGCTTGCCCCGGCTTATCTGGATGGGGCATTGTCTGGAGAACTTCTTCAACTCTGAGAAACGTAGCGTGCTGCGTTTGTCTGAGCACCTCCTGGCGGAACAAGGTAGATCTGGCTCGGAGCATTTGGGCGTACCGAACAAGAAAATCGCAATGCTTCGTCCAGCCGGAAAAGTTGTTCTTAACTAACTCCCGTACCAGCGGAGGAAAGTTGGTCTCGAATTTGGCAAACGCTTGGTCGGCGCTTGCGTCTGCATCGCTGCCTTCGGAATAATCGTAGAAGCCACGTTCTGCAGCCACAGCGCCAGGAGCGCTCCTGAACCAGTTGCCCCGCTCGGTGTTATACACACAGAGGTGCCCTTGTCCTGAGGAGGGAACGGTAAAACCTTCCAGGTAGCCCTGGGGGAGAATATGATCGAGCCTATTACGCTCTCTGAGCTTGAGCGGCGTCACAGCATTTTATTTTCGCACAGACCCTTGCCGTGCGGGGCAGGGGAAATAGCAGAGAAGAGACAGTAGGGGCAGCCCAGCCGGGAGTAGATGTGTGCGATTATGGGAAATGGAGCGGCCCAGCTTAACGCAACCACATGCGGACATGTGCTGTCTTATCCACGTTGGTCCTTGTCGGATTTGCCATCGGATGTTAGTCGAGAACCGTCGAGCAAGCCCGCTGCCGAGGACCGAAGCTGGTTCATTGAGTCATGGGATAACGGCGTCATTACAGTTCGGCATGAAGGCAAGGTCTATAAGGCGACATGTTACGCCGCTGTCTTGGTCAATGAGAGAGTAGCACCCTCTTATGGTGACTTCGTGCCGGCTGGGGCGGACGTCATCGACATGGCGTGTGGCCTGCTGGCGGTCGAACTTGTCGGGCGCAACGTCCAGCCATTTCCTCCGGCGGGTTCAAACTGGGGGCCCCAAACTTGGCTGACCAAAAACAGCGAGATGCCGAGGGTTTCATCGTGGTCATGGATGAGGCGGCACTCACCCTTAAATTGCTGAGATGGAAGGAACGTAGCCCTTGGCAGCAAGAGAACTACCGCATCACGTCCGTTACGAAGCGATAGTGAAAACGGGCTTTCAGTGACGGCTTACTCTCTGCCTCTCAAAGATCGCGGCCATCACGCGCGGGCTGCGCCGACCGTGCATGACCGCGACAACCCATAAGGGCTTCTCGCCCGGCGCATAGGCTATCAGATATTCACGAACGAGAATGAAGCGCAAAGGGCGTGACGTGAGGTCCGGGCGTCTGTGGCCCTGACGGGGAAGCGGAACCAGGGCGCTAATCGCGCTATGGATTTCCTCCCGGACACGGCGGGCGGCTTGCGGATTATCTTCCGCGATGTACTCCCAAATCTCGGTGATGTCCTGCGCGGCAAGGGGATGAAGGGCAAAGCCCTGCTCAGGGGTCATTGAGGCGGATGTTTTTTGAGCAAGTCTTCCTCGCGCCGGCGCAGGCCTTCAAAGAACTCCTCGCCGTCAATTGGTTTAACTCTGCCGCTTTTGAGATCGTCATAGCGGCTGTCAAGGGTTTGCCGGAGCGCGGCCACCTCATCGAAATAGCCGACAAAGGCATCCTGCAGCAATTCGTTCGCAGGGCGGCCGCTGTCCATCGCCAGCCGGTCCAGCTTGGCCTGCACGTCGGGGGTAAACTGCACTTCCATGGGTCCGCTCCTAACCTTTCAGGATAACGCCAAATATACAGGAAAATACGCCCTGAGGCAAACGCCGGGCCTTAGAACGCCATTCCCCTCGTGTTTTGTCGTAACGTGTGATAAAGGACATTATCACACGTATGTCACAAGGGCCGCCCTGAGGGCCTTGCCGCCGGCGCGCCTGGAGCTCACGCAGACACTTACTCTGTTTCAGAAATAATGCCTTTGCCCATTGCAGTGAGCAGGGCTGGAGCGGGTTACTCTCTGCCTCTCAAAATCGCGGCCATCACGCGCGGGCTGCGGCGGCCGTGCATGACCGCGACAACCCACAGTGGCCGCTTGTCCGGCGCGTAGGCTATGAGATATTCCCCGCTGTCGTGAAACGCAAGGCACGCTCGCTTAAATCGGGGCGACGGTGGCCCTGATGCGGAAAGGGGACAAGCGCCTCGATGGTGGCCTCAATGGCGTCGATCATCCGGTCAGCCGCCTCAAGACTGTCTTCCGCTATGAATTCCCAAATCGCGTCAAGGTCGGCATCGGCCTCCGGATGAAACCGGAAGCCGCTTATTGCCGCTCGGCTCGGCGGGCCGCGCTCTTGGCTCGGAGCCTTGCGAAGACTTCCTCGCCGTCGATACCCTGCACCTTACCGCTTTCCATTTCGTCGTAGCGGCGGTCAAGCGTCTCCCGCGTGAAGGCGATGTCGTCAAAATAATCCGTCACGACGTTTTCGACCAGTTGATCGCTCCGGCGTCCGGTGGCGCGCGCCATCTGCTCAAACTTGGCCTGTACGTCCGGGTTGAAATGCACTCCCATGGTCCGCTCCTTCCCTTATCGTATAACGCCAAAGATACAGGAAAATGCGAGATGAGGCAAACGCAGGGCATTTTAGAACGCGGTTGCCTCGGCGCACTTCTCGCACACGAATTGCTGTAGGCGCTCGCTCCACGCTTGCGTTAGCGGCGGTTTGATGGTGCGGCGGCAATTGGGGCCTGTCCACGGCTGCGAGGCGTCGTCGATCTCGCTGGTTAAATCGAGCATGATCGTTTTTCCGCGGGGCATGGGTCACGCTCCTGCGCGACGGCGCCGGGGCGAGGCGATCGCAAATCGGCGTTCCTGAAATGCTGCTGCGCCTGGCGCTCCAAGCTGTGGAGTTTCCCTATCGCCTCGGCGAGTTCCGGCATGCTGGTGCAATACCGGCCGGCGTAGCGGCGCAGTTCGTCGCCCTGCAATCCCCTCATCGTGGCGAGCGTTCTTTCCAACGTGAGGATTGCGCCTGGGTATCCGCCTGTGGTGGATCGTACGCGTTGGTCGTCGTCTGACCACCAGGCTTTTTTCCCACGGCCAGGCATGGCCGGTTTATTCCTTGCCGGCTTCGGCTGGTTCAGGCGCAAAACGATGCGGCCCGATACCGGCACGGCGCATTTTTGGTAGGACAGGCGGTTCCGCCTGTCACGCCGGGCGTAGCCCCGGGCGTAGCCCCCAGGCGCGCATGTCGCCCGCCTGCTCGTGTATGCCGGCATTCTGCCCTGGCGTCCCCAATTCCGTGCGTTGCGGCCGGCAGGCCATTCCCCCGAAAAAAACGCCGCCCGGTCTCGCCGCACGGGCGCGCGCGCTCCGCTCCGTGGATCGCGCGGCCTTTCTCCGACCCCGTCGCGGCCGAGGCCATGGGCCATTCACGCCGCTCCGCACGGGATATCCCCTTCCCCCTCAACCCATTCCTCGACCTCTCCCCCGCCCGCCCCTTCCGCTGTGCTGATGTTGAGGTGAGAGGCTTACGTCATCGCCTTGCAATTCCCGAACAGCTACGCCATCGGTCGACGTACGGTCACCGAGTGCAAATCGGCCCCTGCGGAACCAAACAAAAAAGGGGGTATCTCCATGGCCCAGATAGGGTTACTGGCCAGCTCGCACACCAGTCTATATCCCCCCGGAAGCCCGGTCACAACCTATGAAAAAATCCTTATCCCCATGTCCCCAAAAGGGTTACCGGCAACCTGGCGCGCCTGTCCCCTTGCCCGCCGAAATCCTCCAAACCATTTCGTTCCGCCAAAAATCTTTATCGGTCGCAAACCCTTCACCGCTGCGCAGTTACGCACAATTGCCTCCACCCCTACCCCCACTCGATCAAAATGCAAAGTGACCCTCCGCGAACGGCCAATCTCAAAGCGCCGGGCGCAGCCCGGCTTTGGAGTTTGGCCATATCATGGGCTATTGGATCACTGACGTGGTGCACGCCCCCGGCGTGCCGTGTCGGCACTCCTGCCGACACAGGCGAGCGTTGCTCGCCCTCGCCGGGCGCAGCCCGGCTGCGCCGCGCCGGTTGTAACATGTGTCGCAGCTCTCAGGAGTTTCTTGACATGTACGGCCCTTGCGATCACACTACCAGCATGACCCGCCCAACCTCGTTGTGGACGACTCTCGCGCTGCTGGCTGTAAGCTCTGCCGTGCGCGGCGCCGCTCCGGCTCCCCAAATTATGAACAGTCTGAGTAACCTGCCGCTGGCATTTGAAAAGAACCAAGGCCAAGCCCCGCACTCGGTGGATTATATCGCCCGGGGCGGCGGCTATACCGTGTCTCTGTCGCGGGGCAATGCCCGGATCTCGCTGCGTCCCGCGGCCATCGATCTGCGCCTGCTGGGGGCGCGCCGCGATGCGGCAGCCTCTCCGCGCCAACCCTTGGCCGGTAAAGTGAACTATTTTCTGGGGAACGATCCCGCGCGCTGGCGCACGGACATTCCCACGTGCCAGCGCGTGGAATATCCGGGCGTGTATCCGGGCATCGATCTGGCCTATTACGGGAATCAAGGGCGCATGGAATATGATTTCACGGTGGCCCCGGGCTCCGATCCGGATGCCATTCGCCTGGCGATCGACGGGGCGCAAAAAATTAGCGTGGACGCCGGCGGCGACCTGGTGCTGGAGACCGACAACGGTGCGGTACGCTTTCGCAAGCCGGTGACATACCAGGAAGTGGGCGGAAAGCGCCACGAGGTGGCCAGCCGTTACGTGCTCACAGGGGCGAATGTGGCCAGTTTCGCCGTGGGGCCTTACGACAAACGCGAGTCTCTGGTGATCGATCCCCAACTGATTTATTCCACTTACCTGGGCGGCTCCAGCTTCGGCTATGGCCAGGCCGTCGCGGTGGGTCCCAATGGCAATGCTTTTGTAACTGGCTATACCGATTCCATGGACTTCCCGACGGTGAATCCGGAGCAAGCCTTCTACCCGGGCAGTTCGGCAATCTTCGTTTCCAAGCTCTCGCGCGACGGATCGAGCCTGGTTTACTCCACATATCTGGCTGGATCGGTCTACGATTCTTCCTATTCGATCGCCGTGGATGCGAGCGACAGCGCCTACGTGGTGGGTTTCACGGAATCGCCGGACTTCCCGGTGAAAAACGCTCTGTACCCAACCTTGAACGGCCCCGAAGACGCTTTCATCACCAAGTTCAGCCCGGCGGGCAACACGCTGGTTTACTCCACTTATCTGGGCGGCTCCAGTTATGACTCCGCGTATGGTGTCGCGGTGGATGCGAGTAATAATGCGTATATTACGGGCGGCACCGGTTCCGTGGATTTCCCGGTCACGCCCGGCGCATACCAGACTGCTTACAACGGTTCGTGCGGATTCGTCACCAAGCTGAACGCGGCGGGCTCCGCGCTGTCATGGTCTACTTACTTTGGCGGCAACTGCAGCGCGGATCCACAGGCCATTGCCGTGGACTCAACTAACAGCGTATTCCTGACGGGGGCCACAATTGGCGGCTTAGCCGTTACGCCCGGAGCGGCGCAGACTGTCTTCGGGGGTGTCGAGGACGCCTTTGTCGGCGAGCTGACTAACACGGGCGCAGCGCTGGCATACTTGACTTACTTGGGCGGAAGCGAGACGGATTATGCGGTCGCCATCGCCGTCGATCCGGCAGGTAATGCGTTTGTCACCGGACGCACCAACTCGAAGGACCTGCCGGTAACTGCGTCGGCGGTCCAGC
>Ga0302325_10008184_pt1 | contig 23043 bp, 16 predicted proteins | sample Palsa_T0_2_FD_201948 | JGI IMG/M metagenome (GOLD analysis project Ga0302325, IMG submission 201948) | Peat permafrost microbial communities from Stordalen Mire near Abisko, Sweden - Palsa_T0_2 | ecosystem: Environmental > Terrestrial > Soil > Palsa > Peat permafrost | place: Sweden: Abisko... | reverse complement strand
CAAGCCCTCGCCGATGACCGCGGAGATGCGGCGCTCGGTGAGCGAAAGCATGGCGTCGACGAGCGCCAGGCCACCGGCGAGACAGGCCAGTCCGATAACCAGGTCGGCATCGTGCTGCTCGATACCGTTGTCGATCAGGGCACGTAGGATCAGCGGGTTGATGGCGCTGATCGCCGCGTCGACCACTACCACGGGCAAGAAGACGGCCAGGATCTTCTTGTAGGGGACGGCGAAGGTCAACATTCGCCGCGCCGTGCCCTTCTTCACGCGATGCTGGAGAATTGATCGATCCCGCCGGAGTGATCGCATGCCGGCCATACCGCCGCCGCGCCCACCTCCCATGGCGTGATTCGGCATCCCCATCAGCGACAACTCGCTGGGCCGGTGTCTCTCTCATTCATTTGACCCAAACCTAATGGGATTGGGCCGGCGTCCACGACCCACCTTCGATGTGCGAAGGTAAACGGTATGGCTATGGTGCTCTTTGTCTGCACGGGAAACCTGTGCCGCTCGCCTTCGGCCGAGAAACTTCTGGCCCGCCGCCTGTCCGAGTTCGGGCCGTCCGACGTCAGGGTCGAGTCGGCGGGCACTTCCGGGACCACGTTGGAGGTACCGTCCGATCTCCGACGAGAGAGTGCATCATTCGGCATGGACCTCAGCTCCCACGTGGCCCGAAGAGTGGATGCCGGCACCGTGGCACGGGCCGACATGGTCATCGGCATGGAACGTTCACACGTACGGGAGGTCGTCCTGGCCGATCCTCCCGCATTCGGGAAGGCCTTCACCCTGCGCGAGATAGTCCGACGGGGTAGACAGAGCGGCCCGCGCATCTCGGGGCAGTCTCTGGCCGAATGGCTCACGCAGATAGGCGAGGAAAGACGTCATGTGGATCTGATGGGCGACTCTCCGCTCGACGACATCCCCGATCCAATGGGGGGCAGAGCGAAGGACTATCGGGTCATGCTCAACGAGCTGGAGATGCTGACCGGCACCCTCCACTCGCTGGTTTGGCCCTGACCCAGCCGAGGAGGCCACTCGCTAGAAATTACAGTAACGTATAATTTGAGTGGTTCTTGTCATGAAAAAGGTGGGGCCGATGCCGAGAAAAAGCCCGTATCATCTCAAGCTCACCAAGGAACAGCGTCACGAACTCGAAAGCCGGTCCCGAAAATATACGTTAGCGTATAGAGACGTAACGCGAGCCAGGATAGTGCTCATGGCCGCAGAGGGCCTGGAGAACTCCGAGATTGCTGCGCGGCTCGATACCCGGCGGGAGATAGTGTCCAAATGGCGCAAGCGCTTCTTCGAGCGGGGTCTCGCTGGCCTCGAAGAAGAGGATCGGGGTGGCCGACCAGCCGTTTCCCTTGGCTGACGGCCCCAAAAAGCGGAGCGGCCTAGAAGCTCCAACTCAGCGTGGTCGTCTTCGTCAGAGTGGTCTGAATCGTGGATGGTGAGGCGCTTTGCAGTCCATTGGCCACGATGTGGACGCTCAGGGAGTCCGGGCTGAGGCGCGGCTGGGGCACGAAGACGAGGTTGAGCTTGCCGTCTCGAATGGCATTGGGGATTGTGGTTTCGAAGTGCACCGTGGCTGACTGGCCCGGCATCACCGGTACGTCTATCGGGGCCGCCAATGAGAGCCCTGACTCTGCGACACTCCCTTGTTCCACGGATCCTCGAGGGCCCCAGAGCACCACTCGGCCCACGTAGTCCCCGGCCACATGGGAACTGATCCCGTCTGGACCGAGTTGATAGCTCGGGGCCTGGCCCGCCGGCGCGTGATTAGTCAGCTGCACCGACGTGTCCACTTGAGCGCTCCCGTTTGGTGAGATGCTTACCGTGTCCGAGATCGCTACGTCGACGAAGTAGTCCAGCTTGGACTTGGTGACGTTCTCCACCGCGACGTGGAATGTGCGGGTGGGATCTACGGTATCGATGTCGCCGGACGCACCCATTGCGCTAATCGTCCGCTCGTACTGGGGGTTGATGTCCCAGAGTTGCAGATGGCGTCCAGCCACGTCGGTCGCCAACGTCCGCGCCAGGGCGGCGACGTCGACCTTCCCCACATTGAGTTGGTGGAAGGCCGCCGAGGCGACCGCCGACAGCTCTTCGCGTCGCGGAGCCTGCGAAGATTCGGGTGGGAGTCCCGCATAGAGCTGGTTCAGTAGGACGTCTGCCGCGTTCTGGGCTGTAACCGGTTCAGGTACGCCGGGAGCAGTGACGGGACCAGTCAGCTTCAGCAGGGCCTGGAGTGCGACGACGTCAATGCCGATGACGCCATCGACCTGGGTCCCGGTGGCGGCGGAGAACATCGCCTGCATGTCACTCCCGCTGAAGGCGAAGTCGGCGCTGGCGTTCACGGACTGCCAGTTTCCCGGCGGGTAGAGCGCGCCGAAGACAGCCTGTGTGCCCGTGGGCACCGTGACCCCGGGAGCGAGACCCGACAGTTCAATGGTCCCTACCGTCCCGCCCGTCGTCTCGGTGATCGCTCCATTGATCGTGTGCAGCAGAGAGTAGGAGAGCACCGACCCCTCGTCCCGCATCTCGGCGTTGTTCTCCGCGGCAATCAGGTACGTTCGCGGGCCATCGGCGCCCAGGAAGGGGAGCGCATAGGAAATCACCCGATTCCCGTCGGCCAGGAGGCTGGTGATCTTGCCGTCCTCGTGGTCGAACTGACGTTGGGCCGTGCCCAGTGGCCCCCACAGATCGGCCGAAGGCCGGTCGAAGTCGGCAAACTGTTGGTGGGCCATGGCGACGGTCGTCTGGAGCTGGCGAAGTTGGGGAATGCTGACGTTGGTCCCGCTACTTGCGCTTGCCAAGCCATTGACCTCCCGCAGCAAGGTGCCACCGGTCGTCGCCGACGTTCCCAAGTTGTCGACCAGTTGGAGGAGTCCTTGACGTTGGGTATGGAGAAGCGGCAGCACCCCGAGAGCCGAGAGACCGAACGAGGAGCGGAGCTCCTGGTCGGCCTGGCTGGCTTCGGCCGTCACTTGGTCGAGTCCAGCCAAGGCCGAGGCGCGGCCGGCAGGGGAGACGAAATCGTTCTCGTTGCTGATGGAGCTGGTGATGGTGGCGTGCGCCTCGTTGAGCAGGGTGCGGGCACTGCTGAGGGAACGGTAGGCAGAGAGTCCGGCGACGAGCAGAAAGATGACGGCTACCGCCACCACAGCCCCCGCCACTACGAGCGCCGTGCGCCGCGACCGTTTCGCGCGGTGCCGGATGCGGCGTCGGTGCCCGTGCTGTGTTCGATGCCGGTGCTTCCGCCAGTGGGTCATCCCGTGGCGGTATGCGTGGGCGCGACGCTGCCCGCGGTGCCGGTAAGGGGCCGACTCGGGGCTCGAACGCTCCGCTACTCGCGTGGAAGGTCTCCATTCCGCGGAGGGAAGAGTGACGGCTCAGACGGCTCAGACGGCTCCGTCGGCGACTTCCCGACCTTGGCGTGTCGGCCCGTATATGTCCAATCAATGTCTTCCAAGTGTTTCAGGAGCATTTCGACCTGATAGGCGCTGTTCGCGGCTCCGTTGCCGTCTCCGTTGCCGTTGCCGTTGCTGTGGCCGTTGCTGTGGCCATTGCCATTCCCGTTTCCATTGGAGGTCGCAGACAGCGCGGGATCGATCGACGTCGCGGCCGCCTTCTTGTCTGCCTTGGCCGGCTTCTCCGACGAGTTCTCGTCGTAGCCGTAGCCGTAGCGCGAATACGCATACGAATCGGCCTCGGGTGAGCGGTTCAAAACTGTGCCGACGATCGGGGCATTGATTTGAGTCAGCATCTCCAGGGCGCGGACGACGTCGCGTCGCTTGTCTACCCCTGCGGACACAACGAGAAGGATGGCATCGGCGTGAGTCGAGAGCACGGCGGCATCGGTCACCGGCAGAACTGGCGCGCTGTCCACGACGACGATGTCTGCGAGATCGCGAAGACTTTTGAACAGCTCGTGGGCCTTGGCCCCCGACAAGAGCTCAGACGGGTTAGGTGGAACCGGACCTGACGGGAGCAGGCGGAGATGAGGTTGGCCGGGGACCGCAATGAGAGCGTCCCGGAGGGTGCTCTCTCCTAACAGGACCGAGGTGAATCCCACGTCGTTCTGCAGTCCGAAGAATTCGTGAATTCGCGGCCGCCGAAGGTCACAACTCACCAACACCACCCGCTGACCCGCTTCAGCCATAATCCAGGCGATATTCGCGGAGGTCGTGGTCTTCCCGTCACCGGCCGAAGGACTGGTGATCTGGAGGATCTTGGTCGGATTCGCCAACGCCATGAACTGTACGGAGGTGCGGAGCCCTCGGTAGGCCTCGGCCGGCTGCGACTTCGGGTGCGCTTGGGCGACGAGGAAAGGTTTCTTGCGATTGTGCCATTCGCTGATCACGGGAATGAGTCCGAGCACGGGAATTCCGGGAACGAGCTGCTCGAGCCCGACCTTGCCCCGGACCCTGTCGTCGAGGTTGTCGCGGAGGAGGGCGAATCCGATACCCACCAGCAACCCGGCCACGATCGCGATGCCGATATCACGGCCGACTTTCGGCGACGAGGGAACGTTGGAAGCGACCGCAGCGCTTACCACCTGGCCCCCGCTTGAGGATTGGGCTGTGACGAGCTGGATCTGGCTCAGCTGTGACTTCAGGGCAGATTGTTGCTGGTACAGGCCGGTCAGCTGTGATTGGAGGCTGCTCTGCGACCCGACGTCGACGGTTGACGTCTGCGAGAGCTGAGACTGGACGGCGTCGATCTGCGTTTGCAAGTCGTTGATCTGATCCTGGACGGACGTCTCGGACGCCAATTGGCTCAGCACGAACTCATAGTGAGTCTGATCTATGTACGCCTTGGCGTATTCGTTGGCCGCACGGGCCGAGAATTCGGGGTCGGTGGTTTGGACGGTCAGGTCGGCCACCTGTGTCGTGCCGACCAGGGCAACCGATACCGGGGGCGCTGGTGTGCCCAATGCCTTGGTCACGGCCGCTTCGACCGGTGCACTCTGTACGAGTTCCACGTCGGTGGCAAGTTGCTGCGCAGTGAGGGAGGTCGAGGCGCCAGAGTTCGTATTGACTCCTTGAGCCAGGAAATACAACGTCGCCGTGCTCTGGTACTGCTTCGTGCGCGCCCTATCGATGCCCGCCGTCGCGGCGACGGCGACGAGCACGATGAGCAGGATGAGCAATTTGCGCCGCCAGAGAACGGTGACGGAGTCGAAAAAATTTGGGGTCGCGGCAGAACTCGTCCCGTCGCTTGGCACCTCTCTATTCTACCGTTTGCAATTCGAAATTTGTATGTCGCGAATCAGGATGAAGGCGCGAAGATTGAAAAATGCGACTGACACTGAGTGCCGGCCGCCCGGGAGCACTCGGACCGATTGGACGTCATGGCCTCCTTCCCGTCGCGGCGGTGGGTTGGGCCGTCGTCGTTGGAGCGCTGATTGGTGTGGGGAGCAATTTGGGGGTTCGCGGCGCGCTGCTGGTCGCCGCGCTCCCTCTGGTCATAGCCGTGGTGGGAAGGTCAACTCGAGGCACGCTCATCGGCCTGGCCGTGTGGTTGATCGCGCTTGGTCTGATTCGTCGCCTCATTCCCAGCGGGACTGGCGGCACCGTCTCGGACGACCCCCTTCTTCTGGTCGGTCCGGCGACGCTGGGGGCCTTGTTCATCATCTCGGCCGGCCGCGGCGCGTTTCGCCAGAGAACGGCGCTGGCGTCTTCCGTACTCATGCTCTCGGTGCTCGCCCTGGTGGAGGCCTTCAATCCGCTGCAAGGCGGCCTTCTGATCGGCTTCGGTGGCCTGCTTTTCGTGCTGTTGCCGATGCTCGCCTTCTGGGTGGGTCGCGTCCTCGTCAACGGGAAGATCCTGCGACAGATTCTCCGGGTGGTTGCAATTCTGGCGGCGTTGGATGCCGTCTATGGCCTGGTACAACAGTTTGCGGGTTTTCCTTCCTGGGATCTTCGCTGGATTCACTCCTCCGGCTATTCGGCCTTGGACGTCGGAGGCTTCGATCGGACATTCGGGAGCCTCTCCTCGGCCCAGGAATATGCCGTGATACTCGGCGTCGGCCTGGTTCTTTGGGTGGCGTTGTTCACGCGGGGGCGGTTCGTATGGACCGTGATCCAGATCGTCGCGGTGGCCGTACTGGTCACGGCACTCGTGTTCGAATCCGAGCGGACGGCCGTGGTGTTGGCCGTGTTCGCGATAGGCGCCATGGCGGCCGCCCGGACAGGGCGGCGTCCTACCGGCGCCTTGTTGATTGGCGCGCTGTTCCTTCTGGTTCTCTACTTCGGAGTCAGCCAGTTCGCCTCGGGTAGCAACACACAGGCGACTCCGACCAATTCAACGTCGGCACTGACCTCGCACCTCGTGTCCGGCCTCGCCAATCCGACCGGGCAGCAGTCGACCCTGCCGGGGCACCTGTCGAGAGTCGAGTCAGGTATCGCGGCTGGCTTCATTGAACCGATCGGATTTGGGACGGGATCCATAACCCTTGCGGCCAGCCATCTGGGCAACGCGAGTCTGCTGGGGACCGAGTTCGACCCAAGCAATGCGGCGGTCGCGTTCGGCTTTGTCGGGCTCATGCTGTACCTTCTCGTGGCCGTAAGGAGTCTCGGGACGGTCTACCGGCTCGCGGCACGCCGCCGGGATGCGTTGAGCATCGCTGTGCTGGGGGTGGCTGCTGTCACCCTTTTCCAGTGGTTAAACGGGGATCTGTACTCCGTCGCCTGGCTGTTCTGGCTGACCTTGGGATGGGCCGATCAGCAGGATCTGGCTGAGCGCGGGGAGCTGATCGATTCCGAGTCCAGGCAGGACTCGCGGGCGAGTGAAGAGAGCAGGCCGTTGCTTCCACATACCGCGCCGGTATGATCGGTCCAGCTGATGAGTAGGGCCGTCCGCCCAGTGGTGGGTCTGGTGATCGGAGATCTCTCCGGCAGTGGCGGAATGGAACGGGTGCATTGCGAGTTGGTCCGCCGATTGAGTGGGCAATTCGATTTCGTCGTGCTGTCCCATACGCTCGAGGCGGACCTGGCCGATGTCGTCACCTGGCATCGCATCCCCACCCCCCGACGGCCGGCCGTGGTCGCCATACCCCTCTTCTTCGCCGTTGGCTCGCTCTATGCGGCGAGACTCGACGTTGACATCCTGCATACCTGCGGCGGAATCGTCGGGAATCGAGCCCAACTCTCTACCGTCCATTTCTGCCACGCCGGTTTTCGCCTAGCCAACGGAGGGCTCGGGCCCAAAAGAGCCCCGTTCGCACGGAGGCTGAACACGGCGCTCATGCGGTTGTTCGCCATCGCGGCCGAACGCTGGTGCTACCGAGACACCCGGACAGAGGTCTTGGGCGCAGTGTCGGAGCAGACGGCGGAGGAGTTGAATGCCCACTACGACCATGCCCGCGTGGTGGTGACACCCAACGGCGTGGATGTCTCGGCATTTCGGCCGGATCAGGGCGTCCGTGGCGTCAGCCGGGCGCGTCGGCGCGTCGGTCCCGAGGATGTCGTGGCGGTCTTTGTCGGAGGCGATTGGGATAGGAAAGGGCTTGCGGTCGCGATCGCCGCCATCGGAGAGGCACGCCGCCAGGGAACTGCCGTTCGACTCTGGGTCGTAGGGATGGGCGACGAGGAACGGTTCCGGCGCTATGCCAGCGACCATGGAGTGGAAGATCTGATCGACTTCATCGGCCCAGACGGCGAGCCGGCCCGATGGTACCGGGGGGCCGATCTGTTCCTCTCTTGCAGCGTGTACGAGACCTTCTCACTGGCCACGGTCGAGGCTGCAGCTGCCGGACTTCCCGTGGTGTCGACAGCGGTGGGTGTGGCACGCGAGATCGTCTTCGGGGGCGCCACTGATGACGAACGCGCCGGCGTGGTTGTGGAGAGAGACCCGCTGGCATTTGGCCGTGTCATTGCTGCACTCGCCAGAGATCAGGAGATGCGGGAGAGGATGGGCGCGGTTGCGTTGCGTCGCGCCCAAGCGTATTCGTGGGACAACGTCGCCGAGAAAGTAGGAGAGGTGTACGAAGAGATTTTGACGAGAAATGGGACGTGGCAGGGTTCGGTCTCCCACGGAATACCGGGAAGGCAGTTGACGGGATTGCCCACGGGAGTGGCATCGTGACGCTCGCCCGGAGCCTCGTAGATTTGGAAGAAGGCGAAGAAGGTTCATCGACCAAGCTCAGGCTTCTCGAAGTAGGTCTGGAGACGTCGGCGTTTCGTCGGGGCGGCCTCAACCGGTATTTCACGAACCTGATCCGGTCCTTGGACGAAATCGGTATGCCGGTCCGAGCGATCACGATGGGGCAGGAGGATCCTGTCGGCCAGGAGGCTTCGGGGGAGGTCGTGGTTTCGGCTCGCGGTTCGATCTTTCGTCGCCTGGCCGCTATCCGTTCCGCTGGGCGCGATGAGGTGGCCAGCGCGGACCTCGTCGATGCCCATTTCGCTCTGACGGCGTTGCCGTTCATAACGGGTCTTCTTCGCCATCGGCCCTTGGTGGTCCACTTCCAAGGCCCTTGGGCCGATGAGAGCTCGGCGACGGGGCAGTCGATGCTGGTCTGCGGGCTAAAAAGACTGGTCGAGCGCGCCGTGTACAGGAGGGCGGCGGCCTTTGTGGTTCTCTCGCAATCGTTTCGGCGGTTGCTTATCGAGAGGTATGGGGTGAGCCCGTGGAACATCGAAGTCATTCACCCGGGAGTGGACCTCGATCACTTCAGGCCGGGGGACAAAGAGGCTGCTCGGGCCCGGCTCGGCCTGCCGGTAGATGGATCGGTCGTCGTTACCGTACGTCGCCTAGTTCCGAGGATGGGATTGGACGTCATGGTGGAGGCATGGGCGAAGGTCACGTCCACGTTGGATCGCGATGCCCACTGGCTCGTGGTGGGTGATGGTCCCAGCCGTGCGAGCCTCGAAGCCCAGGTTGCCGCCCTGCATATGGAAGGCCTCGTCCACTTCGTTGGTGAAGTGGACGAGGATCTCCTCGTAGAGTGCTACCAGGCCGCCGACCTGTCGGTTGTCCCCTCCGTGAAACTGGAGGGGTTCGGGCTCTCCACCCTGGAGTCCCTCGCCTGCGGGACACCGGTGGTGGTGTCGGACGTGGGTGGACTGCGTGAGGCCGTCGGCGGGTTGGCGGACGGCCTGCTGGTCCCCCCCGGCGATGCCGACATTTTGGCCGAGCGGCTGGAGGGAGTGCTCGAGGGCACCATGACAGTCCCTGGGTCCGATCAGTGCCGGACCTACGCCGAGCGCTTCTCGTGGGACCTGGTTGCGCAAAAGCACAGGGCGCTCTTTCGCGAAGTGCTGGCGCGACATCGCCGGGGGAAAGCGACCAGTCCGCAATCGACGGATCACGGCGCCATCAGGGTGGTGGTGGTCGGGCACACGGCGCAGCTATCCGGGGGAGAATTGGCGATCAGCCGCCTGATCTCGACGATGGTGAGCGTGGCGGTCCATGTTGTGCTGGCCGAGGATGGACCCCTCGTCAATGTCCTCGAGCGGGCCGGCGCCACCGTGGAGGTGTTGCCGATGGACAGGCGGGCCAGGAACTTGAGGAAGGATCGGATCCGGATCGGTGGCGTCCCGTTCTCTGCCGCCTGGGCGACCGTCACCTACACAGTCAGACTCGCCCGGCGCCTGCGCCAGTTGAAGCCCGACCTGGTACACACCAATACCCTCAAAGCCGCTCTGTACGGAGGTGTGGCGGCGCGTGCGGCGGGCCTGCCCTGCCTCTGGCACGTCCGAGACAGGATCGCCGAGGACTATCTTCCCCCGTTCGCTGTCACCTTGATTCGAGCGGCGGCTCGGTTTCTACCGACCGAGGTCATTGCCAATTCCCGAACGACCTTCGCCACGCTCCGCCTCGATCAGTATCGATGGAAGAGAGTTGTCTACGACGGCGTGACGAAAATGCCGCCCAGCCCAGTGGTGCCCAGCCCGGTTGAGCTGATGCAGCTGGACTCGGTGAAGATGCACACTCCCAGAAATCGGATTCGGGTTGCGATGGTGGGTCGTCTGAGTCCTTGGAAGGGTCAAGATGTCTTCCTGAGGGCCTTCGCCGAGGCATTCGCCGACGGTGTCGAAGTGGCCCTCTTGGTTGGATCGGCGATGTTCGGTGAGGAGGAGTACGAGCAGGAGTTGATCGATCTCGTCGAGGAGCTCGGTATCGGTGACCGCGTGGAGTTCTGTGGGTTCGTCCACGACGTGCCGAAGCTCTTGATGGAGGTGGACGTGTTGGTGCACGCGTCGGTTATCCCCGAGCCGTTCGGACAGGTGGTCATCGAAGGTATGGCCGCCGGCTTGGCGGTGATCGCGGCCGATGCCGGAGGCCCGGCCGAAGTCATCACCAATGACGTTGACGGACTGTTGTATCCGCCCGGGGATGCCAGCGCGCTGGCCGCACATCTGCGAACGCTGGCGGATGACCCGACCGCGCGGCTGCGGTTGGCCAACCATGCGGTGCGCACGGCGGAGAAGTACGAGCTGGCGAATGTGGCGGCACAGTGTGTCGAGATTTATAAGTGGACCTTGGCTCGGCAAGGCCGGATGTCCCCGGAATTCTCTGCCGGATGACTCGGATGGAGGTGTCACGGCGGGCCGGTCAGGCCATGCAGGAAGCCACCAGGCCACATTCCGAACTCGATCTCTTGGTGGTGAGTCACGCATGTGTCGTCCCCAGCAACCAGGAGGTCTTTCGTTGCCTCCGGGAGCGCGGCACTCTGCTGAAGCTTGTTGTACCCGACCGATGGTCCGACGCCTACAGAGACGAGAGGTTCCAGCCGAGCGCCCTGGACGGAATGGAAGATGCCCTCCTGCCCGTGCGCACGGTCGGCGTGGGACGAGCGCAGCGATATGCCTCTATCCGCAATCCGATGCGGATCCTGCGCGGGTTACGACCGAAGCTGCTCGTCATCGAAGAGGAGCCCTATTCACTGGCGTCTCTCCAGTGGGGAGTGGCGGCGACCATGTCGCGGGTGGGGTTCGGCGTCCAGGCGGCCGAGACGATTGATCGCTCCTTCCCGTCCCTGGTCCAAAGAGGCCGGGATTACGTGTTGAGGAGGGCTGCGTTTGTCATGGCCCGCTCGCCGGCAGCCCAGGACCTCGCCATTCGGTGGGGTGCCCGTGGTGAGGTTGCCCTCGTCCCTCATGCCGTTCCGAAATGGAACGGACCGGCGGAACGGAAGCCCTCCGGCGGATTTACGGTCGGCTACGCGGGTCGATTGGTGGCCGAAAAGGGCCTCGACGACCTTCTGGCGGCCGTGGCGGGGATGGAGACTTCCGCCCGGCTGCTGCTCGTTGGGGATGGTCCGATGCGCGATCAGCTTGAGAGAGCCGCGCCGTGGGTTGAAGTCCTGGTGGGCCGGCGACACGAAGAGATGGACCAACTGTTCGCGCAGATGGACGTCCTCGTCCTCCCCTCGCGCACCACTGCGACGTGGGAGGAACAGTTCGGGAGAGTCCTGGTGGAAGCCCTCTGGTGCGGTACGCCGGTCGTCGGAGCGGATAGCGGTCAGATTCCATGGGTGGTGGCCACAACTGGCGGCGGTTGCACGTACCCCGAGGGGAACATTGGCGCGCTCTCAAGGATTCTCGACGCGCTGGCAGCTGATCCGCTACAACGACGAGCGATGGCGGATCGAGGGGGCAAGGTGGTCCGGGAAATGTTCTCCACCGAGGCGGTGGCCACCAAGCTGAGCGGCGTCTTGGGTCGGGCGGAGAACCTCCGCCGCCACGGGTGATCCGCGCTCAAGCAAAATCGGGATCGACCAGTCGCCTTCGGAGTTCCCTCACCATCGCTATCGAGCCGCAGCGCGGAGTCGATCACGACTCGAGTAGACCTTTTCCTTCACAGCGGTACTGACGAGGTGGGTCACGGTGGACAGGCGAGAGGGGGGAGAGGGAAACGCCCAGACCAATTTCTTCCCGAGCACCTCCTGGGTCCCGTGGAGGCAATCAGTGCTCTCGAACCACTCCGCCAGGCCGTCGGCCAAATCCGTGGGCCGGACCGTGGCGTAGAGCTTCACCTCTGAAAGGCAGACCGGGAAGAGCCGACCTTCGATCACGGCGGCCCAGGCCGCCGCGGCCACTCCGGGGGTGTGCATGGTGCGATAGTCGTCCAGGACGATCACTGCTTGGGGGTCAGCGAGATCCAAGGCGGCCTCGATGTCGCTCTTGATGAACTCGTAGAGGTGCGAGCCGTCAATGTGGATGAAGCGGCAACTGTGCGGTTTGACGTGGTCGCGGATATTAAGCGAGGAATCGTCCACCACGTCGGGCAACGTGGAATGAAACCGAAGGTAGTTGGTCTCGAACTCGCGCCGAGTCAGACCGTCGTAATCCGATCGCTCAAATATGTCGCATACCGTGAAACGCTCACCGGCGCGCTGATGGCTACCTATCGGTACTGCGCTCTGGCCCTTGAAGGTACCGATCTCCAAGAGGTCACCCGGCTCGCGCTGCTGGGACAAGAACCAATCGAACAGATCGAAGTCGAGGGGCGAGAACCACCCGGGTAATGCCAACACCTGGCTCTTGTCAACCGGCACCGCCACCCCTTTTGTAAGAGAATCGGTTGCATCTTTTGCTTAAATCATAGTTGCATCGAAACCAATTCAACGAGAATTCAGTTCGCTCCTGGCTCTCGAATCGTCCGGGACACCCACATCCGCAGGCGATCCGTCTGCGCCTCGGTGACCAGCGAAACCGCGAATGCGGCGAACACAACAGCGATCACCATGGCGGCGGCGATGATCAAGTGGGCCACTGTCGGCTGCCAGAGTGCGGTTCCATGGTCTTGCAGGTCAGCCCGGACAAAGACCAGCACAGGCAAATGGACGAGATACAGCGTGAAGGAGAACGCAGCCAGATGGCTGGCTACCCTCCCCACCCTTGTCCCTTGGTCGTCGCCGGCGCGGCGCGGCGACTGAACTACGAGATAAATCACGCACGCGAAAAGGATCCCGGTGACGAAATCGCTGGGCCGGACTCCAGTTGAATTCGCAACCGTCAGCCATCCAGCAGCATCCGCCACTGCCAGCCAGAGGGCACAGGCGCCGAGACTGGCGGCCATGCACACCTGCCACGCAGAACGCGAGGACAACAGCCTGATTGGCGGGGCGACGTAGACGGCGACCCCGAGGAGCCAGACCAAGAAGTAGAGGGAGATCGTCGATCCGACGAACAGGATGATTCCGAGCGCAGCGAGACCGGCCGTCGCCTTGGCGAATGGGGGCCTCGCGTACACGGTCAGCATGACCAGCGGAAATAATAGGTAGTACCAGAATTCGTAGGTCAAGCTCCATAGGGCACCGTTTGCCCCGAATGTCGGCACGTGAATGCCTTGCAGAAAGAAGATGTTCCCGAAGAAGATTCCTCCCGTGCTTTGTGCCGGTACCGGGCCCGGGAGGATTCCGTTCGTATTGCGACCGGTCCCGTAAATGCCATGTAGGCCGAAGGCCGAAAATCCAATGTGGTCGATGAGGGCGCAGAGGACGAGCGCTGGAATCAGGACGATCCAAAGACGGGTCAGACGGCGATTTAGATAGTGGCGCCAGCTCCAATCCTTCATTCCGGAGCGAACAATGCTCGAACCAACCAGATATCCGCTGAGAACGAAGAAAACCATGACGGCCTGATGGCCGAGCGACGTGACGAGATAGAAGGCCCGGAAGATGATGTTGGGCGACTCCACTTCGCTTCCATGCACGAAGAAAAGTCCGCGCACGTGGTTGATGACGACGACGAGTGCAGCTCCCGCCCGGAGCATGTTCAGTCGGTCAGACTGCCTGCGCTGCAGGCGATCTCGGACGAGCGACATCGATGTGACCGCCACCTCGCAATTTTACAATGGGCAGCGCGGCCAGCGGTGATTCAACTTGGCAAAAGATGACGATCCGTGAAGGGCCGAGACTTCGGTGTGTTGCTCAATTGTATTGTTAGAATTCCAGGGAATGGAGATGACGAAATACTCAAAAGGAGTCGCCGAAAGAGTCGCCCGCGCGCGCGACCGGGAGGGAAGGAAGCTCATCACCCAGGTCCGAGACGAGAAGCTCACCTACCTGGAATCTGACGCCTTGTGGGATTTGCGCGAGCGGGCCAAGTACGCTGAAGTGCGGGGGATACCGGGCGCAATTGTCGAAGCGGGTTGCGCCCTGGGTGGGTCGGCCATCGTTTTGGCTCGCTCCAAGTCACCGGACAGGCAAATGTACGTCTATGACGTCTTCGGAATGATCCCTCCTCCGAGCGATCGCGATGGCGACGATGTCAAGCAGCGGTACGCGGCGATTGTGGAAGGAGCGTCAGAGGGAATCGGTGGTCAGCGATACTACGGCTACGAATCAGACCTTCTGGCCAAGGTGGAGGCGAACTTCGACCGATTCACCGTCAGTCCGTCTGGGCATAGCATCCACTTGGTAAGGGGACTCTTTCAGGAGACAGTGCATCCCGATTGGCCCGTCGCACTCGCTCATATCGACGGCGATTGGTACGAATCGGTGAAGGTCTGTCTCGATCGACTGTGGCCTGCCATGTCCAAGGGCGGCGTGATTGTCGTGGACGACTACGACTCCTGGACGGGATGTCGACGAGCGGTGGACGAGTTCATTTCAACCGCCACCGATTGCACTGTGGAACGCCGCACTCGGCTCCAGCTGATCAAGCACGACGACGTCAGCTCGTCCGTGGCCGTGAGGACCGCTTCCCGATCGGCTAATGGAGGGGAATGTCGGGAAGCCTGTCCGCCTTCCAGATGTCCCAGCCGGCCATCACTTGAGAGGAGATCTTGAGAGATTGCGCCGTCGCCTCGAAGAGGTCACCGTGTCTAATGTCGCGACCCACGCATTTGATCATTCGTGCCGCGTGAAAGGCGGTGAAACGCATCATCGAACGGGGCCGTTCGACCAGATCGGCGTGATAGCGACCGACCTGTCGCATCTTGCGCGCGTATCCTCGCCACCCGACGGGATTTTCGTGCAGCACCACTGCCTCGGGAGCCCAAGTGAACGTGTACCCCAGTGCGCGGGCCCGTATTCCAAGCGCGGCGTCTTCGGCGGCAAATCGTGAGACGGGGTATCCGCCGAGGGACCGTAGGGTGGTAGTCCGGTGGGCGTGATTGCAGCCGACCACATAGGAGACCGTACCCGAGCCGTCCATGCCGCTGGCCGGTGTCAGATCTTCGCGCTGCGACCATCGGTCAGGAGACGGCATCGGAAGTACTGGGCCGCTGATACCAAGCACCTCATCACTCGCCGCGGTCAGGCTGCCAACGAGGACTTCGGCCCAGCCGGCATCCCTGGGGAGACAGTCCGCGTCGATCGAGAGGACGAAGGGCGTTTCTACTTCTTCAAGCCCGCGCTGCTTGGCATAAGGGATGCCCGGCCGCGACTCCTTCACGGTCACATCGGCGTACCGCTTGGCGACGTCGACGCTGCCGTCCGTCGATCCATTGTCGACCACGATGACCGTCATCCGGTCCCGTAACGTCTGCCGACTGAGCTGCACGAGCAGGCGTTCGAGCATCGGGGCGGCGTCGAGTACTGGTATGACTACCGAGGCCAATCGTGTGCTGGAGTGTCCCACTGATCACCGCTGTCGTCTCATGCCGCCAGCGCACGGGCTCTGGCCAGAGAGTCGTCCGGAGCGGCCGTCAGGGTCTCGAGTTCGTCGGGCAGCCAGGAGGTCATGACGGCAGAAATCTTCCCGTATCTGGTGTCCACGACGACGTGTGGCACATTCAGCAGCACGCTCAATAGCCACGCGTGCAGGCGATCCACCACGACGACATCGCAGGTCTTGAGTTGGCGTGCGGCTGACCGGGCGTTGAGATGCGTATAGGCGTAGAAGAGGCGTCTCCGCAGCCTCATCCTCGGTCGGCCCGGAGCACTCCGTTCGCGTTTGATGGCGAAACTCAAGAGACGACGGGCCGCTTTCTCCACCAAGACACACTCCCAGTCCCGTACTGGGATTAGAGCTCCGTTCACGGCATCCGCCAGGCCGCTGCCCTCCCTGTCCTTGCGGGCGAGCAGGGCCACGCGTTCCTTGGCGCGAAGAGTCACCCGTGGCTGACGGAGCGGGAAGAGGCAAAATGCGGCATCGGGAACCAGGATCGACCGGACCTCGGGGAACAGAGTGAGACTTTCATCGAAACTCTGCCGGTCACGCCACATCAGCGTCACATCGGAATGGTCAGCCAGTACGGCCCGGGTCTCCTGCCGGCATTCATCATCCATGGTTGTCATTGTCTGGGGAAGCATCACCGCCTTGAAGGTTCGGAGCTGCTGCAGCTCCTCGTTCCTGCGCAGGTGGGGAGTGTCCCATAGGCCGCCGAAGTTCCCACCTCCGTGGAACAGCATGACCGTGTCGGGTGGGAGCGAGAGATACTGCTCCGGCCGGAACCCCTCGGCGTCGCTCACGGCAAGTATGTCCGCACCGATCTCCTTGAGGGCGGCCAGCTCGCCCAGATAGATGAGGGAGTCTCCGCAATTGGGATGAAATGGAAAATCGAGCAAGGCCACACGGGTGGAGTCTCCAATGGCATGCCGGAGGGCTGCCACGAACTGTCGCTTGAGCGCTCCGAGCTCGTCAGCGCGGACCCCGTGGGGAAGTGTCATCGGACTGCTCGCACCACGTAGATGGGTTGACGATCGAGAAGGTAGCCGCCGGGAATGTAGCAGGGAAGACGAATTTGCTCCCAGATGGTGTCCCAGAGTGGAGGTGAGCGACCTCAGGACCTTTGCGACCTGGCGCAGATGCATGCGATCTTCATCGTATTGCGTGATCTCGTGTTCCCATCGAGCGGTTTCCGTGTCGAACATCAGGCGCTCCATTCGGTCTCGTCCTGGTGGTGGAGTTGTCGGTCCCTGGCGGAGGCGAGGGAAGTCTTCGAATGACAGTCCGGCTGCCACATCTGGAGGGGGGAGTCCGCCGAGAGCCGATACGCTCGTAGGACTTCGGCCCACGTGCTCAGCAGCCGGCCCGTGACGGCCTCTTCCCGCCGGATGTGACCGAGCAGGTTCCTCGCCGCCCCGGGACTCGCGGCGTCCCCGATTGCGATGTGGTAGAGCAGGTACGGGAGGCGTCGGTCCCGGGCCAGCGAGAAGACACTGAAGGCCTCGTTGAAGGTGCCGTTCAGGCGAGCGCGGCGAGTAGGTGTGAAGCGACCATCTTCGTCGTGGCGTTGGCCCGGATAGTGGTCGACAACGATCCTCGGGTCATAGAGCACCCGGCCGCCCGACCTGCGCACTTCGAGGCAGCTCGCCATGTCATGGCAGGGTTGGGCGCCGCTCCCCAAAAGTCCCGTCGGGATCTTGAATTGCTTTTTGCGGAATGCGTAATTGCAGCCCTTCAGGAAGTCGACTTCCCTGGCACCGCCCGTGCCGAGGTGATGATGGCCGATTGATCTTCCGTACCAGGTCATGCGCCCTACAACCGTCGCTCGCCCGTCCGCAATCTCTCCGCCTTGGTGTACGACGTCTCGTCCGCCCACGGCATCCACGGAGTCGTCATCGAAGGTCGCGGCCAGGCGTTCCAGCCAGTCATAGCGCGGGACTGCATCATCATCGGTGACGGCGACCACGTCTCCCGAAGCGTGCGACAGCCCTGCGCGGAGAGCGCCCACGGTTCCGCCCTGGTTGACCACGACCTCTTGGACCGCGTTCTCAAAGGAGAGGACGCGGGCCGTGTCCTCGTCGTGGTCGCGTCGGATCACGATTACCTGGTCCGGTGGCCTGGTCTGAGCCAACACGGCGTCGAGGCAGTGTTTGAGCTCCCGGGGCCGCCTATAGCTCGGGATCAGGACGGTGAGGGACGGCGAGTTGCCTTCGCCTGGCGACCGCCCCGCCATGACTCGATAGGACGGGGTTACCGTCAACGACTCGTCCCTCATGAACCACGCCCCCCACGCGGCCCGGCCGAACGCACAGGTCGTGGAGGGGAGAGAAGTGAGCTCGCGCCTCTTGATGCGGAATCCCAGCGCGTTGGCGAGAACCAGAACGAGAAAGGCAGCGAGATTTGAAGCGCTCCTCTCATAGTCCCGATATCGACGTACGCCGAAGTACACCCGAGAAGCCGTCGCGGCGTCATCGTTGCCCTCACGGCTGCTCGCCACGTGAAGGTGTACGTTCCCTTCGTCCACCTCGACAATCTTGAGCCCTCGCTTGGTGGCGCCGAAGGCGATGTCGATTTCCTCGGACCCAAATTTGTAGAAGTCGTCGAAGCTCCGAGATCGAAGGAAGGCGGTCGGGAACAGCGTCGAGTTGATGACGATCCCCTTCGGGGCTCCGCTCGGCGCGAGCCGCTGGAAGCCGAGAAAGTCCGGATCGTGGGGGGTGACTTTGCCGTCGTTGCGCAGCTCCCAACCGGTAACCAACCGGTCAGGACCAGCCGCCGAGAGTGCGACCTCGACGAAGGATGCCGAGAGCCGGGCGTCATCGTCCAGAAAGAGCACGTAGGCGGACCGTACGGCTGGGATGCAGTTATTCCGGTTGGCGGCCAATCCGCGACGCGGCCCCCTGAGAAAGCTGAAGCGCCGGAACTTGCCGGCAACCGACCGGGCGACCTTCTCGGTTTCCTCGTCGCTGCCGTCAGACGACACGATCACCTCGTCTACCAGGTCCGATGCCTCGAGCGAGTGCAGGCACTCGGCCAACTGCTCCGGACGGTTCCGCGTGCAGATGGCGACGCAAAGCATCATCGGCGTGTCGGCGCTGGTTCCACGAGCCTTGCTCATGCCGGTTGTCCTTGGGGAGTGAGGATTCCCAGATCGAAGGCCGCTTCGGCAACCCGTCGGAATGCATCGCCGGTCACCACCGTGTCTCGTGGCCCGAAATCGGTCCGCCGACCCCCGTCGAGTACGAGAAGAAGGTCACAGTCTTCGACCGTCGCCAGGCGATGAGAAATGACAACGACCGTCACGTGCCCTCGCAGCTCGGAGAGTGTGCGGCGGATCAGTTGCTCTGACCGGCCGTCGAGGGCGCTCGTCGGTTCATCGAGGACAAGTACTCGAGGAGAGCCGACGAGTGCTCGAGCAATGGCCAAACGCTGCCGTTGCCCTCCCGAAAGCGCACCTCCGCCCTCCCCGACGAGAGTGTCATACGAGAGTGTCATCGTCGCGACGTCTTCGTGAAGATGGGCCGCGCGCGATGCGTTCTCGATCTGTTCTTGCGAGACGTCCCGGAAGAACGCGATGTTCGACGCGATGGAGCCCTGTAAGAGGATCGGTTCCTGGGCCACCAAAGCAACGGGGCTGACCCCGCTTCCTTTGGCCACTGACGCCGCTGGGACATCTCCGACGAGTGCGCTTCCGGCAGAAGGGCGTCGCATTCCGAGCACCAACTGGCTCAGGGTCGTCTTTCCGCTCCCAGATCTACCTACGATGCCGAGAATCTGGCCGCTGGGCAGGTGGAAGGAAACATTCTTGACCACGTCCGTCGCTCGGTCATAGGCAAACGACACCCCGTCAAAGGTGATGTCGAAACTGTCTGGGGTTCTGATGCCATCGGATTCCGCCGGCCGGGCCCGATAGCGCTCGATGTCGGCTTCGATGCCGTCAAGGAATCCTTCAAATGAACGTAGCTGCTGACTGGTCGATTGGATACTGGATCCGTACGTGAGTGATCGCAGGGAGAGCAGAAGTACCGCGCCAGTGGCTGCCAGGTCGGTTCCCGGGTGACCGATGAGAACGGCGAGACCAACGACAACGAACGTCAGCGCGAACGATTGGTACACCACGGGGCTGGTCTGTCCCAACAGCCGGCTCTTACGTAAGCTTGTGGCTGCCTGGTGATTTCTCGCCGCCAGGCGGTCGGTGGCCTCGCGCTCTACTCCGAAGAGACGGAATTCCCGTGTCAGCCTCGTGTACTCGGTGACTTGGACGGCCATCCGCTGGCTGTCCTGCGAAAGTCGGGTCGAAGCTCGCCGGCTCCATTTCAGGAAGGGTCGCATAGCTGTCGAGAGCAGTATTCCGGCAACGAGAACGACGCTTGAGGTAATCGGGTTCACGAAGAATGCCGCAATCAAGAGGGCGATGACCGACAGGAGAGCCTGTATCCCATTGGAAATTCCTAAGGTCACCCATCCTATGTTTTCGCAATTGACCGTAAGGAGTTGTTGGATATGACCGAGCGGCTCGGCTGATTGGGTTCCCCAACTCGCGTTGAAGAAAGAGTCGATGATCTTGGCACGGCCGGCTTCGACCGCCGAGCTCGACATTGCGCTACCGGCAAATGCGGACGCCATGCTGCTGATAGAGAAGAGGACAAGCAGGAGCGCACAGACAAGGATTGACTCATGTAGTGAAAGCGATAGGCCGTGAAGTTTCAGGCGGTCTCCGCCCTGGGCGCCGCTCACCGCCAGCTCGCTGACGACGACCAGAAGAGCGGCCTGGGAGAGACCTGAAACAAAGGAGCAGCTCGCAAGCCAGGCAAGTCGTCGATTCAACGAGGTCAGGCCGAGCGACTTCAGCATGGCGAGTATGCCGAAGATGCTCCTCCTTTTCTTTGGCCGTTCGAGGCGTTCGCCTTGGGCGAAGGCACCGTGGGGTCGTCGTGTCATCTGACAGAGCTGCCTGTAGCCGGGGATGGATGTCATGAGGCGAGCCGTGATTCGACAGCTGGCCGGCGGACAGAGGGCGCGAGGGTCAAAGTGGTCTCCTCTTCGACGACCTGCCGGATCCGGCGCTGGAAGGAACGGACGGAGAATTTCTCTGCGTGTGCCCGCAGGTCGCTGCTGTTCCAGGTTCGGCGGATAGCCGTGCTCATGGCGTGGGCAACCTTGTCGGGATCCGGCGAATCGAAGAAAATGCCCGTTCTTCCCTCCACGACCGTGTCGAGAAAGCCACCGGCCCGCAGGACTACCGAGGGGCGACCAAAGGAAGCGGCCTCCAGCGGGGTGAGGCCATAGTCCTCGAAGGAGGCGGAGACGATGGCGGCGGAGTTTCGATAGAGGCCGCGAAGCGTGGCATCGTCGACCTGACCCAGGAAGCGAACGTTGGGGCCGGCGACGCGTTCGATGTCCGAACGGGCCGGGCCGTCACCCACGATCACGAGTCGGGCATCGGGCATTGTTCCCATCGCCTGCGCGACGACCTGCACGTTCTTGTAGGGCAGCAGTCGTGCAATGCACAAGAAGTATCCGGGATCGAGGTCCTCCACCTGCCGTGCCGGGCCCTCTGGCGCGAGGCTGGGCGGGGGATACAACACTTCCGCGTCTAGTCCGTAGGCGCCCTGGATCGCCTGGGAGACGGCTGTCGAAATTGCCAGGTAGCGATGGGCCGTGGTGGCTGCGTGTCGGTCCCAGTGCCGTAACGGTCGGCTGAGGGCGCGCAGGGGAATGGCTTGAGCGGCACGGCGCAGTGTCTCTGTCCGTGGTGGGGCCGGGCGTTCGGTTTCATGTGACCGATGGCCGAGCGTTACCTGGGGCTGTCCCAGGTAACGCTCGGCCTGATACAGCCACCGGGCGGGCGCATAGCAATAGACCACTTTGCGACCGTGAGTGCGGGTTCCGTGCGCCCAACCACTCGAACTACAAAGGACCACATCTGCATCAACTCGCAGAGCCGAGAACGATGGCGCCAGGACGGGGAGGGCCAAACGATGCTGGCTGCGCAGGAGTGGGATCCTGTTGAGCGGTGTTGTTCGGATATCGAGACCGGCGAACTCCGGGAACGTGCCGGCGGGATGGTAGAGGGACGTGTAGATGCGCGCGTCCGGAAACGTCTTGGCCAAGACCAGTACCACTCGTTCTGCGCCACCCCGCTGGGTGAGGTAGTCGTGGACGATTGCCACCGACGGTGATCCTGGTCGGGGGCGATGATCAGTACGCACCGAACCCCCGAGCCATGGCCGTAGGTGTCTCCCAGACGATCTTGACGTCCCACCAGAGGGACCAACTGGCGACGTAGAGGTAGTCGAGCCGACGGAGATCGTCGATCGACAGGTCGTTGCGCCCACAGACCTGCCACAAGCCCGTAATGCCTGGGCGTAGATCAAAGCGCCGGGCTTCCCATCCCACGAGGGTCTCTGACTCGCTCTCGGTGAACGGGCGCGGTCCGACCAAGGACATGTTCCCGAGGAGCACGTTCAGGATTTGTGGGATCTCATCGAGCCCGGTCCGGCGCATGAAGCCACCGATCGGGGTGATGCGAGCGGCTTCGGCCGCTTTCCTCCGCAACTCGTGGAGCGGTATCGAAGAACCGGACACGGGCTCGTCGGCCTCGTCGATCTCGGTCGGGTCGCGTGGAACCATGGTCCGGAATTTGTAAATCGTGAAGACCTGGCGGCCCCGGCCCAATCGTTGTTGTCGGAAGAGGACCGGCCCGGGCGAACTTAGCTTCACCAACACCGAAAGAATCAGAGCGAGAGGAGACAAAAGGAGAAGGAGAAGTGAAGAGGCGACAACGTCGAATCCACGTTTGAGGGAGCGGTCCCACCGGCTGAACTGTGCCGGGGCCACCTCAATGAGCGGGAGACCGTAGAGGTCGGTCATGCGGGAACGCCATGAAACCAGCTCGAAATAGCGGGGGACGATGGTGATGTGAACGGAGGCGGGCAACGAGCGGAGGACGGTGACCGAGTCGTGCGACATCGTGGTTGGGAAGGCGACAATGATGCGATTGGCGGGGTACTTTTCGCAGAGTTGTGGAAGGTCGCTCACGGTTCCGAGTGCACCCTCGTCTGGCGTTGGCGCATCGACTACTCGTCCGACCACCTCAACGCCCTTGGCGAGGCTGACATAGGTGGCGATTCGATCGACGAGAGGGTCCGAACCAACGATGATCACGCGAGAGCGTGTTCCACGAGAGAACGCACCGAGGGTGGTATGCGCTCCCGCTATGAGACCCATGACGACGATGGTGGCCAGGAACAACTGGGTGGCGTTGCTCTCGTCGACGTCAAAGGTGCTGTGCAGCGCCACACTCAGACCGATGGATATGACGCACCCGGCGCACAGAGCGATGGCCAGCTCTTTCAGTTCCGAGAAACTGGATTCATAGGGAGCCCGCCGATTCGAGCGGTAGAACCCGCCTAGGGCCAACGCGATGACTATCGCCAGCGGAAATAGAGAGTCCTGCGCGGCATTCCTCCAGAAA
>Ga0302325_10008183_pt1 | contig 23043 bp, 1 predicted proteins | sample Palsa_T0_2_FD_201948 | JGI IMG/M metagenome (GOLD analysis project Ga0302325, IMG submission 201948) | Peat permafrost microbial communities from Stordalen Mire near Abisko, Sweden - Palsa_T0_2 | ecosystem: Environmental > Terrestrial > Soil > Palsa > Peat permafrost | place: Sweden: Abisko... | reverse complement strand
TTATGCCGGTATTAACAGTAGCGGCCTGACCCCTTCAATGCTCTCGGCCGCGCAGCGGCGGCTCTGGATCATTGAGCAGATGCGGCCTGGGCTCGCCGTTTACAACATGCCCGAGGCGCTGCGCCTCGATGGGGCGCTCGACCCGGCGGCGTTGCGCGCCGCCCTGCGCGACCTCGTGGAGCGGCACGAGACGCTGCGCACGACCTTCTCCGCGACCGAGGGCGAGCCCAGGCAGAACGTGGGGCCGGCGGAGCCCCCGGCCCTCCACGAGATCGACGTGAGCGGCGCGGCGGATCCCGAGGCGGCGGCCCGGGCGGCGGCGGCGGCGGAAGCGGCGGCCCCGTTCGACCTGGAGCGCGGCCCGCTTTTCCGGACGACCCTGGTGCGCCTCGCCCCGGAGCGTCACCTGCTGCTGTGCACGCTGCACCACATCGTCAGCGACGCCTGGTCGATCGGCGTGCTCCGGCGCGAGCTCGCCGCGCTCTACGGCGCGCGGGCCCAGGGCCGGCCGAATCCCCTGCCGGCCCTCCCCGCCGGCTATCGTGATTTTGCGCAGTGGCAGCACAAGGAGATCGACGGCTCGCGCGGCGCCCGGCACCGGGACTATTGGCTCGGCCGCATGGGCGGCGAGCGCTCGGTGCTGGCGCTGCCGACGGATTTTCCGCGGCCCGCGGTGCAGACCGCCTCGGGCCGGACCCATGTCTTCATCCTCGGACCGGAGCTTTCGGGGGCCCTGACCCGCCTGGGCCGGGCGCAGGGCGCCACGCCGTTCATGACGCTGCTCGCCGTCCTTAAGGCCCTGCTGGCGCGCACCACGGGCCAGAGCGACATCGTCGTCGGCAGCCCGGTAGCCGGCCGCGACCGCGTGGAGTGGGAGGGTCTCATCGGATTCTTCGTCAACACGCTCCCCCTGCGCGACGTGGTCGAGCGGACGGACAGCTTTCGCGGACTGCTGGAGCGCGTGCGGGACACCTGCCGCGCGGCTTTCGAGCACCAGATCTACCCCTTTGACCGGCTGGTGGACGATCTGAAGCTCGAACGGGACCTCAGCCGCAATCCGCTTTTCGACGTTGCCATGCAGCTGCAGGAGGCGGAGGAGCGCGCCGCCGGGCTCCAGGGCCTGCGGGCGGAGGCCTGCGACCAGGGACAGCCGCCCGCCAAATGCGATCTGAGCTTTGATTTTTCCCGGACCCCGGACGGGTTTGCCTGCGCGCTCACCTATAATACGGATCTTTTCACGGCCGCGCGCATCGAGCGCCTCGCGGGGCACTGGATGCGCCTCGCCCAGTCCGCGGTCGCGAATCCCACGCTGCCGATCGGCCGCCTCGAATGGCTGGCCGAGCCCGAACGACGGCTCGTGCTCACGGAATTCAATCCGCCGTCCGCTTCCGGCCGTCGGGAGCGATCCATCACCGAGGTCTTTTCGGAACGGGCGGCCCGCCAGTCCGAACATCCGGCGCTGCGCCTGGGCGAGATCGCCTGGAGCTACGGCGAACTGGACCGCCGGGCGAACCGCCTCGCCCACGTCCTGCGCCGCCGCGGCGTGGGCCGCGAGGCGCGGGTGGCTGTCCTGCTCGAGCGGGGCCTCGAGACCCCGATGGCTTTCCTCGCCGTGCTGAAGGCGGGCGGGGTGTACCTGCCCCTCGATCCGCTGCATCCGGCGGAGCGGCTGGGGCTCATGATCGAGGACTCGGCTGCGGCGCTCATCCTGACGCAGGCGGCCCTGCGCGACCGCTGCCCCGCCGGGACGACGGCCGTGACCCTGGAGAAAATCGCCGGGGAAATCGCCGCCGCTTCGGAGGACGCTCCGCAGCCCGCGCCCGTCCCGGCCCAGGCCGCCTATCTCATCTACACTTCGGGGTCGACGGGCACTCCCAAGGGCGTCGTCGTCGAGCACCGGGGTTTGGTGAACACCATGGCCGACCAGGTGGCCCGCCTGGAGCTGACCCCGGCCGACCGGGTGCTCCAGTTCGCGAACTGCTCCTTCGACGCCTCGGTGTTTGAGACTTTTCTCGCCCTGCTCGGCGGAGCCACCCTGGTGCCGGCCCCGCGGGCGGCGCTGGCCGATTCGCGGGAGTTTCTCGATTTCCTCCGCGCCGAAGGCGTCACCCTCGCGGTGCTTCCGCCCTCGTTTGTGCGCAGCCTGAACCAGGCGCCGCTGCCGCTGCGGATCCTGTTCACGGCGGGCGAGGCCGCGTGGCCCCAGGACGTGGAACACTACCGGCGCACGCTCACCTACGTGAACGGCTACGGTCCGACGGAGGCCTCGATCTGCAGCACGGCGCACGTCGTGCCGGCCGCCGCGCCGCTCCCGGTCAGCGTGCCGATCGGCGTGCCCCTCGAGGGGACGCAGGTGCGCATCCTGGACGCGGACCTGGAACTGGTCCCGGTGGGCGTGGCCGGGGAAATCTGCGTCGGCGGCGTGGGCGTGGCCCGCGGCTACTGGCGGCGGCCCGGCCTCACGGCGGAGCGGTTTGTGCCGGATCCCTTCTCCGCGGAACCGGGGGCGCGGCTTTACCGCACCGGCGATCAGGGCCGCTGGCGCGAGGACGGACGGGTGGAATTCCTGGGACGCGCCGACGCGCAGGTGAAACTCCGCGGCTTCCGGATCGAGCTGGGCGAAATCGAGGCGGCGCTCGCGGCCCATCCGGACGTCCGCGAGGCGGTCGTGCTGCGGCGCGAGGACCGGCCGGGCGTGCCGCTGCTCGTGGCCTATGTCGTTTCGAACAAAAGGGGTCAGGCCGCTAGTGCTAATACCGGTACAATATCTCGGGAGCACGCTATTGTCGTTGATACCGGTATTAGCACTAGCGGCCTGACCCCTTATCTCGCTTCGAAGCTGCCCGAATACATGATTCCCGGAGCGTTCGTGGAGCTGGAGTCCTTTCCGGTCACAACCGCGGGCAAGGTCGACCGCCGCGCGCTGCCGGCGCCCACCCTGGCCGCGATGGAAGCTTTTGTCGCTCCGCGGAGCGAAGCGGAGGCGGCGATCGCCGGGATTTTCCGCGCTGTGCTTGGCCTCGGCGAGGTCGGGGTGCGGGATAATTTCTTCCGGAGTGGCGGCAATTCGCTCCTGGCGATCCAGGCTCTCGGGCGCCTCCGCGACCTGGGCCGGGGCGAGCTGTCCGTCCTGCAGTTTTTCTCCCAGCCAACCGTGGAGGGCCTCGCCTCGCTGCTGGCCGACTCGGATGCGGCCGCCTCGCGGGCGATCGGGCCGCGTCCGACGGACCGGCCGGCGGAGCTCTCGTTTGCGCAGCAGCGCCTGTGGATCCTCCACCAGCTCGATCCCGCGAGCCCCGCCTACAACATCTCCCTAGCCGTGCGCCTGGAGGGAACGCTCGAGGTGGGGCGCCTGGAAGCGGCGCTCAACGCCCTGGTGCTACGCCATGAAACGCTGCGGACGAGCTTTCCAACCCAGGAGGGAAAGGCGGCGGTGCGGATCGCGCCCGCGCTGCTTCTGCGCGTCGCGGTGGAGGACTTGGGCGAGCGGCCGGCCGATGAGCGGGACCGGGAAGTGCGCCGCCGCCTTGACGCCGAGACGGCGCGGCCCTTCGACCTGGGGGAGGCGCCGCTCCTGCGGCTGCTGGTCCTGCGCACGGCTCCGGCGGAGCACACCGCCGTGCTGGTGATGCATCACATCATTTCGGACGCGTGGTCGATGGACGTGTTCATCCGCGAACTCACCCGTCTCTACGGCGGGGCCGAGGCGCTCCCGCCCCTGGGCCTGCAATACGCCGATTTTGCGGCCTGGCAGCGGTCCGCCCTGCAAGGCGAAGCGATGGACCAGCAGCTGGCCTACTGGCGCCGCCGGCTGGCCGACCCCCCCGCGCTCGCACTGCCCACCGACCGCCCGCGGCCGGCCCGGCCCACGCTGGCGGGCGCAACCCTGACTTTCTCCCTTCCGGCGGAAATCGCCTCCGGGGTGCGCCGGCTGGCGCGCGCGGAGGATGCGACGGTCTTCATGGTGCTGCTCGCGGCCTTCCAGGCCCTGCTGCACCGTTACTCGGGCCAGGACGACATCATGGTCGGAGTGCCGACGGCCAATCGCACGCGCAGCGAGCTGGAGCCGCTCATCGGATTCTTCGTCAACACTCTTGTGCTGCGCGCGGATTTTACGGCGCGTTCCGATTTCCGCTCGCTGCTGCGCCAGGTGCGGCAGACAGCCCTGGAGGCCTTCGCGCATCAGGACCTGCCTTTCGAGAAATTGGTGCAGGAGCTGCAGCCCGAGCGGCACCTGAGCCATAATCCGCTCTTCCAGGCAATGTTTTCCCTCCAGCCGGCGGCGCGCGAGACCCTCCGCCTGCCCGGGCTGACTCTGACGGCGTTGCCGGTCGAGGGCGGCAGCGCCAAGTTCGACCTCACCCTCTCGCTCGAGGAGGCGGAGACTGAAATCTTCGGCGCGCTTGAATACCGCACGCAGCTGTTCGATGCCGCGACGATGCGCCGATTCAGCGCACACTATGCGGAGCTGCTGCGCGCGGTGGTCGCGGACGCCGGCGGCCGGGTGGGGGAGCTGGGCCTGCTGGAGCCGGCGGAGCGGGAGCAGGTGACGCACGGCTGGAACCAAACGGCGCGGGACTATGCGGGGAAGGGCATCGCGGAGCACTTCGCGGAGCAGGTGGCGGCACGGCCGGGAGCGGTGGCGGTGATATTCGGCGCGCAGGAGCTGACCTACGCGGAACTCGACGCCCGGTCGAACCGGCTGGCCCGTCACTTGACGAAGCACGGCGTGGGGCCGGACGTGCTGGTGCCGGTCTGCCTGGAGCGCTCGCTCGATCTGATCGTGGCCCTGCTCGGCATCGTGAAGGCGGGGGGAGCGTACGTCGGGCTGGATCCGGAGTATCCAGCCGCGCGCCTGGCGCTGATGCTCGAGGACGCGGCCGGCCGGGTGCTGCTCACCCAGGAGAAGTTTCTCGATCGGCTGCCCGCGGCCGGTGCCCGCGTTATCGCGATCGATCGCGACGGGCCCGGGATTGCGCGGGAGAGCGCAGCCGGCCTGTCCGTGGCCGCATCGCTGGAGACCCTCGCCTATGTCAGCTTCACGTCCGGATCCACGGGCCGCCCGAAGGGCGTGGCCGTGCCGCAGCGCGGCGTCGTCCGGTTGGTGAAGAACACGGATTTTGCCGATCTTGGCCCGCAGGAGACGTTCCTGCAGCTGGCGCCCGTCGCCTTCGATGCCTCGACCCTGGAAATCTGGGGGCCGCTGCTCAACGGCGGGAAACTCGTGGTCGCGCCGCCCGGCACTCCGTCGCTCGAGGAGCTCGGCCGGATTCTGCGGAAGGAGAAGATCACGACCCTCTGGCTCACCGCCGGGCTCTTTCACCTGATGGTGGACGAACGCCTCGAGGATCTGCGCGGCCTGCGCCAGCTCCTCGCCGGCGGCGACGTCCTCTCGGTTCCCCATGTCCGCAAGGTCCTGGGGAAGATCCCCGGCCTCCGGCTGATCAACGGCTACGGCCCCACCGAGAACACGACCTTCACCTGCTGCCACACGATCCGGGAGGCGGACCTCGCCTCCGGCTCCGTGCCGATCGGAAAACCCATTGCGAATACCCGCGTCTATATAGTGGACGAGCGTCTCGGCCCCGTGCCGATCGGAGTTCCCGGGGAGCTGCTGACCGGCGGCGACGGCCTGGCCCGGGGCTACCTGGGAAATCCGGAGCTGACGGCCGAAAAGTTTATCCGGGATCCTTTCAGCCGGAATCGCGAGGACCGGCTCTACCGCACGGGCGACCGGGTCCGCTGGCGGGCGGACGGCACGATCGAGTTCCTCGGGCGGCTCGATCACCAGGTGAAGATCCGGGGCTACCGGATCGAGCCCGGCGAGGTCGAGGCCGCGCTGCTCGCGGAGCCCGGCGTCGGGTCCGCCGCGGTCGTGGTCCACGACGGCGGCGGCCGCAGGCGCCTCGTCGGCTATGCGACCGGCGCTGTGACGGGCGAGGGCCTGCGCCAGAAGCTCCAGGCGCGTCTGCCCGACTACCTGGTGCCTTCGGCCATCGTCGTCCTGGAATCCCTGCCCCTGACGGCCAATGGCAAGATCGACCGGGCCGCTCTCCCCGCGCCGGACTTCGGCGCAGAAGCGGGCGCCTACGTGCCGCCGCGCACCCCGGCCGAGGAAATCCTCGCGAACCTCTGGGCCCGCCTGCTGGGGCTCGAGCGCGTCGGCGCCGCGGATAATTTTTTCGCCATCGGCGGCCACTCCCTCCTGGCCACCCAGCTCGTCACGCGGATCCGCGAGGCGTTTGGCGTGGAGCTGCCCCTGCGCGCGGTGTTCGAGGCGCCGACCGTGGCTGGTCTGGCCGCGCGGCTCGAACAGGTTCGCCGCGGCTCCGCGGCGCCGGCCGCGGGTCTTCGTCCGGCGCCGCGCGATGGCGAATTGCCGCTCTCCTTCGCGCAGGAGCGTCTCTGGTTCCTCAATCAGCTCGAGCCGGGCAATCCCTTTTACAACATGCCCGCCGCGCTGCGGCTGCGGGGAGCCTTTGACGCCGCGGTGGCGGGGCGCGTGCTGCGCGAGCTCGTCCGGCGCCACGAATCGCTGCGCACGATCTTCATCTCGGTGGAGGGCCGCCCGGCGCAGAGGATCCTGCCCGAGATCGCGGTGCCGCTGCCGCTCACGGACCTGCGGGGGCTGCCGCCGGCCGACCGCACAACGGCGGCGGAGCGGATTTCGGCCGAGGAGGCCCGCCAGCCCTTCGACCCCGCGGCCGGCCCCCTGCTGCGGGCGCGGCTCCTGCGGATCGCCGACGACGAGCACGTCCTCCTGCTGACGATGCACCATATCGTGTCGGACGGCTGGTCGATGGGGGTGCTGACCGGTGAAATGGGCGCGCTCTACGGGGCGTTCACCGAGGGCCGCCCCTCGCCGCTGGCGGAGCTCGCCGTGCACTACGCGGACTTTGCGGTGTGGCAGCGGCAATGGCTGAGCGGCCGGGTGCTGGCGGACCAGCTCGATTACTGGAAGCGGCAGCTGGCCGGCGCGCCGCCCGTCCTGAAGCTGCCGGCCGACCGGCTGCGCCCGCCCGTGCAAAGCTTCCGCGGCGGCAGTCACGCCTTCGTGATTGACCGGCCGCTGGCCGACCGGCTCGCCGCGTTCAGCCGCGAGGCGGGCGCGACGCTCTTCATGACGCTGCAGGCGGCCTTCGCCGTGCTGCTCGGCCGCGCCTGCGACCAGGAGGACGTGGTCATCGGCACCCCGATCGCCAACCGTCATCGCGCCGAGATCGAGCCGTTGATCGGCTTTTTCGTGAATACCCTCGTGCTGCGCACGGATCTCTCCGGCGGCCCGAGCTTCCGCGAGCTGGTCGCCCGCGTGCGCCGCGGGGCGCTCGACGCCTATGCCCACCAGGACCTGCCGTTCGAGCGGCTGGTGGACGAGCTCCAGCCCGAGCGCGACCTCAGCCGCAATCCCGTCTTCCAGGTGATGTTCGCGCTGCACAACACCCCGCAGGGCGCGCAGGTGCTTCCGGGCCTTGTCATCGAGGCCCTGGCCGCGGAGCGGATCTCGGCGCAATTCGACCTCGTCCTCGATGTCTGGGAAACGTCCGACGGCCTTAAGGCCGTGCTGGAATACGCCGCGGACCTGTTCGATCCGGCGACCATCCGGCGCCTCGCGGGCCATCTCCAGACCCTCCTGGCTGGCGCCATGGCCACCCCCGATGAGCCGGTCGCGCGGCTGCCCCTGCTGCCCGCCGCCGAGCGCCGCGAGCTGCTCGACGGCTTCAACGCGACGGCGATGCCCTATCCGCACGACCGCACGCTGGGCTCGCTCATCGCCGAGCAGGCCGCGCGCGGGCCCGAGCGGATCGCGGCGGTCCACCGGGGGGCGCAGATGACCTATGCCGAGCTCGAGGCGGAGTCGAACCGCCTCGCGCGCCGGCTGCGCGCGTTGGGGGTGCGGCGCAACGACTTTGTCGGGATCCTCGACGAGCGCGGCCTGGACTGCGTGGTGGCGATGGTGGGCATCCTCAAGGCTGGCGCGGCCTTCCTGCCCATCGACCCGGCCTATCCCGGCGAGCGCGTGCAGCACATGATCGCCAACAGCGGCGTGGCCACCCTCGTCACGCGCGGCGCGGTCCTGGCACGCTTCGACCTGGCCCAGGCGGGCGGCGCCCTGCGCGACCTCGTGCTCCTCGACGATCCCGGCCCCGTGCCTGGTGCGCTGCGCCGGCATCCGCGGGCGGACTGGTCGGCTGAGCCGGCCGCCCCGCCGGAGGATTCGGGCGCGAGCGCCGATTACGCGTACATCCTCTACACCTCCGGCTCCACCGGCCTCCCGAAGGGCGCGATCGTCCGCCACAACGGCGCGGTCAACCACATCTACGGCCAGTTCCGGGAACTGGCCTTCCACCCCGGCACCGCCTTCCTGCAGAGCGCGCCCTCGTCCTCGGACATCTCCGTGTGGCAGTTCCTGGCGCCCCTGCTCATCGGAGGTCGGACGGTCATCGCCGACTACGAGACCGTGTGCGACGCCGCCCGGCTCCACGCGCTGATCCGCCAGGAGGGCGTCACGCTGATCGAGCTCGTCCCCGTCGTGCTCAAGGAGCTGCTGGACCACGCCGCGCACCTGCGCCCGGAGGAGCGCGCGCTGCCGGCGCTCGAATTCGCCATGGTGACCGGCGAGGCGGTGTCGGTCGCGCTGGTCAACCAGTGGTTCTCCACCTATCCCCGCCTGCGCCTGGTCAATGCCTACGGCCCCACCGAGGCGGCGGACGACATTTGCCAGGCGATCCTCGAGCGGCCGCTGCCGCCCGACTGCCCGACGGTGCCGATCGGCCGGACGCTGCCCAACCTCACGCTTTACGTGCTCGACCGGCATCTCCAGCTCGTGCCCATCGGCGTCCCGGGCGAGATCTGCGTGTCGGGCGTCGGCGTCGGCGCCGGCTATTGGCGCAATGAGGAAAAGACCCGCGAGGCCTTCGTCGCCAACCCCCACGCCCAAGGCGGCCGCGGCGAGGTGATCTACCGCACCGGCGACCTAGGCCGCTGGCTTCCCGACGGTTCGCTCGAGATGCTCGGCCGCTTCGACCAGCAGGTGAAGCTCCGCGGCTTCCGCATCGAACTGGGGGAGATCGAGAGCATGCTGAGCCGCCATCCCGCGGTGGCGGAGGCCGTCGTGCTGGTGCGCGAGGACCGGCCCGGCGACAAGCGGCTCGTCGCCTACCTGACGCCCGACGACGCCGGCGAGGGCCTGCGCGAGAAGGTGGGCGCGCTGGAGGGCGAGCAGGTCGCGCTTTGGCAGGATCTCCACGAGGACAGCTACCGGGGCACGCTGGATTATGGCGATGCCGCCTTCAACGTCATCGGCTGGGACAGCAACTACACCGGCCAGCCGCTGCCCGAGGCCGAGATGCGGGATTACGTCGCGCACACGGTGGCGCGCATCCGCGAACTCGCGCCCGAGCGGGTGCTCGAGCTCGGGTGCGGCACGGGCCTTCTCCTCTATCCGCTCGCGCCCCACTGCCGCCATTACCTCGGCACCGATCTTTCGCTGGTGGCGGTCGAGCGGCTCGAGGCGCGGTGCGCGTCGCGGCCGGATCTCGCCCACGTCGAGCTCCGCGCCCAGAGGGCCGACGATTTCTCCGGCATCGCCCCGGCGTCCTTCGACACGGTGGTGCTGGGCTCGGTCGTTCAGTATTTTCCGGGCATCGAGTACCTGCTCGCGGTGGTGGAGGGGGCCCTCCGCGCGCTGCGTCCGGGCGGCGCGATCTTCCTGGGCGACGTGCGGCTCCGCCCGCTGCTGCCGGCGTTCCACGCCTCGGTGCAGCTGTTCAAGGCGCCGGAGGCCATCGACGCGGCCGGCCTGCGGCGCCGGGTCCGCGGCGCCCTGGCGCGCGAGCAGGAGATGGCCGTCGATCCCGCGTTCTTCGCGGCCCTGCGGTCACGCCACCCCGGGATCGCCCGCGTCGAGCTCCGCCCCAAGCGCGGCGGCCGTCAGAACGAAATGACCCGGTTTCGGGGCGACGTGACGCTGCACACCGCGGCCGCCGCGGCGCCGGTGGCTGGCTGGATCGACTGGCGCGACCGCGCGTTCGGCTTGGCCGACCTTCGTCGGGAACTCGCCGCCGGTGGACCGGCGGTACTGGCCTTGCGCCACGTGGCCAATCCGCGGGTGCACCGCGAGCTGCGCACTCTGGCGTGGCTTGAAGCGGCGCCGGCCGGTGAGACCGTGGGGGGCTTCCGCGCCGCGCTCGAGCGCGAGGAGGCCCCGGGACTGGATCCCGACGACCTGCTCGCCCTGGGCGCCGAGCTCGGCTGCGACGTGCAGGCCTCCTTTGCGCTCGGTTCGGCCGACGGCAGGTTTGACGTCGTCTTCCAGCGCGGTCCCGGCGCTGTTCCCGTCGAATTCTTCGGCGCGCCCGCGGCGCCGCGGCCTTGGCGGACCTACGCCAACAATCCCCTGCACGAGAAGCTGGCCCGCGAGCTCGTGGCTCCCCTGCGGGGCTTCCTCCGCGAGCACTTGCCGACCTACATGGTGCCGGCGGACTTCATCGTCCTGGAGTCGCTGCCGCTGCTGCCCAACGGCAAGGTGGACCGGCGCGCGCTGCCGGCCCCGGAAGCGGCCGGCGGCGCGGACCACGACCACGTCGCGCCGGCCACGCCGACGGAGGAGAAGCTGGCGGCGATCTGGATGGCGGTGCTCGGGCTGGAGCGGGTGAGCGCACGGGCCAATTTCTTCGAGCTGGGCGGCCACAGCCTCAAGGCCACCCAGGTCGTGAGCCGGATCCAGCGGGATTTCGGCGTGGAGGTGGCGCTGCGCGAGATGTTCAACCGGCCGACCATCGCCGAGCTGGCGCCCGAGATCGAGGGCCGGCGCCGCACGGGCTTCGAACCGCTCCCGCCGGCGCCGGACGCCGCGGACTATCCCCTGTCGCACGCCCAGCTCCGCCTCTGGGTGCTGGCGCAGATGGAGGGTGCCTCCGCCGCCTACCACATGCCGGCGGCGCTGCTGCTCGAGGGCGCGATCGACGCCGACGCGCTCGACCGCGCGCTGGCCGGCCTGGTGCGGCGGCACGAGTCGCTGCGCACGGTTTTCGTCGTCGTGGCGGGCGAGCCGCGGCAGCGGGTGTCGGCAGCGCCCGGCACCCGGCTCGAACGCCTGGATCTCTCCGCCGGCCAGGATCCGGAGGCCGACGCCCGCGCCCGCGCGCGGGAGGACGCTAGTCGGCCCTTCGATCTCGAGCGGGGCCCGCTCGTGCGCGCCTCGCTCCTGCGCCTCGCGCCGGACCGCCACGTGCTGCTCTTCAACACCCACCACATCGTCTCCGACGACTGGAGCCTGGGGGTGCTGGTGCGGGAATTCATCCGGGCCTACGCGGCGCTGGCCCGCGGCGAGGAGCCGGAGCTGCCCCCGCTGCGGCTGCAGTACCGCGACTACGCCATCTGGCAGAACGCGCGCCTTGAGGCGGACGCGCTCCGGCCCCACCGCGACTACTGGCGGACGAAGTTCGCCGGCGAGCTCCCGGTGCTCGACCTGGCGACCGACTTTCCGCGGCCCCCGGTCAAGACCTACCGGGGCCGGATCCGGCCCTTCGTCATCGCCGCGGAGCGCGCCCGCGAGCTGGGCGAGGTGGCCCGCCGCGGGGAGAGCAGCCTTTTCATGCTGCTCGTCGCCGCGGTGCAGGCCCTGCTGCACCGCCACACCGGGCAGCGGGACCTGATCGTCGGCTTTCCGATCGCCGGCCGCAATCACCCGGACCTCGAGGACCAGATCGGATTCTACGTGAACACGCTGCCCCTGCGCGCGGAGGTGGACGGAGCCCTGCCGTTCACCGCGCTCCTTGCCCAGGTGCGGCGCACGGCGACCGAGGCCTACGAACACCAGGCCTATCCCTTCGATCGGCTGGTCGAGGACCTCGCCCTGGCCCGCGATGTCACGCGTTCGCCGCTCTTCGATGTCGTCGTGGTCATGCAGAACGTCGATCCGTACGCCCTTGTCCTCGACGGAGCCGCGGTGCGGCCGTTCCTGGACGAATCCGCCGTGAGCAAGTTCGACCTGGCGTTCCATTTCGAGGAGCGCGCCGGGGCCCTGCAGGGCTCGATCGTGTTCAATCCGGACCTATTCTCGGACGACCGCATCGCGCGCCTGGCCGCGCAGCTCCTGGCGCTCGCCGACGGCATCGCGGCGGACCCGGCGCAGGCGGTGGGCCGGCTGAACCTCTTGCCGCCGGAGGAGCGCCGGCGCGTGCTCGCCGCGGCCGACCCAGCGCCGGCGGAGTTTCCCCCGGGCGGGACGCTGGTCGAGGTGTTCGAGGCGCAGGCCGGCCGCTCGCCGGAGGCCATCGCCGTGACCCTGCCAGGGGGCGGGGGCGCCTCGCTGACCTATGGCGAGCTCAACGCCCGCGCGAACCGGCTGGCCCACCGGCTGCGCGCCCTCGGCGTGGGCCCCGAAATGCTGGTGGGACTCTACCTCGAGCGCTCGCCCGACTTGGTGGTCGGGCTCCTCGGCATCCTGAAGGCGGGCGGGGCCTACCTTCCGCTCGATCCCGTCTATCCGCCCGAGCGCCTGGCGTTCATGCTGGAGGACGCGGGCGTGCCGGTCCTGCTGACGCAGGAGAAACTCGCCGCGGGGTTCGCGCCGGGTTCCCGCCGGGTCATCCGCCTCGACGCCGACTGGCCGGACATCGCGCGCGAAAGCGCAGCCAATCCGCCGCCCCTGGCCGGGCTCGGCCATGCCGCCTATGTGATCTATACCTCCGGCTCCACCGGCCGGCCCAAGGGCTGCGTGGTCCCGCACCGCCAGGTCGTGCGCCTATTTGAGGCGACGCAGGCCTGGTTTCGCTTTGACGCCAGCGACGTGTGGACACTCTTTCATTCGCACGCGTTCGACTTCTCCGTCTGGGAGATCTGGGGCGCGCTCCTCTATGGCGGCCGCCTCGTCGTCGTGCCCCACGAAGTCAGCCGTTCGCCCGAGGCCTTCCTGGAGCTGCTGCAGGCCGAAGGGGTCACCGTGCTCAATCAGACGCCGTCGGCCTTCCGCCAGCTCATGGCGGCCGACGAAGGAAGGGGTCAGGCCGCTACTGTTGATACCGGTGCAATATCGAGGCCGCAGTCCGGTGTCCCTGTCACCGGTATTAACAGTAGCGGCCTGACCCCTTTGCGATACGTTATATTCGGCGGCGAGGCGCTCGACGTTCCCGGCCTGCGGCCCTGGTTCGACCGCCACGGCGACGAGCAGCCTCGCCTGGTGAACATGTACGGCATCACGGAGACGACGGTGCACGTCACCTACCGGCCGCTGGCGCGGGTGGATTGCGACGGCGGGCGGAGCGTCATCGGCGCCCCGATCCCGGACCTGCAGGTGCACGTGCTGGACCGATTCCTCCAGCCGGTGCCGATCGGCGTGCCGGGCGAGATCTTCGTCGGCGGCGCGGGCGTGGCGCGCGGCTATCTCCACCAGCCCGGCCTGACCGCCGAGCGCTTCGTGCCCGATCCCTTCAGCGGGCGCGCCGGAGCGGTGCTCTACCGCTCGGGCGATCTCGCCCGCCGCCTGCCGGATGGCGATGTCGAGTACCTCGGCCGCATCGATCATCAGGTCAAGATCCGCGGCTTTCGCATCGAGCTCGGCGAGATCGAGGTCGCGCTGGCGGCCCAGCCGGGCGTCGCTGCCGCGCTGGTGGTGGTGCGCGAGGATGCGCCGGGCGGGATGCGGATTGTCGCTTACGTCGTTCTCGAAACAAGGGGTCAGGCCGCTACTGTTAATACCGGTCCAGCATCAAAGGACCACACGAGCTCTGTTGGTACCGGTATTAACAGTAGCGGCCTGACCCCTTCGCAGTTGCGCGAGCACCTCAGACAGCGCCTGCCCGACTACATGGTCCCGGCGGCGATCGTGCCGCTCGAGGCGTTTCCGCTCACCCCCAACGGCAAGATCGACCGCCGCGCCCTGCCGGCGCCGGAGGCGGGGTTCGCCGACGAACTGGCGGAGTCCGCCGCGCCGCGGGACGGGCTGGAGAAGACGATCGCCCGGATCTGGAGCGAGGCGCTCGGCGTGGAGCGCGTGGGGCGCCGGGACAATTTCTTCGATCTCGGCGGCCATTCGCTGCTCGTCGTCCAGGTGCACCGGCGCCTGCGCGCGGAGCTCGGCCGCGAGCTCTCGGTCGTGGACCTCTTCAAATATTCCACCGTCGGCGCGCTGGCGGACTTCCTGCGCGCGAGCCCGGGCGCGGCGGGCCCCGGCCTCGACGAGGCGCGCGAACGCGGCCTCCGCCAGCAGGAGGCCCGCCGGACGCGGGCCGGGGGAAGGGAATCATGAGCCAGGACGCCATCGCCATCATCGGGCTGGCCGTGCGCTTTCCCGGCGCGGACTGCGTCGAGGCCTTCTGGCGCAACCTGCGGGGCGGCGTCGAATCGACGACATTTTTTTCGGAGGCCCAGCTGCGGGCGGCCGGGGTCGATCCCGCGCTGCTGACCGATCCGCGCTATGTGAAGGCCAACGGCGTGCTGCAGGGCGCGGAGGAATTTGACGCCGAATTCTTCGGCCTGACCCCGCGCGAGGCGGAAATCACCGATCCGCAGCACCGCGTCTTTCTCGAGCTGGCCTGGACGGCGCTCGAGCGCGCGGGCTACGACGCCACCCGGCTGGCCGCCCGCACGGGCGTCTTCGCCGGCGCCGGGCTGAGCACTTACCTCCTGAAAAACCTGGCGCCAAACCGTGCACTCGTGGAATCGGTCGGCGAACTGGCGCTCCTGCTCGGCAACAACAAGGACTTCGTCCCGACGCGCGTCTCCTATAAATTGAACCTGCGCGGGCCGAGCATCGCGGTGAACAGCGCCTGTTCGACCTCCCTCGTGGCCGTGCATCTCGCCTGTCAGAGCCTCCTCGACTTCCATTGCGATCTGGCGCTGGCGGGGGGCGTGTCGGTGCAGGTCCCGCAGGCGCAGGGCTACCTCCACCAGGATGGCGGCATCGGTTCGCCCGACGGGCACTGCCGGGCCTTCGACGCCCAGGCGCATGGTACGGTCGGCGGCAACGGCGCCGGCATCGTCGTCCTCAAGCGCCTGGCGGAGGCGCTGGCCGACGGCGACACGATCCATGCCGTGATCCGTGGCTCCGCGGTCAACAACGACGGCGCAGCCAAGGTCGGCTTCACGGCCCCGAGCGTCGAGGGACAGGCCCAGGTGGTGGCGGAGGCGCTCGCGGTCGCGGGCGTCGAACCGCGGGACATCTCCTATATCGAGGCGCACGGCACCGGCACCGACCTAGGCGATCCGATCGAGGTCGCCGCGCTGACGGAAGTGTTCGCGCAGCGGACGACCGACCGGGGCTTCTGCGCGATCGGCTCGGTGAAGACCAATTTCGGCCATCTCGACGAGGCGGCCGGCGTGGCCGGCCTCGTGAAGACCATCCTCGCGCTCGAGCACCGCGAAGTGCCGCCGAGCCTGCACTTCACCGCGCCGAACCCGAAGATCGATTTTGCCGCCGGTCCTTTCTATGTGAATGCGCGCCTGGCGGCGTGGCCCGCCGCGGCCGGCCAGCCGCGGCGTGCGGGGGTGAGCTCCTTCGGAATCGGCGGCACCAATGCGCACGTCGTGCTGGAAGAGGCCCCGCTCCCGGCTCCCACGACCGGCGGCGACGCGCCGCAACTCCTCGTGCTCTCGGCGCGCACCCCGGCCGCGCTGGGCCGGGCGGTGGAAAATCTGGCGGAGCATCTCGAGCGCCATCCCGATCTGATCCTGGCGGACGTCGCCTATACCCTGGCTCTCGGGCGGCGCGCGTTCGAGCACCGGCGCTGGATTGTCGCCCGGACCGGTTCCGAAGCAGCCACGTTACTAAGGGGTCAGGCCGCTACTCTTAATACCGGCGCAACGTCTCGAGACTATGCTAGCGTCGTTGCTGCCGGCATAAACAGTAGCGGCCTGACCCCTTTGATCGATATCGGCCGCGGCTGGGCCGCCGGCGGGACCGTCGACTGGGCCGCCTTTTACGCGGGCCAAAAGCGCCGGCATGTTCCGCTGCCGACCTATCCGTTCGAGCGGAGGCGCCACTGGATCGAGGCGAGGCCACCTGCGCCGGAGGCCGCACCCGCGCCGGCGAAGCCGGCCGCCGACGTTGCGTCCTGGTTTTATGTTCCGCGCTGGGAGCGATCGCACTTGCCGGAGCCTTCCTCCGGCACGATGCGGTACCTGCTTTTCCTCGACCGGGGCGGCGTGGGCGCGGCCCTGGCCGAGCAACTGGCGGCTCAGGGACGCGAGGTGAGCACGGTGCGGGATGGAGCCGGATTCACTCTTATCGGCCCGCGAGCTTATGCCATCGATCCGGAGCGGGGGGACGATTATCGCGCGCTCTGGGCGGCGATGCCCCGGCCGCCGGATCGCGTGGTCTATCTCGCGAGCTTGTCCCCCGCGGCAGCGGAGACCGTCCCGGGCTTTGAGGGGCTCCTCCACCTGGCGCGCGCCGCGGGCGCCCTCGCGGCTCCCCTGCAGATCATCGTCGTCTCGGCCGGAGCCTGGCCGGTAGCCGACGGCGAGCCCCTGCAACCCGGCCAGGCGGCGCTAGCCGGGCCGGTGCGGGTCATCCCGCTGGAATATCCCGACCTCTCCTGCCGCCAAGTGGACATCGCGCTCTCCGACGAATCGGCGATGGCCGACCTCCTCGCCGAAGTGGCCGGGGGAGCGGAGGAGCCCGCGGTGGCCTATCGGCGCGGAGCGCGGTGGGTACAGACCCTGGCGCCGCAGCCGCTGCCGCCGGCGAGCGAACGCCCGGCCCGCCTGCGGGAGGGCGGCGTGTATGTGATCACCGGCGGCCTTGGCTCGATGGGGCTGGCCTTTGCCCGCGAACTCGCGCGGACGGCGCGGGCCCGCCTTGTGCTGATCGGCCGTTCCGCGCCCACGCCGGAAAAGCGGCGGGTGCTGGCCGAGCTGGAGTCGCTGGGCGCGGAGGTCCTGGTGGCCGCGGCCGACGTGGCGGACCCGGCGCAGATGCGGACGGTCATCGCGCAGGCGCTCGCTCGCTTCGGCGCCGTCCACGGGGTGATCCACGCGGCGGGCGTGCTGGGACAGGGGTCGATTCACGCGAAGACGCGAGCCCTGGCGGAGGCGACCTTTGCGCCGAAGATCGCGGGCGTGCGCGCGCTCGCCGCGGCCTTGGAGGATACCCGGCTCGATTTCTTCCTGATCTGTTCGTCGCTGGCCGCGCTCCGACCGATCCTCGGCCAGGCGGATTATGCGGCGGCCAACGCCTTCCTCGACGCCTTCGCCGCCGACCACGCGCGGCGCACGGGCACACCGACGATCTCGATCGGGTGGGGCATGTGGCAGGAGCTCGGCCTCGTCGAGCACGCCCGCCTGCCCCCCGAGATGAAGCGGGCGATCCGGGACGAGATCGAGCGCGAGGGCTGGCAGGGCGCCGGCGTGGACGTGCTGCGCCGCGTCCTGGCGCATGGCTCCGCGCCCCATATCCTGATTTCGCCGCAGCCGCTCGTGGCGCCGCGTCCGCTGGCGCATCCGCTCCTCACGGAGCGCCGCGAGGAATCCGGGCGCATCGTCTACGTGGCGCGGCTGCAGCCGAGCCGCCATTGGGTGGTCGATGAGCACCGCTTCGACGGGCAGGCGGTCCTGCCCGGCACGGCTTATCTCGAGCTCGCGCGCGCGGCCGTGGCCGACCGGCTGGGCGCGGGCCCGATGGAGCTGAGCGAGATCTATTTTCTCCAGCCGCTCCTCTTCGCGGGCGACGAGGCGAAGGAGGTGCGTGTGGTCCTCCAGGGCGACGCCTTTCACATCCTGAGCCGGGTGGGGGAGGACCGCTGGCAGGAGCATGCCCGCGGCCAGGCCCGGCGGCTCCCGGAGCCGTCCGTGCCCGCGCCACCGGCGCCATCCCTCGGGGTGCTATCCGCCGCCCCTTTGCCGGTGGACGCCGTCCATTTTGGCCCGCGCTGGCACAATCTGCGGCAGATGGCGTTCGGCGATTCCGCCGGCGAGGCCGAGCTGGAACTGCCGGCGGAATTCCAGGCCGACATAGACGTCTATCTCCTGCATCCGGCCCTGCTCGATATGGCGACAGGCTTCATCACCGTGCGCCATCCGCTGCCCGGCGCGTTGCCCTTCTCCTACGGCCGGCTGGTGATGCATCGGCCGCTGCCCGCGCGCCTGCGCAGCCGCGTCCGCATCACCGAGCGCACGGGCGCGGCGCTGGAGATGGACGCGACACTCTGCGACGAGCACGGCGCCGTGCTCGTGGAAATCGAGGGCTACCGGCTGCAGCGCGCCGCCGCGCCGGCACCCGCCGCCCAGCCGGACAACGTGCGCCTGGCGCTCGGCACGCAGGGATTGCTGGAGTCGCTCGTGCTCGCGCCGGCGGCGCGGCGCGCGCCCGGTCCGGGCGAGGTCGAAATCCGCGTCGAAGCCGCCGGCCTGAATTTCATCGAAGTACTCTATGCGCTGGGCCTCCTTCCGCCGGCGGCCGGCCTGGAGGCGATGTTCGGCCTGGAATGCGCCGGCCGAGTGGCCCGGGTGGGCGCGGGGGTGACGGCCTTCGGCGAGGGCGATGCCGTGATCGCCTGCGCTCCGGGCAGCTTCAGCCTGTATGTCACCGCTCCCGCTGCGGCGGTGGCGCTCCGTCCCCCGGCGCTCTCGGCCGCCGCCGCAGCCACGATCCCGGCCGCCTTCGCCACTGCCTACCACGCGCTCATCACCCTGGGACGCCTGGCCGCCGGCGAGCGCGTGCTGATCCATGCCGCCACCGGCGGGGTGGGGCTGGCCGCCGTGCAAATCGCACAGGGTGTCGGCGCGGAGATCTTTGCCACGGCCGGTTCGCCGGAGAAGCGCGAATTTCTGCGGACGCTGGGCGTGAAGCACATCATGGACTCCCGTTCCCTCGCCTTCGCCGGCGAGATCGCGGCGCTCACCCAAGGAGCCGGAGTGGATGTGGTCCTGAACTCGCTCGGCGGCGAGTTCCTGGCGAAGGGCCTCGAGGCGCTCGCGCCCCACGGACGCTTCCTCGAACTGGGCAAGCGCGACATCTTCAAGGGCGGCACTCTCGACCTGCGCCCTTTCGCGAAGATCATCTCCTTCATCGTCGTCGACGTCACCCCGGAGATGCCGAAATTCGCCGCCCTGTGGGGCGAAGTGACGCGTCGCCTGCTGGTCGGCGAAATCCGCCCGCTACCGCACCGGGCGTTCCCGCTCGCTGAGGCCCGGAGCGCCTTCGAATTCATGGCACGGGCCGGGCATATCGGTAAAATCGTGCTGACGATGGAGGAGGCGGGGGAGCTGCTGCGCCCCGGCCGCCTTCGCCCGGTGCCGGCGGGCCGGACGCTGGCCGCGATCCTCGGCGGAGCGGAACCTCCGGCGGACGCCCCCACCGGCCAGCGAGCTCCCCGTCCCGAACTGGCCTCGGCCTATGCCGAACCCCGGAGTGAGATCGAGGGCGCCCTCGTGGGAATCTGGGCGGACCTGCTCGGTTTCGACCGCGTGGGCATCCACGACGACTTTTTTGACCTGAACGGCGATTCGCTGCTGGCGGCCCAGGTGATGGCGCGCCTCCATGCGGCGGCCCAGGTGCAGCTGCCGCTCAACGCGATCTTCGACCAGCCGACGATCGCCGGGCTCGCCGCCCGCGCCGAGGCCGCCCGGGAGCTCCGGCGCCCGGTGCCGGTCGTCCCGGCCGGGGGTGAGGAGGAGGGAACCCTGTGAGCACGCTCGACCAGATCCTCGTGGCCGCGCAGCAGGCGGGCGTGAAACTCTGGATCGAGGGCGGTGAACTCCGCTTTCGGGCCCCGAAGGGCGCGCTCGCGCCGGAGCTGCGCGCGGCCCTGAAGTCGCACAAGGCGGAGCTCCTGGCCCTTCTGGCGGCTGACGCCGGGCTTGCGATCCCGCGCCTCCCCGAAGCTGAGGATTATCCGCTCTCCTCCGCCCAGCGCCGGCTGTGGGTGCTGGCGCAGATGGACGCGAGCTCTTCCGCCTACAACATCCCGCTCGCGCTGCTCCTCGTGGGCGCGCTGGACCGTGCCGCGCTGGCATCGGCGATCGAGGCGGTGGCGCGGCGGCACGAGTCGCTGCGCACGGTGTTCGTGGTCGTCGCCGGCGAACCCCGGCAGCGCGTGCTGGGCCGGGCCGAGGCGGTGCTAGCGGAGCGCGATCTGTCCTCGCGCCTGGATCCGGAGGAGACGGCGCGGGTCTGGCTGCGAGCGGAGGCGGCGAAGCCCTTCGACCTCGAGCGTGGCTCCCTGCTGCGGGTCACACTTCTCCGGCTGGCTCCCGACCGCACCATTCTCGCGACGACCCTCCACCACATCGTGGCCGATGGGACGAGCGTTGCCGTCCTGGTGCGCGAGGTGGCGCAGGCCTATGAGGCGGCGCGGCGCGGCGCCCCGCTCGGCTGGAAGCCACTCCCGGTGCATTACCGCGATTACGCCGTGTGGCAGCAGGCGCGGCTGGCCAGCCCCGCGATGGCGGCGCACCGCGCCTACTGGCTGGCAAAGCTCGCGGGCCTGCCGCCCGCGCTTGAACTGCCGACGGACCGGCCGCGTCCGGCGGCGCAGACCTTTCACGGGCGCATCCACGCCTTCCGCCTCGAGCCCGCGACGCTGCAGGGGCTCCATGCCTTGGCGCGCCGCGAAAGGGCCAGCCTCTTCATGGTGCTGGTGGCGCTGGTCAAGGTCCTGCTGCGACGTCACACCGGACAGGAGGACATCGTGGTGGCGAGCCCGATCGCGGGGCGCGATCACGCCGATCTCGAGGGCCAGATCGGCTTCTATCTCAACACGCTCGTTTTGCGGGACGAGGTGAGGGGCCCGGCGTCGTTTCTGGAGGTGCTGCGCGCCGTGCGCGGGACGGCCCTGGATGCGTACGACCACCAGTCCTATCCGTTCGACCAGCTCGTGAACGAGCTCGGCCTGCCGCGCGATCTCAGCCGGGCCCCCCTCTGCGATGTCGTCGTCATGCTGCAGAACACCGGAGACCTCCATCTGGCGCTGGCCGGCGTGGCGGCCCGCGCGTTTCCGGTCGACGCCGGCGTGAGCAAGTTTGACCTCACCTTCGATTTTCAGGAAGGCGCGGAGGGGCTCGAGGCCGGCCTGGAGTACAACACCGACCTGTTCGACGCCGGCCGCATCGAGCGGCTGGCCTCGCACTTCGCCGTGCTGGCGGCTTCCGTGCTGGCGGATCCCGACGGGCCGATCGGGCGCCTGGCCATGCTGCCGGAGGAGGAGAGGCGGATGCTGGCGCAGGACTTCAATGCCACGGCGGCTCCGGTTCCCGCCGGTGCGACGGTCGTGACCCTGTTCGAGGCCCAGGCCGCCCGCTCGCCGGCGGCCCCGGCTGTCGTCGCGGACGGCGGAGCGCTCACCTACTCCCAGCTCAACGCGCGCGCGAACGGCCTCGCGCGCCATTTGCGTTCGCGGGGCGCAGGAGCGGGGACATGCGTCGCGGTGTGCCTCGAGCGGTCGCCGGACCTCGTGGTCGCACTGCTGGCGGTGCTCAAGTCCGGTGCCGCCTACGTGCCGCTCGATCCGGTCTTCCCCCCCGATCGCCTCGCCTTCATGCTGGAGGACTCCGGCGCGTCCGTTCTGATCGCGGATGGCAGCGTCTCCTTTCCGGCGTCGGCGGCGCGCGCGGTGGTGGGGCCCTGCGCGGGGGACGGCTCCGAGGCGGAGGACCCGCCGGCCGCCGCCGGCTCGGAGCACGCGGCGTACGTCATCTACACCTCGGGCTCGACCGGCCGGCCGAAAGGCGTGGAGGTCCGGCACGCCGGCCTGACGAATTTTCTGCTAAGCCTGCGCGACTGCCCCGGCCTGACCGCCGCCGACACCCTGCTGGCGGTCACGACGATTTCGTTCGATATCGCCGGGCTGGAACTCTGGTTGCCGCTGATCGTCGGCGCCCGCATCACCCTCGCCAGCCGGACGACGGCGGCGGACGGCGCGGCGCTGCGGGATTTCCTGCAGGGCTCCGGCGCCACGGTCCTTCAGGCCACTCCGGCCACCTGGCGGCTTCTGCTGGCCGCCGGCTGGGAGGGGACGCCGGGGTTGAGGATGCTTTGCGGCGGCGAGGCGCTCCCGGTCGAACTCGCGGCGCAACTCCTGCCGCGCGGCGCGGCGCTCTGGAACCTCTACGGCCCCACCGAGACGACCATCTGGTCCACGCTCCATCGCGTGACCGCGGCCGATGCGGCCGCCGGCACGGTCACGATCGGCCGGCCCATCGCCAACACCCAATGCCATGTGCTCGACGCTTCCGGCCAGCCCGCGCCCATCGGCATGCCCGGGGAGCTCGTCATCGGCGGCGCCGGCGTTGCTCGCGGCTATTGGCGGCGCCCCGAGCTGACGGCGGAGAAATTCATCCCCGATCCCTGGATCGCCGGCTCGGCGGCGCGGCTCTACCGCACCGGCGATGGGGCCCGCTGGCGGGCCGACGGCACCCTGGAATTCCTCGGTCGCGGCGACCAACAGGTGAAATTGCGGGGCTACCGGATCGAGCTCGGCGAAATCGAGGCGGCGCTGGCCACGCACCCGGAGGTGCGCGCGGCGGCCGTGGTGCTGCGCGAGGATGTGCCGGGTGATCCGCGGCTCGCGGCCTACGTCGTTCTCCGAATAAGGGGTCAGGCCGCTACTGTTAATACCGGCATCAGCGACGATAGCCTGCCCACCGAACGCAGTGCCGGTATTGACAGTAGCGGCCTGACCCCTTCCTTGCGCGCCTTCCTCCGCGAGCGGCTGCCCGAATACATGGTGCCGACCGCGTGGCGGACGCTCGCCGCGCTGCCGCTGACCGCCAACGGGAAGGTGAATCGCCGCGCGCTACCCGCGCCCGAGACGGAGGAGCGGTCCGAGGGTGCGGATTACGTCGCCCCCCGGACGCCGGAGGAAGCGGCGGTGGCCTCGGTCTGGGCGGAGGTCCTCGGCGTGCCGCGCATCGGGATGAACGAAAATTTTTTCGACCTGGGCGGGCACAGCCTCAAGGCGACGATGGCGGTGGCGCGCCTGCGCCAGAAGGCTGGCGGCGGGTTCACCATTGCCGACTTGTTCCGCAATCCGACGGTTGCGGCGTTTGCGGATCTGCTAAGGGGTCAGGCCGCTACTGTTAATACCGGCGCTGTGCCAGGGGACG
>Ga0302325_10008182_pt1 | contig 23045 bp, 19 predicted proteins | sample Palsa_T0_2_FD_201948 | JGI IMG/M metagenome (GOLD analysis project Ga0302325, IMG submission 201948) | Peat permafrost microbial communities from Stordalen Mire near Abisko, Sweden - Palsa_T0_2 | ecosystem: Environmental > Terrestrial > Soil > Palsa > Peat permafrost | place: Sweden: Abisko... | reverse complement strand
CCGGGGGGGCGGGGGCCTGTGGGGGGGTTGGGGGGTTGTGGTGTTGTTGGGGGCACTACCCACCTCCCTCGGCCGCTTTCCCGGACGGGAACCGCCCCACTGCCGCATAACCTCACCGGCGCCGTGGCTACTGCTCCTGACCGATCGGACGGATTTCGGCTACCCGAAGGTTTCCGCTTCGGCGTCGCCACCGCCGGATTCCAGATCGAGGGTGGCTTCAACGGCCGCGGCGAGCCCGCCAACAACTGGGCACGCTGGGAGCGCGCCGGCAAGGTCGAGCCGTCGGGCATCGCCCTTGACTTCTGGAGTGACTACGAGCGCCAACTGGACCGGGCCGTCGCCGCCGGGTGTGACGCCTTCCGGCTGTCAGTGGAGTGGGCCCGCTGCGAGCCTCATCCCGGCGAGATCGACGCCGACGCCCTCGCCCGCTACCGGACCATCCTCGACGCCTGCCACGCCCGCCACTTGAGGCCTCTCGTGACCTTGCACCACTTCACTCACCCGGAGTGGCTCGGCGAGGAGTTTTGGTTGGCGCTCGACGCGCCCGAGCGGTTTGCGCAGTGGACCACGGTCGCCGTCACCGCGCTGGCGCCGGCGTGTCGACACTGGGTGACGATCAACGAGATCAATGTGCTGGCGCCGCAGTCGTGGTACTTCGGCGTGTTCCCGCCCGGCCACGTGCTCGACGGCCGAGGGATGACGCGGGCCTTGGACCATCTCCTCGCCGCCCACGTGCTCGCCTACGACGCCATCAAGGCGGTGCAGCCCGAGGCTGTCGTGTCGACCAACACCCATCCCCTGAGCGCCTACACCACGGAGCGCATGCTGGCCGACGTGCTCAGCCTGCGACGGGCCGGCGTGGAACGAGCCGACGTCGGCATCTGGCTGGCCCGACAAGCTGCCGCCTTCGACCTCGCCTTCCCCGACCACGGCCCCAAGGAGGCGGCGCTACGCAAGTGGGCTATCCGGGCCATCCCCTACCAACGCGCCCTGCCGCGCGCCGTCGAAGCGGTGTACGCCAGCCGCCACGAGCTCACCCTCGATGAGATGCAGGTCGACTGGTACGACCCGCGCGTCGATCACAAGTTTCGCCTGCCCGGGCATCGGACGATCGGCGGCCGGACCTGGCTTCCCGCCCGCATGCTGTGGGACGACCCTGTCGAGCCGTCGGCCCTCGTCGCCTGCCTCGAGGACTATGGGCGCACCAAACCGGGCCTCGATTTCGTCATCGCCGAAAACGGACTGTGCAACCGCGTCAAGCGGGGCGTCGCCTACCCCCGCGCCGACGGCTGGGATCGGGTCCGTTACCTACGGGCCCATCTCGGGGCGGTCGTCGCCGCCATCGAGGCCGGCGTCCCTGTCAGCGGCTACTACCACTGGTGTCTCGCCGACAACTACGAGTGGGGCTCGTACGAGCCCCGCTTCGGCCTCTATGGCGTCGACCGCGAGCGAGGCGTCCGGTGGAGTGAGCTCGACAGCATGGGCGGGGCCGCCGCGTCTACCTATCGTCAGATCGTCGAGGGGCTCCGGGCCGGGGACACGTCGGTGATCACCCGGGCGATATGACGGCGGACGCCCCGCCCGTCCGTCGCATCACCGCCTTCGCGCCCGGCAGAGTCAACCTGATCGGCGACCACACCGACTACAGCGGCGGACTCGTCTGCCCGATGGCCATCGATCTCGGCACAACGGTCAGCTTCGAAGTCGGCGGGGACGTGGTCGACCTGACGTCCGCCACTCAGCCGGGTCGGGCAGTCGTGCCGCTCGACACCACAGACCCCGCCCTGATCACACCGACCTGGGCCCGCTACGTCGCCGGCGTCATCGCCGTGCTCCAGCCAGGCGCCGGCGCCGGCGGGGTCGGCGAGGTGACGACGACGCTGCCCGTCGGTGGCGGCCTTTCGTCGAGCGCCGCGCTCGAGGTCGCCACCGCCCTGGCCCTGGGTGCCCGACCGGCGGTCGACGCCGCGAGCGCACAACGGTTGGCGTCGTTGTGCCAACACGCCGAACACCTGGCTACGGGCGTCCCGTCCGGGATCATGGACCAGTTGGCGTCCGTCGCCGGAGTCGAGGGTCACGCCCTGCTGATCGACTGCGCGACGTTGACGTTGGACCTGATCCCGGTGCCGGCCGACCTCGAGGTGGTGGTCGTGCACAGCGGCGAGGTGCGCACCCTCGCCGAGTCGGGGTACGCCGACCGTGAAGCGTCGGTCTCGGCGGCGACCGCCTTCCTCGGACGACCACTCGCGCACGCGACCCCGGCCGACGTGGAGGCCATCGGCAACCCGGTCGTCCGCCGTCGCGCCCGCCACGTGGTCACCGAGAATGCGCGCGTGCGCGCCTTCGGCGGCGCTCTCTCCCGGGGCGCCTCGGACGAAGCCGGCGCCCTGATGAACGCCAGCCACGCCAGCCTGCGTGACGACTTCGAGGTATCGACGCCGGGACTGGATGCGCTCGTCGCTCGTTTGCAGGATACGACGGGGGTTTGGGGTGCCCGGCTGACGGGCGCCGGGTTTGGTGGATGTGCGGTCGCCCTCACCCGACCCGGCGCCCTCCGCGTCACAGACTTCGCGCAAGCGTGGGTGGTGCGCCCGTCGGCCGGCGCCCGCGTCGTCTCAGGCGCCCCTACCCACGGGCCTGGAGGGCGCACCAGATGAGCGGGATCTGCACCGGGAAGCGGATCCAGAGGAGCACGGTGGTCGCGAGGTCGTGGCCCTCCTGGGCAGTGATGCTGTCTTGCAGGTTGGCCGGCCAGATGAGCAGGAGCAGGACGGCGGCGGCGACGCCGGCCCAGCGCTCTCGGCGCCACAGGCCGACGGCGCACACGAGCTCGGCGACCCCACTCACGTAAACCAGTCCCGTGCGCGACGGCAGGAAGTGCGGCACGATCGGCGTGAAGGTGGACGGGTGGGCCAGGTGGATCACGCCGCTGACGCTGAAGGGGAGGGCGACGACCCACGGGAGGTAGGGCCGCCACCGCTGAGCCGTGGCCGTCATCGTCACCGCGCGAAGCCTACGGCGCGGCCGTGAGCGCCGGTCAGGCGGTCTCGATGGCGGCGGCGCCGCCCAAACCGAGGTCGGCGATCGCCTGCTCGCGCATCTTGAACTTCTGCACCTTGCCGGTGACCGTCATCGGAAACTCGGTGACGATGGTGATGTATCTCGGCACCTTGAAATGTGCGATCCGCCCTTGGCAGTACTCGCGCACCTCATCGGTGGTCAGCGACGCCCCGTCCCGCAGCTTCACCCACGCCATGATCTCCTCGCCGTACCGCTCGTCGGGGACGCCGATCACTTGGACGTCCACGATGTCGGGGTGGGTGTAGAGATACTCCTCGACCTCGCGCGGGTAGACGTTCTCCCCTCCCCGGATGATCATGTCCTTGATCCGCCCGACGATGTTGAGATACCCGTCGGCATCCATGGTCGCCAGGTCACCCGTGTGCATCCAGCGGGCGGCGTCGATGGTCTCGGCCGTCTTGGACGGGTCGTTCCAATACCCGAGCATCACCGAGTACCCGCGGGTCAGAAACTCGCCGGTCGCGCCCAGCGGCACAGTCAGGCCGGTGGCGGGGTCGACCACCTTGACCTCGACGTGTGGGTGGACCCGTCCCACGGTGCCGACCCGCTTGTCGATCGGGTCGTCGACGCCGGTCTGCGTCGAGACCGGTGAGGTCTCCGTCATGCCGTAGCAAATGGTGACTTCATCCATGTGCATGTCGGAGATGCATCGCTTCATCACCTCGACCGGGCAGGGTGAGCCGGCCATGATCCCCGTGCGGAGCGACGACAGGTCGTAGTCGCCGAACGAAGGGTGTCCGAGCTCGGCGATGAACATGGTCGGTACGCCGTACAGCGCCGTGCAACGCTCGGCCTGGACGGCGTCCAAGACCGGCCCGGGCTCAAACGAGGGTGCCGGTAGGACGATGCACGCGCCATGAGAAGTGGCGCCCAGGTTGCCCATCACCATGCCGAAGCAGTGGTAGTAGGGCACCGGGACGCAGACACGATCGGTCTCGGTGAACCGGCACCCCTCGCCGACGAAAAAGCCGTTGTTGAGGATGTTGTGGTGCGACAGGGTGGCGCCCTTCGGAAACCCCGTGGTGCCGGACGTGTACTGGATGTTGATCGGCTCGTCGAAGTCGAGGCTGGCCGATCGGGCGCGCAGCCGGTCCATGGGAAGACTCGCCCCGGCCGTCAGCAACGCGTCCCACTCCGGACTCCAGAAAAACACGGCCTTCTCGAGAGCAGGCACGTTGGGTCGGACCTCGTCGACCATGGCGACGTAGTCGCTCGTCTTGAACGACGGGGCGGCAACGAGGAGACGACAGCCCGACTGGCCCAACGCATATTCGAGCTCGTGAGTCCGATAGGCGGGGTTGAGGTTGACCAGGATGAGGCCCACCTTGGCCGTGGCGTACTGCACGAGGGCCCACTCCACGAAGTTGGGTGACCAGAGCCCGACCCGGTCGCCTTTGTCGAGTCCCAGGTCGAGCAAGCCTCGTGCGACGAGGTCGACCTGGGCATCGAACTCGGCGTACGTATACCGCACCCCTTGGTGGCAGGAGACGATGGCCTCCCGGTCCGGCACCCGGGCCACGGTGCGCTCGAGGTTGGCTCCGATCGTCTCACCCAGGAGCGGGATCTCCGACGCGCCGCTTGCGTACGACTCCATGCCTTGTACCCCCCTGATCAGTGCTCTCCGGCTGTCAGATCATTACCGCTGGCGGGCGTGGGCGGGACGTCCATCAAGTCGATGAGCGGCGAATGACCCAAGGCCATGACGCCGCCGACCATCACGACAAGGCCGAGCGACTCCACGACGAGTCGCAACGGGTCCTGGGCGATGGGCTCGTGGAAGGCCAACACGCCGATGCCGATGCTCACGATCGGATCCACGACCGTGAGCAGTGGCAGCGAGGTGCGCAGCGGGCCGGCCTGGAAGGCGCTCTGACACAGCAGCATCCCCAGCAGTCCGCCGGCGACGAGCACGTAGGGTTCCCACGACTCGAAGCAGGACCCGACGCCAGTCGAGAGCAGATGGGCGGTGGTCTTGGCGAGGGCCGCCGTCAGGCCGTAGATGAAGCCGGCGGCGGAGGCCAACAGCCCTGGCTTGGCCCGCGTCCAGCGGACGGAAGCCAGCACGAGCACGACGACGGGCACCGCGGTCGCCACCCCAAGAGAGATCCAGACCTTGCTGCTCACATCAGTCCTGCCGGCGCCGGGGTGGGCAGCTACCAACAGCGCCGCCAGCCCCAGGACGACGGCGACTCCCGACCACAGCTCTGCCGGTCGGATCCGCCCCCCGGACACGATGGCGCCGAACGGCAGCGCAAAGAGCAGCCCACTGACAAGCAGGGGCTGCACGACGACGAGAGGCCCGTGGCCGAGGGCAATGAATTGCATGACGAAAGCCAGCCCGTCGGCGCTGACCCCGGCGAGCCACCACGGCTCGCTGACGAGACCGGCGAGAAGCCCGAGACGCATGGAGCGCTCCACCGGAGCGGAGACCGCGGCGCGATGTTGGAGGACGGAGGCCGTCGCGTAGAGGAGGGCGGCGATGAGCGACGCAGCGATGGCGATCACGTGCCGCGCCGCCCGTCAGCCGGCGCGACGCGGCCGGCTCTTCGTGTGGACATCACATCCGGTCGAGGAGTTGCTGCTTCTTGGCGTCGAACTCGGCTTGAGAGATGACGCCTCGCTGGCGGAGATCGTCGAGCTTCTCGAGTTGCTCGGGCACCGAGAGCGGCGCGGGAGCGGCGATCACGGGTGCCGAGCGGTTGGCGTGCCTATCGGCCGACGCCTCCATCTGCCGGTAGATCTCGTTCTGGACCGCGGCCGGCTTGGGAATGTCACCGAAGGTCTCGCGACTCTGCGCCCCGGCCGACTCGATCGACAGGTCCCCGGTACCGATGAGGCGCTCGAAGACACTCTGCCTGAAGGAGATGTCGTTGACGCGTGAGAGCGGTATCTCCTTGCCATGCTTGGCGATGATGCCTGACCGGTAGATGAGCCGGTCGGTGGAGACGACAAAGTTGGTCGTCTGGCGGCGCAGCACCCTGATACCCACCCATGCCGCGGTGACGAGGAGGACGACGGCGAGGACGGCGCCAAGAATGTGGCTGAACGAGTAGCCGACAACCGTCAGGATCAACACGAGCACGAGCAGCGCGACGGGGCGCACGATCGTCGACCAGTGGGGTCGAAGATCGAGCACCACCGTTTCGTTGTCGTTGAGGAGCTTCGGGCTGAACGGCATCCGGCCGGACCGTACCCGGTCCCACTGGTCAACGTGTCATGCCTCCTATATTGTTCACCAGTCCCATCAGATCTATCGGAGATCACGGAGATGATGATCCACGTCCGCCGTCTGACCGCCGCTGTCGTCCTCGCCGTCCTCGTCGCCGCCTGCTCGTCCGGCGGGTCCAGCTCCTCGACCACAGCCGCGAGCGGCGCAGGCGGCACAAGCACGACCACAGCGGGCACGGGAGCAGGCGTCACCCTCCACCTCGGTTACTTCCCCAACCTGACGCACGCGACGGCGTTGGTCGGCGTCCAGGACGGCATCTTTGCCAAGGATCTCGGACCAAACGTCAAGCTCGACACCACTACCTTCAATGCCGGGCCGGCCGAGGTCACCGCCCTTTTTGCCGACGCCCTCGACGCCGCCTACATGGGGCCCAACTCGGCGATCAACGCGTTCACCCAGTCGGGTGGCGCATCGATCGTGGTGATCTCTGGCGCCACGTCCGGCGGTGCGTCACTGGTCGTCAACTCGACCATTACCTCCCCCGCACAGTTGAAGGGCGCCAAGTTGGCCACGCCCCAATTGGGCAACACCCAAGATGTGGCGCTGCGCTACTGGTTGACGTCGCAGGGCTACCACACCGACACGCTGGGCGGCGGTGACGTGTCCATCCTTCCGCAGGCCAACTCGACAGCCGTGACCGCTTTCCAGACCGGCGCCATCGACGGCGGCTGGCTGCCCGAGCCCTATGCCAGCGAGATGGTCGCCGACGGTGGCCACGTGCTCGTCGACGAACGCTCCCTGTGGCCCAACGCCCAGTTCGCCACCACCGTCCTCGTCGTCCGCAAGGCCTTCCTCGAGGCCCACCCCGACGTCGTGAAGGCCCTGCTCCAAGGCCAAGTCGACGCCAACACCTACATCAACCAAAATCCAGCCGCTGCCCAGGCCGCCGCCGACGCCCAGATCGCGGCCATCACCGGCAAAGCACTCGACCCGAAGCTGCTGGCTGCGGCCTGGGGCAACATGACGTTCACCGACGATCCCCTTTACGGCTCTTTCCAGACGGACGTGGCCCACGCCGTGAGTGTCGGCCTCAGCAAACCGACCGATCTGACCGGGCTCGTCGACGTGACCTTGCTCAACCAAGTCCTGGCCGCCGCCGGCGAGCCCGCCGTGCCGGTGCCCGCGCCCGCGCCGGCATCGTCGTCGTAACCACCGGGAGGGATGGCACCATGACCGTCGTGGTCACCACGCCCGTGCCGGCACAACCAGTGCCGGAGGCCCCGCCCGCCGTGGTCCTCACCGGCGTCTCGAAGCGCCACGGGCCACCTCACGGAGGTGTCCTCGCCCTCGAAGGTCTGGAGTTGCGCGTCGCTCGTGGCGAGTTCGTCTGCCTGGTCGGTGCCTCGGGGTGCGGGAAGACCACGCTGCTCAACCTCGTCGCCGGGCTCGACCGACCGACGGCAGGGACGATCGAGACATCAGGGCTGCGGACCGCGCTGATGTTCCAGGAGGCGGCGCTGTTCCCGTGGCTCACCGTCTCGGGCAACGTCGAGCTCCCCCTTCGCCTCCAGGGGATCGGCCGATCCGAGCGCCGACGCCGGGCGGCCGAGCTGCTGGAGTTGGTGCGCCTCGGCGGATTCGGCGACCGCCGGCCCCACGAGCTGTCCGGGGGCATGCGCCAGCGGGTCGCCATGGCTCGATCGCTCGCGCAAGACGCCGAGCTGCTCCTCATGGACGAACCCTTCGGCGCCCTCGACGCCATGACCCGCGACATCCTCCACGACGAGTTGGAGCGGGTGTGGCGGACGACCGGCCTCACCATCGTGTTCGTGACCCACAACGTGCGGGAGGCGGCGCGACTGGCCGATCGCATCGTGTTGCTGACGAGTCGACCGGGACGCATCGCCGCCGAGTTCGAGGTCGCCATCGATCGGCCACGACGGATCGAAGCGCCCGACGTGGCCAACCTCGCCGGCACCGTCACCCAACGTCTCCGAGCCGAGGTGGCACGCCATGGCCGTTGAAGACCGAGAGCTCAGCCAGGAAGTAGCCGGGCTTGATTCTCTCGAACTGCAAGACCCGCGAAGCTCGGGGACGTCGCAGGGCCGCCGGATCTGGACGGCGGTGTGGCCCAAAGTGGCGGCGATAGCCATCGGCTTGGCCCTCTGGCAAGCCCTGGTTTGGAGCCACTGGAAACCGAGCTACGTGCTGCCGGCGCCCGGGCCGGTATTCCGAAGCCTTGGCCGTGACGCACAGACAGCCATCTTTTGGAGGGCCATCGGCACGAGCATGCGTCGCGCCCTCGTCGGTTATGCGCTCGCCGTGGCCGTCGGGCTGGTGGTCGGCGGACTCGTCGCCCGATCGGCCATCCTCCGATCCGCCGTCGGATCGCTGATCACCGGACTGCAGACCATGCCCTCGGTCGCGTGGTTCCCCCTCGCCATCGTGCTGTTCAAACTGAGCGAGGGGGCGATCACCTTTGTCGTGATCCTGGGCGCGGCCCCCTCGATCGCCAATGGCCTCGTCACCGGCGTCGCCCAAGTGCCGCCACTGCTCCTTCGCAGCGGCCAGATGCTGGGAGCCCGCGGGTTTCGCGCGTGGCGCCACGTCGTCATCCCCGCCGCCCTGCCATCACTGGTCGGTGGGTTGAAGCAGGGTTGGGCCTTCGCCTGGCGGAGCTTGATGGCCGGCGAGTTGTTGGTCATCATCGCTCACCGCCCCTCCATCGGCGAGCGGCTCGCTGATGCCCAAAACTTCAACAATCAGGTCGGTCTGATCGAGTGGATGGTCGTGATCCTCATCCTCGGCCTGGTCGTCGACAGCCTCTTCACGCGCGCCGACCGGTCGCTGCTTCGACGGTTCGGGTTGCTCGCACCGGCCGACTGAGGCCAAAACGACAACAATGGTCGGGTGAACATCTCGGCCAAGTCGGACTACGCAGTACGAGCCATGTTGATGCTCGCCGTCCGGGAGGACGCGCGTCCGGTGAAGGGCGAGAGCATTGCCACGTCCCAAGCCATCCCGGTGAAGTTCCTCGAGAACATCCTCGTCGATCTGCGCCGCGCCGGACTTGTCGCCAGCCATCGTGGCGCCGAGGGCGGTTACCGGCTCAATCGGCCGGCGGAGGAGATCACGCTGGCGCAGGTGATCAGGGCCGTCGACGGACCACTCGCCAACATCCGCGGCGTCCGTCCCGAGTCCGCCGAATATGAGGGACCGGCGACGACACTCCAGACCGTGTGGGTCGCCATGCGCTCGGCTCTGCGCTCAGTCCTCGAAGCAGTCACGCTCGCCGATGTCGCGAGCGGTCATCTTCCCCCGGCGATCGCCACGCTCGCCTCCGACCCTGACGCGTGGGCACCTCACTGAGGCGCAGCGTCAGCCGAGCTTGCTGGCGATGGTCCCCGCGGCGCGAAGGGCGGTGCCGTCCGCGCCCGTCGTCGTCCAGTTGGTAGTCGGTCGATGGGTGGCTTCGTCGAGCATCCCGTCGAGGAGGGCGACGAAATCCATCGTCCACAGATGCTTGGCCAGCGAGCCGGGAATGGTGTTGACCTCGTTGAAGTAGAGGTCCTCGCCGTCGAGGAGGAAGTCCACCCGGGCCACGCCCCGTAGGCGAGCCAGACCGGCGATCGCCATGGCGGATTCGCGCACCAGCTTGGTCGTCGCCCCTGGCAGGTCCGGATCCATCTCGTGGGGGGCGCTGACCATCCCCTCCCCGCCCACATACTTTTGTTGGTAGCTGTAGATGTCGCCCGATCGCGCCGGCTTGGAGATGGACGACAGCTCGAGTTGCGGATAGGTCCGCACGGCGATCTCGAGGTCGGCCGAGTTGGCGAGATAGGGCTCGACGACGGCACCGGCCCGAAGATGAACGCTCGTGCGCAGCAAGGCCACGATGGTCGGCCCGTCCGTCGCCGTCGCAATCCCGATGGACGAGCCGCCGAAGCGGGGCTTGACGATGTAGGGGCCGGCGAACGATGGTGCCCATCCATCGGCGTCGACCGCCGCTTCGCGGGGCAGTACGGGCAGTCCGCCGGTGGTGGCGACGGCACCCAGCGCGAGCTTGTCCATCCCGAGCGCGGCGGCGCTCATGTCCGGCCCGGTGTAGGCAACGCCGGCCAGATCGAGGGCGGCTTGCAGCGTGCCATCCTCGCCGGGTGCCCCGTGGCAGCAGATCAATGCCGCGTCGATGTCCAAGGGGCGCTCCTTGCGCAGCGCTCCGCCTTCGCCGACGAATCCACCGCCCGGCCCGGTCACCAGCCGGAGCGGTCGAGCCTTGCGCGGCACCCCGTCGGCGAAGTCCTGACCCTCCAGCCCCGCTTCGACCTCAAACCACTCCCCCGCCTTGGACCAGTACAGACACATCGGCGCACGGCCCGCGGCCACCAACGCCCGCGCCGCTTGCAGACCGGTCAGCACGCTGATGTCGTGCTCGGGGGAGGCGCCTCCGAAGACGACTGCGGTCCGGATCACGGGCGGTCAGCCTACTGGCGCGTCCGATCCGGGGAATATGACCCCTCACGACCGACTCCTCGCACCACGGGACCGATGGCGTGACTCGACCCGCGCCGAGCTGATGACTACGCGTAGTGGTCGGGCAACTGGTTTTCGTAGAGGACGACGTCGCCGTCTGACGTGTTGACCTTCACCCACGCAACGGCGGCCTCGTGCGTGTCGACCACCAGCACCGCGGCGCGACCTTCGGGGGGTACCTGGCCAACGCCGGCCAGGAGGGCCGCCCTGTTGGTGTGGGCGACGATGACCAGATGGGTGGCGAGCGTCGCCGCTTGTGCGGCAAAGGCGGCGTTTGCCTCAGCCTGTCGGGTACCGAGCTCAACCATGCCAGGAGTCACCACGACCCGTTTGTGATCATCCCGACCCAGTCGGGCCAGGGTGGCCAACGCGGCCCGGCAACCGGCAGGGTTGGAGTTGAACGTGTCATCGATGGCCGTCGCGCCGGTTGACAACGTGGTGAGCGCACCACGGCTGGCCACTGGAGGCAGATGGGGCAGCCCGGTGGCCACAGCGGACACAGGCACACCCACCGCGAAGGACAGGGCGACAGCAACGGCAACGTTCCCCAGAGGGACGTCGAGAGGGTCGAGGTCCGCGACAGGCTCACCCGCCCGGGTCACGAGGACACGCCCGTCGACGGCACGCACGGCGACGTCCGCCGCAGGGTCCTCGGTCGAGCAGCGCACGACCTGGACACCCGCGGCGGCGCGGGCGTCGGCGACAGCAGCCAAGCGGGGATCGTCGACGTTGAGGACGACGATCTCGGCGCCGTCGAGGATCTCGGACTTGGCGCGGACGATGGCGTCCTCGTCACCAAACCGTTCGAGGTGGACGGGGCCGATGGCCGTGATGGCCGCGACACGGGGCGGGCACCAGGAACACAACTCGGCGATCTCGCCCGGTCCGTAGGTGCCCATTTCGGCGATGAAGACGTCGGTGCCCGGCACCAGGTTTTCGTTGATCGCCCGCGAGAGACCGGCGCGGTTGTTGAAGCTGGCCGGCGTCGGGACGACGGTCCGGGTGGCGGCGATGAGATGGGCGGCGTAGACCTTGGTCGTCGTCTTGCCGTATGAGCCCGTGATGGCCACGACGGTCGGCGCCACCTGTTGAAGCCGGGTCCGGGCGGCATCGACGTACCGTTGCGCCTTGTGGTCCTCGACGGGGCGAAGGATGGCGAGCGCACCGTCCATGACGAGCGGTGCGACGAGCGCCATCAGGGCGGCGACGGGGACGGCGGCCCCGAGGACCGCGGCCGCGGCGATGATCACCACCTGGACGAAGACGGTGACGGCAGCCACGGTGCGCAGTCGCGGCGTCAGCACCATGGGGCCCGGCGATCGCCCGCGGAGCGAGTACCCAAACGGCCCGACGGCGATGCCCGCAGCACCGACGACGCCGCCGAGGGGGGACACCGGCGAGAGCACGACGCCGAGGACGGCGGCGACTGCCAGCACGCGATTCGGCCCGAAGCCCAGCCACCAACGGAGAGCGAAACGCGACACGGTGCCGGGGAGGTAGTGCTCGCGCTGCGCGACGCGAAGCCACCGCACATCGGCCAGCCCCGTCGCGACAACGGCGACGACGACGGCGAGCAGTTTGAGCGCGGTCATAGGTGCCGCCGGATGGCGACGCGAAGGGCGTCCGGCGCCTCGTTGGGCGTCATGTGGCTGACGCCTGGGAGCACCGTGAGCGTGCTGGTCGGGACGAGCGCGGCCGCCTCCTCGGCCACGGCTGGGACCGCCGCGGTGTCGTGTTGGCCCCAGACAAACTCGACCGGGCAACGCACGGCCTCGAGCGCTCTGCGGTACCTGCCGTCGTCGACCTCAGCGATCGACCGCACGAGCACGTCGCGCATGATCCCCGTCGCCGCGCGGTAATCGTCCGACCCTGTCCGACGCCGCCGCGCCTCCATCCGGGTGTCGCTCAGCAGGCCGGCGCGGTGCAGTTGCTTGGCGACGCGGTGACCGAGGGCGGGCCTCGGCGCCGGCTCCCCGGCCGGACGCAGGAGGGGCACCCCGGTGAGGATTAACGCAGCAACGTGTTGGGGGTGGGTGGCGGCGAGGACGACGGCCACCTTCCCGCCGAACGAGTGACCGATCAGCACAACCGGGCCACCCTCGCTACACAAGGGCATGACGGCCTCGGCGTAGTCGGCCGCGCCCCACGCGGTGTCGGGGGCGGGGGCCGACCCGAAGCCCGGGAGGTCGGGCGCCAGGGCGGCCATGTCGGACACGACTTCGTCCCAATCGGTGTGGTTGCGCCGCCAGCCGTGGAGGGCGACGACCCGGGCCGGGGGTGCGCCGTAGCGGCCTCCGAGCAGGCCGCCAGGAAGGGTGCTCAACATGGCCGCTCGCCCGCGGCCGGACGGGCCGGCGTTGGACGGTCGTGACGCATGGCGGCGCGCAAGCGTAGAGGCTGCGGCTGCCCCCGATGCCGTGACCGGGCCGCGGTCGGGGGTCCGCGTGACTGTCACTGGGCGTCGGTAGCGTCGGCGTCAGTGGTCACCGACCTGCTCGAGGGGCTCAGTCCGGCACAAATCGAGGCTGTCACGACGCCTGGCGCGCCCCTGGCCGTCGTGGCCGGTCCCGGCTCGGGCAAGACTCGGGTGTTGACGAGACGGGTGGCTTGGCGCTGTCGGGAAGGCGACGCCGACCCGGCCCACGCGCTCGTGCTCACGTTCAGTCGGCGGGCGTCGTCGGACCTGTGGAGCCGCTTGGGCGGCCTCGGGCTGCAGGCGGGGATGAGGCAGGGCGGGGTGGCGGCAGGCACGTTCCACGCCATCGCGTGGGCGACGTTGTCCCGCCACTACGCCGACCGAGGCATCGCCGCGCCGGCGATTCTTGGCCGACCGGGTCGGCTGCTCGGACGGGCGCTCGCCGAGGTCCTCGGGCGCGATCCCCGACACGAGGAGTTGGGCGCCGTCATCGCCGAGATCTCCTGGGCCCGGGCCCAGGGAGCGGGCCTCGCGGCCTACGCCGCCGGTGACGGCTGCTCCGGGCGCGCCGACCCCGACACGGTCGCCCGATCGTGGGAGGGCTACACCCACGCCAAGAGGTCACGCCGAGTGCTTGATCTCGACGATCTTCTCTCCAGTTGCGCCGACCTGATGGAGTCCGACCGCGAGGCGGCCCAGGCGGTCCGGTGGCGGCACCGGCACGTGTTCGTCGACGAGTACCAGGACCTCAACGCGGCCCACCTCCGGTTGCTGCGGGCCTGGGTGGGTGACGGCTCCGACCTGTTCGTGGTCGGCGACCCTGATCAAGCCATCTACGGGTTCAACGGAGCGTCCGCCGACCTCTTCGACAAGGTCTCCCAGGACTGGCCAGGCGTGTCGGTGCTGAGTCTGACCGACAACTTCCGATCAACCCCCGAGGTTGTTGCCTTCGTGGGCGCCGTCCGACCCGGCGCGGGCCCGGCTGCGCGGGAGACGGGCAGTCGGCGAGAGCCGGGCCCGGTGCCGACCATCACCGCGCACTCGGACGACGTCGCCGAGGCCGCCGCGGTCGCGGCCAGCATCTCCGCACGTCGGGGGCCGAGCGGATCCTGGGCGGGCATGGCTGTCCTGGCCCGCACCAACGCCAGGATCCGATTGGTGGCCGACGCCCTTGACCGAGCCGGGATCCCGTGGCGCTTGCGCGACCCTCGACCGCTGGCCGATCGGTCGATCGTCCGCACCTGGCTCGACGCCCTTCCGGCGTCCTCGCCGGCCGTCGACCTGCTCGACATCCTCGCCGAGGGCGGGTCGGAGGGCGACCTCGTCGCCGGCGCCCTGTCGGAGTATGCCGCGGTCACGCCGGCCGGCACCGTCGCCGGGTTTGGCGCGTGGCTCACGGCGACGGGCGTCGCCGGCGAGGAGACGCCCGGTCAGGGTGTCGACCTGGCCACCTTCCATCGGGCGAAGGGGCTGGAGTGGCGGGCGGTGTGGGTCGTCGGCGTGGAGGAAGGCCTCGTACCCCTCGGGTCCGTCCTCGATGGCCCCGCCCTCGCCGAGGAGCAGCGTCTGCTGTATGTCGCCCTCACGCGGGCCGGCGATGAGCTGGCCGTCTCGTGGTCCGCTCGCCGGATGACCTCTCGCGGCTCCACCACGCTGTGCGCTCCGTCGAGGTGGCTGGCTCCCCTCGCCGCGGCGGCCACGGCTCTCGCCACGGAGCCGGCTGTCGGTGATCAGCGGGCCCGGTGGGCCAAGCTCCGGGAGGATCTGGGTCCCGCTGGGGAGGCCGCCCGGCGCGAGGCGCTGCTGGCCTGGCGAGCAGCGCGGGCTCGAGCCGCTCGTGTCCCGCCGGCCGTGATCCTCCCTGACCGGACGCTGGCCACCCTCGCCCGCTCGGGATCCACGACGGCCGATGACGTGTTGCGTCTGGTGAGCGATGACGGGCGGCGCCTGGCGCGGTGGACACCGGAGCTCGTGCACGTGCTCGCCACCGCCGCCGGGCAGTAGCCGGTCGCCATCGCGACAGCGCGACGGCGCGGCGCCGTGCGACCGGTGCGGGGGATGCGCCGACCTGCAAGGGTTTGCCCGTGCACTTCAAGATCGAGCAGCGCTTCGAGGTTGGAGTGGACATCGTCCAAGACACCCTCTGTGACCCGGGCTTCGTGGACCGGATGGGCACACTCCCCAAGCTGGGCCAGCCCAAGCTGCTGAGCCACACGGTCGAGGGCAGCACGATCCACCAGCAGATCCGCTACGCCTTCGCCGGCGACCTCTCGCCAGCCGTGCGCCGGGTTGTCGATCCGGCCAAGCTCACCTGGATCGAGGACTCGACGATCGACCGGGTGACCCACCGCACCGAATTCCGCATCCTGCCGGACAACTACGCCGGCCTGCTTCACTGCGACGGGACCTTCACCCTGAGTCCTCTCGGCGCCACCTCGAGCCTGCGGGTCGCCGCCGGGACGATACGGGTCACCGTGCCCTTCGTCGGTGGCAAGGTCGAGCAGGCCATCGTCTCGGGCCTGGAGGAGCACGCACGAGCCGAAGTGGGGCTGGTCGAAGAATGGGCAGCTCAAAGACCCTCTTGACGAGGGGATTACACTGTCTTGGATGGCCTATTGGTATTCGATCGAGGTGCTCGACGGCACGTACTCCGCCGCGGGGTGGACCGAGGCGTTCGGCGACTCCATGGTCACGGAGGCGTTGGCCACGGGCGCGACCAATTGGGACTGGCAACACCACACCTGGGGTGCTGTCTTCGAGGTCGAATTCGACACGGACGAAGCGTGGACCCGCTTTCAGGCCTCCATCACCATGCAGCGAGCGTTGGATGCCGTGCCCGACCCGGTCAGCGGCCTCATCATCTATCGGGGCCGGGGCGGCAACTCCGGTCGGGGCGAGTTTCGGCGCCCGCGTCCGATCTTCGGGTCCGGCGCGGCTGCCCTTCCGTTGCCGCTGTTCGACGACGAGTTCGCCGTGTTCCCACTGCCGGTCACCCAGCCGCTCCGGCTGACCAGCATCGCCCGCTAGTCACCCCGGCGCAGGGGCGCTGGCCGCCTCGTCGAAGTCGACGATGAGCGGCGTGTGGTCGGATGGCTGCTGGCCCTTGCGGGCGTTGCGATCGATGAGGGCCCAACTCACCGAGGCGGCGAGCGGCGCTGTCACCAACACGAGGTCGATGCGCATTCCTCGGTGATTGTGGAAGTCGCCGGCTCGGTAATCCCACCAGGTGAAGAGCCGATCCTGCTGGTAGATGAGTCTGAAGGCGTCGCTCAGACCCCACGCCTCCAAGCGCTGTAGGGCGGCGCGCTCGGGTGCGCTCGTGTGGGTGACCCCGACGTAGCGGCTCGGGTCGTAGACGTCGCGGTCGTCCGGCGCGATGTTGAAATCGCCGCAGACGGCCAACGGCTTGGTCGGCGAGGCCGTCTCATCCAACCAGGCATGGAGCCGCTCGAGCCAGGCCAGCTTGGCCGGGAACTGTTCGTGGTCGAGCGATCGTCCGTTGGGGACGTACACGCTCACCACCCGCACCCCGCCACAGGTCGCGCTCACCACCCGTCGCTCGGCGGCCACCTCCTGCGCGAGGCCGTCCACCCCGCCGTCAGACGCCGCGATCTCTCCGAAACCCTCGCGCACATCCTCGAGCCCGACGCGACTGAGTATGGCGACACCGTTCCACCGGCCGTCGCCGTGATGGGCCACCTCGTAACCCAGCGCCGCGAAGGCCATCGTCGGGAAGGCGGCATCGGCCAGCTTGGTCTCCTGAAGGCACAGGATGTCGGGCTCGGCGTAGGCGAGCCACTCCTCCACCCTCGGGAGCCGGGCCTTCAGGGAGTTGACGTTCCAGGTGGCCAGGCGCATACCGTCACCGTAGGGCGGCGGCCGGGGACGTCATGTGCCCGGATCGGGCCGACTGGTAGGCGGCTTCGACGATGGCCAGCGCCGCTCTCCCGTCGAGCGCATTGACCGACGGCGCCCCGTGGCCAAGGCAGGCCTGGACGAAGGCGGCGTACACGCCGACGTCCGGCCCGGCCGGCTCGATCCTCTCGGGCTTGTGGTCGGCACGAAGGATCGTCAAGGGAGTCCGGCTGTCGAAGTGGAGTGTCGCTTCGGTGCCGAAGACCGTCAGCTGATGGTCCGGACCGGGTCGCGCCGTCCAACTGGCGTGAATGCTGCCGATGGCCCCGCCCACCATCCGGACGACCACCTGGGCGGCCATGTCGATGCCTTCCGTCGGCGAGAGCATGGCGAACACGTCCTTGGCGTCGTCCCCGAGCACGAACCGCACCATGTCGGCGGCGTGGATCCCGAGGTCGATGAGGGCGCCCCCGCCCGACTCCTCCGTGTCGAAAAACCACGTCGCCTCGGGCGCCCACGCCTGCGGGCCGCCGTGTCCGAACGCGTCGCGGAAACCGACAACATCACCGATGGCTCCCGATCGCACCAACCCATGCGCCGTGAAGAACACCGGGTTGTCGCGCAGGTTGTGGGCGATAGACAGGACAACTCCGCTCCGCGTGGCTGCCTCGATCATGGCATCCGCCTCCGCCACCGAGCAGGCCATGGGCTTCTCGACGAGGACGTGCTTGCCGGCTTCGGCGGCGGCGATCGCAATCGGCGCGTGGCTCCGATTGGGCGAGCAGATATCGACGGCGTCGATCTCGGACGACTCGACCAGGCGCCGCCAGTCGGGCTCCACCACACCTGAGCCCCACTCCTTTGCGGCGGCCTCCGCCGACGCCGGCGATCGGCTGGCGAACATGCGGACATCCGCCAGCTCGGGACCGACCGCTCGGAAGGCGGGAAGGTGGGCGCGTCGAGCGATGGCCCCGCAGCCGACCAGACCGATGCGCAGGGTCATCCCGCTCCGAGCAGCGCCTCGGCAACCTTCAAAATGGCCTCGGCGACGGCGTCGCAGTCGCTCGGCGAGTAGCCGGCCGCGACCACGACCAGCGCCGAACGAGCCACCAACTCCTCCGTCTGGGGGCACATCCCCATGCGGTACTCGGCCGTCGTCGGATGCTCCGCACAGTTCCACGGTCCGCCTTTGCCCGAGGCCGTCCGCTTGTCGAGGATGGACGGGGTCGCGTACACCGGCAGCCCCCGGTAGAGCTGTCCGGCCGGCACCCCCTCCGCCAGGAGGGCCTTGCCGAACCGGCGCGAGAGTGGGGCGTCGGGGAGGAGCAGACCGATGCTGGAGCCACCGTCCCCCTCGGGGTCGGGCTGACGGCGAAAGCCCAGACCGGCCGGCTTGCCGATGGCCTCGAGAATCCGGCGTTGGTTGGCTCGCTGGGACTTCAGGAGTCCCGGGAGCTTGCTGAGCTGCACGCCGGCGATGGCCCCGCAGATCTCGGTCATGCGGAGGTTTTCACCGACGAAGGGGGGGATCTCATGCGAGCCACGCTCGGCGCCGGTGCTCGTGACGAACTGTCCGCCCTGGTCCTGATAGCGGGCCGCCCGCAGCCCCAGGTCGGCGTCGTCGGTGACCACCATCCCGCCCTCGCCGCTCGTGACGTTCTTCTCCAACTGCAGGGAGAAGACACCGAGATCGCCGAGGGTGCCCAGGGCGCGGCCGCGGTAGGAGGCGCCCATCGACTGGGCCGCGTCCTCGAGCACGGCGACGCCGCGGCGGCGGGCGATCTCGAGAATCGGGTCCATGTCGGACGGGCAGTTGTCCAGATGCACCGGGACGATGGCGACGGTCCGCTCGGTGATGCGCTGCTCAAGGTCCGACGGATCGATCCCCCACGTCTCATCGACCTCGGCGAACACGGGGACGGCTCCCATCGAGACGACAGCGTTGACCGTGGCGATGAACGTGAACGCGGGGACGATCACCTCGTCTCCGCAGCCCACCCCGAGGGCGGCGAGCGCGGTGCGAAGGCCGGCGGTGCCCGAGGACGTGGCGACGGCATGACTGCACCCGAAGAGCTCGCAGGCAGCTTGCTCGAACGCCTCGACCTTGCCGAGCAAGGCCGGGCCGTAATAGCGAAACAGCGAGCGGCTGTCCACGACCTCGAGCACAGCCTTGCGCTCCTCCTCTCCCAGCAGGCTGAGGCCCTTACCTATCGTGAGCGGGTGGGGCAGGACGGGCTTGCCGCCATCGATCGCCAGCTTCTCGGTCATGGCCATAGCATGCCCGCTCGTGACCACCCTGGCGGGAGCCGCAACGGCCGACATCACACCACCGGTCGGCGTGCCACTGGGCGGATACGGTCGACGCAAGAGCGGCGCGGTCGGGATCATGCATCCGCTCCTCGTCCGGGTCCTCGTCCTCGGCGACGGCGAGCAGGAGGTCGCCATCGCCGTGTGCGACCTCCTGGGCGTGAGCACAGATCTGGTCCGCCTGGCACGAGACGCGGTCGAGTCGCAGACCGGGATTCCTGCTGACCACGTTGTCGTGGCCGCGACACACACCCACGGTGGACCCGCCCGCTATCGGGCCGCGGAGGATCCGCACTACGTCGATGTGACGGCGCGGACCATCGCCGGTGCCGTCCTGACCGCGCAGCGCGCCCTGCGACCGGCCACGCTCAAGTTCGGCACGGTCGACGTGGCCACGATCAGCCAAAACCGCCGTGACCCGGCCGGACCGGTCGACACGCTCGCACGGGTGCTCCTGGCCGACAGCGAGCAGCCCGGTCCGCCGATCGCGACGCTGGTCAACTTTGCGTGTCACGCGACCGTCCTCGAGTGGGACAACCTGCTCATCTCGCCGGACTTCCCGGGCGCCATGGCGCGTGCGGTGGAGCGCTCCATCGGCGGGACCGCCGTGTACGTCCAAGGCGCGTGCGGCAACGTCAACCCCGTCTGGTCGCGTCATGACGCTCCCGAGATGGAACGCGTGGGCGGGGTGCTGGCGGCAGCCGCCACCCGGTTGGCCCACGAGATGCGACCCTTGGGGAGTGGTCAGTGGTGCACCAACCTGAGTTGGTCGGAGGAGGTGGAGGTGCCGTGTCCTGGCTTCATCATCGAGCCTCTCCGACTGGGCGCCGCGCGGACCGAGTTGGTCCTGCCCCGGCGAGAGCGACCGCCGAGCGATGAGATCGCCGCCGAGCTCCACGACCTCGAGCACCGCCTCGCCGCCTTGGCTCCATCGGACGTGGAGTCGACGCGGACCCTGCGTGCCCACATCAACGAGCTGTCGACCTCGCGACTGTTCCCACCGCTGGGGCCCGGGCAGGGCTCACAGGCGCTCGAGGTGCAGGCGATTCGGCTCTCGGATCAGTGCGCCATCGTGACCCTCCCGGGCGAATTCTTTGCCGAGACCGGTGGCGACATCGCCCGTCGATGCGGCCTCGACGGCCTCATCGTGGCGGGCTACGCCAACGGCTCGGTGGGCTACGTCCCGACCGCGTCGTCGTTCTCCGACGGGGGCTACGAGGTCGGCATGACCCAGTTCGGACCCGAGGCCGAAGGGGTGATAGCCGACGCGGCCGTTGCCGCCGTCGGGTCGCTCTATCCGGCCGCCTGAGGGCCCAGCCGGTCGCCCAGTCGACGAGCGCCTAGCTGTCGGCTGGCGTCGCCGACTTGGGCGCCTTGGCGGTCTTGGAGGTCTTCGCCGCCTTCGGCGTCTTAGCTGCTCCCGCCGCCGCTCCGCCCTTGGGCGCTTTGGCGGCCGCGGCGACAGCCTTCGAAGCGGCCTTCTTGGCGGGGGCCTTCGCGGCGGACTCCGGCGCAGCCGCAGCCGCGGGCTTGGGTTTGGGCTCGGGCGCCGATCTGGCTGTCGCCGCCTTGGACGGTGCCGGCTTGGTCTTGGCTACAACAGTCTTGGTCGCCTTGGCGGACTTTGACGCCTTGGCGGGCTTGGCTGCGGGAGCGGCGGGAGCGGCGGGACCCGCGGGCTCGGCACCTCCACCGCTCGACGCCCGGCGACGAGTCGCCGGCGACGCCCCGGCCTCCTTGGCCTCCTTCGCCGGATTGCGACGGGCCGGCGCCAGGGCTGTAGGAGGCGCTTCGGCCGGCGCGGCTCCAGCAACCTCGACGGGAGCCGGGGATGGGACCACCGCCCCACCTCGCTTGCGCGCCGGCTTCGCCGGCACCGCCACTGGCTCAGCCGGCGGTGCCACCACCGGGGCCGCAGGCACCTCGGGCAGAGCCTCGTCCGCCGACGGCTGGGCGGGACGTCTCCCCGCTCTCGACCGAGGTGGCAACGCGGGGCGGGGGGTCACGATGGGCCGGGGCGCGACAGGTTGCTCGGCCGGCGCTTCGAGAATCTCGGCTTCGATCGTCTCCGGCAACGGCGCACCCGCCACCTTGGCGAACTCAGGCAGGGCCAGCTCGATGCCCCGGCGCTGCGGGTCAAGTGCTTGAACGACAAACTGGCGATGCTCGCCCCGGTTGAGCACGTCGCGGGCCGCCCGCGGCGGCGGGTCGCCGAGGGCGCTGATGGGCACGTAGCAGCGAGCGCCGCCGGCCAGGACGAACGCGCCGTGGGATGTGAATGTCTCGACCTCGCCTTCGACGGTCGAGCCCAACGGATGCTCGGCGATGAAGGTGATGAACGGCAGCGCCTCGTTGACGGGCTCCGCCGGCCGACCACCACGCTTCTTGCGGCGCCGCTTGCGCGCACCGCCGAGCCCGCCATCGACGGACTCCTCGGTCGCCGTCGCGATCGCCGCCGCCACTCGGTCGGTGTCGCGCTTGCCGGGCCGAGCCCCGCCCCCGGCGGCCCCATCAGCCTCTGTCTTGTCCTTGCGCCGGGGGGGCGGCTTGGTCGGTACCGGCCGCGGCCCGAGCTCCTCACCTGACGTCGTCGGCGCTGCCGCGAGCGCGGGAGCCTTGGTCTTCTTCTTGGCGTCCTTGACCGCCTTGCGACTCTTGATCCCGCGCACAGGGGTCCGAGGCGTGAAGATCCACCCGATGCCGGGCACCGGCTTGCCACCGATCAGCCGCCCCTCGTCGAACAACCACTCATGCTCGCCGTGGAACTCCTGGAAGGAGTCGTTGGACAACACCATGGCGCCGATCTTCCCGGCGATCCGCAGAAGGAATGCGTCCCCCCGGCCGATCGCCCCGGCGGGCGGCGACACCAACTCGGCGTTGGCCTCCGCTTCCTCGAACTCGGCCAGCTCCGTCGGATCGATCCGGTGCCCGAAGGTCGCGTCGACGACCACCGTCACCTCGGTGTCGGGATATTCCGTCAGGAAGGCGAGCACGGCTTCGTTCAGCTGCTTCAAGCTGGGAAGGGTGCTGCCCTCTGTGGCGATGTTGGAGCCGTCTACGACGACGCGGCGCGCTGCCATCTCGGCCGTCAGTAAAGCACGACGGGGCGCCAACGCCAGGGAATCGCCGTCCGGCCTACCATCGGGGACCCAGTGACAGACGATCCCACCGCCGAGATCACCGAGTTGCTGAGTCAGCTCATCCGCAACGCCTGCGTCAACGACGGCACGGCCGAATCGGGCCACGAGCATCGCAACGTCGCCGTCCTGAAGGAGGTCCTCGCCGGCCCCGGTCTCGACATCGGCACGTTCGAGCCGACCCCCGGTCGAGAGACGGTCGTCGCCCGGATCGAAGGGACCGATGCCGACGCGCCCACGCTCGTCCTCCTCGGTCACACCGATGTCGTCCCTGCCAACCCCGACGGATGGGAATATGACCCGTTTGGCGGCGAGCTGATCGACGGTGTCGTGTGGGGTCGCGGCGCCATAGACATGCTCAACCTGACCTCGTCGATGGCACTCGCCACGCGGCGGCTGGCCGACACCGGCTGGAAGCCCCGCGGCACCCTGGTCTTCGTCGGCGTCGCCGACGAGGAGGCGCTCGGTCGCCACGGCGCCGGCTGGCTCAGCCAACACGCCTGGGACCACGTGGGTGGCGACTACGTCATCACCGAGTCGGGTGGCG
>Ga0302325_10008181_pt1 | contig 23048 bp, 15 predicted proteins | sample Palsa_T0_2_FD_201948 | JGI IMG/M metagenome (GOLD analysis project Ga0302325, IMG submission 201948) | Peat permafrost microbial communities from Stordalen Mire near Abisko, Sweden - Palsa_T0_2 | ecosystem: Environmental > Terrestrial > Soil > Palsa > Peat permafrost | place: Sweden: Abisko... | reverse complement strand
GTCCGGAAATCAGCCTCGGCCTTGATCGCCCGGTCGAGCAGGGCGGTATAGCGCCGCCGCGGGATCTCGACCGCGCCGAAGCTGCGCAAATGCTCGGTCACATATTGGGTGTCGAGCAGTTCGAAGCCGCCCGCGATCATCCGCGCCACCAGATGCACCAGCGCCACTTTCGAGGCGTCGCGGGCGCGGTGAAACATGCTCTCGCCGAAGAAGGCCCGGCCGAGGCTGACCCCGTACAATCCGCCGACCAGCTCGTCATTTTCCCAGACCTCGACGCTGTGGCAATGCCCGAGCTCGTGCAGTCCGACATAGAGATCGCGGATGCGCTTGTTGATCCAGGTGTCGGCGCGGCCGGGCTGCGGCGCGGCGCAGCCGGCAATCACGGCCTTGAAGGCCGTATTGACCGAGACCGTGAAGGCGTCGGAGCGCACCGTGCGCGCCAGCCGCGACGAGATCCGAAAACCGTCGAGCGGAATCACGCCGCGCATTTCCGGTTCGACCCAGAACAAGGTCGGATCGTCCGCACTCTCGGCCATCGGGAAGATGCCGCAGGCATAGGCGCGCAGCAGCACTTCGGGCGTGATTTCGGAAGCGGCGGAGTCGCGCGACGTCATGGGCGGGAGGATAGCAGGGGGAGGGGCGCGGCGGCTAGCTGGCCGCTGCGGTCGCGGGCTTGGCGGCGGCGGGGGCATTGGTGCGGCGGAACCGCAGCATGATCCGGGTACCGGCATGGTCCGGATCGCGCTCGACGGTGGCATCGAGCTTGGACGCCATCGCGGAGACGATGCGCTGCCCCATGCCGGTGGAACGCGGGTCGGTCTTGACGTTGAGGCCGACGCCGTCGTCGGCGATCGACAACAGCAGATGGTCGTCCTGCGCACGGAGGTCGACGTGAATGGCACCGGCGGCGCCGTCGGGATAGGCGTATTTCACCGCGTTCATCACCAGCTCGTTGACGATGATGCCGATTGCGACCGCGCGGTCCGGATCGATCTCGATCGGCTCGGCCTTCAGCGTCAGCCGCGACATCCGGTTACCCTCGGTGGACCGTCGCAGATCCTCAAGCAGGGCGTCGAGGTACTGGTTCAGCAGCACGCTTTTGAGGTCGTGCGAGGTATAGAGCCGGCGGTGAACCTGCGCCACGGCGGCGACCCGCCCCATCGCATTGGTCAGCGCCGCCTTGACGTCGTCGTCGGTGCTGGAGTTGGCCTGCAGGTGCAACAGCGACGCGATGATCTGCAGACTGTTGCCGACGCGGTGGTTGACTTCGCGCAGCAGCACCTCGCGTTCGGCGGCGAGCGCGGCATAGCGGTCGCGCGAGGCATGGACTTCGGCCTCGGCGTCGTCGCGGGCCTTCTGGATATTGGCCTGCCGCAGCGCGCCATCGATGGCGACCTGAAGCAGCGGGATGAAATCGCCATGGATGTCCTTGACCAGATAATCGGCGGCGCCGGCCTTCAATGCCGTGACCGCGATGCTTGAGTCCTGCGCGGCGGTGACGAATATCACCGGGGGTGCGTTCGGGATCGCCAATATCCGGTCAAGGGTTTCGAGGCCGTCGAGACCGGGCATGTACTGGTCGAGCGCGATGACGTCGATGCCGCCTTGCTGGAGCCGGTCGAGCCCGTGCTGGCCGCTCGTTGCATGAACAACCCGAAAGCCCAGCCGGGTCAGGCCGCGGTCGACCAGCCGGGCAAGCGCCGCGTCGTCGTCGATATACAGCAGCGTGGGCGCGGCAGGATTCATGGGGCGGATCGCGGAACCTGGATGACCGAGAAGAAAAGTCCGAGCTGACGGATGGCGTTGGCGAAGCTTTCGTAATTCACCGGCTTGGTAATGTAGACATTGCAGCCCAGTTCGTAGCAGCGCTTGATTTCCTGGGAATCGTCGGTCGTGGTGAGCACCACGACCGGCGCGCATTTGAGATATTTGTTTTCCTTGACCCGCCGCAGGATGTCGATGCCGGTCATGTCAGGCAGATTGAGATCGAGCAGGATCAGCAACGCCTGGCTCCCGTGATGGACGCCGGTGCCGTCGCTGCCGAACAGATAGTTGACCGCGGCGGTACCGTCGGTGAACGGCACGATCTCGTTATTGATGCCGGAGCGGCGAATATTGCGCTCGATCAGACGGGCATGTCCCTCGTCGTCTTCGATCATGATGATGGTGACTGGTTTACTCATGTGTCTCGGTTCCGGTTACTGGTTGTCCAGGCGATGGGTAGTGTGATCGTAAATGTGCTGCCATTGTGAAGTTCCGACGATACCGACATGGTGCCACCCAGTCGCCGCACCAAAGCGCGGACGTGGGCCAGCCCTATTCCCTGTCCCGGTCTGTTCTGTTCGCCGGCGCGGCGGAACAGGTCGAAAATCCGCTGATGGTCCTTGGCATCGATGCCGCGGCCGTTGTCCGCGATCTCGAAGATTGCAAAGCCCAGCTTGGTCCGGCCCCGGATCGCGATGTCGCCGGGAACCCCGGGCTTGAGATATTTGAGCGCGTTGTCGATCAGGTTCGAGAATATCTGTTCCAGCGCGAGACGGTCGCTGATGACAGCGGGCAGCGGTTCGATGCGAATCTGGGCCTCGGCTTCCGCAGCCTGGTGCGCGACGGTCGCGACGATCGATTCGATCAGTTCGCGGGTGTCGATCTTGACCGGTTCGAATTCGCGCCGCCCCTCCCTTGTGAGGTTGAGGATGGCGCTGATCAGGCGATCCATCTTGGCGATCGACGATTTGATGAATCCCAGGGCCTCGGTGAAATCCTGCGACAGCTGCCGGTCTTCGCCCTCGAGGATGGGCTCGACCTCGTGGGCGACCGGCGCCACAGGCGAAGCCGAAGCCTGACCGAGCGCGGCGATCCGCCTGAAAATGTCGGTGCGCAGTTCCTCGAGTTCGCTGGTGAAGCCCATGATGTTCACCAGCGGCGAGCGCAGATCGTGGCTGACGATATAGGCGAAGCGCTGGATCTCTTCGTTGGCCTCGCGAAGGTCGGCGGTGCGCGCGTCGACCGTGGCCTCCAGATTGAGATTGTTGTCGCGCAACTGCGCTTCGGCCTCGTCACGCGCGCGTGCGGAGCGCCGCACCAGGAAAATCGAGATGCCGGCCAAAAGAACGACCAGGCCCGAACCCACGCCGGTCATCGAAGCCGCGAGGCTCTGAGTGCGGTCCGCGCTCGCCGTGCGCTGCGCGAACAGATGATCTTCTTCCGCGAGCATCTGGCGAGCCAGATCGTCGATGTGGCTCATGGCGTCGCGGCCGATGCCTTCGCGTATGATCCGGGCGGCGTCATCCACGTGCTCCGCCCGCGCGAGGGCGATGGTATTGCGGAATTCCTCGATCCGCTGATTGCACAGCGGAATCATCTCGTCCAGCAAATGCCCTTGGACGGGGTTGTCGCTGGTAAGCTGGCGCAGCCGCATCAGGTCCGGCGTGAGCTCGGACGCGGCCTTGTCGAAATCGGTCAGAAAATCCGGCAGCAATGTTGTGATATAGCCGCGCTGCGCGCTTTCGGCCCGGCGCATCTGCAGTTGCGTGAGCGATATCTGGTTTTCGACTTCCACGGTGTGGACAACCCATTTGGCGTCCTCCCGCGCCTGATTGACCAGATAGACCGAACCGGCACTGATTACGGTCAGCACGACAAGGCCCGCCGCGAGCAGCAGGATTTGCCCAATCGCGCCCTGGCGCGTGGCATCAGGCGTCACAATGGTCTCGCGTCATCGGGTGATGAAGTTCCAGCAGTCCCCAGACGGGAAAGGTTCCCAACTCACCCAAACGCCCCTCCAGACCAATGGTTCCATTGGTTCCCATCGGTATTCCGGGCGCTGCATCTTTTTGCGGGGCTGAAGGGCCGTCAAGTAGCCGGCTGGCCGGCGAGATATTGTTCGAGCCAGTGGATATGATAGTCGCCATCGATGATGTCGGGTTCCCGGACCAGCGCCCGGAACAGCGGCAGCGTGGTTTCGATGCCTTCCACCACCATTTCGTCCAGCGCGCGGCGCAGCCGCATCAGGCACTCGCCGCGGGTCTTGCCGTGGACGATCAGCTTGCCGACCAGCGAGTCATAATAGGGCGGGATCACATAGCCCTGGTAGACGGCGGAATCGATCCGCACGCCGAGACCGCCCGGCGGATGGTATTGCAGGATCTTGCCCGGCGAGGGCCGGAAGGTCACGGGGTTTTCCGCGTTGACACGGCATTCGATGGCATGGCCGTTGATGACGACTTCGTCCTGCGTCACCGGCAGATCGCCGCCGGCGGCGATGCGGATCTGCTCCAGCACGAGGTCGATGCCGGTGATCATCTCGGTGACGGGATGTTCGACCTGGATGCGGGTATTCATTTCGATGAAATAGAATTCGCCGTCCTCATACAGGAATTCCACGGTGCCGACGCCGAGATACTTCATCTCCTGCATCGCCTTGGCGACCGTCGCTCCGATCCTGGCGCGCGCTGTGGCATCGAGCGCGGGCGAGGGACCTTCTTCCCAGACTTTCTGATGGCGCCGCTGCAGCGAGCAGTCGCGCTCGCCGAGATGGATGGCGCCGCCGCGGCCATCGCCGAGCACCTGGATTTCGATGTGGCGCGGCTTCTGCAGATATTTTTCGAGATAGACCGAGGCATCGCCGAATGCGGATTTGGCTTCGTTGGCTGCGGTCGAGAGCGCCAGCATCAGGTCGCCGGGGGTCTGCGCGACTTTCATGCCACGGCCGCCGCCGCCCGAAGCCGCCTTCACCAGCACCGGAAAGCCGATCGCCTGCGCGATCGCCATCGCGTCGTCCTCGGGACCGACACCGCCCTCGGAGCCCGGCACCACGGGAATGCCGAGCCGCTTCGCGGTCTTCTTGGCCTCGATCTTGTCGCCCATCAGTCGGATATGTTCGGCCTTGGGCCCGATGAAATGCAGATTGTGATCGGCGAGGATTTCGGCAAAGCGGGCGTTTTCCGACAGAAAGCCGTAGCCGGGATGCACCGCATCGGCGCCGGTAATCTCGCAGGCGGCCAGCAGCGCCGGCACGTTGAGATAGCTGTCCTTTGACGGCGGCGGGCCGATGCACACGCTCTCGTCGGCGAGGCGCACATGCATGGCGTCGGCGTCAGCGGTGGAATGCACCGCAACGGTGGCGATGCCGAGTTCCTTGCACGCGCGCAGGATACGCAGTGCGATTTCGCCGCGATTGGCTATCAGGATCTTGTCGAACATGTTGTCCCAGACAGTGAGTGGCGAGCGTTGAATGGCAAATGACAGCAGCGAAGACTTTCGCCACTCGCACCCCGCGCTGTTACTCGATAATCACCAGCGGTTCGCCGAATTCGACCGGCTGGCCGTCCTCGACCAGAATTTGCGTCACGGTGCCCGCGCGCGTGGATGGGATCTGGTTCATCGTCTTCATCGCTTCGATGATCAGCAGCGTTTGTCCGACCGACACCTTGGTGCCGATCTCGATGAATGGCTTGGCGCCGGGCTCGGAAGCCAGATAGGCCGTGCCGACCATCGGCGAGGGCACCGCGCCGGGGTGCTTGGCGACGTCGGCCACGGCGACCGGCGCGGCGGCAGCCGGCGCCGAAGCCGCTGGCTGCGAGCTCGCCGGCATCGATGCCGCGATGCTGACGTTGCGCGCGACCCGCAGCCGCAAGCCGGCGCGCTCGATCTCGATCTCGGTCAGACTGGTCTCGTCCAGCAGCAAAGCGAGTTCGCGAATGAGCGCACTGTCGCTGCTGGTGAATTTTGCGGCTGTTTTGTCGTCAGGCTGGCGCGCCATGAGCTTGATCCGGAACTTTCTGCTTGGGGAGGGCGGATGCGTCAGGCTTTTGCCTTGACGCCGAGCTTGGCGGCAAGACCGGAAATCGCGAGCCGGTAACCGTCGATGCCGAAGCCGGACAGCGTTGCGAAAGCGGCCCTGGCAATGAAGGAGTGATGACGGAAACTCTCGCGGGCGTGGATATTGCTGATGTGGACTTCGACGGTCGGAATCTTCACCGCCACCAGGGCGTCATGCAGGGCAATCGAGGTGTGCGAATAGCCTCCGGCATTGATGATAATTCCCGCGGCCTTCCTGGCATGCGCCTCGTGGATGAAATCGATCAACTCGCCCTCGCGGTTGGACTGCCGGCAGTCGGCCTTCAGGCCGAATTGCGCCGACGTCTCCGTGCACAGCTTCTCGACATCGGCGAGGGTGGCGTGGCCGTAGGTCTCGGGCTCGCGGGTTCCCAACAGGTTGAGGTTCGGGCCGTTAAGCACGTAAATCGTCTCGGCAGCTGTCTTGTCGGCAGGCGTCTTGTCGGCAGGTGTCTTGGCCATCCATATCCCGGCAATGTGGTGGTAGGTGGCGCGGTTATAGGTAACAACCGGGCCCAGGGGAAGCCTTTAGGCCCTTCGCGACAACTCTCAAATGCCTCATCTACTTGGTAAAAATCTGCGTGGAACCTACGGAAACCACTCGTTAACCAATGTTAAAGGATCGCGCCGCCTCCAGCCCATGGCCGGCTCGGAAGCCTGGATGCGCACCGAAAAGGGCGGGCCCTTCGGCCCGCCCTGGATCAAGTCTCCCGGCCGATATCAGGCCTCGATGACGGCGACGATCTCGAACGTCTGCGGATCCACCACCACGATCTGGCCGTTGACGAGGATGAATTCATATCCGCGCCAATCCGGATAAATCGTCACGATCTCCGTCGGCAGCGGATGGAAGGTGACGTCGCGGGGAATCCGGGTGCCGACCGTGATCGCGAAGTTCACATTGCTGAGCGGGGCCACGTGCTGACCCCTGATCACGGTGGTGATCTTCGTGCGCTGCTCGGTCGAGAGCTTGGCACCGGCGCCGGCCTGGCCAACGGTCTGGGACTTGGTGTCGGTCGCGCTCTTTGACTCCGCGTTCATGGTGCCGTTGCGGTTTTCGGCCTTCATGTCTTTACCCGCAGCACCCTTGTCGTTCGTCTCCGAGCGCATGCTGTTGGGCTTGTCGCTCTTCACGTTGTTATTGGTACTGTTGTCCTGGGCCGACTTCTCGCCTTTCGGCCCGGACTTCATCTCGCCCTGCGTGCGCTGGGTCTTGCCGCCCTGGGGCTGCATCTTTTCCTCGGGCGCTGCGGCCGCCGGACCGTGATCAGCGGAAGGCGCGCTCTGCGTGCCGGCGCCAGCCGACGGCGCTTCGCGGTTCATTCCCTGCGCATGGGCGAAACCGGTTCCGGCGATCAGCGCCGCCGCGGCTGCCGTCATCATCAAACGATTGGTCATCAAATATCTCCTCAGGTGTTGGTGTGTTGCCTGGCCGACAACGAAAGGAGATGCGCGATGTTCCCCGACATCCGCGGTTCCATCGATTTTGCTTTGTGAATGCGCGATGAATGCTCGCGCGTTTTGCGAATCGCCAAAATAAAAGGGCCGGCTCAACAGCCGGCCCTTGGTCTATCGAACGTTCAATGGTTGGCGTTGCTCAACAGGTCGCCTTGCCGCAACGCGCGACGCCGATTTTCTCCCGGAGGCCGTCAAGACCGACCGCGCCGATCACCACCTGCTTGCCGATCACATAGCTCGGCGTGCCGTTCATGCCCATCGCTTCGGCGAGCTTGAAGTTTTCCTCGATGGTGGCGCGCACTTCCGGGCTCGCCAGATCCTTTTCGATCCTGGCGGTATCGAGACCGGCCTCCTTGGCCGCGGCCATCGCGCGCGCCTTGTCCGCCGGGCCGCGTCCGCCGAGCAGCTTCTGATGAAAATCGAGATACTTCTTGCCGCCGGGATCCTGCATGCGTACGGCGACCGCGACCTTGGCGGCTTCGACCGAACCCTCGCTCAGCACCGGGAATTCCTTCAGCACCACTTTCAGCTTGGGATCTGTTTTCATCAGATCGAGCATGTCGGCCATGGCGCGTTTGCAGTAGCCGCAATTGTAGTCGAAGAATTCGACGAAGGTGACGTCGCCGTCCTTGTTGCCGAGCGTGACGCCGCGCGGCGAATTGAAAATCGCATCCGCGTTGGTGGCGACGCTCGCTTCGTGCTTCTCCGCTTCCGCGGCGGCCTGGCGCTTGTTCAGTTCGGCCATCGCCTCTTCCAGCACTTCGGGATGGGCGATCAGGTAATTCTTGACGATGCTCTCGATCTCCCCGCGCTGGCCGTCGGAGAAGGTTTCCGCCGATGCCGCCGGTGGCGCGACGCACAGGGCGAACGCGAACAAGGCGGGCAGGGCGGGCATCAGCAGGCGGAACGGAGGCATCGGCAAATCCTCTTGAGTGAGACTCACGGCAAGTTGTTAGCGACAAGTTCCTAGGGACACGTTCTTGTAAAAACCGGTTTTTCGAAAACCTTGCCGGGTCAGGTCAGTTTATTTCTCGTTGCTTATTTTCTTGGCTTATTTTCTTGGCTTGTTTCAACTTGGCTTATTTCTACTTGCTCTTCGGCGGCGGCTTGGCGGTGATGATATCGTCGGCCTTGACCCATCCGGGCGTGCCGACGGCGAAACGGGTTTTGGCGCGGGAGGCAAGATCGCGCGCGGTCTTGTTGTCACCGCGAAGATAGGCCGCCTGTGCCGATGCCAGATCGGCCTCCGCCAGATCTCCCTTTCGGCTGTAGGCCATCGCAAGCTGCAAATAGCCAAGCGGCGCCTCGGTCTCGCGCGCCACCGCGGCCCGCAGAATCCCGATCGCTTCCTCAGCGTAGGCCTTATTATCGGACGCCACCAGCGCCTGCCCAAGTAACATCTCGATGAGCGGCGCGTTATTCGAGAGTTGCACGGCCTTGCGCAGCGGCGCAATCGCCTCCGCGGGCCTGCCGCCCTCCAGCAGCGCCTGGCCGCGCAATTCATAAAAATAGGGGTTGTTGGGCTGCGCCGCGATCAGCCCGTCGATCTGGGTGATCGCATTGTGCAAATCGCCGTGCAGATAGGTCGTGATCGCGTGCGCATAGCGCGCCGGCAGGGTGGTATTCGAGATCGGATAGCGCCGATAGACGGTGTCCTGCCGCTCCATGAAGGCCGAAATCTTGGCGCGCATCATGTCGTGGCGCGCCTGCAGGGCCGGATCGTCTTTCTTGTCCCAATAGGGGCTTGTTCGCGCCATTTCCTCCAGGGCGGCGACGCGCTCGGCCGGCATCGGATGCGACTGGACGTAGGGATCGGCCCCGTGGGCGGCGAACAGGCTGTCATTGGTGAACCGCTTGAAGGTGTCGTACATGCCCTTCGCGGACTGGCCGGTCGCGGTCAAAAATTTCACGCCGGCGCGGTCGGCGTTTTCTTCCTGCCCGCGCACATAGGAGAGCAGGCTGCGGCGGATCATTTCCTGCGGCCCGACAATGGCGGCGGCGCCGGCATCGGCCAGACCGCCATTGCCACCACTTTTAGTGGCGCCCGCCGCGAGCGCGCCGGCACCCAGCAGCATCGCGATGATCGCCTGCGTCTGGGCCCGCTCCAGCTGCTCGTGAAGCTTGGCGAGATGGCCGCCGGCCAGATGGCCGGTTTCGTGCGCCAGCACCCCGATGATCTGGTTCGGGGTCTCCGACTGCATCAATGCGCCGTAATTCACGAAAATGCGGCGGCCGTCGGCGACGAAGGCGTTAAAAACGCTCTCATTGATGATGGTCACCTGGATGTTCTGTTTCTCCAGGCCGGCGGCCCGCAGGATCGGCCTTGTGTAGTCGCGCAGCAATTGCTCGGTCTCGGTATCGCGGAGGATCGAGGGGCCCTTCTCCTTTTCCTGCGCCAGCGCCGCCATCGGCGCGAGGGCAAGCGCGATCACGGCGGTGACGGCGGTGACGGCGGTGAGCTTCGAGGTTTTCTTGCGTAACGCTATGCGGAGCGGCATCGAGCAGTCTTTAATGATTGGCGGCGGGGCGGATACGCGATATGCCCTAACAAACCGCGGATTGCGGCTAGTCTGGGGCGCCAGCTCAAATAGCAGATATCGATGCCTGAAGCGACACTGAGAGACCGTGCCAAAGGCCTGCTGGCGGCATCGGGACGAAGCGACGTTCCGCCGTTCATGGTGATGGATGTGATGGCGGCCGCGGCGCGCATCGAGGCGGCCGGCGGCCACGTCATTCACATGGAAGTGGGACAACCGGCGGCGCCGGCGCCGAAAGCGGCGATCATGGCCGCGCACGCCGCACTCGATGGCGGGCGGATCGACTATACGTCCGCGCTGGGAACCCCGTCGTTGCGCGCGCGCATCGCCCGCCACTACCGCGAGACCTACGGCTGTGATGTTGACGCCGGGCGGATCGTGGTCACCACGGGCTCTTCGGGCGCGTTCATCCTGGGCTTTCTGGCCATGTTCGAGCCCGGCGATCGGGTTGCGGTCACCGTGCCCGGTTATCCGCCCTATCGCCATATTCTCACGGCGCTGGGCTGTGAGCCCGTGCTGATCGAGACGTCGAGCGAAACCCGGCATGCCCTGACCGGCGAAGCCTTGCTGGCGGCCCATCGCAACACACCGCTGAAGGGCGTGCTGGTCGGTAGTCCGGCCAATCCCACCGGTACCATGATGTCCCGCGAAGCCCTCACCAGCCTGATGGCGGCGGCGGAAAGCGCCGGTATCCGGTTCATTTCCGACGAGATCTATCACGGCCTCGATTATGCGTTTCCGGCGGTGACCGCGGCGGAGCTTTCGCCCGATGCGCTCGTGATCAATTCGTTCTCGAAATATTTCTGCATGACCGGCTGGCGCGTCGGCTGGATGGTGGCGCCGGAACCTCTGGTGCGTCCGATCGAGCGGCTGCAGCAAAATCTCGCCATCTCGGTACCGACGCTGTCGCAGATTGCCGCCGAGGCGGCGTTCGAAGGCCGCCAGGAGATGGAAGAGGTCAAGCGCGGCTATCTGGAGAACCGCCGCATTCTGATCGAGGGCCTGCCGCGGGCCGGCCTCACCAAATTCCTGCCGGCCGACGGCGCATTTTACCTCTACGCCGATGTTTCGGCATTCACCTCCGACAGCTTCAAATTCGCCGGTGAGATGCTGGAACGGGCGCGCGTCGCCGCAACCCCCGGCATCGACTTCGATCCGGTTCACGGCCGCCGGTTCATCCGGTTCTCCTATGCGCGTTCGGCCGACGAAATGCACGAAGCGGTCGTGCGCATCGCGCAATGGCTTGGATGACGCAATCTGCCGCAAATTCGATCCGAAGCGCTGGATCCAAACGCCGGAAAATGCGCCGGCGCCATTGACTCCGTTGATCCAATTGCTTTTGGCTGTGTCTGGAAAAGGGCGGTCCGCGCCAAACGCGGCGGACCGATAGTTAATAGTTAAGTTTGGGGAGTGAGACCGATGGCGGCAACGATCGCAACCGAGGCGCCGGCCCGCGCCGCGAAACCCTGGTACAAGATCCTGTATGTTCAGGTGTTGATCGCCATTCTGCTCGGCGTGGTCGTGGGCTGGAAATTGCCCGAACTGGCCACCAATGACTGGATCAAGGCGCTCGGCGACGGCTTCATCAAGCTGATCAAGATGGTGATCGCGCCGATCATCTTTTGCACGGTGGTTTCAGGCATTTCGCACATTCAGGATGCCCGCAAGGTCGGCCGCGTCGGCGTCAAGGCGCTGGTCTATTTTGAAATCGTCTCGTCATTCGCGCTGATCCTCGGCCTTTTGATGGGCAACCTGATTCAGGTCGGCCACGGGCTGGCGGCGAAGCCGGACGCCGCGGCGGTCGCCAGTTACGTCAAGCAGGCGGAGGCGCAGAAGTCGGTCGATTTCGTCCTCAACATCATTCCCGACAGCGTGGTCGGCGCGCTGGCGCGCGGCGACATCCTGCAGGTGCTGTTGTTCGCCATTCTGTTCGGCTTCGCGCTGATGGCGCTGGGCGAACGCGGTCACCGGTTGCGCGACCTCGTCGATGACACGTCGCACGCGGTATTCGGCGTGATCGCCATCGTCATGAAGGCGGCGCCGGTCGGCGCTTTCGGCGCGATGGCCTACACCATCGGGAAATTCGGACCGGCCGCGCTCGGCAATCTGATCGGACTGATCGCGCTGTTCTATGCGACGGCGGGGCTGTTCGTGATCGTCGTGCTCGGCCTGATCGCGCGCCTGATCGGTTTCAACATTTTCAAGTTCATCGGCTATATCAAGGATGAATTGCTGATCGTGCTCGGCACCAGTTCGTCCGAAAGCGCGCTGCCGCAGTTGATGGAGAAGCTGGAGCGGCTCGGTTGTTCAAAATCGGTGGTCGGGCTGGTGGTGCCCACCGGCTATTCGTTCAACCTCGACGGCACCAATATCTACATGACGCTGGCGACGCTGTTCATCGCCCAGGCGCTTGGCGTCGACCTCACCTTCGGCCAGCAATTGACCATTCTGGTGGTCGCGATGCTGACCTCGAAGGGGGCCAGCGGCGTCACCGGCGCGGGGTTCATCACGCTGGCGGCGACGCTCTCGGTGGTCAATCCGGCGCTGGTGCCGGGCATGGCGATCGTGTTCTCGGTCGACAAGTTCATGAGCGAGGTCCGCGCGCTCACCAACATCACCGGCAACGGCATCGCCACGGTGTTTGTATCGTGGTGGGAAGGCGAACTCGATCACGAGCGGCTGCATGCCAATCTCAACAAGACCATCGATCCGTCGGATCTGGAGACGGCGGTGACGACGGGCTAGCCGAGGTGTGGACGTCATAAACCTCGGTTAAAAGCTCTCCTGAAAGCCCTCCTTGGGCCTGGTTGCCGGCGAAAACGTATCTCAATTCAAGGATATCCACGCCCGGGCGAACCCCTGGCCACGTCACGACGACTAACTTCGAGCTATTCCAGCCCGCCGAACCGGTAGCCTATATCGGCACTCAGGGAGGATTCGAACGTGGACATCAATAACCTCGTTACACCCGGCATCTGGGCCGGGGCCGTGGTTGCGATTCTGATTTTGCTGCGGGTAGCCAACATATTTCGCTACATCTCGAACAACCAGGTCGGAATCGTGGAGAAGATGTGGGCGGCAAAGGGTTCGATCAAATCGGGCTTCATCGCGCTCCACGGCGAGGCCGGGTTCGAGCCCGAGATCCTGCGCGGCGGCATCCACCTGTTCTTTCCCTTCACCTACCGGATCCACACCTCCGACCTCGTCACGGTCGGGCAGGGCAAGATCGCCTACGTGTTCGCGCGCGACGGCGCCTCACTGGGAGCTTCGCAGGTGCTCGCAGCCAACGACACCGAGGACAAATCCGACTTTCAGAATGTGCGTAGATTTCTCGAGGGCGGTGGCCAAAAGGGTCCGCAGCGCAAGATTCTGCGCGAGGGAACCTACGCGATCAATACCACGCAATTTGCGATCATCACCGACGATAGGGTCTATGGCCACGCCCTCAGTCAGCAGGAACAGGGCGTTCTTGACAGCATGAAGCAGACCATTTCGGATCGCGACGGCTTCGCCCCGGTCGTGCTTGCCGTCGGTCAGGATCTGGTCGGCATTGTCACTGTCCACGACGGTCCCTCACTGCCCCCGGGTGAAATCATTGCGCCCGAGCTGGGAACCGACCTGCATGATGCCGAAACGTTTCACAACAATTTTCAGGAGCCGGAGAAATTCCTGAAGGCAGGCGGATTCCGCGGCCGCCAATTGCAGGTCGTGGTCGAGGGTACCTGGTACATCAATCGATTGTTCGCGACGGTTGAGGCCGTTCCCAAGACCGTCATCCCGGTCGGCAATGTCGGCGTGGTGATCTTTTACACCGGACCGAAGACCGCCGACGTCTCGGGCGAGCAATATCGTCACGGCGAACTTGTCCTGAACGGAAGCCGCGGCGTCTGGAAGGACCCCATGCTGCCCGGCAAATACGCGTTCAATACCTACGCCGGCAAAATCGAGATCATTCCCACCGTCAACTTCATCCTCAAATGGGTCCGTGGTGAAGTAGGCGCGCTGAAACTCGACGAAAATCTTTCCGAGATCTCGCTGATCACCAAAGACGCGTTCGAGCCGACACTGCCGCTCTCTGTCGTCATGCATATCGATTACAAAAAAGCGCCGATGATCATTCAGCGCTTTGGCGACGTTAAGAAGCTGGTCGAACAGACGCTCGACCCGATGGTCAGCGCATTTTTCAAGAATATCGCGCAGAAGATGACGTTGATCGAATTGCTGCAGAACCGGGCCGCGATCCAGGAGGAGTCTGGGAACGAAATGAAAGCGAGATTCGAGGCCTACTCGCTGGAACTGCAGGAGGTCCTGATCGGTACGCCGCGCGCCGCCGCCGGCGACCGGACCATCGAGGACATCCTGTTCCAGCTGCGTTCGCGCCAGGTGGCGCGCGAACAGGTGACGACGTATCAAGAGCAGGAGAAGGCAGCCGTGCAGGAGCGGACCTTGAACGAGGCCAAGGCGACCGCGGCGGCGCAGGTCGCGCTGACCCAGTCGCTGATTCAGGTCAAGGTTCACGAGAACGAAGGCGCAGCCGCATTGGCGCGGGCGCAGAAGGATGCCGAGACCGTCAAGGTGACCGCGGCGGCGGCTGGCGAGAGATCGCGGCTCGAGGGCAAGGGCGAGGCCGATCGGGCACTGGCGATCGGTACCGCGAATGCCCAGGCCACCAAGCTTTCCGTCGATGCCTATGGCGGGCCCGAATATCGTTTGGCCGAGCAGAATTTCTCGCGCTTCGCGGATGCCCTGACCAAGATCAATCAACCGCTGGTGCCGCAATTTCTGATGTCCGGCGCGCAGGGCCAGGAGAACAGCGGCGGCCTCATTCCAACCGCGATGCTGAGCTCGATGTTCGGACGCATGATGCCCGACGCCCTCGAGAAGCTGAAGGAAGAGGCGCCGAAGCCCACGTCGCGCAGCAATGGCTCGTAACGCCGGCGATGGCGTCGTTCGTTATCGCCGGCAGGTAGGTGGCTGACTCTTTCGGCGGCGGCTCGCAAGACAAAACCGCCCGGTTTTGCCGGGCGGTTTTTCGTTTCACGAATTCTAAGGGTCTATTCGCCGTTACCGAAACGCCGCGACCACCATCCCGCACGGCGGGGCTGGGAGTCGGTTGCCTCGGAAGCCGACTCGGCCGGGGCAGGGGGCGCCGATGGTCCGGGGCTGTGCGTGACGGGCGAGGAAGCCTCAGGCTGGGCGTTGACCAGGAAGCTGACTTTTTCGCGTACCGTCGAGCGCCGCCGCGCGGCGCGCTCGGCTTCCTGAGCGGTCTCTTCCTGGGTGGAGGCGCGGGCCTCCCCGTGACCATGATCGACAGGCTGTGGTTCGGGCGTCGGCGCAATGGATTCGGGCTGGATCACCGGCACGGAGGGTTCCGGGGTGGAATAGCCATCGAAATCGGCGACCGCGCTGGTCACTTCCGGAGCCGAGGTTGGTCCGAGCTCGTCGGCAATCGATCCGGCGAGACCGTCTTCCGGTCCGCCGCGCCGGCGACGTCCGCCACGGCGTCCGCGGCGGCGGGGCCGCCGCTCGCCGCCTGCGGCCTGGTCGGCGCGCGCGACGCCGGGCTGCTCCTCGGATTCGTCTTCGTCGGATTCGCCTTCATCGGTGCCTGCCATCGCACCCGCGTCAGGTGCAATCGGCGCCATTGCGCTGTCGTCCCGCACGACATGCTCGTCACGCGGGCCACCTTCGCGCGCCTCGCCGGAACGGCCGCGTCGCCGCCGCCGTCGCTTGCGCTTGTGGCCATCCGCATCGGGTTCGCCGTCCCTTGCCTCGCTGACGGGCGAATCGCCGACCAGGCCTTCGGTCTCGTCGGTTTCCACTTCCGCTTCGGCTTCGATGTCGAACGGTTCGTCCTCGTCGAACGCTTCCTCGACCTGCGGCGGGAACGCTGCGACCTGCGCTGCCAGCAGCGCCTTGGCGGCCTCCAGCGTGTGCACCTGTTCACCGCGATCGATGATGAACGACTGCTGGCCGCTCACGGTCGGATCGGCGATCACCGCAAGCGTGACCTTGAAACTGTTTTCGAGATCGCGCAGATGGCCGCGCTTGTGGTTGAGAACGTAGAGCGCAACGTCGGTCCGGGTGCGCACCACGAGATTGTGGGTCGCGCCCTTCATCAATATTTCCTCGAGGCCGCGCAGCAACTGCAGCGCCACCGACGACACCGAGCGCACGTGCCCGCTGCCACCGCATTGTGGGCACGGTTCGGTCGAACTCTCCAGCACGCTGGCGCGGATGCGCTGGCGCGACATTTCGAGCAGACCGAAATGCGAGATGCGCCCGACCTGGATTCGCGCGCGATCCTGCCGCAGGCAGTCGCTGAGCTTGCGTTCCACCGAGCGGTTGTTGCGCTTCTCGTCCATGTCGATGAAGTCGATGACGATGAGGCCGGCGAGGTCGCGCAGGCGCAGCTGACGTGCGACTTCCTCGGCGGCTTCGAGATTGGTCTTGAGTGCGGTATCCTCGATGTGATGCTCGCGGGTCGAGCGACCGGAATTGACGTCGATCGACACCAGCGCTTCGGTCTGGTTGATCACGATGTAGCCGCCGGAGCGCAATTGCACGGTCGGCGAGAACATCGCATCGAGCTGGCTCTCGACGCCCATCCGCGAGAACAGCGGCTGGCCGTCGCGATATTGCCTGACCGCGCGCACGTTCGAGGGCATCAGCATCTTCATGAAATCGCGGGCTTCCTGATAGCCGGCTTCGCCGGCGACCTGGATTTCGTCGATTTCCTTGTTGTAGAGATCGCGCAGCGACCGCTTGATCAGCGAGCCTTCCTCGTAGACCAGGGTCGGAGCCTGCGACTTCAGGGTCATGTCGCGCACGGTTTCCCACATCCGGATCAGATATTCGAAGTCGCGCTTGATTTCGGGCTTGGTGCGCGAGGCGCCCGCGGTGCGCAGAATGATCCCCATGCCCTCGGGCACGTCGAGATCCTGCACCACCTCCTTCAGCCGCGAGCGATCCTGCGCCGAGGTGATCTTGCGGCTGATGCCGCCGCCGCGCGCGGTGTTCGGCATCAGGACGGCATAACGGCCGGCCAGCGACAGATAGGTCGTCAGCGCGGCGCCCTTGTTGCCGCGCTCTTCCTTGACCACCTGCACCAGCATGACCTGGCGGCGCTTGATGACCTCCTGGATCTTGTACTGCCGGCGCGGGCGGAAGGCGCGCTCGGGCACCTCTTCCATGACATCGTCGCCGCCGACGGATTCAACAACTTCTTCATCGGCCTCATCGCCTTCATCGTCATCGTCGTGATGCTCGTCGTCATGCGATGCGGCGGCATGTTCGTCGTGAGATGCAACGGCGTGGGCTTCACCGGTGTGTCCACCGTCGCCATGCTCGGCATGCGGCGCGTCGTCGGCATGGGCGGCGTTTTCGCGCGCGTCTTCCTCGTGGAAGTGCTCGTCATGCGAATGCTCGTCTGGCGCCTGTTGTTCCCGCGCTGCCGCGCTCGCCGGCGCTATCGCGGCAGATGCCTCGATGGCCATCGAAACCGGCATATCGGCCGAGGGTTCAACGGCAGACGTTTCGCTGGCGTGAACATGGTCGTGCTCCCCGTGAGCGTGCTCATGATCATGCTCGTGGTCATGCGAATGCTCGTCATGATCGTGATGCTCGGCATCTGCGTGGTGATGGCCGGAATCGTGGTCGTGGCTGTCTTCGGCGTGCGAGCCGTCCGCATGTGGATAGGGCTGAGCGGCCTGCGACGGATCGGTGCTGGCGTTCTCGACGATCTCGCTCTGGACCCGTTCGCCACTGCCGCGGCGGCGCGAGTTGCGGTGACGCGGGCGGCGGCGGTTGTTGGAGCGATTTTCGGTTTCTTCCTCGGCCTCGCGATGGGCGCGCTCGTCCGCCTCGATCAGGGCCTGGCGATCGGCGACCGGAATTTGATAATAGTCCGGATGGATTTCGCTGAAGGCGAGAAAGCCGTGACGGTTGCCGCCATACTCGATGAAGGCGGCTTGCAGGGATGGTTCTACGCGCGTGACCTTGGCGAGGTAGATATTGCCGCGCAGTTGTTTGCGCTGAGCGGTCTCGAAATCAAACTCTTCGACGCGATTGCCGCGGACCACGACGACCCGGGTCTCTTCCGGGTGGGTGGCATCGATCAACATTTTGTTGGGCATTTTGGGACTCTTGACGGCGGCGGGCGCGTATGGCGGTGCGCGCATATGGCGCGGCCGGGTGACGCGACGGTCCACCTGATTCGGGGGTGAGGGGAAGGCCAAAACGCAACCCGGGGCGCCTAGCCGAACGGGATCGTGGCGGAACAAGACGACGCGCGGAGCTTTCGCTCCGCGTCGGCGCGGTTCTTCCGTGGATCATCGTCGGCAACACAGTCTGGCGCATCAAGCGTCGGCCCGTCTGAACACGTTGGCGGCAAAAAGCGCCGCCTTGTCGGTCGCTGAAAGCCCGGCGCGGCGCCAAAGCGCCCGCCGGCCATCGCATATCGGGGCCATGCGGCCCGATAATCGGTTATGCCGTGTCTAAAGCCGTCCCTGGAACAAGATGGTAACCTGGGACCGGACGCCGCTCGGGCTCGAAACCGCCGCTCCTTGTCAGCCGCGCGCTGCGCTGGCCGTGGAGGGATCGGAAAGACGCTGGAACCTCGGATTATCAGAAGGTTCCGGCGCTGCACCGGGAGGCTGAACGCGACACAACCGGGAGTTTTAGCCGTCAGCCCCTTTTACATACGTGGATTGGCGGCCGCGTGCAAGTGAAGCGTCGCCCCCCGGCAACACTCGGCCTTATTCGCCGCGGGACGCTTAAGCAGTGGTTAACCCTGTGGTTCTATTGCGGTAAGAGGGCTGCTCGGAGGCACAGATTCGTTGGCGAGCCGCGCAAATCATTATGTTTTGCTGAGCTGCGCGCTATTGTGCGCCGCAGCATTGCTGTGTTCGCCGGTCGCCATTGGCCGCGCGAACGAAGATCAGCCTTCGAAACCGATCGCGGCGTCCAGCATTCCCGTGGTCTCGGACGTCCGCCTGGCCGGTGACGGCAAGCAGACCCGCTTCATTCTCGACCTCGACCAGTCGATCTCGTTCCGCGCCTTTCCGCTGGCCGATCCGTACCGCGTGGTGCTCGATATTCCCCAGGTCAGCTTTCAGCTTGCTGCCGGAGCCGGCACGGCCGGGCGCGGGCTGATCAAGGCATTTCGCTACGGTCTGGTGATGCCCGGCGGCTCGCGGATCGTGTTCGATCTGAATGGCCCGGCCAGGATCGCCAATTCCTATCTGCTCGAGGCCGCCAACGGACAACCGCCGCGGCTGGTGCTTGAACTGGAAGAAGTGGACCGCACCACCTTCGTTCAGTCGCTCTCGGCCGACAACAGGCCCGAACTGCGGCCCGCGATCGCCGCAACCAAAGACGCCGTCGCCACCATCGAGGCCAAGGCGGAGATTGCGTCCAAGCCCGCGGCAGCGCTCGACAAGCCCGCGGCAGCACTCGACAAGCCCGCGGCGGCGCTGGACAAGCCCGCCACGCCAGCTGATTTGCGTCCCGTGATCGTGATCGATCCCGGCCATGGCGGCATCGACAATGGCACGCAGTCGGGCAACGAATACGAAAAGAACCTGGTGCTGGAATTCGGCTCGGCGTTGCGCGATCGCATCGAGAAAAGCGGCAAATACCGGGTCGTCATGACCCGCACCGACGACACCTTCATCCCGCTCAATGACCGGGTCAGGATCGCGCGAAATCAATCGGCGGCGCTGTTCGTATCGATCCATGCCGATGCCCTGCCGCGTCACGAGGGCGATGCCCAGGGCGCCACGATTTACACGCTGTCCGACCGCGCTTCCGACGCCGAGGCCGAAAGGCTCGCCGAGGCCGAAAACAAGGCGGACGCCATCGGCGGCGTCAACCTGACCGAAGAGCCGACCGACGTCGCCGACATTCTGATCGACCTCGCGCAGCGTGAAACCCGGACCTTCTCGAACCGGTTCGCGCGCCTGCTGATGGGCGATATGAAGACGACCACGCGGATGCACAAACACCCTCTCAAATCCGCCGGATTCAGGGTACTGAAGGCCCCTGACGTGCCTTCGGTGCTGATCGAGCTCGGCTACGTCTCGAACAAGGACGATCTCGAACATCTGGTCTCGGAGAATTGGCGTTCCCGCACGGTGGGCTCGGTGGCGCATGCCATCGATGCCTTCTTTGCCAAACGTCTCGCAACCGCCGCTCCGGCCAACTGAAGGGAACCGCGATGCCGCCAGCCCTAGTTTGGCCACAGCGGCGGCACTATAAAAAAGCTGGCGCGAGGTTTTCGGAATCGATCAAAACTGGCTCGTGGCCAATGTGTTATGCGTCTGCGTGGAATGCTCGATCGTTCCGTGCCAGGGTTCGCAGTGAGGAAAGCGCCGCCAGTTGCGGCGCAGGGGCTGAAACGGATATTCGATAATGCGCTTGCTGGTGCGGTTCTTGGGTTTCCTGTTCGCCGCCGGAACCGTCGTGTTCCTGGTGGGCGTCGCCGCCGTGGCAGGGCTGATCTGGCATTTTTCCAAGGACTTGCCGGATTATTCGCAGCTTCAGGATTATGAGCCGCCGGTGATGACGCGCGTTCATGCCGCGGATGGCGCGCTGCTCGGCGAATATTCCAAGGAGCGGCGTCTGTATTTGCCGATCCAGGCGGTTCCCAAACTGGTTATCAACGCCTTCCTCGCGGCCGAGGACAAGAATTTCTACGAGCATGGCGGTATCGACTTTTCCGGCATGGCACGTGCCGCGGTTCTCTACGCGCAGAACTTCGGCTCCAACCGCCGTCCGCAAGGCGCCTCCACGATCACCCAGCAGGTGGCGAAGAACTTTCTTTTGACCAACGAAGTGTCGTTCACCCGCAAGATCAAGGAAGCCTTGCTGGCGATGCGGATCGAGCGCGCCTATTCCAAGGACAAGATCCTCGAACTGTACCTGAATGAAATCTATCTCGGCCTTGGCGCTTACGGTGTCGCCGCGGCGTCGCTGGTCTATTTCGACAAGTCGGTGAACGAATTGACGGTTGCGGAAGCCTCCTATCTGGCGGCGCTGCCGAAGGCGCCGGCGGCGCTGCATCCGGTGCGCAACCGCGACCGGGCGATCGAGCGGCGAAATTACGTGGTCGACCGCCTGTTGGAAAATGGCTGGATCAAGCAGGCCGATGCCGACAAGGCCCGCAAGGACCCGCTGACCGTCACCAACCGCTCCAACGGGGCGCATATTTTCGCCGGTGAATATTTCGCCGAGGAAGTTCGCCGCGATATCTTCGAACGCTACGGCGAAAAGAAACTCTACGAAGGTGGCCTGTCGGTCAGGGCCACGCTCGATCCGAAAATCCAGGTGATGGCCCGCAAGACCATGGCAGCCGGCATGGTCAATTACGACGAGGCGCAGGGCTGGCGCGGCGCGTTGAGCAAGCTCGATATATCAGGCGACTGGGGCGTGAGACTGGCCGACGTCAAATCGCTGTCGGACATCTCGCCATGGCGGATGGCCGTGGTGCTGGAGACCAGCGATCAATCGGCGCGGATCGGTTTTCAGCCCGGCCGCGAACTCGGTGGCGCCATCAGCAAGGAACGGCAAACCGGAATCATCACGCTCGACGGCATCCGTTGGGCCAAGCCCACGACCGGACCGGCCAAGGGCAGAACGCCGACGGCGATCTCGCAGGTGCTGTCGCCGGGCGACGTCATCTATGCGGATCCGTTGTTCAAGGACGGCACTCCGGTCGAAGGCCAGTACCGCTTGCGCCAGCTGCCGGAAGTATCCGGCGCGATGGTGGTGATGGATCCCTGGACCGGTCGCGTGCTGGCGATGGTCGGCGGCTTCTCGTTCGACCAGAGTCAGTTCAACCGCGCCACCCAGGCCTACCGGCAGCCGGGTTCGTCGTTCAAGCCGATCGTCTATTCGTCGGCGCTGGATAATGGCTATACGCCGTCGACCGTCGTGGTCGACGCGCCGATTGAGATCGACCAGGGGCAGGGCGGCGGCGTCTGGCGTCCGGAGAATTTCTCGAACGGCAAGTATCAGGGGCCGACCACGCTGCGGAACGCGCTGCGCCTGTCGTTGAATACGGTGACGGTGCGCCTGGCGCAGGACATCGGCATGCCCCTGATCGGCGAGTATGCGAGGCGCTTCGGCGTCTATGACGAATTGCCGAACTATCTGTCCTATGCGCTCGGTGCCGGCGAAACCACGGTGATGCGGATGGTCACGGCCTATTCGATGTTTGCCAATGGCGGCCGTCGCGTCAAGCCGACGCTGATCGATCGCATCCAGGACCGCTACGGGCATACCATCTTCAAGCACGACGCCCGCGAATGCCGCGGCTGCGATGCGCCGGGGGGCTGGAAGAACCAGCCCGAGCCGCAGCTTATCGACCGCCGCGAGCAGGTGCTGGATACCATGACGGCCTATCAGATCACGTCGATGATGGAGGGCGTGGTGCAGGGCGGCACGGCGATCGCGGTGAAGGAAGTCGGCAAGCCGATCGCCGGCAAGACCGGCACCACCAACGAAGCCAAGGACGCCTGGTTCATCGGTTTCTCGCCCGACATCGTGGTCGGCATCTATCTCGGCTTCGACAAGCCGCGTCCGCTGGGCCGGGGCAATGCCGCGACCGGCGGTCATCTGGCCGCGCCGATCGCGCGCGACTTCCTGAAACTCGCGCTCGCCGACAAGCCGGCTATCCCGTTCAAGGTGCCGGCCGGGATCAAGCTGATCCGCGTCGATGCCAAGAGCGGCATGCGCGCCGGTCCGGGCGACGGCGGCCGCACTATTCTCGAAGCCTTCAAGCCGGGTACGGCGCCGCCGGATAATTATTCGGTGATCGGGGTTGCCGACGCCGACGGCCGTTCGCTGACGGTGTCGCCGGACGCCGACCGCACCATCATGCGCTCCGGTACCGGCGGGCTTTATTAGCGGGATTCAGGCGATGCAGGTGCCGGTTCGCGCCGAGAAATCGCTCAACAAGAAATCGCTTAAATAGAACGAGCCCGATTGCGCTTTGCGGCGCCCGCCGCTACATCCCCTCCAACCATTATCGTTGCGGCCTGCGCCGCAGATCAGAGAAGCCATGCGCGCTGAAGTCGAACGCCTCGTCGAAGAGATCAAGCAGTCAGTCGGGCTGCTGAGGAGGCATCTTTGACGTCGATGCATCCACGGCACGCCTGGCGGAGCTGAACAAGCTCGCCGAAGATCCCAATCTCTGGAACGACCCGCAGAAGG
>Ga0302325_10008178_pt1 | contig 23051 bp, 20 predicted proteins | sample Palsa_T0_2_FD_201948 | JGI IMG/M metagenome (GOLD analysis project Ga0302325, IMG submission 201948) | Peat permafrost microbial communities from Stordalen Mire near Abisko, Sweden - Palsa_T0_2 | ecosystem: Environmental > Terrestrial > Soil > Palsa > Peat permafrost | place: Sweden: Abisko... | reverse complement strand
AGCATCTCGGTCGCCGCGGCTGAAGCCGCGCGAATCGAGAATGCGGCGGCCCTTTATCCCGGCGTCAGCCTGTCCTCCAGCTACCAGGAAACAACGGAGACTGTCTCTCAAGGGATGCCGAGCAGAGTTCACGGGTTGTACTACAGCGGTGGCATCACCCAGCCCTTGTTTCAATGGGAGGCATTGAAGAATCAGGCAGAAATCGGGAAATTGAGCGAAAAGGTCGCCGAGAGGAATTTTGAGGAAACCTACAGGCTCCTGGCGCAGACAATCCGGGAACAATACATTCAGCTGATCGGAAAGAAGGTCCTTTTGCGAAACGCTCAGTTCAATTTGAAGCTTTCAAAGGATGCCCTCGATGCACAGAACGCCCGATTTGAGGCGGGTGCGTCCTCACAGGCCGAACTGGGTGCCTTCCGGATCGCCAACGAGCAGGCGCAGCTCGATGCGGATCGCTCGAAGGACGATTTCGAATACGCGATACGGCTGTTCACACGGCTTGTGGGCGTGGACAGTCTCGACGAGAGTACGATCCCCTTGGTGCTGCCTCATCCGGAGTTTTCGGGGCCGTTGGCCGATGCCATCGTCGTTGGATTCGTCGGGGACGGCGTCGAAAGCACATTTCAGAGCGAGATGTACAAGATGTACGTCAAGGAGGGGGCCCTAAATTACTCGATCGCGAAGGTCCGCCTGCTCCCCAAGTTCAGCGCCAACGCGAGTTTCAGCTACTCCAACCAGACGTCGACCAACGGCGTGTCCATCTCCCAAGTCGGCGTCCAGTCGGAAAGCTACGCTGTTTCGGCCAACTGGAGCATCTTCGACGGCTTCGCCACCCGGGGCGCCAAGCTCGCGGCACTGGCGAGCAAGCGCCAGTACGAGCAGCAGGAGAAGGCCTATGTCGACACGGCGATCGACCAAATTTCAGACATGAGGCATCAGCTCGGGTTCTCAATTCGGGCGATGTCGATCGCCGAGGTCCATTACAACCTCTTTGAGGCGGAAGTGAAGCGCCTGAACCAGGACCAGACCCTCGGGTATGCGTCGCAGGCCTCGATCGACTCCGGGCTTCTCACCCTCTATTCCACGGACTACCAGCGTCACTTTGCCCGCTCAGACTATTACGATCGTTGGACAGAATTCGTTTCCCTCGCCGGCATAGACCCCGCCCTCGCCAACGTCTCCTCCCGCTATGGCCACTAAACCCGCAAGTTCCCTTCTCTGGCTAAAGCTCGTCGCGGCTGCCGTCGTCCTCGTCGTGGCCTACATCGCCATTGCGAACTACCTGAAGCCCGTGGCCAAGGTGGAGACCGCGTTCAGCGGAGAGGCCGTGGACGCGAAACCCGGAAGCGTGGCCGTGCAGGAGGAGTACTCCATGCAGATGAAAAGCGAGATCGCCGGCCGCGTGCTCAACACCAATTACAACCTGAAGGTCGGCAATTACATCAAGCAGGGCGACGTGCTGGTGCAACTCGACACGGGCGACGTGGAGATCGAGATCGACCAGGCCAAGAGCGAGCTCGCGGCGGCGAAACAGCGCATGGAATTAGGCTCGGCCGTGACCTACAGCCTCGAGTCGGCGCGCTCAGACTTCAAAAACACCGAACGCATGTTCAACATGGGCCAGATTTCAGATAGCGATTATCAGAAGTCGAAGCGCGTCGTGGAGACGCTGGAACAGCAGTTGGCCCTCGAGAAAGTGACCAAGCAGCTGGACCTGGACACCGACGAGGCGAACCTGCGCAAGCTGGAGCGCCAGAAGGAAAAAATGACCATCGAGGCCCCGTTCGAGGGCGAGGTCTCTTATGTGCTGGCGCACCCCGGTGACCTCATCGACCAGGGTTCGCCCATCGTTACGCTCATCACGACCAACCGCCTCGTGGTGGCCAAGATCAGCGAGGAGGACTTCGCCGACATCAAGAAAGGCCAGAAGGTCGTCGTCATCTTCCTTCCTTACCATGAGTGGCGCTACAATGGCTTCGTCACGCAGATCCTGCCGACGGCCGATCCCGAGACCCAGCGCCATCTGGTGTACCTCAATATCACAGACATCCCGTCCGAGAAGCTTATTCCCGGCATCACGGGGGAGGTCACGATCCAGACGGGCGAGCACCAGGCCAAGGCGATTGTGCCCAGGCGGGCGCTCCTCAACGACAACGTCTACGTGGTCAAGGACGGCAAGGTGGAGCTCAGGGCCGTCAAGAAGGGCTTTGTATGGCTCACCGGGGCCGAGATCACCGATGGCCTGGAGCCGGGCGAGCAGGTCATCGTGGAGGACCTCGACAGCTTCAGGGACGGCGACAGCGTGAAGGTCCAGGAGCTTCCGTCGGACGCCCTCGCGAAGAAGAAATAAGCCGGGATGTCCCAGAACTTCCGCATCGCGCTGCGCTTCCTGACGGCGAAGAAGCGCGCCATGGTGATGAGCCTGTCGTGCATCATCCTGGGAGTGGGCCTGTTCATCGTGACGCAGGCAGCCACGAGCGGCTTCCAGGAATTCTTCATCAAGACGATCCTCGGGACAAACGGCGCCATCCTGATTGAGGACAAGGTGCAGCAGACCCTGAGGAGCCTTGAGGCGGGAAGCTACAACTCGGGCTATGAGGTCCGCCAGAAGGAGGGCCAGAAGTACATCGAGGGCATCGAGTACCCCGACATCCTCACCAACGGCGTAAAGTCATTCCACAACGTCTCGGGGGTCTCGGCGGTGCTGCGGAGCACGGTCACGATCCGGAGCTCATTCCGCGAGCAGACGGGCCAGATCTATGGCATCAACCTCGAGGATCACCTTAAGGTCTCGGACCTGGCCTCCCAGATCATCGAGGGCTCCCTCAATGACTTCAGGGTGCAGGAAGGCGGCGCCCTGATCGGGCGCGTCATCGCGGACAAGCTCCAGCTCGACATCGGCGAGAACTTCGAGATCGAGTACCAGAATGAGATCCACCACTTCAAGGTGAGCGCGATCTATCAGACTGGCGTCAACGACATCGATAGCGTGCGCGTCTACGTGAAGATGGATGACGCCCGCGCGCTCCTTAAGAAGCCCACGGGCGCCACCTATCTCCAGGTCAGCCTCTTTAACCGCGACACGGCCCGCGAGGACGCGTTCGAGATGTCCAACTCCCTCCAGTACCGGGCCGATGCCTGGCAAGATCGTGAGAAGTCCTGGCTTGGGGTCTTCCGCGCCTTTGGCGTCGCCACGGCGATCACGGTCTCGGTGTTCACCCTCATCGCGGGCCTGGCCATGTTCAACACATTGGCCATGATGGTCTTGGAAAAAACAAAGGAGATCGCGATCCTGCGCTCAATGGGCTATACCCGGGAAGATATCACGCGGATATTCCTCTGGCAGGCGACCATCGTCCTCACCATAGGGACCGTGGCGGGCTGTCTGATTGGCGCCGCGATCACCTACGCGGTGTCGCAATACCCGCTTCCCATCACGGGCATCTTCACGAGCCACAAGTTCCTCGTCCAGTGGTCCGCCAAGCATTACGTGGAGGCCGTCGCCACCGCCGTGTTCATGGTCATGGCGGCGAGCCTCATCCCGTCGCGACGCGCGGCGCGCCTTGAGCCGGGCGACATCATCAGGGGGACCGCCCAGTAGCCATGGCCGACGCACCCAAGGTCGCCATCCGCTGCGACAGCCTCCACCGGTACCTAGGGAAGGACGAAGGCCGCGTGCATGTCCTGAAGGGAGTGTCCTTCGAGGCGCACGCGGGCTCCGTCTACGCGATCGTCGGGCCCTCGGGCTGCGGCAAGTCGACGCTCCTCTATCTGCTAGGCCTCCTCGACCAGCCCGACAAGGGCGAGATCTGGATCAAGGGACAGATGATGTCCAACAGCCTGGACGCCGTGCGGACCGCGGCGCGGGGTGAGCACATCGGTTTCGTCTTCCAGTTCCACTTCCTGATGCTGGAGTTTACGGCACTCGAGAACGTCATGATGCCGATGCGTAAGCTCGGCAAACTGACGCCGACCCAGATGGGGGAGCGGGCTGCCCAGCTCCTGAACGACGTCGGGCTGGCGGACAAGGTCCACCGGCTCGGCACGCATCTCTCGGGCGGCGAGCAGCAGAGGGTGGCCATCGCCCGGGCACTCGCCAACCAGCCCTCTGTCATCCTCGCCGACGAGCCCACGGGAAACCTGGATGTAAAGAACGCCACCATTGTGTTCGATCTTTTGACCCGCCTGGCCAAGGAGAACGGCCAGGCCGTGGTCCTCGTGACGCACAATCCTGACATCGCGTCCCGGTGCGACTACACCCGCCCCATGAGGGACGGCCTATTCGTTTAGCCGGCGGGGGTTTGGGGGATTAGAGCGCGTGAGCGGGAGGGGGCCGCGCGCTTATTATGGAGGCAAAAGGCGATCGGCTCGAAATTAAGGTTTACAACCCAAACGCCGCACCCTTCTTTCGGAAGCGATTCCAGCTAAAAAACGACGTTCCGTGAGCCACGATCCTTCGCGAAAAACCTTTCTTTCCCGGATGCTCGGACTAGCGGCGGCGGGCACCTTGGTGCCCCGCGCTGTGGCCTCGGCGCTTGTTCCCGCTTCGACCCACAAGGCAGACGGCAAAGCCGCCTCCTTCCGGCTCCGGTCCCAGCCCCGCGCTGTGGCCCGGCGTGACGGTTCGGCCTAGGCTCACGGAGCATGCCCAAGCTGTTCCCCAAGTCGATCAACAGGCTGCCGCTGCAGCTGACGATTTATTGTACGCTGCTGGTGTGCGTGGCCACGGCCGGCATCACCTACTACATGACCCCGAAGTACACGCGGGTCGGGTACGCGCCCATCCAGCCGGTGCCGTACAGCCACGCGAAGCACGTGGGCGAGCTCGGCCTGGACTGCCGCTACTGCCACAACACGATCGACACGGCCGGGGCCGCTATCCCGACGTCCCAGACGTGCATGAACTGCCACAGCCAGATCAAGACGGCCAGCCCGGCACTGGCAGTGATCCGCGACAGCTTTGCCACGGGAAAGTCCGTGCCGTGGGTCCATGTGCACGTGATGCCGAGCTTCGTCTACTTCGACCACTCGATCCACGTGAACCGCGGCATCAGCTGCGTCGAGTGCCATGGCAAGATCAACGAGATGGACGTCGTCACCCAGAAGAAGCCGATGAGCATGGGCTTCTGCCTCGACTGCCACAGGAATCCCGCCGCGCACGTGCGCGAGAAGGCCGACATCTTCAACCTGGACTCGCCGACGATCGCGGCCTCTCAGGGCATGGCCGCCGCCGAGAAATTCGTGCACGACTGGAACATCAACCCGCCGCAAAGCTGCTCCGGCTGCCATCGATGAAGCGCAAGGTCGAACATCCCGAGCCGTCCGAGCGGTCCCTGGTGGGCCCGCGCTACTGGCGCAACCTCGATGAGCTGGCGGCGACGCCGGGCTTCAAGGCCGCCGTCGCCAAGGAATTCCCCGCGGGGGCTTCCGGCATGGACGGCGTCGACCGCAGGCAGTTCATGAAGATCATGGCGGCCTCCTTCGCCCTGGGCGGGGTGGGGCTCGCCGGATGCCGTCGCCCCGAGGAGCACGTCCTTCCCTTCGGCAAGTCGGTCGAGGGCTTCGTCCCCGGCCTGCCCGTGTACTTCTCGACGGCGATGCCGATCCGCAGCTGGGCGATCCCGCTCCTTGCGGAGACGCACCAGGGCCGCCCCACGAAGCTCGAGGGCAACCCCTCGTATGCCCCGCACGGCGGCGCCACGAGCCTCATCGCCCAGGCCTCGGTCCTCGACCTCTACGACCCCGACCGCGCGACGGCGCACACCAAGGATGGCGCGCCGCTCGACGACGTCGGGGTGAAGAAGCTCCTGGCCGACGTCGGCGTGAAGCACCGCCAGAACCTCGGCGGGGGCCTCGCCTTCCTGGCCGAGTGCTCGTCGTCCCCCACGCGCTCCCGCCTCGTGCGCAACCTGCGCGCCCGCTACCCGAGGGCCATCTGGGCCGAGTACGAGCCGGTCCGGGATGAGCCGCCGGTCGCGGTGACCCGCTCCCTCTTTGGGGCCAACCTGAGGCCGATCTACCGCTTCGGGAAGGCCAAGCGCATCGTCAGCATCGACGCCGACTTCCTGCAGGCCGAGTCCGGCAGCCTCTACTACGCCCGGGAGTTCACGAGGGGCCGCCGGGTCGCCAAGAAGGACGACCCGATGAACCGCCTCTATATGGCGGAGAGCGGCCTGACGATAACGGGCACGATGGCGGACCACCGCCTGAGGGTGGCCTCGAGCCACATGACGGCCTTTGCCGCGGCCCTGGCCGCGAAGGTCACGGGGGACGCGACCTACGCCAGGGCGGCTGAGGGACTCGACGTCAACGCGGCGTGGATCTCGGAGTGCGCGGCCGACCTGCTGGGCAACCAGGGCCAGTGCCTGGTGGTCGCAGGCTCGCACCTGCCTGACACCGTGCATGCGATCGCGTACGCGATCAATTCCTACCTGGGCAACGTCGGGACGACGCTGGAGTTCATCTTCAACACGAAGCCCGAGACGATCGGGATCGCGGGCCTGGCGGCCGCGATCGGCAGGAAGAGCGTCGACACGCTGGTCGTCCTGGGCGGCAACCCGGCATACAATGCGCCGGTCGATCTCGACTGGTCGAACCTCCAGAAGCAGGTGGCGAACGTCATCCGCTACGGCTACTACGTGGACGAGACGTCCGCGGCAGCCGGGACCCACATCGCGGCGGCCCACTACCTCGAGTCCTGGGGCGACGCGCGGACCGCGGACGGCACGGTCGTGCCGGTCCAGCCCATGATCATGCCGCTCTTTGGCGGACTGACACAGAACGAGGTGCTGGCGCACATCATCGGCTTCGGCCTTCCGACGGACCCCTACCAGCTGGTGTACGACACGATCACCGGGGGCGCGGGTCCTCGCGGTGAGGCCGTGTTTCGCAAGTTCCTCCACGACGGCGTGCTCGCGGGAACGACGTTCCGCCCGATGCGGACGCGCTTCAACCAGGCGGCCATGGCTGCGCACCTGGCGACGGCGGTGAAGCTCACGCCGCTCTCCAAGGATTCGCTCGAGGTCCGCTTCGTGCCCGACATCCGCATGGATGACGGGCGTTTCATCAACAACGGCTGGCTCCAGGAGTGCCCGGACCCGATCACGAAGATCGCGTGGGACAACGCCATCCTGGTGAGCCCGAGGCTCGCCAAGGAGCTCGGGATCCTCCCGCCGCCGGACGGCCTGAAGCAGGTGGCCCGCAGGGACCTCGCCGAATTCGACAAGGGCCGCGAGAACGGCCATGTCGTCGAGCTGACGATCGGCGAGTACAAGCTGAAGGGTCCGGCGCACATCCAGCCGGGGCTCGCCAACTACTCCGTCATCGTGCCGCTCGGCTATGGCCGCACAAAGACGGGAAGGGTGGGGTCGGGAAGCGGCTTCAACGCCTACGCGGCCCGCAGGACGGGATCCGAGCACATCGCCACCGGCGCCACGCTCACCGTGACCGCCGAGCGGATGTACCTTGCCGACACGCAGTGGCACTGGTCGATGGAGGGCCGCGACCTCGTGCGCGAGGGCAACCTCGGCGAGTACCAGGAGTCCCCGGGCTTCGCCAAGGAGATGGGTCTTGAGGCCGAGAGCCCGCGCCCTGTCCTCGACCCGACGTATGGCGACATGAGCCTCGCCGAGAAGTCGTCCGAGATCCCGCGCGGCAACTCCCTCTACACGACCCCGAGCTTCGACGGGAAGCACCAGTGGGGGATGAGCATCGACCTGAACACATGCATCGGGTGCAACGCCTGCGTCGTCGCCTGCCAGGCGGAGAACAACATCCCGATCGTCGGCCGCGAGCAGGTGCTGCGCGGCCGCATCATGCACTGGATCCGCCTCGACCGGTACTATGCCGACGGCAAGGCGTCGCCGGCGCAGTTTGGAGGCGAGGGCAACATCGAGATCCCCGAGGATCCCCAGATCATCGTCCAGCCCGTCGCCTGCCAGCAGTGCGAGCTGGCCCCGTGCGAGACCGTGTGCCCCGTCAACGCGACGGTCCACGACGACGAGGGCCTGAACGTCATGGCCTACAACCGGTGCATCGGCACGCGGTACTGCGCGAACAATTGCCCGTACAAGGTCAGGCGCTTCAACTTCTTCGACTGGAACATGCGCCAGCTGGACAGCCTCTACCTCGGGCCGATCGGCCCCGAGGGCATGCCCGAGCTCATCCAGATGGTGAAGAACCCCGAGGTGACGATCCGCATGCGCGGCGTCATGGAGAAGTGCACCTACTGCGTGCAGCGCATCGAGCGCGGGAAGATCGAGTGGAAGGTCAAGACGGCCCAGGAGGGCCATCCCCAGGACGTCGTGGTGCCCGATGGCACCATCAAGGTGGCGTGCCAGCAGGCGTGCCCCGTCGGGGCCATCCAGTTCGGCAACATCCTCGACGCGGATAGCGCCGTCTCCAGGGCGAAGGCTCTTGAGCAGGACTACGCGCTCCTCGGCTACCTGAACACGCGTCCCCGGACGACGTACCTCGCCAAGCTGCGCAACCCGAACCCGAAGATGCCCGACTATACGGAAATGCCTCTAAGCAGGGTGGAAAACTGGAACAAGAACCACCCGCAAAAGGCCTGACCATGTCGCACGTCCAAGAACAGCCGGCCGATTCCCCGGCAATCCTGAGCGAGGTCCACCCGCTGGAGAAGCCGCGGGCGGCCATGGTCGGCAACAACCGCTCGTTCGCCTGGATCACGAACAAGATCTGCGGGATCGCCGAGGAGAAGACCCCGACCTGGTGGTGGTACTGCTTCATCTGCGCGTGCTTTGTCGCCTCCTTCACGGTGGCCGGCATCATCTACCTCGTCTCGACGGGCATCGGCGTCTGGGGCCACAGGAACCCGGTCAACTGGGGCTGGGCCATCGTCAACTTCGTCTTCTGGATCGGCATCGGCCACGCCGGGACGCTCATCTCGGCCATCCTGTGCCTGCTGCGCCAGAAGTGGCGCACGTCCATCAACCGCTCAGCCGAGGCCATGACGATCTTTGCCGTCGTCTGCGCCGGCATCTTCCCGGTCTTCCACGTCGGCCGCGTCTGGTACGCCTGGTTCCTCTTCCCGCTCCCGAACTCGAACTACATCTGGCAGAACTACCGCTCGCCGCTGGAGTGGGACGTCTTCGCGGTGTCTACGTACGGCACGGTCTCCGTCCTCTTCTGGTACGTCGGGATGATCCCTGACCTGGCCACGATGCGCGACCGCTTCGCCGCTGTCGGAAAGACGATCCGGGCCCGGATCTACGGGCTCTTCGCCATGGGCTGGCGGGGGTCGAGCCGGCACTGGAGCAACTATGAGATGGCCTACCTCATCCTGGCCGGCGTCTCGACGCCGCTCGTCCTCTCGGTGCACACCATCGTCTCCTTCGACTTTGCGGTGTCGCTGATCCCGGGCTGGCACACGACGATCTTCCCCCCGTACTTCGTGGCGGGCGCAATCTTCTCCGGATTCGGCATGGTGCTGACGCTGATCCTGCCACTGCGCGCCATCTACCATCTGGAGGACCTGATCACGCAGTACCACATCGACTGCATGTGTAAGATCATTTTGGCGACCGGCACGATGGTCGGCTACGCGTACGCGATGGAGTTCTTCATCGCATGGTACAGCGCGAACCCCTACGAGGGCTTCACCTTCATCAACCGCGCGTTCGGGCCGTACTGGTGGGCCTACTTCATCATGGTCTCGTGCAACGTGATCACGCCCCAGTTCTTCTGGTTCAAGGCCGTGCGCGAGAACACGTGGCTCGTCTTCATCCTGTCGCTCTTCGTCAACGTCGGCATGTGGTTCGAGCGCTTTGTCATCATCGTGACCTCTCTGGCGCGCGACTTCCTGCCGTCGAGCTGGGGCTACTACACGCCGTCCGTCGTCGAGATTTTCACGTATTTCGGGACCTTCGGCGTGTTCTCGGTCCTGTTCCTCCTCTTCATCCGCTTCCTTCCGATCATGGCCATCGCCGAGCTGAAGGCGGTGACGCCGCAGGCCGACGCGCACAGCACCGGCAAGCACGCCGAGGACAAGCACCATGGCTGAGAAAACCTACGGGCTCATAGCGACGTTCGACACCCCGGGCGACCTCATGCACGCCGCGGAGCAGGTGCGCGACGCCGGCTACAGGAAGTGGGACTGCATCACGCCCTTCCCGGTCCACGGCCTGGACAAGGCGATGGGCGTCGGGCGCTCGAGGGTGCCGCGGATTTCGCTCGCCGGCGGCATCACGGGCTTCTGCACGGGCATGTCGATGATATGGTTCATGGACAAGTTCGACTACGCCCTGACGGTGGGCGGCAAGCCGTTCTTCAGCCCGCTCTTCGCCTTCCCGGTCTCGTACGAGCTGACGATCCTCTTCACGGCCTTCGCCACCATCGGCGGCATGTTCGTCCTGAACGGCCTGCCCATGCACTACCACCCGGTCCTCAACTATGAGAACATCCGCCGGGGCACGGACGACCTTTTCTTCATCGTGATCGAGAAGTCGGACCCGAGGTTCAACCCGGGGAACACGCGCGCCCTCCTGGAGAAGATCGGCGGCCGCGAGATAGCGGAGCTCGAGAGCTGAGCCATGAGAAACCTCTATCTCATCACGGCCTTCACCTGCGTCCTCCTCGTCTCGATCCTGGGATTCCGGGGGCGCACGTTCACGAAGCCCCCGATGGATGTCTTCCCGGAGTGGCTCTTCCCGGGCATGAAGTACCAGCCCAAGCTCACCCAGCAGACGGAGAGCGCCTTCTTTGCGGACGGGCGCTCGGACCGGCCGGCGCCGCCGCACACGGTCCCCTCGTCCTACGGACCCGCGGGCCAGCCGCTCAGGGACGACGACTTCATGTACCTCGGCAAGATGCGCGACGGCTCATTCGCCCGCGGCTTCCCGAAGGAGGTCAAGGTGGACATGAAGTTCATCTCGCGCGGCAGGGACCGCTTCACCATCTACTGCCAGCCGTGCCACGGCGCGGTGGGCGACGGCAACGGGGTCACGAAGAAGTACGGCATGGGGGCCACGCCCACGTACCATGACGACCGGATCCGCAAGATGGCCGAGGGCGAGATCTTCAACACGATCACGAACGGCAAGGGCCAGATGAACCCGTACGCCGACAAGCTGCTGCCCGCCGACCGCTGGGCGGTCATCGCCTACGTGCGGGCCCTGCAGCGCGCCCAGACGGGCACGGCGGCGGACGTGCCGGACGACCACAAGGTGGACCTCGGAATCAAATGACGAAGCCCGACCCCACAAAGGCTCTCATGATCGGCCTCGCCGGTATCGCGGTGACGGCCCTAGGCATCCTCGTCTCCGGCGCCCACATCGTGGCGACGGCGTGGCTCGTCGGCGTCGGCTACTGGACCGCCATCGCGATCGGCATGCTGATGATGATCCTCATCCACCACATCTTCGACTCGCAGTGGTCGGTGGTGCTGCGCCGCCAGTTTGAGCACGGGATCGCCGCCTTCCCCTGGCTGCTGCTCCTCTTCGTCCCGCTCATCCTCGGCTCCCTGCTCGGCAAGGGTGACCTGATCTGGCCCTGGATGAACCCGAACCACCAGATCGCCGCCGGCCACGCGGTGAAGGACGACCTCCTCTACGTGAAGAAGTCGCCGTTCCTCAACCTGCCGCTCTTCGCGATCGTGTCCGTCGGCTTCTTCGGCCTCTGGATCTGGCTGTCGATGCGCCTGAGGAAGGCGTCGTTCACCCAGGACACCGATGGCGCGCTTCGCTGGACGAAGATGAACGGCAAGACGGCGGCCTTCGGCATCCCGATGGTGGCCCTGAGCCTGACGGGCGCGGCCATCTACTGGCTGAAGAGCCTCGAGTACCACTGGTTCTCGACCATGTACGGGGTCTGGTTCTTCGCCAACTGCATGCGCGGCGCGCTCTCCTGCGGCGTGCTGATGCAGGTCTGGCTCTACCGCCGCGGCGACCTGAAGGGGATCCTGAAGACGGACCACCTCTGGGCCATCGGCCAATTGATGCTCACCTTCACGGTGTTCTGGGCCTACATCTCCTTCTCGCAGTACTTCCTGATCTGGAACGCCAACGTGCCCGAGGAGACCTTCTGGTACAACATCCGCGAGTTCGGGGACTGGTGGTACGTGAGCCTCTTCCTCGTCTTCGGCAACTTCCTGCTGCCGTTCTGCCTGCTGCTCTCGTACCGCTTCAAGGTCACGCGGCACATCATACGCCGGATCGCCTTCTTCGTCCTCTTCGTCGTCTTCGTCGACATCAGCTACAACGTCCTGCCGGCCCTGAAGGACGCCCAGGGCAACCCGCAGGCGTTCTTCTCGATCAACCTGCTCTGGACCGTGACGTCGGTCATAGGCGTCGGCGGCATCAGCGTGTGGGCCTACCTGCGCGACCTTCCCAAGACCAAGCTCATCCCGATCCGCGACCCGCGCATCGGCGAGTGCCTCGCCCATGAAGACTGATTCGAGCGCACCCGCGACGCCGCGGCCCGTTTCCCTGATGGCGATCGTCGCCGTCTTCGTCCTGCTGTCGGCCTTCGGGCTGCTCGCGGAGAGGGTGTATTTCCCGGTGATCTCGCCGGCACCCCAGAACGAAACGCCGGACAACCTCTCGAAGGACATGGCCTGGAAGGCCACACCCGCAAGCCGCAAGGCCTACATGCTCGACCTGAAGAAGAAGCAGGCGGAGCAGGCCGCCTCCTACGGCTGGGTCGACCAGAAGAAGGGGATTGTCCAGCTCCCGATCGATCGCGCGATGGAGCTCATCGTCCAGGAGAACGGGGGCGCCAAATGAGCACCAAGGCCGAATACACCTCTTCGGATTCCGCCTCGAGCTACCCGCTGCTTTTCCTCCTGGTCTCCGGCGTCTCCTGGCTCGTCCTGGCAGGCGCACTCGGCCTCCTGGCGGCGCTCCAGCTGCACAACCCGGCGTTCTTCGCGCACTGCCCGGTCTTCACCTACGGCCGCACGACGGTCATGGCGGAGACCTCCTTTGTCTATGGCTGGCTCGCCAACGCGGGCCTAGCCCTGGCCCTCTTTGTCATGGGCCGCCTGGCGGGCGAGCCCCTGCGCGCCCAGAACTGGGTCATCGGCGGCACGCTCTTCTGGAACCTCGGCGTCACCGGCGCCGTCATCGGCGTCGCCGTGGGCGACGCGACGGGCTACGACCTCCTGGGCCTTCCGAAGTACGTCCAGCTGGTCCTCTTTGCCTCCTACAGCGCCATCGCGGTGTCCGGTCTCCTGGCCTGGGCGGGGCGCCTGCGCCAGGTCTCGTTCGCCTCGCACTGGTACGCGGCCGCGGCCCTCTTCCTCTTCCCGTGGCTCCTCTCCATCGTCCACGTGATGCTCTTCGCCTCGCCGGCGCGGGGCGTCGTGCAGCCGATCATCGCCGGCTGGTACGCCCAGTCCGCCTGGACCCTCTGGCTGGCCCCGCTGGCGCTGTCCGTGGCCTACTACGTGGTGCCGAAGGTGACGGGCAGGGTGATGCCGTCCTATGAGTTCGCGTCGCTCGGCTTCTGGACCCTGATCTTTGTCGGCGGCCTGACGGGCGGTCGGCATCTCCTCGGCGGGCCGGTCCCGGCCTGGATCCCGTCGCTGGCCGTGGTCTCCTGCGCGCTGCTCCTCTTCCACACGATGGTGGTCTTCCTCAACCTGCGGGGCGCCTTCACCGCCAACGGCGCCGCCGTGAAGTTCATCTCCTTCGGCCTCCTCGCCTACGTCGTCGGCGCGGTGGTCGATGCCCTGACCTCGTTCCACGGGATCGCGCTCCACACCCAGTTCACGCTCTTCGATGTGGCCCAGAGGCAGCTGGCGCTCTACGCGGCGGCCTCGATGATCCTCATAGGCGGCGTCTACTTCGCGGTGCCCCGCATCACGGGGAAGGCCTGGTTCTCGGGCACCCTCGTCACGCTGCACTTGGCGCTGACCGCAGGCGCCATCGTGGTCCTCATTGGCTCCTTGGTCCTCGCCTCCGTGACCCAGAGCCAGGAGCTCCTCGACAAGAACATCCCTCTCGGCGACATCGCATCGCATATGCACGTGTGGCTCGCTTTCGCGGCCGCGGCGCAGGCGGTCCTGCTCCTCGGGAATGGCCTGTTCCTGCTTAACTTCTACCTCACCGCCTGCCGGATCCTCAACATCTCGGCCCCGGCCTGGTTCAACGAGCAGCCTGCGGCGGAAGGCACGACCCCGTGAAGAGCAACTTCGCCTTTTTCATCGGCCTCTTTGGCGCCCTCCTGATTTCCTGGGCCGGCATCGTCCTCGGCTCGAATGCGCAGCTCGGCTCTCTCGCGCCGTACTACGACGACACGGACCAGACGACCTATCCGACGTGGATGGCCGGAAATGCCGCGCGCGGCCAGCTGGTCTACAAGGACCTCGGTTGCGCCGCCTGCCACACCCAGCAGGTCCGCCGCCCGGGCTTTGGCTCCGACCAGGACCGCGGATGGGGCGACCGCCAGAGCGTCGCTCGCGATTACATCTACCAGCCCTTCCCGCAGCTCGGCTCCCAGAGGCTCGGGCCCGACCTGGCGAACCTGGGCGACAGGAAGCCGACGGCCCCGGACGCCGACGACCTGCTGCACCTGCTTTACGCCGGCTCGGGCGGCATGCCCTCGTACCACTTCCTCTTTGAGAAGCGCGAGATCGGCGCCGGCGCTCAGCCCTCGCAGGCCGCCCTCAACCTGACCGGGTCCCTGAAGCCCGAGGCCGGCTGGGAGATCGTCCCGACGCCCCGCGCCGAGGCGCTCGTGAGCTACCTGGTCAACCTGAAGAACCCCTACACCTATCCCGAGGCCGCCCCGTTCGCGCCCCCGAAGCCCGAGGGGGAGGCCGCAAAGCCTGCGGCTCCCGCGGCTGCGCCGGGGGCAGCTCCCGCCCCGCCCGCGGCCGGAGGCAATGCGCCGTCACCTTCGCCGACTCCGGCAGCGAAACCGGCGGAAGGGATCGCGCCCTCGCCGTCCCCGACCCCGGCAGCTTCTTCGACAGCTGGGGGCACGCCTTCACCGTCTCCCACGCCGGCAGCCCAGGGCGGCTCGCCCGCGCCGTCCCCGGCGGCCGCGGCCGCCAGCCCGACCCCTTCGCCCACGGAGGCCAAGAAATGAGCCAGGAACCCATCAAGGACAGCCGCCTTGACCAGGCCGCCGCGAGCGACGAGCAGCTGCTCGAGTCCCATGAGAATCTCCTGGGGACCCGCCCGGACGAGGGCGCGCGCTACCGTCTGCTTCCTATCGGCATCCTCTTCACCCTGAGCGCGCTGATCCTGTTCTCGGGCACCTACCTCAACCGGTACACGGGCCACTACAGCCCGGCGATCTTCAACGAGAACGCCAAGCCGACGACGGGCGAGGCCGCCGTGGTGAAGCAGGATCCCATCGCGGTCGGCAAGGCCGCCTTCAACGCGGTCTGCATCACGTGCCACCAGGCCACCGGCGCGGGCGTCCCCGGCATCTATCCGCCGCTCGCGGGCTCGGAGTGGGTCAATGGCCCCGCCGCGAACGTCATCCACATCGTGCTCTACGGCCTGAAGGGCGACATCCACGTCCAGGGCAAGGTCTTCAATGCGGCCGCGATGCCCGTCTTCGGTCAGGTCAGCGGCTCGGCCTACAATTGGAGCGACGAGAAGATCGCGGCCGTCCTCACCTACGTGCGCCAGGAATGGGGCAACAAGGCGGGACCGGTCTCGGCGGATGACGTCTCTGCGGTGCGCAAGGCCACGGGCGACCGCAAGGAGATGTCCGAGGGCGAGCTTCAGGCGGTCAAGTGAGGCGATGCAAGGCCGGGCAAGCCCGCGACCCTTTGAACTCAGGGCGCTGGGTGAGTTTGGCCTCGAGCCGGCCGCGGAGGTCCTGACCCGCGCCTTCGCGGATTATTTCTTCAAGATGCCTTTCACAGGCGCGGCGCTGATGCGGATGGTTGAGACCGACAGCGTCGACGTGGAGGCGAGCCGAGTCGTTCTGGAGGAGGGCGTCGGCGTCGCCGCGGCGCTCATCGCGAGGCGCGGGCAAACCAGCCGGCTTGCGAGCATGGCAGTGGTGAAGGAGGCGCGCACGAAGGGCGTCGGCCGCGCGATAATGGACACGCTCATCGCCGAGGCGCGGGATCGCGGCGACCACAGGATGGTCCTTGAGGTGATCGAGCAGAACGAGCCGGCGCTGCGGCTCTACGAACGGATGGGTTTCAGAAAGGTGCGGCGCCTCGTGGGCTACGAGAGGGCAGGGACTTCGGACCCGGCGCAGGATCAGCCCATCGACGAGGTGAGCCTGGGCGAGGCGGCCGCCATTATTTTTCGCGACGGCCTGCCTGACCTGCCCTGGCAGATTTCAGGCGAGACGCTTCGGCACCTTGCGCCGCCCTGCAGGGCATTCCGACTCGAGGGTGCCTGGATAGTCCTGGCAAGCCTCCACGCCTCGCCGGTGGGAATCCGGGGCTTGGTGGCGGAACGTGGGCCCGGGAGAACGGAACAATGCGCGGCGCTGCTGCGCGCGTTGATGGCGCGGCATCCGGGCAAGCAATGGCGGATTCCGGCCCTGTGGCCCGAGGAACTCTCGGGGATCTTTGTTCAAGCCGGCTTTGCCCGGTCGGCGATATCCCAATCGCAAATGGAGTTGGGATTGGATTCCTCCGCAACGCCGCTCGACGCCAGCCTACGTTCTGACGGGTGGGGCTTCGCTCCCTAACCTCCGCGACGTGTCGGGGCAGGATCTCGGCAGCTAATCTCCCAGGCGTTTGCCCGGGACGAGGTAGTTGCGCACGTAGTCGGCCACCGCGTCGGCCAACGGCGTCACCGGCTTGTCGTAGCCCGAGGCGCGCAGCTTCGATATGTCCGCCTTCGTATAGTACTGGTATTTGTCGCGCAGGACCGCGGGCATCTCGATGAACTCGATGTTCGGCTCGCGGCCCAACGCCGCGAAGATGGCCCCCGTGAGGGCCAGCCAGGTGTTCGCCTCGCCGGACCCCAGGTTGAAGAGGCCGGCGGCGCTGCTTCCCTTCTCGGCGAAGTGGAGGGTCATCTCGACCGCATCCTTCACGTAGAGGAAGTCCCTCATCTGGCCGCCGTCGGGGTATTTGGGGTCGTAGCTCTTGAAGAGGCCCGCCTTGCCCGAGTCTCGGATTTGGATATGGGCCTTTGCGACCACGGAGCGCATGTCGGCCTTGTGGTCCTCGTTGGGGCCATAGACGTTGAAGTACTTCACTCCCACGATGCGGTCCAGCCAGCCCAGGCGGCGCGCATAAAGATCGAACAGGTGCTTCGAGTACCCGTACATGTTGAGCGGGCGCAGGCGCTCCAGTGCCGGGTCCTTGTCGTCCATCCCCTGGGCGCCATCGCCATAGGTCGCCGCGGACGAGGCGTAGATGAAGCGCGCGCCCGAGGCCAGGGCCCAGCCGGCAAGCTCCCGCGTGAAGGCCGTGTTGTTGTCGACGAGGTAGGAGGCGTTGCGTTCCGTCGTCGACGAGCAGGCACCCAGGTGGAACACCGCCGTGAACTTGCCGAAGGCCGCGGGGTTCTCGGCAAGCCGCGCCCGCAGCACGGGGCCCTCGACATAGTCGCCGTAGCGCAGGGGCACCAGGTTGCGCCACTTCTCGTCGGAGTGCAGGATGTCGGAGACGAGAATGTCGTCGTGGCCGCGCGCATTGAGGGCCCAGACCAGGGCGCTCCCGATGAAGCCGGCACCACCCGTGACCAGGATGCGTCCGTTCAGGGAGCTCGCGGGCATCAGGCGGAAAGCTCCTCCGCGCGCGCCTTGGCGGCCGCGACCGCACTCTTGACCACGCCGCGAAAGTCGCCGTCGGCCATCTTGCGCAGGCCGGCAGCCGTCACGCCATTGGGCGACGTCACCTGCGCGCGAAGCGCCTCCGGGTCCAGGTCCTGGCTGGCCATGAGCTTTGAGGCGCCTAGGAGCGTCTCGACGGCGAACAGCTTCGCCGTCACCGCATCGAAGCCCTGGGCAAGCCCCGCGTCGCGCAGCGCCGCCGCGAATTCAAAGACATAGGCCGGCCCGCTGCCGCAGATGGCCGTGTAGGCGTCGATCTGGTCCTCGGGGAGTTCAATGGAGCGGCCCATGGCGCCGAAGATCTGGTCGATCACCCGCCGGTCGTCAAGGGCGAGGGGAGCGCGCGAGCACCATCCCGTCATGCCTGCCCCGATCCGGCTCGGCGTGTTCGGCATGCTGCGGACGATGTTGCGCGCCCTGGGAAAGATGGAGGAAAGTGAGGCGACCTTCTTGCCCGCCAGGATCGAGATCACGAGCTTGTGCTCGGTCAGGGTCGCGAGCTTGGGATCGGCGCCCGCGAGGTGCTGCGGCTTGAAGGCGACGACCACCGTGGCGGCGCCCCGGAGCAAATCCTCAAGCGAGTGCGCCAGGCGGATACCCGTGCGCTTGGCCAGCGCGGAGCCCGAGGAGCCGGAGCCGCCGATGCAGGAGATCCCGGCGGGCGCACATGCGCCCTTAGCAATGAGCCCGTCGACTATGGCCGCGGCCATGGAGCCGGAGCCGAGGAATGCGATCTCGTCCATGGTTCCGTCGAGGGAGCGGATCCTACTCGTCATCCTCCGTCGCCTTGTCCCTCTGGCGCGGATCCCGGATGGGGTGGACGAGGACGGCGCTCGCGCCGCCCTCGGGCCTCGAGAATAGCGTGACCTCGCCGCCGACGCTGCGCAGCGAGTGCCGGGCCACGGTCAGGCCCATGCCGACACCGACGGTGCGCTTGGAGCTCACGAAGGGCTCGAACATCCGGTCGCGGATCTCGTCGGCTATCCCCGATCCCTCGTCGTCGACGCGCAGCTCGACCATCTTTTCGCCGCGGGGCTTCTCGACGAGGCGTGTGTGGATGGAGATCGGACGCTTGTCCGGCGGGGCGTCCCCATAGGATTCCCAGGCGTTGATGAGCACCTTGGAGAGGACCTCCTCGAACGTCTCGATGTTCGTGTCGATCTCGAGGTCGTCGACCGTGTTATAGACGACGACCCCTGTTGTCAGCTTGTAGTCGGACTGGAAACGGCGGATGCCGCCCTCGATGAGGCGGGGCAGGGCGACCCGGGTCAGGTCGGGGCGCGACTTGACGACCAGCGTGCTCAGCTGGCGCACGATGCCGACGATGCGTTGGATCGCGTCGTCCACATTCTGCGCGTTCTTCTTCACGATCGGCGGCTTGTCGTAGCCGGTCTTGATGAGGTCGAGGTAGCCGATGACGACGCCGAGGAGATTGTTCAGGTTGTGCGCGATGCCCTGGGCGACGGCGCCTATGGTGGCGGCGCGGCGCGACTCCTCGAGGCGGCGCTGCAGCTCGAGGTTCTCGCGGTTGATCGCGGCAAAGCGCAGCTGCGTCTGGACCCGCGCCACCGTCTCGTCGAGATCGATGGGCTTGGTGATGTAGTCGACGGCCCCGACGGCCAGGCCCTCGAGTTTGCTCTCCTTCGTCGTGCGGGCCGTGACGAAGATCACCGGGATGGAGCGCGTGTCGCTGCTCGACTGGAGTCGCTGGCAGACCTCGATCCCGTCCATGTCGGGCATCATGAGGTCGAGGAGGATCAGGTCGGGCTTGTGCAGCCTGACCTGCTCCAGGGCCTCGAGGCCGTTGTTGGCCGTGGATACGTCGAGTCCTCCCCGCTCGAGCTTTCGCTTGAGGAGCTGGACGTTGATGGGCTGGTCATCGACGACCAGGATACGGGAGTTGGACATGGGCTCTGGGTAGGGCCTTAAGGGGTAGCTGAGAATGCACCGGGCGCGCCTCAGCGCAAGCCAAGGCCGAGTGCGCTCAGCCCGCTGCCCTAAGTCGGAAGGCCTTGATGGTGTTCTTCATAAGCATGGCCACCGTCATCGGCCCAACGCCCCCGGGAACCGGGGTGATCTTCGTGCAAAGTGGTGAAACTTCGGAAAAAGCAACGTCGCCGACGAGCCGATAGCCCGTCTTCTTGGTGGAATCGGGCACCCTGTTTATGCCGACGTCAATCACGACAACACCGTATTTTACCATAGTCGCCTTCACGAATTCCGGGCGGCCGATCGCGGCGATAAGCACATCGGCCTGGCGCGTGATCGAGGGCAGGTCGGCTGTCCGCGAGTGGCAGATGGTGACCGTCGCATTGGCGCCGGCCTTTTTCTGGAGCGCGAGAAGGGCGGCTGGCTTTCCGACAATCAGGGAGCGCCCGAGGACGACGACGTGCTTGCCGTCGAGGTCCACGCCGCTCCGGGACAGCAATTCCATGATGCCCGCGGGCGTGCACGCGGAGAAGCCCGTGGGGTCCTCCTGCGCGAGCTTGCCGATGTTCACCGGGCTGAACCCATCGACGTCCTTCAGCGGCGAGATGCGCGCAAAGATGGCGCGCTCGTCGAGATGCGGCGGAAGCGGGGACTGGACGAGGATGCCGTCAACGCCCTCGTCCGCGTTCAGGTTGTCGATCAGGGTGTTGAGCGCCGCCTGGTCGATGGTCGCCGGTGGGAGCAGGTTGCGGCTCTCGATGCCGATCTCCGCCGCCGTCTGGCCCTTCTTCTTGACATAGGAGACCGAGGCGGGGTCGTCCCCGACGCGGACCAGCGCAAGGCACGGCGGCCGTCCCTTGATCGTCGCGACCTCCGCCTTGAGTTCGGCGACGATGTCGGCGGCGATCCGGTTTCCGTCGATGACCTCCATTATTTGAGGCGAAGTCCCTCCGCGCGGATGACGAGGTCCTGGGAATCCTTCACCGTATCGAGCGAGCCCAGGACCACGACGCCGTGGCCGGCGTAGTTCTCGACCTGGTCGGTGATGAGAAGCTTGGAAAGGTCGACATAGGCGATCCGCTTTCCGTCGGCGTCGACGAGCTGCCAGTCGTATGGCCGCTTTGGGGAAAGGAGCGTGCGGGTCCCCGCCAGGGTTCCCTCGAAGAGCTTGGAAAGGGCGACGTCGCTCGGGGCGATCGGGACCGACGCGGAGGCCGCGGGTGCCGCAGGGGGCGGCGGCATGGGCGCCGCGGACTCCGGGGCGGGGGCCGCCGCGGGCATCGGCGCCGAGGTGACCGTCTGGATGTAGCCCACCAGGGGCTTATCGAGGCTGATCTGCGTCCAGCCGCTGTGCAGGCCGGTGATCTCCGCCTTGTCGCCCTTCGCGAAGACGGTCAGGACGCCCGTCCCATCCTTGGGCTTGAGATAGATGTTCGAACCGGGTGTCACGTCGAGCTGCTTCGTCAGGTCCTTGTTCTTCACGTAGCCCACGAACGGTCCCGCGAGATCCACGGCGATCCATCCCGGGGGCGGCGGACCCACCTTGTCCGATGGCGCCGGCTGCTCGGAGCCGGCCTTGAGCACCGCAATCACGGGCGACGCGACATTGGGCTGGCTCTGGACCGCCGTGGCCACGCTGAGCGTCTCGGCATCTAGCGCGGCGCAGGCCGACAGGGCCGCAGCGGCGAGGATCAATTTAATCGTCATGGGTTTGGGAATTCCTCTGGGTGGTCGCCTGGAGCGTCGCATTCGGCGTCGAGGGCGACCTGAAAAGTTGTTCGATCTCCTTTGAAGCAAGTTGTTTCGCGCCGCGCAACGGGATTCCCTTTAACCGCACCGCTCCTATCTGGTACCGGCGCAGGCGCTGCACGGTGTAGCCGAGCGCCGAGAAAAGGAGGCGGATCTCGCGCTTCTTGCCGTGGTGCATGTGGACGTCCAGCTCCTCGGCTGTTCCATCCGCCCTGGGGTTGATGAGTGCGGCCCGCTCCACCTTCAGCCGCTCCCCCTCAAACGTGAGGCCCTTCACGAGCCTGGGCAGGCGCGACGCCGGGTAGGGCTGCTTCAGCGAGACGTGGTAGCGCTTCACGACCTCGTTCGACGGGTGCATCAGCCTATGGGCGAGGTCGCCGTCCGTCGTGAGGATGACGAGGCCCTCGCTGTCCTTGTCGAGGCGGCCGGCGCAGAAGAAGCGGTACCGGTTGTACTCGCGCGGCAGCAGCGTGAAGATCGTGTCGGGGTTGTGCGGGTCGTCGTTGGAGCAGATGAGCCCGCGGGGCTTGTTGATCGCGAGCGTGATCCTCGGCTGCGGCAGCGAACGCACCAATTTTCCCGAGACCGTGATGCGGTCGGTCGCCGGCGATACCTTCGTCCCGGGCACGGCCGCCTTGCCGTTGACCCATACCTCGCCCTGGAAGATCAGGGCCTCCGCGGAACGGCGCGAGCAGATGCCCGCGTCCGCGATGAACTTCTGGAGGCGTATCGTGCCCTCGCCCGAATCATTTTCTTCTGAGGAGTCTTTCACGTTGAAAGGCCACGCTTACGCCCGGGGCAAGGCATGGCAAACGGAAAGGAATCGATCCGAATCACCGATCCTCGCAGTGTTGACAGGTCAACTGTATAATGCATTTTTAATGCATGCCGTATACAACTCTTACTTTGCGCCAAGACGTCGCCAAGAAACTTCGAATGTCCAAGGCAACCGGGGAGAGCTATAGCGATCTTCTCGAGAGATTGTTGGAAAATCAGCCCGCCAAATGCGTGGAAGAGTGGCTCGAATCGCTGGCGCCGCTCGCGGGCCGCGGAGTGTTCACGCCCGAAGAAAGAGAGCGCCTAAAAACCGATCAACGTAACCCCAGAGAATCGAGCGCAAGGCGCAAGAGACATGCTCCTGTTTGATACGAGCGCGCTCATCGATCTCGAAGCCGAACTTTGCGAGAAGCGGGTTGGTCCCGTTCGAGCATTTATGGGGCGACATCTTGGTGAGGACCTCGCTTGCAGCACGATCACGATTGGTGAATTGGCCGTGGGTTCCAGAGAATCGGCGGCTCGCATACTAACCCGTCGACTTCGGAAGATTCCCGTTTCGGAGGCGATTGCGTATCGCGCTGCGGACTTGGACCGGTCTCTCGTTGGAAACGGGCAGCGACTCGGTGAGAACGACACGTGGATTGCCGCGACCGCGCTCTACTATTCGGCAACGTTGGTCCATATCGACGCCGATTTCCTGAGAGTCCAAGGACTCAAGAGAGCCCATTTGAAAAGCTAGGGAGCCATCGCACGCATTTTCCAGCTCTCGGCAATGGCGAGGAGGGCCATCTCAGACGTTCAACGGCTTGAGGCCCGACTCTATCTCGCTCCGGCGCGCCTCAAGGAAGGGTGGAAGCGCGAGGCGCTCGCCCAGC
>Ga0302325_10008177_pt1 | contig 23051 bp, 23 predicted proteins | sample Palsa_T0_2_FD_201948 | JGI IMG/M metagenome (GOLD analysis project Ga0302325, IMG submission 201948) | Peat permafrost microbial communities from Stordalen Mire near Abisko, Sweden - Palsa_T0_2 | ecosystem: Environmental > Terrestrial > Soil > Palsa > Peat permafrost | place: Sweden: Abisko... | reverse complement strand
GCCGAACAAGCCGAAATGGCCGCGCTCGTCCGGTCCGTTGCGGAAGGAATTGGGTTGCGCGAGGCTCATGCCTGATTTGCCATTCGTTTGCCGCCCCCGGCCGCGGCGGCGCGCGCCGCACGGATGTAGGCGCGTATCTTTTCGGGGTCCTTGTCGCCGGGCGCCCGCTCGACCCCTGACGACACGTCGACCCCGCCCGCCCGGGTGATCCTGATCGCCTCGGCCACATTGCCGGGGTCGAGACCGCCTGAAAGCATGAACGGAACACGCGGGTCAAGGTTTTGCAGGAGCCGCCAGTCGAACGGCTTGCCGAGGCCGCCCGGGCGGGTGGCGTCCCGAGGGGCCCTGGCATCGAAGATAAGGCGGTCGGCGACCTCGGCATATTCCGGCACCGCCGCGAGATCATCCCGGGTTTCCACCGCGATTGCCTTGATGACGGGCAGCTTGAAGCGGGCCTTTACCTCGAGCACCCGCTTGGGCGATTCCCTGCCGTGGAGTTGGAGCAGGTCCGGCTCCAGCGCTTCGATGTTCGCCGCCAGTTCCGCGTCGCCGGCATCGACCGACAGCGCCACCTTGCGGGCGCGGCCGCGGACCCGCGCGCCCAGGGCATGGGCGGCGGAGGCATCGATGTGGCGCGGGGAGGGGGGAAAGAACACGAAGCCGACCATGTCGGCGCCTGCGTGCAGGGCCACGTCGAGTGCTTCGGGCGTCCGCAGGCCGCAGATCTTGATGACGAAGGACATGCTGAAATGAAGCCTTTCGCGCAATTTTACCTTGGCGAGCCGCCGGATTCCAACCCTCGATGGCAGATGATCGTGGCGCTCCGGCGACACCGGACGTGATGGAATGAACCCGGGGAGTGCTCAGGGTCAGTTTGCCGGCAATCGCGCCACCGGCACCGATGTCTGCGGTGCCCCGCGCATGTCGCGCACTGCCGAATCGCGGGAAAAATCCCGCTTGGCGCTGGCGAGTTCGCCCCGCACCCGCGCCAACTCCGCCTCGAGCCGGCGGCGATGCCGGCGCCGTTTACCCTGATTGAGCCAAGCCGCGGTGCCGCCGAGTGCCACGCCGAGGATCAGAATGGCGAAACTCAGGAGATAGAGCGGCAGGGTCACCACATAGGCCGGCGCGGTGGGATCGAACGGGTCGAAGGATACGGTGACCGGCGCCCGGTTGGCGATCGCGAAAGCCACCAAGGCGGCGGCGGCCAGGATCATGAGAATTGCGAGCAGCAGTCTGGTCATATCAGGGCAACCGATGCGCCGGCGATGGTCACGGCGTGACCGGCCGGTTGAGGCGTTCGCGCATCTCCTTACCGGTCTTGAAGAACGGCACGCTCTTGCGGTCGACCGCCACGTGCTCCCCGGTCCGCGGGTTGCGTCCGGCGCGCGCCGGGCGGTTCTTGACGGAAAACGCCCCAAATCCGCGCAATTCCACCCGGTCGCCGCGGGCCAGCGCGGTCACGATCTCGCCGAGGATCGCATTGACGATGTTCTCGACATCGCGCTGGTAGAGATGCGGGTTCTGCGAGGCGATGCGCTGAACGAGCTCTGACTTGATCATGTGGTGATGCCCGCCCTTGGATGAAAACGTCGAACCAGCGCACCATCCATCGTTAATTCTCCGGCGAAGGGTGCCAAACCGCCAACATCCCGTCAAGATTGAGCTTTTCCGCCGCCTGCAGCAGGCCGAGGGATTCCAGCCGGTGCGCCACCGCGCCGAGGCCGACGGTTTCGAGCAGAGCGGCCGAGCCGAGGTGCAGGAACGACAGCTCGCTGAAGCGGGGGTTCAGGCGCCAGTCGCGGACCGGCAATTTCGGATCGATGTTGCTGGTCTTGGCGAGCCATTGGATCGCATCGCGTTCGCGGCCGATCTCGTCGGCGAGCTTGAGATCGATCGCCTGGTGGCCGGTGAAGACCCGGCCGTCGGAGACGCGGTCGAGCGCTTCGCCGTCGAGCTTGCGGCGGTCCTTCACCATGTCCTTGAACCAGGCATAGGAGTCGAGAACCAACGACTCGATGGCCGCACGGGCCTCCGGGCTCGTCGGCTCGAGGCCGTTCGGTGCGGCCTTGAGCGGGGATGACTTGATCTCCTCGATTTTGACGCCGACGGTGTCCAGGAGGTGGCTGACATTGGGGTACTGGAACAAGACGCCGATCGAGCCCACCAGCGAGGTGTTCAGGGCGATGATGTGGTCGGCCGCCATCGCCGCGATGTAGCCGCCGGAGGCGGCCATGCCGTCCACCACCACCACCATCGGCTTCCGCGCCGCGACCCGGCGCAGCGCGTCGTGGAGTTCCTCAGAGCCCGCCGTGGTGCCGCCGGGGCTGTCGATGTGGACGATGACGGCGCGGGTCGCCCGCGAATTGGCGAGGTTGTCGAGCGCCTGGGTGCGTTCCTGATCGCCGCGGATGATGCCCTGGATGGTGACGCGCGAAATCTGGGCGGTGATCGGCTGCACGAAGGTGCGGCCCGGTCCCCGCAATACGCCGGCGAGCCCGACCACGGCGATGATCGCGATCAGTACGGCGACGACGCGCCAGAAGGTGAGCTTACGCCGCATGCGGCGGCGATCGACGATGTGGTCGGTGTCGAGCGACATGAGTGCTGATCTCCGTAATCTCGCCGGAAGCAAGGTGCAACCGCGTTCGGTCGCGGTCAATGGCGATCAAGAACCGGCCGCAATTGTGGCAAAATGATTCGAAAGACCCCGGGAAGCTTCCCGGGGTCCTATTTCAACGCCCGTCTCAACGAGACGGACGGCTAATCCTTCTTCTAGTCCTTCTTCTCGGTGGCGCGCTTGAGCGCCGTGCCGAGGATGTCGCCCAGCGTCGCGCCCGAATCCGACGACCCGTATTGAGCGATCGCCTCTTTCTCCTCGGCGACTTCGAGCGCCTTGATCGAGACCGTCACCTTGTGGGCGCGGCGATCGAACTGAGTCACCCGGGCGTCGACCTTCTCGCCGACCGCGAAGCGCTCGGTACGCTGCTCGGAGCGGTCGCGGGCGAGTTCGGCGCGCTTGACGAAGGCGGTGAGGTCGGTCCCCACCAGCTTCACCTCGAGGCCGGATTCCTTGACCTCGATGATCTCGCAGGTCACCACCGCGCCCTTCTTGATGTCGCCGGCTTCCGCGAACGGATCGCCTTCGAGCTGCTTGATGCCGAGCGAGATGCGTTCCTTCTCGACATCGACGTCCAGGACCTGGGCGCGCACCTTGTCGCCCTTCTTGAAGTCGTCGATGACCTGCTCGCCGGGCCGCTTCCAGTCCAAGTCGGAGAGATGGACCATGCCGTCGACGTCGCCGTCGAGCCCGAGGAACAGCCCGAACTCGGTCTTGTTCTTGACCTCGCCCTCGACCACGCTGCCCGGCGGATATTTTTCGACGAACACCTCCCAGGGATTACGCATGGTCTGCTTGAGGCCGAGCGAAATGCGGCGCTTGACCGGGTCGACCTCGAGCACCTGTACCTCGACCTCCTGGGAGGTGGAGACGATCTTGCCGGGATGGACGTTCTTCTTGGTCCACGACATTTCGGAGACGTGGATCAGCCCCTCGATGCCGGGTTCCAGCTCGACGAAGGCGCCGTAGTCGGTGATGTTGGTGACGCGGCCCTTGAAGCGGGCGCCGACCGGGAACTTCGCTTCGATGCCCTGCCACGGGTCGGCCTGGAGCTGCTTCATGCCGAGCGAGATGCGGTGGGTCTCGTGATTGATCTTGACGATCTTGACCTTCACCTGCTGGCCGATATTGAGCACCTCGGAGGGGTGGTTGACGCGGCGCCACGCGATGTCGGTGACGTGCAGCAGGCCGTCGATGCCGCCGAGATCGACGAAGGCGCCGTAATCGGTGATGTTCTTGACCACCCCGTCGATGACCTGGCCTTCTTCGAGGTTCTGCACCAGTTCCTGGCGCTGCTCGGCCCGGGTTTCCTCGAGTACGGTGCGGCGCGACACCACGATGTTGCCGCGGCGGCGATCCATCTTCAGGATCTGGAACGGCTGGGATACGTTCATGAGCGGCGTCACGTCGCGGATAGGCCGAATGTCGACCTGGGACCGCGGCAAGAACGCCACCGCGCCGTCGAGATCGACGGTGAAGCCGCCCTTGACCTGATTGAAGATCACGCCGGTGACCTTCTCGTTGCCCTGGAAGGCCTTTTCGAGCTTGCCCCAGCTCTCCTCGCGGCGCGCCTTGTCGCGCGACAGCACCGCCTCGCCGAGCGCATTTTCGACCCGCTCCAGATACACCTCGACGGTGTCGCCGATCTTGATGTCGTTCTGCCGGCCTGGTCCGTTGAACTCACGCAGCGGCACGCGGCCTTCGGTCTTGAGGCCGACATCGATGACCGCGAGATCCTTCTCGATCGCGACCACGGTGCCCTTGATGACGTTGCCTTCCTGCAGATTGCCGGACGTGAACGAATCCTCCAGCAACGCAGCAAAATCTTCGCGCGACGGCGCAGCAGCAGCTAAAGCCATGAAATCTCCTGTGCGGTGCCCGCCGGCGGTTGGATCAAAGGGCGCACCAATAGCTCCGGGCCGGAGGTTCCGCAGACCTTCGGCCGCTGCCGGAATAACCCGGCAGGCCGGCGTTGAACCGAGCATGTGGTACGGGTGACTGTTCGCCGGGCGCCGCGAAGAAGCAGACGAGCGGGCTATCCTCCAGATGCGAAGGCGGTGTTGATCACCCCTCCGGCCCGCTCGGGCGGCCTCGACCTGTCAGCGGTTGCCCGGGCCCGGGGGATATAGCGGAGCGCCTCGGCCTCGGCAAGGGATGCCGGGCCACGGCGGGCAGAAAAATTGCGGGTCCTGCCCCGTCTCGGCGTCTGGCCGGCGGAATACGCTGCGCTATTCCGCCCTATGCGCTGCGGATCATGCCCGCCCGCCCGCCCGGGCCGCTTCGACGATCGCGATCGCCTTGCCCACCACCTCCTCGATGGCAAGGGCCGAAGTATCGAGAATATGGGCGTCGGGCGCCGGCTTGAGCGGGGCCACCGCGCGGCCGGTATCGCGCTGATCGCGGCGGCGAATGTCGGCCAGGATGGCGGCTTCGTCGGCCGCCTGGCCCTGGCTGCGCATTTCCAACATCCGGCGTCTCGCCCGCACTTCGGGCGTGGCGGTGACGTAAATCTTCACGTCCGCGCCCGGGCAGATCACCGTTCCGATGTCGCGGCCGTCGAGCACGGCGCCGGGCGGCGTCGCCGCGAAGCCGCGCTGCAGCGCGAGCAGCGCTTCCCGCACCGCGGGGATCGCAGAAACGATGGAGGCGGCCTCGCCCGCCTCATGGCTCTTGAGCGCCGCCTCGTCGAAGGCGGCGGGGTCGATGGCGTGGGCCGCGGCGGCCGCCTGGACGGGGTCGGCGAGCCGGTGGCCGGCGGCGCGCACCGCCTGGGCCACCGCGCGGTATAACAGCCCGGTATCCAGGTGTCGCAGCCCGTAATGGGCCGCGAGCCGTTTGCCGAGGGTGCCCTTCCCGGAAGCTGCGGGTCCGTCGATGGCGATGATCATGGTCTGAGCAACGGCATCTTGGGCCTCGATCCGACCTCCGCCACCGCCTTGCGGATTTCGGGTAAGGCGGTGGGGTCGAGTTCGATTTTTCCGTCGATCTTCGTTCCGATCAGGCGAGGCTTGCCAGAATTGTCGAATATCCACGCGCCGTCGGCGTGCTCAATAAACCAAGGTAGCTGTTGCAACGACCTCTCCCGGCGCTCGATGATTTTCCGCTTCGCCACATTATGTCCGCCGTCGGCGACGCGCATCCTCACCCGTTCCACGTTCAAGTCGGCGGAATTCAAGATCACGTAGATAAGGCGGACCTCGAATCGCCTGGCTTTCGCGGCGAGCACTAGTTTGCGGTACTTGTCGGTAGAAAGAACGGTTTCGACGCCGACAGTTTGATGTGCCGCGATGGAAGCCTCCAGCCAAGCGTATATACGCCGCACCGCTTCGAGATTCGCCTTTCGCAAGCCAGCGAATTCCACGGCCCGGATACGGGCGGTCAAGAGGTCGGGATTGATAATCCAGACCGAGCCGTTGAAATCCTTGATGTTGGAGCCCGTGTAAATTGTACTCTTCCGGGACCCGTTCGGACCGGCGACGATCCAAAACTTCGGGCGATCAAGCTCCTTGACCGGCACGGTCTTTCTTCTTGTGTTCGCGCCGTACCCTTGCGACGTTCTTCTCGAACATCAATGTCAGATCGCTTGTGAAGGTCGCGCTGTTCGCATCCAAGGTGAGAACGCGCCCGAGGTGACCGTCCCGTCGAAACAGCCGCTCCTCGGAGACGGTGCCTTGAACATCCTTCGCCCGCAATTTCTTGAACGCGGTCTTTGCGGCCCGGCGTGCCTTGGAGCTTTTCTCTTTGAGCTTTCTTTGCCCGGATTTCTTGGAGACGGCCTGTGGCACGTGTTTCTCCCTACTGGAGGAATATACATTCATATAATCACGATCATGGCGTCTGACCAACGCCGATTTGTCCTCTTCGTCTACGAAACCTCGCCGCCGAGCCGCCGCATCATGTCGGCGAAGCCCGGGAAGCTCGTCGCGATGAAGGCGCCGTCGTCGACCCCTACCGGCCGGTCCGACGCAAGCCCCATCACCAGAGCCGACATGGCGATGCGATGATCCATGTGGGTGGCGACGAGGCCGCCGCCGGCGGCACGTCCGCGGCCGCATACGATCAGGTCGTCGCCCGAAATCTCGACCTCGACGCCGTTCGCCCGCAGCATCGCCGCCGTCGCGGCGAGGCGGTCGGATTCCTTCACCCGCAGTTCCTTGAGCCCGCGCATCACGGTGGTGCCTTCGGCGAAGGCGGCGGCCACCGCGAGCACCGGATATTCGTCGATCATCGACGGCGCGCGCGCCGCCGGCACCTCGACGCCCCGCAGCGGCGCCGATCGCACCCGAAATCCCGCCATCGCCTCGCCGCCATCGCTGCTCGTCTCTTCGGGGGATATCACGGCGCCCATCTCGCGCAGCGTCGTCATAAGCCCGGTGCGCAACGGATTGGTCATGACGTCGGCGAAAAAAACGTCGGATCCCGGCACGATCAGCGCCGCCACCATGGGAAACGCGGCCGATGACGGGTCGGCGGGCACCGCGACGGAGGCCGGGCTGAGTTCCGGCTGGCCGCGAAGCGTGATCTTGCGGCCATGGATGCCGTCCGGCTCGGAGATGATCTCGGCGCCGAAATGCCTCAGCATCAGCTCGGTATGGTCGCGGCTCGCCTCGGATTCGATGACGATGGTGGTTCCCGGCGCCGCGAGCCCGGCCAGCAGCACCGCCGATTTGATCTGCGCGGACGCCACCGGCGTGCGGTAGACGATCGGCATCGGGTCTCGCGCGCCGGCGAGCGTGATCGGCAGCCGCCCGCCCTCCGCGGCGGCGGTCACGGTGGCGCCCATGAGCACGGCCGGATCGAGGATGCGACGCATCGGCCGGCTGCGCAACGAGGCGTCGCCGTCGAACGTCGCGGCGATCGGGCAGCCCGCGACCGCGCCCATCACCAGCCGGCAGCCGGTCCCGGAATTGCCGAAATCGAGCGGCTCCGCCGGCGCGGCGAAGCCGGCGACGCCGACCCCGTCTACCCGCCAGGCGCCCACCGCGGTCCGCTCGACCCGGGCGCCCAACGCCCGCATCGCTTGGGCGGTATTGAACACGTCTTCGCCCTCGAGCAGGCCGGAAATCCGGGTGGTGCCGACCGCCAGTGCGCCCAGGATCAGCGCCCGGTGGGAAATCGATTTGTCGCCGGGGACGCGCACGCGCCCCCTGAGCGGTGCGCCGCGCCGGGCCGTCAGTGGGGTGGTTTGCGGCGTTGACATCACGAGGAAATCCGATCGAGGCGCGGCTCCTAGCACGCGGCGTCGGCGCGGTCACGCCGCCGTGAGGCGCGCCGGCCGGGCCCGACCGGGTGCAAAGCGGGTGCACAGGTCTATTGACAGAGCCGCCGCGAAACGCCAAGGGGAGAACCGCTTTCAACTGGGTACCCGAGGATTGCGAAGCCGTGGCAAAGCCTGAGCTTGGTACGAAGCGTTTATGCGCCCATTGCGGCGCGAAGTTTTATGACCTCAATCACGCCCCGATCGCCTGCCCGAAATGCGGCGCGGTGTTCGAGGCCGTGGTGGTGAGTTCCCGCGGGCGCGCCGAGGCCGCCCGCGCGCCGGTGCGCGAGGTCGAACCGGTCGTGCCGGAAACCCAGGAGGCCGAATTCGTCTCGCTGGAAGATGCCGATGCCGAAGCCCAGGGCAAGAAGAAGCCGGGCGAGGCGGCGGAGGCGGAGGACGAAGTCGAACTCGACGACGAGAGCCTCGACGACGCCGCCTTCATCGAAGAGAGCGAGGAAGAAGACACCGATGTCACCGAGATCATCGGCGGCGACATCGAGAACGAGGAAGAGACTTGAGGTGACGGGCGATATGTGATTTCAGGTGCGGCGGATGCCGGAACGCCCGGCCGCTGCCGGTTGCGACGACATGCGGGTCCCGACACCGCGTGCCGAGATGGGGCCATAGCTCAGTTGGGAGAGCGCTTGAATGGCATTCAAGAGGTCGGCGGTTCGACTCCGCCTGGCTCCACCAAACGGGTTGCATCGCCAGGCGCCGAATGTGGTCATGGCGTGCTCCATCGGGCGGCTGCTGCGGCGGATCGGCGTTGTGGGCGAACGGAAGCGGTAAGCATTGCAGGTGGGCAATGAATCGATCCTCTGAAGTCAAGTCCGTGATCGACACGGTGGTCGCCAACGTCGGGGCCGCGCGTGTGGTCGACAAGCCCTTCCATCATCTCGAGTTGGACCGGGTGTTCCCCGACGACATCTATGCGAGGATGGTCGTGGCGATGCCGAGCGCGTCCGACTATCGCCCGCTGCCGGGGCGAAACCGCAGCAACATCCGCGAGGACGGCACCTCGACACGGGTGAAGATCGACCTGTTTCCCGAGTACACTCGCCACCTGACCGACGAAAAGCGCGCGATCTGGGATGTCGTCGGCCGCGCCCTGTGCTCGAGCGAGGTGCAGGATGCGTTCATGCGCGGCCTCGCACCGGGGCTCAAGCGGCGGTTCGGCAGCGACTTCGCCAAGGTCGGGATGTATCCGATCCCGGTTCTCACCCGCGACATCCCCGGCTATCGCATCACCCCCCATACCGACACCCACTGGAAGGGCATCACGGTCCAGCTCTATCTGCCGCGCGACGCCGCGGCGACCCATATCGGCACCATCTTCCACGACCGGCTGCCGGACGGATCGCTTCCCAAGGCGATGCAGATGCGATTCGCCCCCAATACCGGCTATGCCTTCGCGGTCGGCGACGACACGTGGCACTCGGCAGATCCGGTCGGGACCGAGGTTGAGACGCGGGACAGCATCCTGCTCACTTATTTCGTCGATGCCGGCGTTTTCAGGCTCCTGCGCAACCGGGGCAAACGGATCGGGAATTTCCTCCTCAGCGAGGCCAAATACGCGGTGCGAAAGTAACTCGCCGCGGGCCTTGGCCCCCTTCTTGAACACTCGACCCGGTTTGCCCATATTACCGGCAAGCCCGACGGGGGAGTCCGTGCAACGGACCTCCGCAGGGCAGGGGCGCCGCAAGGGCCCCGCAAAGTCGCTACCACAGGACTTTGAGGATCATGTCACGGGTCCCATTGCTATCGAGCCCCTTCCTTCTCGGCTTCGACGAGATCGAGCGGGCGCTCGACCGGGTAGCCAAGGCCGCCGACGGTTATCCGCCCTACAATATCGAGCGGATCGCCCGAGAAAACGGCCGGCCGGAGCGGCTGCGGATCACGCTGGCGGTTGCGGGGTTCACCCGCGACGAACTCGACATCACCGTCGAGGAGAATCAGCTCGCGATACGCGGGCGTCAGCGCGACGAGCAGACCCGGCAATACCTCCACCGCGGCATCGCGGCGCGCCAATTCCAGCGCACATTCGTGCTGGCGGACGGTATCGAGGTGTTGGGCGCGGATCTGAAGAACGGATTGCTGTCCATCGACCTCGCGCGTCCGGAGCCGGAGCGTGTGGTTAAGAACATCGCAATCACTGATCACGAATAATGGGAACCGAGCAGGACTCGACAAAGTTGGTCAAGTCAGGAGTCGAGGGCCATGAACAGCACGATGATATCGCGTCTACCCCAAATCTCGCCCGAAGCGCTCGCGCAGCTCGGCGACGGACAGATCGCTTACGTGAAGCCGATTCGGTCGGAGGATGTGCCGGCGATGTTTCCGCAGGCTCCCGAGATCGCGCCGGGGCTGAAACTGTATGCGCTCCACGCCGCCGACGGCACACCGATCATGGTCACCGACTCCCGCGAAGCCGCGGTCGCCAATGCCTGGTCGCATGAGCTGCAAACCGTGAGCGTGCACTGAGGTCTCCCCAGTGGTGTCGTTGCCCGGCTTGACCGGGCAATCCAGTAGTTGTTGGTTCGTCCGGTCGAGCCGATGACAGCGAATTGTGAGCCAACCCCAAACGACCGCGCTCTCGCCCCTTACTTGCCGGTCGAGGACGTCAGCACCGCATAAAGCGCTTCGGCGTCGCGCGACTCACGTAGCTTGCGTGCGACTTCGGAGTCGCGCAGCAGGCGCGCGACGCGGGCCAGCGCCTTGAGGTGGTCGGCACCGGCGGCTTCCGGTGCGAGCAGCAGGAACAACAGATCGACCGGCTGGCCGTCCAGCGCCTCGAAATCGACCGGCCGTTCCAGGCGCGCGAAGACGCCAAACAACCGTTCGAGCTTGGGGAGCTTGCCGTGGGGGATGGCGATGCCGCCGCCGATTCCGGTCGAGCCCAGCCGCTCGCGCTGCGCCAGGACGTCGAGCACCTCGCGCTCGCCGCGGCCACAAATTGCGGCAGCGCGCGCAGCAAGTTCGTGCAGCGCCTGCTTCTTGCTGTTGACCTTGAGCGCAGGAACGACCGCCTGCGGCGTCAAGAGGTCGTTAAGCGGCATGAAGTTCGTCCGAAATCGGGGGCGCTCTATGCAGTTCGATCGGGCGGCGGACCATAGGGACGGGCCTATAAGCCGTCAATAGGCGGATATTCTCTGATGCAATTCATGAGCCGTCGCTCGACAAGTGCCGGCGCCGGATACCGCCCGCTCTGGATGCGGGGTGAGCGGCGCGCTATTTTGGCCGCCCCGCCCATGAGGTTGCCATGCCGATGATTCCCCGCGAGCGCTGCGACTTTTCCGCGATCGTCGACCGGCCGCCCTTGAAGCTGCCCGGTGGCGCGCGCCTCGTGGTGTGGCCGATCGTCAATCTCGAGGTCTGGGACATCGGCAGGCCGATGGCGCGTCAGGTGCTGCCGGCGCCGACAGGGGTGCCGCTGCTGCCGGACGTGCCCCATTGGACCTGGCACGAATACGGCATGCGGGTGGGAGTCTGGCGCTTTTTTGATCTGTTCAAGAAGCACGCGATCAAGCCGACGCTCGCGATCAACGCGCGGGTCTGCGAGGACTATGCCCGCGTCGCGGAGGAAGCCAGGCGCGAAGGCTGGGAATTCATGGGCCACGCCTATGACCAGATGCCCATGCACAAGCACGAAAACCAGCAGCAGATGATCCTCCGCACCATGGACATCATCGAGCGCTTCACCGGCAAGCGTCCGGTCGGCTGGCTCGGCCCCGGCCTGACCGAAACCTTCGAGACGCCGGAACTGCTCGCCGGCGCCGGCGTGAAATATATCGGCGACTGGGTGTTCGACGACGAGCCTGTCACCATCCGCACCGCCAACGGCCCGCTGGTCGCGCTGCCCTACACGGTGGAGCTCAACGACATCACCATCATGGTGGTGCAGCAGCACGAGAGCGACTACCTGCTCAAGCGCGCCATCGACATGTTCGACCGGCTCTATGCCGAGGGCGAAGCCCGCGCCAAGATCATGGCGCTGGCGATCCACCCCTACATCAGCGGCCAGCCGCACCGGATCAAATACCTCGAAGACATCTATGCCTACGCCAACCGCTTCGCCGGCGTGCTGCACTGGAACGGCGAGCAGATTTTCGACTGGTACATGAACAGGCCGAAGTGATGCGGAGGGTGTCATTCCGGGGCGCCGTGCAACGGCGAACCCGGAATCCAGACGGCCTCGCCTGTTGCACCGCCGCCTGGATTCCGGGTTCGCGCGAAGACGCGCGCCCCGGAATGACCGTCCTGGGTTGAGCCCAAATATGCCGCGCCCCGCTTAGATCGACGCAAACCCCTTGCCCTCGGCGGCAAGCCTAGCAAGCGGCGGCGCCGGGCGCAGGCTCTCATCGCCGGTCCGGTCCGCGAAAGCCGCGAGGCGGTCGCGGATGCGGGCGAGACCGATGCTGTCGGCGTAATACATGGGACCGCCGCGATGGGCGGGAAAGCCGTAGCCATAGACCCAGATCACGTCGATATCGCCGGGGCGCCTCGCGATGCCCTCGCTGAGAATGCGCGCGCCTTCATTGATCATCGCAAACAGCAGCCGCTCGACGATCTCGTCCGAGCCGATCGTGCCGGGCGCCACGCCGCGCCGCGCCCTCTCCGCCGCGATCAGCCGGGCGACCTCGGGATCGGGTTGCGGCGTGCGCGAGCCCGCCGTGTAGAGGTAGAAGCCGCGGCCGGTCTTCTGGCCGAAGCGGCCGCTCTCGCACAAGAGATCGGCGATCGGGGCGCTCACCCCTTGCGCCTTGCGCATGCGCCAGCCGACGTCGAGGCCGGCAAGGTCGGCGGTCGCGAACGGCCCCATGGGAAAGCCGAAGTCGGTCATCGCCGCGTCGACATCCCGCGGCAACGCGCCTTCGAGCAGCAGGCGCTCCGCCTCCACCGACCGCACCCTGTGCATGCGATTGCCGACGAAGCCGTGGCACACGCCGACCACCACCGGGATCTTGCCGATCTTGCGGCCGACGGCGATCGCGGTGGCGAGCGTCGCAGGCGCGGTCGCGGCGCCGCGCACCACTTCGAGCAGGCGCATCACATGCGCCGGGCTGAAGAAGTGCATGCCCACCACGGCGTCGGGCCGCCTGATGCCGCGCGCCAGAGCATCGACGTCGAGGTAAGACGTGTTGGTCGCGAGCACGGCGCCGGGCTTGGCGATGCGGTCGAGGGCGCCGAACACCTGCTGCTTGAGCGCCATGTCCTCGAACACCGCTTCGATCACGATGTCGGCGTCGGCGATCCCGGCGAGATCGGTGGTACCGGCGATGCGGGCGAGCCGTGCGTCGGCTTCGTCCGCGGCGAGGCTGCCGCGCGCCGCTGCGCTGTGGTAATGCTTGGCCACCGCGTCGAGGCCGCGCGCGAGCGCTTCGCCATTGGCCTCGACGACGGTCACGGGCACGCCGGCATTGGCGAAGCACACGGCGATGCCGCCGCCCATGGTGCCGGCGCCGATCACCGCTGCCCGCGCGATGTCGCGCGCCTTCGCATCGGCGAGTTCGGGGAGCTTGGCCGCCTCGCGCTCGGCAAAGAAGATGTGGCGCTGGGCCTTCGATTGCTCGCCGGCGACGAGGTCCAGGAACAGCGCGCGCTCGCGTTCGAGCGCCTGCTCGACGGGCAGCGTGATCGCCCCGCGCAGCGCTTCGATCGCGGCGGCCGGCGCATCGCGGCCTCGCGCCCGCCTGAGGTAGCCGGCCGCGGCGGCGTCGAATTTTTGGATGTCGCCGCGCCATGGCGCGAGCCTGTCGTCGCGGTTCTTCGCCAGCACCGGCATCCGCCCTTGCGCCACGATGCCGCGCGCGAACGCCACCGCCGCCGCGGCGAGATCGCCCTCGACGATGGCGTCGATCAGGCCGGCCTCGAGCGCCTCTGCGACCGGCATCGGATCGCCCGTGAGTATCATCGCCATCGCCTTGTCGAGGCCGATGAGGCGCGGCAGCCGTTGGGTGCCGCCGGCGCCCGGGATCAGGCCGAGCTTGATCTCGGGCAGCCCCAGCCGCGTGCCCGGCGCCGCCACCCGGAAATGGCAGCCGAGCGCGACTTCGAGGCCGCCGCCGAGCGGCGTGCCGTGCAGGGCGGCGATCACCGGCTTGGCGCTCGCCTCGATCGCTTCGATCACGTCGATGGTGGTGGGCTCTCGTGCCGGCTTGCCGAATTCGCCGATGTCGGCGCCGGCAATGAAGGTGCGCCCGGCGCAGACGATCACGATCGCGGTAATACCGGCGTCCGCCTGTGCCCGCGCCACCAGGTCGACAAGACCGGCCCGCAGCGCGAAATTCAGCGCATTGACGGGCGGATTGTCGATGGTGATGACCGCGACGTCGCCGTCATTGCGTAGAGAAACGAGCTCGGACACCACATCCTCCCGATCGATTTTCGTCATCGGGCGAAAACCTAGCGGTTCGCCGCGGAAAATGCGATCACACCCCGGAATTGCGCAGGAGGAGTGGCATGAGGGGACGCCGGACTAGCGGCATCGGGCTCGCGATCGTGGGGGCCGGCCGCGTCGGGCTGTTTCGCGGCGAGGTGGCGGCGCGCCACCCGGCGGTGGAGTGGATCGGCATCGCCGAGCTCAACGACAATCGCGGCAAATCGGTCGCCGCCAAGATCGGCGCCGACTTCGTCACCACCGATCACCGCGAACTCCTGGCCCGCCCGGAGGCGACCTGCGCCATCATCGCGTCCGACGAGCACCTGCATGTCGATCCCGTCATGTGCGCGGTCGAGCACGGCCTGCCCATGCTGATCGAAAAGCCGCTGGCGACGACGCTCAAGGATTCCGCCCGCGTGCTCGCGGCGATCGAGGCCTCGGGCCTCGACGCCGTGGTCGGCTACACCCAGCGGTTCCGCCGCCGCTGGCTCGCCGCCAAGGAGAAATGCCGCACCGGTGCGCTCGGCGACGTCACTCTCGTCACCTCGCGCGCCTTCATGAACCGGCTGGTCGCCATCGACAATTACAAGCGCACCGACAGGCCCGAGACGATCTCGCCGATGGTGATCTCCGGCACCCACGCGCTCGACATCTGCATGTGGTGCCTCGAAGGCAAGACCCAGGCCGAGGTCTATGCCCGCTCCATCGACAAGGTGCTGGGCCCGCTCTATCACGGCATCGACGCCACCGCCGGCATGATCAGCTTTTCCGACGGCACCGTGCACCACCTCGCAATCTCCTGGGCCTTGCCGGTGACGTGGCCCGCGGCGGTCTACAGCCTGGAGGTCGGCATCGTCGGCACCACCGGCGTGCTCACCATCGACGATACCCATCGCGACATCGTGCTGGCGGTGTCGAAGCCGCAGGCGGAAGGCTATGCGCCCGACGAGAGCCGGCTGGTCGATTTCATGGGGAGCTATCCCCCCGGCGACATGGCGCTCGGCGAATTGCGCGGACCGATGCGCGACGAGACCGAGTCCTGGCTCAACCGCATGGCGCTGGGTGTGCCGACCCAGGCCGCCACCGCCGCCGAGGCGCATAACCGCCTGATGCTCACCAAGGCGCTCGACCTGTCGGCGAAGCTCAAGCAGCCGGTGTCGCTGCCGCTCGATCCCGACGACGACCGGGTGGGGTGAGACGGGTCAATTCAGGCAGTCATTCCGGGGCTGGCCGAAGGCCAGAACCCGGAATCCAGGCAGCGGTGAAGGCGGCGAGGCCGTCTGGATTCCGGGTTCGCCGCTGGTGCGGCGCCCCGGAATGACCAACAAAAATGGCGCTCGTGCGGCTGCACCGCTCACTTCGGCGCGAGCAGTTTCGCGGCCTGCTTGGCGACCTCCGGCGGAGTTTTATAGATATCGGCGACGAGCTTCTGCAACTCCTCGCCGTCGACCGGATTGACCTCGAGTTGCGCCTTCTCCGCGTCGGCGAGGAAATCGGGGTCCTTCATGGTGTCCATGAAGGCGGTGCGCAGCGCCGCGGCGCGCTCGGGCGGAATGCCGGGCGGGGCGAGGAACGGCCGCCCCATCACTTGGCGGGCGAAGATCAGCTTGAGGATCTGGCGCTGCTCGTCGGTGGTGGCGAGGTCGGTGACGAGCGGAACATCGGGCAAATCCGGGTGTTTTTGCAACGAGAGCTGCACCAGGATGTTGAGCTTCTTTTCCGCGATCCACGAGCCGTGGGTCGCCTTCACGCTCGACCACGACCAGCCGCAACGGCCCTGCAATTCGCCGCGTTCCATCGCGAGCACGATGTCGTTGCCGCCGGGATAGCCGCTCACGATTTTCATTTTGGTGCCGAGCACGCCATTCACGACCCTGGGAAACTGGTCGGTGTCGGCGCTGGCGCCGGTGCCCCCGACCGTCATTTCCTTGGTCTTGAGGTCGGCGAATTTGGTGATGCCGGTGCGGTCACCGTATGAGACGCACACGCTGACTTCGTGGTTGCCGCTGCCGATCCAGGTGAATTTGGGGCCGTCGAACTGCGCCGCCTGCTGTCCCAGCAGCGGGTCGAAGCCGGTGCCGCGGCCGATGATGGCGAACACCGAGCCGTCCTTGGGGGCGACGCGGTAGAGCCAGTTGGCGAGCCGCAGGCTGCCGGCACCCTCCATGTTCTTGACGATGATGGTGGGGTTGCCGGGAATGTGCCGGCCGATGTGCCGGGCGAGCACCCGGGCATAGAGATCATAGCCGCCGCCGACGCTGTAGCCGATATAAAGTTCGACGTTCCTGCCCTTGTAGAATTCGGCCGGGCTCTGCGCGCAGGCGAAGGACGCCGCGCCCGCCACCCACCCCGCCGCTACGGCGGCCGCGACGCGGGCCAACACGCGATCGGTCATCTTGCTCTCCTCCCAGACCACCGGTTGCACGGCGGCATTTGCCGGCAGGGTAGACCATTTCCTGTCGCAATGGCATCGGTCATTGCGCTGCGCGGTGGCCTTCGGCGATTGTGCTATGGTAGGCTGGAGCCGTTCCTGACGACAGACAGGCCATGATGCTCGAATCCATCTCTAAATTGCTCGCGGCAGGATGTTTCGCCCTCCTTCTCGTCTTCGTTCCCGCATCCATTACGCCGGCCGCGGCGGCTGGCCCCAAGGTTGCGGTCGTGGCCTTCGGGCTGTTCGGCGACCAGAGCGTCTTCGAGAGCGAGGCGAAGGGCGCGGCGGGGATCGTGGCGAGCCGCTTCCGCGGCGCCTCGGTCGTCGTGCGCGCCAACACCAAGAGCCGCAGCGATGCGACTGCAGAGACGCTCGCAGCCACCTTGGACTCGGTCGCCAAGAAATTGGATACCGAGAACGACATCCTGGTGTTGATCCTGACGTCGCATGGCTCCCGCGCCGGCCTCGTGGTGAAGGCCGGCACCACCGAGGAGACGCTGTCGCCCTGGCTGCTCTCCGCGACGCTGCGCTACACCGGCATGCGCCATCGCGTCGTGATCATTTCCGCCTGCTATTCGGGAATCTTCCTGCCGCTCGCCAGTGCCGACACGCTTGTGATCACCGCGGCCGATGCCGATCACCCATCGTTCGGGTGCAGAGACGGGGCGCAATGGACTTATTTCGGCGATGCCTTCTTCAACACCGCGATGCGCCGCGCTCCGAATCTGAGGGGTGCATTCGACCTCGCGCGCGAACTCGTCCGCAAGCGCGAGCTGGGAGACGGATTCGACCCTTCCAATCCCCAGATGGCCGGGGGCGAGAACATCGAGCCTCTCCTGGAGGCCGCAGCCGCGTCTCCACTGCCGCCCGCCGCGGGCAAGCGCTCCGGCTTGATCCGAGAGTTTTCGACGGCCGGGCAGTGAGCCGCGTGGGGGCGCCAGTGCCATGATTCTGACGGTCCAATCACTCTCACGTCATGCCCCGCGAAAGCGGGGCATCCAGTAACCCTGTGCCATCGGTGAAACTAATGCTGTATGCCCAAATCGCAGTCCGGTGGTTACTGGATCGCCCGGTCAAGCCGGGCGATGACAACTGTGGGATTCAAACATTGGAGCCAAACTTGGCGCGCAGTGTATGCGTTGCGGGGGTGACGGCGCTCGCGCTGTGCACTGGGATTGCATCCGCGGCGGCGCAGGCTGCCTCCGCGCGGCCGACCATCGCCGTGCTTCCGCTCGAGAACAACTCCGGCGACGCGTCGCAGGATGTCTTCGCCGGGGGTATGACGGACGAGATCGCCGTCGCGCTGACCGGCGTGCGGGGGCTCGGCGTGGTGGCGCGCTCGTCCTCGTTCCTGCTCAAGCCGGCGGATCGCGACACCAAGACGATCGGCGAGAAGCTGAACGCGAATTATCTCGTGCAGGGCGCGGCGCGCATCGTCGCCGACCGCGTGCGCCTGAATATCCGGCTGGTGCAGGCCGGCGACGGCGTGCAGCTGTGGTCGCAGGAATACGACGCGGAACGTGGCGACATTTTCGACATCGAGGAGGATATCGCGGGAACGATCGCCGCGACCCTGAAGGTGCCCACGAGTCCCAGCGAAGTGCTGGTGCGCAGCCGTACCGGCGATTTCGACGCCTATCTGGATTTCCTGCGCGCCAAGGTCGCGGCGCGCCCGCGCGGGGCCAAGCCGTTGGCCGCTGCCGCCGTGATCCTGGAGCGCGTGGTGGCGCGCGATCCGAATTTTGCGCCCGCGGCCGCGCTGCTCGCCTATGGTTATGCGCTCACCCCGCTGTTTGCGCCCTCGCTGCGCGCAGGCATGCCCCAGGAGGAGCACAAGATCGTCGAGCGCACGATCCCCCGCAGCGACGCCCTGGCGCGGCGCGCCGCCGCGCTCGATCCGAACAGCGCCGAGGCGTTCGTGGCGCTCGGCTACGCCAATATGGTGCAGCGCCGGATGGCGGCGGCCGAGGACGCCTTCAAGCAGGCGCTCGCGCTCAATCCGAACCAGGCCGACGGGCTGCACGGCTATAGCCAGCTTCTGGCTGCGCTGGGACGCATCAAGGAGTCGCTGGCGATGCGCGACCATTTGCAGGCCGGCGAGCAGTTCATCACCAATTACACGGCCGACACCGCCGAGATCTATTGGCTCGACGGCGATACCGAGAAGGCCGTCGCCATGCTGCAGCCGTTCCGCCCGGGACGCACCCTCGAGCTCGCGCTGGTGCAGGCTTCGGCTGGGCGCTACCGCGAAGCCGCGGCGGCGATCCGCGAAATGCCGGCCTCGAACTATCCCCCGGGGATGACCGAGGCCGCGGCGCAAATCCTGGAATCGGCGCCGGCCAAAGCGGCCGCCCCTGCGGCTCTGCCGCGGATCGGGAACCTGAGCTTTGCCTACATGCATGTGGGTGCGCCGGAGCGCGTGCTGGAATTCTACCAGGACGAGATCAGCGGCGACTATTTCCAGCCGATCTCCGCCACCTGGTTCTGGCATCCGACCTACGCCGTGGTGCGCAAGACCGAGCGATTCAAGAAGGTCGCGCGCGATCTCGGCCTGGTCGAATATTGGCGCGCGCGCGGCTGGCCCGCGCAGTGCCGCCCGGAGGGTACGGACGATTTCGCCTGCGAATGATTGTGGCGAAGCGTCACCAAGTCGTCATCGTGGGCGCGGGGCCGGTGGGCGCGGCGCTCGCCGTCGATCTCGCGCTGAGAGGCGTGTCCTGTGCGCTGGTGGAGAGCCGCACTGGCCTGCTGAATATTCCCAAAGGGCAGAACCTCACCCAGCGTACCCTCGAACATTTCTATTTCTGGGGCATCGCCGAAGAGTTGCGCGCCGCCCGCATCATGCCACATGGCTACCCGATCGGCGAGGTCACCGCCTATGGCAACTTGATGAGCCAATACTGGCAGGCGCCGGCCGGCCGGGAGCTGGTTCGCCCCTATTACTTCCAGGCCAATGAGAGGCTGCCCCAGTACCGGATGGAAAGCGTGTTGCGGAAGAGGCTTGCGCAGCTTCCCAACGTCGACATCCGTTACGGCTGGTCCGCCACGACGGTCGCGCAGGACGACGATGGGGTGCGCGTCTCGATCGTCCGGGAAGACGGATCGGCGACCGATGTCCTGGAGGCCGACTATGTCGTGGGCTGCGACGGCGCCCGCTCCGTCGTGCGCGACCAGGTGGGCATCGAACGCGGCGGGACTGACTTCGACCAGCTCATGGTGCTGGTCGTGTTTCGCTCGCGCGAGCTTCACGAGCGCCTCCAACGCTTCCCCCCGCGTAGCACCTATCGCGTAATGCATCCGGACCTGAACGGCTATTGGCAGTTCTTCGGCCGCATCGACGTGGGGGAGGGGTGGTTCTTCCACGCGCCGGTCCCCTCCGACACCACCAGGGACAATTTCGATTTCCATGGCCTGATCCGGAAAGTCGCGGGGTGCGATTTCGCCTGCGAATTCGACCATGTCGGGTTCTGGGACCTGCGCGTCGCCGTCGCCGACACCTACCAGGTGGGGCGGGTGTTCATCGCCGGGGATGCCGCGCACAGCCACCCGCCTTACGGTGCCTTCGGCCTCAACAACGGGCTGGAGGATGTGGCCAATCTCGGATGGAAACTGGCCGCCAGGCTGCAGGGTTGGGGCGGCGATGCCTTGCTGCGGTCCTACAGCGAGGAGCGGCGCCCGATCTTCGAGGAGACCGCGGAAGATTTCATCGCCGCGCGCATCAAGAAGGATGGCGCCTTCCTCGCCCGCTACAGTCCCGACCGCGACCGCGAGGAATTCGAGCGGGCATGGCAGGCACGGGAATCCGACGTCGGGTCGCGGGTGCAGAGCTACGAGCCCAATTATGAGGGCTCATCGGTGGTGATGGGTGTCCCGGACGGCGTGTGCAGCGCCCACGGCGCCCATGCCTTCAAGGCCAGGGCCGGCCATCATCTGGCGCCGCAGCCGCTGTCATCGGGCCGCAACGTCTTCGAGGAACTCGAGCCGAATTTCACGCTGCTCGCATTCGACGCCGCCGACCGGGCGGTCGAGGCGTTCGAAGGCGCGGCACGGTCGCTGAAGGTCCCCCTGAAAGTCATACGGGACACGTATCGAGACGGGCGCGATGCGTACGAGCAGCGTCTCGTGCTGGTGCGGCCGGACCAGTACGTCGTCTGGACCGGCGACCGCGAGCCCGATGACGCCAGTGCATTGTTCGGCAAGGTCATCGGCTGCCCATAGGGCCGTGATTTTTCCAGTCTCCGGACGCAGCCGGTCATCTGATTTACATTCGCTGAACCGGCATGCGAGCACCGCTCCCCCCAACGCGGGGAGAGGGAGATGAGGCGCCGCGTTCGATGACATGATCGTGATCTACGCCTTCTCGTCCTCGATGGGATTGCGCAGGATGCCGATCCCCTCGATCTCGATCTCGCAGACGTCGCCGTGGCGCATCCACGCCGGAGGCTTGCGGGCATGGGCGACGCCGGACGGCGTTCCCGTGACGAGGAGGTCGCCGGGTTCCAGCGTGATGCCCTGGGTCGCATAGACGATGGTCTCCGCGACCGGGAACATCATGTTGGACGTATTGTCCGACTGCATCACCTTGCCGTTGACCCGGCTTTCGATCTTGAGGCCCTTGCCGCCGGCGGGCAGTTCGTCGGCGCTCACGAACCACGGGCCGAGGGCGCCGCTGCGGTCGAAATTCTTGCCCATGTGCCACTGCGTGGTGTGGCGCTGGAATTCCCGGATCGAGCCTTCATTGCAGCAGGTCCATCCGGCGACGCAGGAGACCGCGTTTTCAAGCGTCATGTGCTTGGCGCGCTTGCCGATGACGGCGACCAGCTCGGCCTCGTAATCGAAGGTCTCCGAGATCTTGGGGCGGATCAGCGGCTGCAGATGCGGCGCGAAGGAATTGAGCCCGCGCATGAACAGGGTCGGAAATTTCGGCACGTTTGCGGCGTTGGGCCCTTCCTTGACGTGCTCGAGGTAGTTGAGGCCGAGGCAGATGATCTTGCCGGGCCGCGCCACCGGCAGCGCGTATTTCAAGCCGGCGAGCGGCCGTCTGGCGGTCGCCGGCGCACGCTTGGCAATTTCGGCGAGCGGCGCGAGGTCGCCATTGCTGCGCGCCAGCACGGCGGCGAGATCATTGGGAACGGCCGGATCGACCGCCTGGAGATCGATGACCTGGTCGCCCTCGATGACGCCGAGCCGCAGCCCCGCGTCCGTTTCAAACCCGACGATTTTCATAGGGGTGTCCTGTGAGCGTTCACGCGTTCCTGAATGCGGGCCTTACTCGACTATTTTGCCGAACCGAGCAAGACCGCGCGGAGCGAATTTGCCCGCAACGAATTCCACCCTTACCCGATCGCCTTGAGCACGTGGGCGGCGATCTCGCCGCGCGTGGCGATCCAGACGTCGTCGCGCCACATCACCTTGCGCGCGGCCGCCTCATAGGCCCAGGCGCCGGAGGGCCGGCCGTAGACATGGGCGTGGGCGGTGACGTCGATCATCAGTGCGTCGGTCTCCGCGCTCATGACATGGACGAGTTGCTCGTCGAAGCCTTCCACGAACTGCCGCGGCGAGCGGCCGAACCGCATGGCGTGGGGGAGGTCGTTGACCTCCATGGTCAGAGGTATCGCCACGATCCGGCCGGCCTCGAAGGACTGGAGATAGGGCCGATCGTCATCGAACACGTCACCCTGCCATTCGTAGCCGGCCTCGGCCAGATGGCGCGCGCTGTCGCGCCCCGGGGTGCCGCGCGGGCTGATCCAGCCCTTCGGCCGCACGCCGGCGGCGGCCTCCAGGAGCTGCGTCGTCCTGGCGATGTCGGCGCGGTCCTCGTCGAGCGTGAGCGCGGCCGGCACGATGTCCTGGGCATAGGCATGGGCGACGATCTCATGGCCCGCCGAAACGATCGCCTTGACGGTCTGCGGCGCGCGCTCGGCGAGCACGCCGCTCACCATCACGCTGCCGCGCAGCTTGACGCGGTCGAGCGCGCGCAGCAGCCGCTCGATGCCGCGCACCGCGCCGTAATGCCCCCACGAAAGCGCATTGGTATCGAAGGTGCCGCCGGGCAGCGGATTGCCCATGGGACCGACGCCCGGCGCCTTGCCGTCCGACCACGCCTCGAAGGCGACGTTGAAGACGACGGCGACGTGCCGCCCGCCGGGCCACCGGAAATCCGATCCAAGCCGTATGATGCGCGCGCCGCGCGCCACGGCGTCCGGGCCGTCGGTCATCTGGGCACCTTGGGCGACAGAACCTGGGGCAAAATCCGAACGCGGACTATTTCAGTGCGCCGCGGCGGACGTCAAACGCCCGCGCCGCCATCGCTTCGCACCGCTGTGACCGGCGCCGCGGCGATGAGCGCGTGAAC
>Ga0302325_10008175_pt1 | contig 23053 bp, 27 predicted proteins | sample Palsa_T0_2_FD_201948 | JGI IMG/M metagenome (GOLD analysis project Ga0302325, IMG submission 201948) | Peat permafrost microbial communities from Stordalen Mire near Abisko, Sweden - Palsa_T0_2 | ecosystem: Environmental > Terrestrial > Soil > Palsa > Peat permafrost | place: Sweden: Abisko... | reverse complement strand
TCCGTTGTTATCCTGATCTTGAACTTTACCTGCCCTCCTCCACTCCTCCACCCAACCTCCTCTCGTCTCTCGTCTCCCTCCGCGCCCCCGTCGTCCAGATCCACCTCCCTTCTCTTCTCCCGACCTCTCGACTTTCCTTGGTACGAGGTGCAGGTTGCAAAAAAAAGGTAATGTGCTTAGCTACCCAACCCTCTCTCAGTTCCTCTTGCGCTTCCTCTCACAATCCCGCTTCGTTGCTGCCGCGCTGACTGTGTGTACCTGCATTAGAGGTGGCAGAAGTATCTACATTTCTTCCCAACCCAACCCTCACAAACCCTTCCTCCTCTCCATCCTCCCGGACTCCGTCCTTTGTGGCGCCGGCGTTTGTTTACGAGCTTAACGACTTCCACGAAACTTTTTGTATCCTCGAATCGAAGCACGGATCAGATCTTTTCGAAGCGATAGTAAGCACAAGCATACCTGCAGCTTCGCGTAACCATCAACCAGCCTCTCGTGGACCTTCAATCGCATCTCAATTGGACTGACAGACTTTTTCCTAAGTCTCCTCTTAACGACCTTCTACGAGCCAAACGTCTTGCTTTCGAGTCTTTGAAGTTTTAACGAAGTCACTCTGCGGTCTATGCATCTGTTTTGTCTGTCACGATAAATAAACGACCCCCTTCGCGCTCGTTGTAAAAGCACAGTTGCCCAGCGCTTGATCATTTCAAAGTACGAGTGCATCCATTTCATGCCCAGGCACCCAATTCCTCAGCACTCAACAACTACCCCGTCAACCTCCACGGGGTACGCAGCTGTCCGAATTGCCAGGCCGTCCACCCACCTTGCGCTGTTTGATCCCAAAGACTTCTAGAGTCTTTGCCCACGCTCACGAGCTCTTCGTTGAGTTTGCCGACACCTTGTCCTTCTAGGACTTGACCCCTCAAACCGAAAAGCTGGATCTCCCGTCGATCTCGCAAGTGCAACTCCGGGGTTCTTCAGACGTACCATATTTCAATCATCACGCCCTTCAACGACCGCTGTATGTGAATGATAGGCTGCCTTCTCTGCCTTTGCCACAGCCGCAACAGGCATACTCATCCGGTACTTCGTCACCCCGGGTTGGTTCACTTGGTTCCCTTGGATCTTCGTCCATTTTAAACGGTAGTTCACACTCGTCCTACACGACCGCATCATCGTCCAACGGACCAAAGACGCCTTCTCCGACCTTGCCCTCCAATAGTGGACTTCCTGTATCCTTATCTCAGACGTCCTACAGCAACAGCTCTCCTCCCGGTCCAGCATATTCCTATAGCCAAGATTCATATTCCAATATGAATCACGGTCCTCAGGATATGTATTACCCATCACATATGTCAACTGGCCAACCTCCACCACCGCAGACAGTGACGTCGGGAGGTATGGGTCATTATCCTCAGCACCAACAGCAGCCTCCATTACTGCAACCAGGCCCCGCGCAATATCCGCCTGCACCTACACAGTACGGCCAATATAACTACACAAACGGATTGACGTCACCCCAATCGGCCGGTCATCAAGTTTCCAATTCAATAGGTCAGCAAAATGTGTTGCCTTTGCCGGCAATGTCATCAGGACAACCCATGCCTGGTCAAGGCTATGGGGCGCAACAAGGATTTGACACCACAGGTCAAGTGGCTCCTCCTGGCATGAAACCCAGGGTTACTGCGACCTTGTGGGAAGATGAAGGCAGTCTGTGTTTTCAAGTCGAGGCAAAGGGAGTTTGTGTTGCTAGAAGAGAGGGTATGACAGTGTTATTTATTTTGATTCGAAAAGCACTGACTGAGAATTGCAGACAATCACATGATCAATGGCACCAAACTTTTAAACGTCGCGGGAATGACTCGAGGGCGAAGAGACGGCATTCTGAAGAGTGAAAAAATGAGACATGTGGTCAAAATTGGGCCTATGCATCTGAAAGGCGTCTGGTAAGCTTTGAAGAAGATGGCGGGAAAACACCGCGAAGCTAATCCATTGCCAGGATTCCTTTCGAGCGCGCGCTGGATTTTGCGAACAAGGAGAAAATTACAGAATTGTTGTATCCCCTTTTTGTTCATAACATCGGTGCGTTGTTGTATCATCCGACCAACCAAACGAGAACAAATGCCGTGATGGCAGCTGCAGAGCGTCGAAAGCAAGAGCAGAACCAAATGCGGAATACGCAGGCACCTGGACTGCCTTCCCTGCATCAGCATCATCACCATTCGATGAATAACTCAATTGGCGGTCATCTCCCCGGACCCCAGCATTCTCTCGCCCCTCATCCGAGCGCTGGGCGCCCCAGCATCGACCGAGCGCACACTTTTCCGACCCCCCCAACCAGCGCATCCAGTGTGATGGGTAATATGGGCAGCTCTGATGGAAGTTTTCAGTGGGGACCGCAAGGAGGAATGGGAAGCGTTCAAGGTACAAATCCCCTGTCTATCGACACGGGTTTAAGCAACGCGCGCTCAATGCCTACAACTCCAGCGACGACCCCTCCGGGGACCCAAATCCAAAGCATGCAGCAGTACCAACAAGGTACACAGCAGCCCTACGATGCGTCACGGCAAATGTACTCTGCACCTCCATCTCAACAAAATGCTTACCCTCAATCGACGCCAGACCCCAACATGGCACGCTACTCCCAGCCGAATTCGTACATCAAGAATGAAATGGGCCCACCCTCAGCGAGAGCACCTGGCGCTGAAGCCGAACACCACGATTCGAAAGATTCAAATGGCATGCTCCACCACAGCCAAGGGCAAGGTCAAGTTGGTCATGGCCATGAAGATGAAGCAGAGCATGAGGCGGAGTACACTCATGGAAACCCTGCAAGTTATGATACCAATCGAGGCTCATACAACTACACCAATGGACCGGCAGTTGGATCGTTGACGGGAGAGCATCCCCACTTGTCTCCGGAGATGACTGGTTCTCCTAATCACCCCGCATCTGGACGTGCTACCCCACGCACAGCATCTCAAACTCAGCCGTATTACGCCCAACAAGGCGGATACAGCACGCCTCCACGTGTCCAGCCACCTTCAAGTAATTTGTATAATGTAATGAGCAGTGAGCGTGGAACCGCGAATGGCGGCGCTGGTGGTGATGTCTATGCGTCTCAGTCAGATCTGGGAAACTCGATACCTAATGGCTATGCGTCTCAGCAGGTCATGAACGGAGGCCCTGGAAGCAACAAGCGGGGTCGTGATGACGATGACGATGCTCGACCATCCAGCAGAGGTCCGGGGGGCGATCTTGACTTGAAAAGGCGGAAGACGATACGTGAAGGGTCTGTGTCGGGCCCCCAAACCTACGAGGCTGCTCCTGTCAATCGAGCTCGAGCGAGCATCACTCAACGACGCCGATAGCCATTTTCGATGCTCTGAGTCAGACTTTCTGCACATTCTCCTCCGGATCGGACCACACTTTTCTGGATTCCGAGCCATTTGCCATCTACTTGTGGCCTAGGCCTACGAACATATAAAACCCTCCATCACCACACTCTTTGAAAAGACAAAATTTCCTTGCACTTAACGAATGTTCTTGTATTGGCTGAAACACCACACTCGGCATATTGTTCCAATTCAGATAACGACGGCTTTATGACTTTCTTTTTTTTCCGGACCTGTCAAAGATGGGCTCTTCACGGGTCATTTGCATGGATGACGAATTAACGCTTTGCAAAAAGGAGGGTGATACAGATTCCTCCCGAATATACACAAATGCGAGCAGGGGAAGACTTTGCAAAAACCAATGTTCCACCCAAACACTACGTTCCTATTATGACCCTTAGGCGTGGGGGATTTTTGGGATGGTGCTTAGGCTCAGACAGTACCTGAACACTGTCGAAACCACTACATGTTATTTTTCCTTTGAGTTTATTACAACCACATCATTTGATGACGACCTTTATGACTTTCCCGATTATTATCCTTTTCTTCGAAAGCTATTCTGCACTGGAAATGGGAAATGGGACGGATGTTCGCGCTTTGGCTTCTCTTATGTAACTCCCACGATTTTACGAGAGAATTAAAAGCTATTGTGTTGATTCTATTACAGGAGCAATACAGCATTGTTTCCAACCCTATTTTCTGAGCCAGTGAAATTTCACACAGTGATTCATGTCTAAAGCTACAAGTGGCTAACATACTTGCTCTGACGTGCTGTAGCTCAAAAGTTTGACCAGACACACTGTTAAGGCTTTGCAAGTTCCCCAAGCAAAGATTGATCGATCCACTTGCCCGCATAAACATTCTCAAGACATAGCGTGCGTACCTTCCCTCACTAATCCAGACCAAAATCCAAAACCTTTCTGATTCTTAACACTACAAAATAGGAATGATGGGAATACCGTAGCGGTAACAACTCAAGTACCGTAACGGTAGCGGGCTCAGACAGTCAGTCAGAGACGATGAAGGGTTCTTTCTGTTTTCTCCGGAAAAGAGGCGTCAAGAATAGAGAGGGCATTTCTTAGCATACATTTATTGGGGTGAAACTGGATGTTTCAACCTCAAGCCCTTTCTTTACCAGAGGAGAGGGAAACCTCTATACGGAGTACGGTACCTCCCGGCCGAACTCGAGGAGTTCAGATGACAGAAAGGAAGCAGAGGAGGGGATATGTGGAGGGCCTTGTTGGAGATATGGGTGATGGATGGATGGATGACTGATGGGGTTGTAAGGCGCGGTATTAGTGATGAGGAATTTGAGGAAATTGGATTGAATTGAGATTAAGGGAGGAATGGGGGGGTTATTGCTGATTTGGATTGAAGTTTGGAACCGGTTGTATTTGAGGTTCTGAGATAAATTTCTGGATATGTTTTTGGATATTCAGATTTGGGAGGTCTGGGTTCATTCATAGTTGATGTCTACATCTATTCGGATGATGGAGGTACTGGTGAGAGTAACTCAATAAGAGCCACTCCAGTTGAACGGCCACACGCTGGTATCTTCTCGAGATTCGAATTTCTCGTTCTTTCTCCCTCTTTCTTGAATAGAAAATCTTCTCTGGAAGGAGCAAGACTCCGAACGCCATGCATAGAGAATTCCTGATCCCGAGATCTTCCACGCAGAATTCCAACCCTGACAAAATGAACATCAAGGTAGAAGCAGCTCAATCAAGCATATAGACCAAAAACCCAACCCTCCACCTCCCTTGAACCTGCAAAACACCCTCCATCAGCCTCTCCTTCTCAACCTGGCTCACAGCTTGGACAAGACACCGTCTATCGCCTTCCTCTCTCCCCATTTCCCTACCCCAAACCTCTCCGTTCCCGCTCCCATCCAAACTCCTCAATTCTTTACCGGCAGCACCTGCTTCGGGTACCGTGTACACAAGTCCAAGCCCAATTCCTTCCAAGGATGCATCGTTGACGAGGTCAGATATTCTGAGGGTTTGGACTTTGGATTCGGTGCTTGTAAGGGGTGTGTGGGAGGCCAGGAGAGAGGAGATGTGGCGCCAGGCGTGGGGTGGGATGTAAGATGCCGAGGGGTGGCGTTGAGGTGTCTCATGGGGTGCGAAGAGACACTGTGGTTCTCTCATGGGACTTGATGGTGAGAGCGAGTTTGAGAGGCGGAGGGTAGCTTATGGCTGTTAGTTCAAAATTTGTAGAGAAGAAAACTGCAGTAGACACACTGGCCGATGGACTGATACACTTGAATCTCATGTACTCGTTGGGGGACATGTATGATATGTCCATACTTATGGGCTTTTTAGGAGGCTAGGGACAATTCGTCCGTCTAATATGAGATGATTTCGACTGCAGAAAATGGAATTGAGCAAAAAGACCAAAACTTACGAATAACATTCCCAATGCTTCTACATGACACAGCCGTGATCCCAGCCACCAACGTCAAAGCATTAAGAAGCAACATTCTGATTTAGCCAGCACCTCACCAGGAGATGAATCTTCTTAGAATGGAAGAAGCGAAGAAGTGAACAAACAGGGAAGAAACAATAGCTGCGTATTGAAGTAGTGGAATGTCAATGGGACAAACGGCATCTTTAAGTGACTTCACCCTTGGCAGCTGCCGATCGGGTTTACAATAACGTCTCAAAGAATGAACGTCAGTGACCTACCTCCCGGAGTTTGGAATCATCGCGGGTCAATGAGCTAATGGTTGTGAGGAAGAATGAAGCTTGGTCGTGCGGTGACATGGCGTGAAGCGGACCGCGTCGCAGATGTTGCAAGGGTGATGTTTGGGCTATTGGGGCTCTTTCACGTTTGACGGTTTGAGAACGCTGAATTCTTGTGGGGGCATGAGCCCAAATTGGGGATGATGGCTCGAGCGAGCAAACATCCAAGAGATTTAAGTGGGAAAGGGGGTGTTCGGGAGGAGTGGTTGCTTCTTGATATTTGCGATTTGCGCAGGGATCGGAACTTTTGCTTCACCACCAAGAGTGCACGTGCTCCCGATATTGAAGTTGTATCATTTCGTGTGAAGCAAATCTTCATAAATCGTGTTTGTCGTTCTTGGCTAGACGATACTGGAGGTCTTTATCGATGAGGAACAAGTTGGAAATGTTGAGGTTAGTAGGTCGCTGTTTCCGCTTCAGGAGGAGAGCGTCCGCCATGATCCATCACCTAATGCACACCCAGATTCAACAATGGGGAGCTTCTGAACAACAGTCTTGTAATCTGTGGTATCTCTAAGCAATTCGAGTATTCGTTAGTGAGACAGGTCTCAATTGCTCCCATGGTCTCAAGCAGTCGAGTAATCTTCTGACCATGGACCTTCTTGAAGTAGGTAGGTAAGGTAAGATCTTACCTCCTATTGCTTTGAATAATCAGTGGAAGAGATGAACAGCAAAATATTCATAAAGCGTCCAGATCAATCCATTCATGCATATCCCGTGATATAAGACCGAACGCCAAACCCAATTCTCAAGCTTAGTGGGCTTTCAACCAAGCCAACATTTGGTCAAACGCTTGCGCTTGTGCTGCCTTGATCTTCGTATCCTCATACTCTCCAACCACTCCAAACCCATGTGGAACACCCGAATAAGTCTTGAATTCGGCCTCAACGTTGTGCTCTTTCAAATACTTCTCGCCGTATTCTTGAACCTCTTCATCAAAAAGCTGATCATTCTCCACACAGATGAAAGCCAATGGCGACTTAGTACCCTCAAAATCTTCCTTTCCTACCAATGTGGCGTGAGCAATGGCTCCAGCCTTGATGTAAGGACCTTTCTTGACTACACCAGCTTCTTCATCTTTCACTTGTTGACCCCAAGCAACTGTATCTGGCTTCTCGCCAGCAAGAAGTAAGGTCATTCTTCCGCCGAAGCAATAACCTACAGAATAAATTCCACCACCATTTGCAACAGCATCGGCAAATTCATCCTTAGCCGCATCAATCACTTTATGAATGATAGGAAGTACCTTCTCTGGTGTTTGTCTGGCTAGCCACATATCAATCAAGAAAGCTTTGGATGTGTCTGCCAACCGCATCTTAATTTGCTCAATGAAGGAAGGGTCCTTCTCCTCCTCGTATGTAGCAGAACCGGGTATGGGGTCGTTGTTGAACATATCTGGTAGCACAACAAGATAACCCTCTCTGGCATAGTGATCAGCCTGTATCTGACTGTTCTCTGAGTGCAGTCCGGTCCCGCTGGACAAGTAAAGTAGGAGTTTCGATGGGGCATGAGGATAGTCGGCAGGCTTTGAGATGTAGCAATCAATTCCTCCAAGTTGTGTCATTTCTCCACTAGGTCCGGCGCCAAAAGCTGAAGCAAGTCAGCACAAGCCGTTTTGGAGGGCCCATTCCTGGAAATTAGATTCTGGAAATACTGACGAGTGGGCCTGTCGGTCACGCAGTGTTCCTGGAAGAAGTTAGTATAAGCTGTAGTGTTCCAGGCTTCCTTCCACATACTCCCAGGCTGGCACCCTTTTGCGCAGGAGTATCACCGGGGAACAGGCTTGCTTTTGTCTCCTCTGCGGCATCACTCTCAGGAGCTTTCGTTGCAACTTCAGGATCAGCCATGTTTGTGTCTGGTATTGTGATGGAGGGTCGAAATGGCCCAATACGAGATGGAGCTTCCAAAGAAGTACTGCACGGAGGTGCCTCGATAAATGAGGGGTGTTCCAAATATAGGCAGCTAGGCAGCTAGGCAGCTAAGCGAGCCAGTTTAATTGAAAACGCCCCTCGACGCGTTCAACACCCTCCAAGCGCGTCGTCAACACCAACTCCAGGAATTTTCAAGAAAACAAGATCACATTCATCAGAGACTTTGCGATGGCAGACGCAGCACGATCCCAGATTACGAGAGGTGCTCTCAAGTATATTTCCACGATCCCCAAGATAGCTATTTACTAATTCCAAGCAGTGCCATCTTCAATGACCCCGACCGGCTGCAGAGAGATTTCCCAGTACCAATATGCCAGTGCGTTCAAATCAAGAGTCTTACAACGACGACGGAGGGCCAGCCAGAGCGCTATCGACTTGTTCTGAGCGATATTGACCACTATGTGCAGAGCATGCTTGCCACCCGTAAGTTTCCCAGGAGGATCTTGGTGTACCGCGTTAAACAAGTACTCAGAGGCAAATCACGTCGTGCATGAGGGAAAGCTCAAGAAAGGTTGCTTTGTTCGGCTCAAGTCATACCAGGCAAATTCTGTCAAAGGCAAGAAGTAGGTGGGATAGTGGTAGCCTCGATGAATATTTACTAACCAATCCAGAATCTTGATCGTCCTGGATCTCGAAGTCATCGAAAGTCTCGGCGAGATGGAGAAGATTGGAGAGCCTGTTGGCTTCGTAGAAAAGGACGAGCAAGACGTCAAACCAGCCAACACAACAATCGCAGGCAATGGCTTCTACGGAAACAAACCTCAACCGCCTCCTGCTGCCCCAGAAAGAGCACTCCCATCGCGTGGCGGCCCTACCAATTCTTCGTCAAATGCCAACATATACCCGATCGAAGGTCTTTCCCCATACGCGCACAAGTGGACAATCAAAGCCCGAGTTTCACACAAATCCCCAATCAGATTTTGGTCCAGGCCGAATAGTGAGGGCAAGCTGTTCAGTGTGAACCTCCTTGATGAGAGCGGCGAAATCAAGGCAACCGGATTTAACGAGCAATGTGATCAGTTCTACGAATTACTCCAAGAAGGCGCCGTATATTTTATCTCCAATCCTTGCAAAGTCAACCTGGCAAAGAAACAATATTCGAATCTCCCTAATGATTACGAGCTTATGTTTGAGCGGGACACCGTGATTGAAAAGTGTGAGGATGCGGAGAATGTACCGCAAGTACGATACAACTTTACAAACATTGGTCTCCTTAACGACATCGAAAAGGACTCAACGATTGATGTAATTGGAGTCTTGAAGGAAGTCCAAGAAGTTACTCAGATCGTATCGAAGTCATCTCAAAAACCGTTTGACAAGCGTGAGCTTACATTGGTTGACGACAGTGGCTACTCTGTTAGACTCACAGTCTGGGGCAAGACAGCTACAGCTTTTGATGCAAGCCCGGAAGCTATTATCGCATTCAAAGGTGCTAAAGTTGGTGATTTTGGAGGTCGAAGCCTTAGCTTATTGTCTTCTGGCTCTATGGCCATTGATCCTGACATTCCAGACGCTCATAAGCTGAAGGGATGGTATGATTCTCAGGGACGAATGGAAAGCTTCGCCTCTCACTCCAACATGGGGAGTACTGGAGTAGCCGGTGGTCGAGGAGATCCGTTGAAGACTGTTGCCCAGGTCAAGGAAGAAAACCTCGGCATGTCTTCAGACACCCCGGACTATTTCTCCACCAAAGGCACGATTGTCTACATCAAGCAGGACACTTTCTCTTATCCAGCATGCTTGAGTGACGGTTGCAACAAGAAGGTCACCGATATGGGAGACGGAACTTGGCGTTGCGAGAAGTGCGATATCAATCATCCAAAGCCAGAGCACAGATACATCATGTCACTAAATGTCAATGATCACACCGGCCAGTTGTGGTTGAGCTGCTTCGATGATGTTGGACGTTTGGTCATGGGCATGACTGCAGATCAACTCATGGAACTCAAGGAAAATGATACCGCAGCTGCGGAGAGAGCTTTCGAAGAGGCTAACTGCAAGACTTTCACTTTCAAGATCAGAGCAAAGACGGACAGTTTCCAAGATCAACAGAGGTATTAGTTTTCAATTCTGATGTGCTCCAGGTTATGCTAACATGCCTACAGAGTCCGATACCAGGTCATGGCAGCCAATCCAATCAACTACACCGTCGAGGCTCACAAGGTCGCCGATCTCATCAAGTTGTACAACATCGACTGAAAGGGTTGTAAACCCTACATGTTCTTGTTTCGTCATGATGCTTTGCTGTTTGGGAGCTGGGTGTGTGTTCGAGGTTCTTTTAGAATGGCGGGGAAGATATGGCTTATGCTGGATGTAGATTACGGACAAGATGGGCGATGCATTCGCATGAAAGGATCCTTATTGAGATGGCAAAAGGCGTTAGTGGATGACGCAGTTATGACATGAATACATGAAATAATCTGCCGTAACCATCTCGAGTGAGCACTGGCTCAGAAGTTTGGATCAATAAGTGATTTGTCATAATTAGAATACGTTATTAAGACCGCATCGTGATTCAGAGAGCTCATTTATTGCGTTCTATTCTAGCCATGCTCTCGCTGAAGATCGGTCCCGTCTGATATGATTTGCCTTTACTATAGAACCAATCTAATAGACGCCGGTATCTCCAAATGCAGCCAGTCCCAGTACGCCTACTCTCAATCATGAGAACTTAGTACCACGCTGAGACAAAGCAAGCATTGCATCCCTTCATAACGCATTCCTTCCTGTTTGGTTTGCACGCCGCTAGACCGGCATATGCCTCCATCCATCATGACTTTTCGTTTTGTGTATTGTGATTTCGGTGAGCAGTTCAGTATAGACTACCCATGATATCTTCATCCTCGATAGCATCACCCCATTCCATATCTGCTCCTGAAATGCCCTGATCTCCGGAGGTGCCTTGCTTGGCAATTTTCTTCTGTTTCTGTACATACTTGATGTAGTCCTTGTCGTGGGTTAGCATCCGATCAGTCTGCTTGATCTCCTTCGTCAAGGCATGAATGCGCTCAGTTGCTGCTGCTAATTCGTTCTGCATCTCAGTTTCTGTCAAGACGGGCCCACTGACAGCAAATGTTACGACTGAGGGTTGGCCTGGAGAGCTGCTCATTGTGGCGTGCAGTTCGCCTTGGTTGATCATGTCCTGGACAAGTTTCTCTCCTGCTTGAGGCGATGGCAGTTTATTTCCTGTCTCGGCACTCATGGTCTGGCTGACGATTTCTGGGATGGAGATCTTGCTGTATATGTTGGCAAGATTCCTAATTTGAAATTTTTGATATGCTGCCAAAACGTGGAGAACCAAGCCCGTATTGCAATCGTTTCGCCAGACACTCACGCCTTGATCTGCTTCGGCCTTGAGTCTAGAAGCTGTGCCGTTTTCAAATATTTGCGCCAAGGTTTCGTACGGTTTGGCGAGGGTGTGATATTGCTTAGCCGCGTTGGCACTCGTCGATCTGGGTAAATTGAGTAGTCTGCCTTCATGCAAGAGACCAACCAGAATCCATTTCTTATAGGCTTCTGCCATAATCTTGCTTACGGATCCTTCCTTTGCGGGATAGGTGACAGCATTCTCCAAACATTGCAAGGCACCCTCCCAATTGCTCAGACCAATGAAGACCATTCCACTGTATAAGAAGTACTCCAGAACCTCCTGATATTTAAATTTCTGAGTAAGGCCAGAGCTAGGTGTAATGAACTGAACTGGGTTGATGCTCATGTCGCAGATGTATTTCGGCTTCGGTTGATTTGTGATTCCTGGGAAATAGAGGATGAATTTCTCAATCACTGGTACAATAGCATTATAGCTTCTTGAATCCAGCGCCAGCTTTACCAGGGCCAGATGGTGTGTTGTAAGCATACTTCCTGTCGGGTCCAGTCTCAGAAGTGCATCTCTGATGGGTGCAAGAGCCATCCAAGGCTAGTATTGTCAGTTATAAGTACATGATCACTCACGAGAAAACGAACCTGTCTGTTTGCGACTGCAAGGTTCGCAACTGCCTCCATGATAGTCGACAGTTGGTCACCTAGATATCTAATCTGTCGTGGGTCGAATGTGCCAAGGAATGTAGTCATCTTTCCCCATACCTTCTCCACGTCCACACCCTTTGTACCCTTCTTTAGTACTGAGATATTGGCAAGTAGAATAAAGGTATATGGGACAGTATTCAAGGCAGGGTTGATGACCTTAAAGTTTCATTAGCCAATTGTCACCAACAACTATCTATTACCACTCACATCTAAAACATCCTCACCACCTGATGTTTGCTGAAGGAGCTTGCTGTCCGCTAGCTTTCTCACAAAGTCTATCTGATCTCGGATACCTTGGTCGTAGAGGTAATCTGACATTGGAGTTGGACGTGGCGGATGAGGAGGAAAAGAGAGGAGGCTGGGAAGGAGATTATCCATCTTGAACGTTGAGACAAGCTGGCTGTTGGGCAGATCGTGTGCTGGTTCGCGGGGGTCTGAAGCGCTGTTGATATGTAGCTTCAGCTTGCAGGGCTTCGCCCAGACACTCAATCACGCAAAAGTTCCCCCAGCCGAATGAACGCGATGAGGTTCAAAAGAAAAACTGAGGACAACCCTTTGGAGATATGGTCGCGGGGAAGAGGTTTGTTCTTTGGAGGAGCTCAAGGCTGCAACGAGCTCGATTAAACATCACAGTTTCCCCAGATCGGAGATACGTCGGCCCGGCCAAGTGCTGATAGGGTGACCCCACCTTATGTAACTTCACCCCTTCTCGAAATTTCAAAATCACTTGACTCATCTTCTTAGAGGAATCAGAGAGATCATGTCTTTGACCAACGCTCTGCCTGCGGATGCTGCAAAGGCAGCTAAGTCGGCTTCACATGTTCTGGCCACACTTCCAGCCGCTGCTCGGAATAATGCTCTGACCGCTATTCACTCCGCCCTCACTGCATCGAAAGAGGAGATTTTGGCTGCAAATGCTCGTGACCTGACTTTAGCAAAGAAAGCTGCCGAAGATGGAGAACTGAGCTTGAGTATAGTCTCACGACTAGATCTTGGCAAGAAAGGGAAATGGGAGGATATGTTGAAGGGGATTTTGGATGTGCGGGAGCTTGAAGATCCTGGTACGCCCCGCTTTCAATGTAAACATGCCTTTCTCTAACTTGGAAGTTGTGAAGTTGGCAAAGTCACACTGCGAACAAAGCTGGACGATGGATTAGAGCTCGAGCGAGTTTCTTGTCCGATAGGAGTGCTCTTGATCATTTTCGAAGCCCGCCCTGAAGTCATTGCAAACATTGCATCGCTTGCTATTAAGTCAGGCAATGCTGCTATTCTAAAAGGTATAGTCTGATTACTTCCTAAAAGGATAACATCTGATATCATATCAGGTGGGAAAGAATCAACAGAATCGTTCATTGCAATTTCAAAAGTCATTTCCGCAGCCCTGGAATCAACCGAAGTTCCAAACACAGCAATCCAACTTGTCACCACACGGGATGTGATTCCGCAACTCCTGGGTCTTGATCAGTTTATTGACTTGGTTATTCCGAGAGGCTCGAACGAGCTTGTACGGTACATCAAGTCTTCTACGAAGATTCCAGTGCTTGGTCACGCGGACGGTCTCTGCTCAATATATCTCGAGCACACAGCCGATCCGAAAATGGCCATCAAAGTTGTTATTGATTCCAAGACTTCATACCCTGCTGCATGTAATAGCGTTGAGACACTTTTGGTTGAGGAAGCTGCATTGGAAACTGTTCTTCCCCACGTTGCAGAAGCTTTGCTGGAGAAAGGAGTTTCGCTGCGTTGTGATGCTGCGAGCAAAAAGGCTCTCAACGCTAAACTCTCAGCACATTCATCAGTCATTCTCCAGGATGCTAATGAAAGCGATTTTGACACTGAACATCTTTCGTTAGTCTTGGCCATCAAGACGGTCTCCAACATCAACGATGCCATCTCCCATATTAACCTCCACGGCTCTCACCACACCGACGCCATCTTAACCTCCTCTTCTCCCCTCGCCGAACAGTTCATGTCCAGTGTCGATTCGGCAGGTGTGTTCTGGAATACGTCAACGCGAATGGCAGATGGCATGCGCTTTGGTTTCGGCACGGAAGTTGGAATTAGCACGAACAAGATTCACGCTCGGGGCCCAGTCGGTTTGGAAGGCCTAATGATTTACAAGTATAAAATCCGAGGGGGAGGACAAGTTTCGTTGGAGTATGGAGAAGGGGAGGGTCAAAAGCCTTTCAAGCACGAAAAGTTGGCGTTGTGAAAATAAAACTTTACCTTTGAATAATGACATTAACGTTCTATGATAATCCTCCTCTTGAGCAAAATTTATTCCTGCTCTGAAAGAACTCTTGGCTACGAAACACAATATACCCACCAGAAAAGAACCATTGTGTAAGCTATTCACAAGAGGCAATTCGACGAAGTTTCTAGAAGGATCCAAAACTGCGCTGCTTGCAACAGCGCTCCTGTTGCTCCGTGAGCCATGTGCGTGCGAGAAGTCTACCATGGAAGTGTTGCCCCTATTCACTATTTACTCCCTTCACTCTTAAGCGAGCGCGTAGGTTCGGACTTTTTCGCCGGCTTTATCGTCACGAGCAGGAGCATGTTTCACATCACAATAGTCCAGTCTTCAAGATACGTGTAAGGTCATATCATTGACATTCATTCAATATACTCCAAGCCTTATAAGCACACCAATCCGCGACGAACAACCAAGGGTATAGGGTATCCTCGCCAACAACAAGAAATTAAATACAACCAACCATCTTTTCGCTCTCCAAAATGATAGCGATTTTTCTACCACTTTCCAAATACAATCCAAACCCCCGAGACAGAAATCAGGAAAAGCAGATTGAACGACGCATGTTCTTTGCGGTAGACAGATGATCCAAGGAAATTTGGCGCATTGCCGGTTAGACATTACTCCTTTTCAGCCAGCCTCCCATGCAAAACAGAAACAAAATCAAGCAAGCAACGACCAGGCGCGAGCCGATTCGTATGAACGCCATTACCCATCCCCACTGCTGTTTATCCGCATTTTATCCCCAAAGAACGAAATCTGACACACTCTTCTGCGCGTTCAACAATCAGAATCCTCGGAATGGATCGTGACCGAAATGCCCGCTCTCGAATTGGGCATACTCTCCCTCTCCTTCCGTTCTACTTCCGCCAAAGAAATCATCACTCGGTCGTCCACGCGACGAGTAATAACTATCACGGTTCCTGCTCCGCCGTCTTCGCTCACGACTACGTCGTCTCTGCATACCGACGAAGTCCATCTCATCTTGCTCATCGGGGAAGTCGTCAAATCTCGACATTCCCAATGGGCTGATGAATGCTTCCATTCTTACCGTCCCAACGGCGTCGAAGAAGTTGTTCACTACGGCTCCAGGACGATTGCTCGCGTCTGAAGTGCGGATCGATGAGCGACCAGAGACGGACATTGCGTTATACCCGGCAATCGAGGATGACGGTTGGGACTGGTTGTAAATATCTGAGGAACCTGTGGTTCCTACGCTGAGGCCTGCGGTGCTGGAGGTGGGGGCATGGCCGCTGGATGCAGGGCCAGAGAATCCGCGAAATGATAGAGGAGGTGGAACGCGTGAGCCGGTGTTGCTGCGTTTGCGTCCATGCATAGGGGGTAGAGAGGGACCAGGCGGACCGCGTTCTGAGAAGCGTGGCACGATTGGAGGATCGGCTGCAATATCACGATGGCTCTCGGTGTGACCTGAGTAGAAAGACTCGGCTTCACGGAGAGAGCCATCCTGGCCGGAATGCACGCTCGTTGGTCCTTGTCGGGCTGCTGCAGTTTTGCCTTTTGCCACACGGATGGAATCTCTGATTCCGCCTTTGCGAAGACGATTTGGCTGCCTGATCTCGAAGTCTGGGATGGTGGGTTGTGGGATTGGAAGAGGGGCTTGCACGATCTCGGGGATGGCTTGGGAGGAGTGTGCGAGGAAAGAGAGGGCTGTGAGCCAGATATAATGGCGTTCAGGAGAGGTGGCTGTGAATTTGAGAGCGCGTGCAGGAGTCAAGATCAAGATGGAGCGGTTGAAGAGGGGACCGGAGCCTTTGGGAGGTGGATTATCATCCTTTACATCCAATACGGATTGGATGGTCACTGTCAAAGTCAGTTGAGTTCTTTCATTTAAAGGCAGAGAAGCTTACGCTTTCGACCCGACTTCCCCATCAAGGCAGATCCGGAAGTTGGCTGCTTGCTGCTCCACATCACAGCTCTCTCATAAGGCGCCAGCCAGACCCAGCGTTTGTGACGAACGCCGTTAGCACTATCACCATCCATCCCGTTGGATTCATTAACACCAAACGACTTCCGTCGTCTGACATACTTGAACATCCATTCACCAACCATGGTTTGAGCGATAGCATCCACAACACTTGTTGCGTTGTTGTTGCTTCCGACAGATCCACTTCCAGTGTTGGTGGTGTTGGCGGTGTTGGCGGTATTGGCGGTATTTGCGGTATTCGCTGATGGTTGCTGTCTGTGATGGGTTCTGTAACGGCTGCTTCCAGTCTCCTTCATATATCCTGGAGTGGTAATCTCGTTATTGGGCATAGGAGGAAGTTGTGGACTCTCGGGAGCTTCAGTGGATGCCGACATGGGTGGCGGCGATCGACTGCCCCGACGACGAACAGTCCTGCCACCCCGAGTGATAGCAGCAGCGGACCTGACTTTTCGGATACTGTTCGCTCTATAGTGCCCTCGTCCTGATCCTCGTCCCCAAGTTGGACTCCTATTGCCATCACTGGGAGCACTAGCACTGATCGGAGGTCTTCTTGAGCTGGCTCTTGTTGGAATGGGGAACGGAGGCTCCTTCACAAGATCCGGTAAGCTGGGGCTACGAGGACGGCCTTGGTGAGCGGCGACACCACTTTGTATGATTGCAGCGCGGCGTATGCCGTTGGGTTTGGTGTTGCTTGTGACAAGTGTGAGTGGCTTATCGAGTTGACGGACGGCAGACTTCATTTGACCTCGTGGTGGCAAAGATTGCACTTCTGGCAAGGTATACTCATTGTTTGCATCATATACGCTCCTCATTGGATTCTTCCCTGCCAAGGGTCTCGAGACCTCAGAAAGCTCTACATGCTCGGGAACCGACGTTGGTCCTGATGAAATGCGTCTAGTGGTTTTGCGTGTAGCAGGAGGCTTGGGCGCTGACAGTGGTGTCCGGTAATCATTGTCGCTCATATCTGCATCAGCAAAATCCTCGGCGTCATCAGAACTGGCATTGTCAAATCCAGCAAACAAGCTGCTGATTCGGTGAGGCCGCCTGATGGAACCTTTGTCTTTCGCCAATGGCCCATCGTCGTTGTTCCCAGGATAGGCATCTCTAGTATCACTTGCCGGAATTTGAGGTGGAGATGACGGAATTTCTTGCTCCAAGCTTGTGCGACTCTTCACCCGTCTCGGATTTCGAGGAGGTAGGTTACCGGGGATCGGGGAGAATCTCTTCACTTCCTCAGCAGTTGGTTCAGGGGAGGGAGGCTTTGATGATATTGCAGAAGGCTGAAGGTGTGGTGGAAGTAGATTGATTCGCTGCGCGACTCGGATCTCCTCTGTTTGCACGGAAATTGATCTCGTCGGGATGGGTACCTGCATGGAAACTTGACAGCCCGCATCTTTGAAATGCTGAGGCAGTAAGGGTTCTTTCGGCGTCGCGGGAGCCGAGCTGGGCGGATGCAACTGAATTGATGGAATTGCAATGGGTGCAGGAGGTGCGGATCGTTTGGGTGACTGCAGCTCGGGAACGACTTCTGTTTGCGTGGAAATTGATATCATTTCCCTGAAATCATCTTTGAAAGGTGGCGGAGCAGCTCTAGTTGGTGATATTGGGGTCCTCGGCGGACTCAGAGGATCTTCTAAAGTCTGAGATGCTGCAGACACCATCGAAGTCGATGGTGGCTCAATTATCAGTGGAGGATTAGCATGCACGCGTTTTCTTCGTTGATTAGCCTCAATTTCCCATTCTCGAGGAGCGTTCTCGAAGGGCTGTCGCTCAATCTTTCCAGCATATATCGAGCCATTGACTGGAATTGGCTCGATCACCGATGGGATTTCACTTGCTTCCAACTTGGGCGATGGTGGAGGCGAAAATTGGACACCGGTGTCAACATATTCGACCTTCGAAACCAAAGCAGGCGTCTCGTCATCCTCCATGATACCGTCCTCGAGTCTTTCGAGAACTGCCTGGTTTGCCAACATTCGACCACGTGCCACGCTGCCAGGCCGCATGAGGCTTTCGATGCTCTGGTTACGACGGTGGTGCTTCGACATTACACTCTCACGGCTCTGGTTTCGGTTATGGAAAACAGAGAGGACGCTCTCCGGTCGATCATGATCGGTTTGATCATCGTCCTCATCAAGGTCCAGCTCGTCTGCGAGGCTCATGCCGTTGAGCTTCGTTCCCCCATACCCATTAGGACCATTCAGCATCGAAAATCGAATGCTGTTTGTCATGCTCATTGTCCGGATACTGGCTGTATCACTGCCATTGCCGTGGACGGGATCTCTAGATACTTCCTCTGCCAGGTGTTCTTGGTGGCCATATTGGTGATTGGCTTGATATGCGGCAACTTCTTCCAGGACAGTTTTCAGACGACCTTCAACTACATAGATCTTGCGCTCGTATTTTCTCTTTTCTTCTTCCCAGTTGTCTTTGTCTCGAGCCCATTGCTCGTGTACTCGATCCGAATCCTCTTCCTGGTTCCGAATCTTCTTTTGTGCCGTCTCCAATCGCTTTTTGATTTCGGCGTTGAGGTCTACAGCCTCGTCACGTTCCCTCGCAAGTTCTGACAGAGCCGAAGAGGTTCCTCCTTCCAGCAGAGCCAATTGGCGCTTCAATGAGCGGCTCTCCTTGGCAGTCACAACTAAAGTTGCTTCCAGTTCTTCATGCTCTCCCCTTGTGTTATGCAGTTCAGATTCCAAGTTCTCGATCAACTTTGTCTTTTCCTCCTGGTCTCTACGGAGGGCCAAAATTTCGGATACCAAATTCGCATGTAGTGTGGGTGTGAAGCGTCGAGGATCGAGGATCGAAATGCTTGGGAGCGTCAGCACCAAAATTGTAAAAGGGCAAGCAGCATAATTAGCCTACCTTTCATCATTTGTCACATCCTTGGAGTTTCTGCGATTCTTCTCTCCGGGAGGGAGAGGTGGAGGCGATGAGGATGGTCCTGGAGAGACTGACTTCTGGCGAGACGATCGTCTGGAACCGCGTGAAGGGGTCCTATAGGGCGTATCGGTTGGTGTGGGAAGTGAAGCTGCTGCTGCTGCTGCATACTCATCTTCCGTCTCCCACGCGCCCGCCATCGTGATGATTGATCGAGATTCAGACCTTCACCGCCAGAAGATGTTCCAACACCTCAGTCAGCCATCCATTAAGCACCGAACATCAATGAACACCACCGATTATGCAGCAGGAATTGTTCGAAGAAACCAACGGGGCTTATTGAGCTGATTCGTCCTTGGACTCGGTTTTTTCGGGACTTCCTTGCTCAAATCGGGACTGGAGACTCGAATTGGCGTCTTTAAACGAAGTTATGGCTTGAATGCGCTTGGACATAAGTCAGTTGTAAGTTTTATATAGCCAAGGATGCCTTGAGCGGATGCGGTGTGGAAGTTTATTGCGGGAAACTTACTATCTAGGTGCACGGAAGAAAAGGTATGTTCTATTCTAACAGGAGTCTGATGCAAGGAAAGCAGTACTATTCACGACATCAGCTGGATTCGCAGAGCCCCAAGATTTTGGGTTCGGCGGTGGGTGATATAGGCAAGCATTGACCACGAGGCTTGGCGTACCTTTTAATAACCGACATATATGCCATGAAACAATGCTCCGGGATCGACTTCCACGAGTTGTATACCGACAAGCTATTCCATATCAGATGCCGCCTTCTATTCAATACCTCTATGTGTAAGTAGAAAGTCTAGAACCGTCTCTCGTCATTCATGTCGATTCGAGCCTCTCGCGACACTGCAGAAATGGTGCGTTTGAAATGCGAGGCTGTCCTTGAGGCTTTCTTGTGCTGGCAATTGTGACGACGCAAATGGAATTCCGAGGGCCAGTTGATAGGATAGACGAGAGTTGCAGGAGAAATGCTCGGAGCTTCGTGTCTCTCATAAGTTACTATTCAAACAGAATTAACAGTGTATCCAGTAGGTGACCTTGTGCATCCTCGTGTCATTGGGACGACGGGCCCAGTGTTCAATGGCTATCCATCCTCGTATCTGGCACCAAGTGTTTTGCAGAGCGGGAATAGCTTACCCGTATATCAGATTCGCGTTTAGAAAAGCAAAACTGCTATGACGGAGGAGTTCTCGAAGATATGTCGCTGGCCGTCTGGGGCTTGCGAAGAAGTTGCGTATTTGTCGTCGTACTCCACGCAATGCACAGCACAAAGACAGGCTAGAATTACGTCGCTGAGAATGAGAGACGCGCTCAATGGCACTGGGCAATGAGGAGAGAACAAACAAAATGAAGCAATGAAGATGCGGGCACGTCTTGAGACCCACAGACTTTTGGCGTGCCATTGCTATCGGCGCTGTCAGAACGCCATGCACGCTTTAGGTTAAAAGGAGGTTCCGGGGGGGTCTCGGTTGGGAGCGAGCTACGGGGAACTTCGCGTCTTGACTGGTCAACTTTGATTAGGAACGTTGGAACCGGTTAGTCGCCCAGGGGTGCCAGTGCTGGCATTGGACAGTGTGGGGCAGGGCCGGCTGGGAGTGGACTGTGGGAGGGCGTTCGTTCGCCCGTCAGACCAGGCCTCCTGGAAAGCTTGGATCAGAATCCAGTCCGCTTATGCAAGAACGTGCACTGCGTCGGACGTGCAGCAAAGCCAACACCAGCACTCCATTGAGCACACGGATCCTGAACAGAATGCAGATGAAAATGCGAGGGAGTGACTTGACGGCAGCAGCGAGATCCTCTGGCTCTGGTCCGGTTCGTCTGGGTGCTGCCAGCCTGCCAGCCTGCCTTCCTGACCTAAAACGCAACCAGAAGCAACACCGGGTTGTTACGCTGAGGGTGCCGTCAGGGGGCGTGACTGGGTGTTGAGTGATCCTCCAAATTGCAAGGGCTTCGGATCGATGCCAAAGGCCCAAAGGGTACAAAAGGCACGCTGAACAGGCCCATCAACTGGCAGGTTCGGGGAAATATCCACCAGTCAGGAAGCTCCAAAGTATGCTTTTGCTGTGACTTAGCAACAATAGGTTGTGGTTTTTCCCCCCACTGGCCAACAGCTGGCCGAGCTTGGGGACCTCGGGGACCTCTGTCACTCTGAGCAGCTGTGAAATTCAACTGGGTGCCGACAAAGCACTGTTCAGATGGCAGTCTCAGGCCCCCATGACAGTGGAGGCAAATCAAAATGAGCAAAAGTTTAAACGCAAGCCATGAAAAACGGCTTGTACAACGCCGGCTAGCCAGATGTTTCGGAGGTTCCTTGGGAAGCTGTACGAAGTGAGACTTCGCCTGGGCCGTCCCGGAAGGGTCTAACTTAGTGGGACTGGGTCCTGGGCCTGGGACCATTGTTGAAGCCTGCCGATCGGCTGTCCCAGACTCCCAGTCGTCCGTGACTTCCGCGGTACGTGGGCCGTGACGAACCCCAAATGATGGATAGTTGTCGAAACGTCGGAGGATTTCGAGAGAATACCTGGTCGAGGGATCTACTTACGAAGGAGAAAACTTGAACAGCTGGGAAACTCAAGATTGGAGGTGTTTCGCCCGAGATGAAATGTTACGAACGGACGGGAGAGTCAAGCCACACTCAGCAAAAGGCTTGCGAAGTGATGTGAAAGAGGCTTGACCTGAAATGTGCTGATGTGCGCTCATGTGCTTCCGACTGGGATACTTCGCATCTGCAATCACGTTTCTTTTTGACAATGGAGACTCGTGTCAGCGGGAATGCATCCGGGCCTCGGGACTCACAAGTGCAGAACCACAGAGGACTTCTGGGCTTGGATGTTGCTCTTCCGCATCTTCTCGTCAACTGCCTTCTGATAATCGGCATTTACAACAAGCTTTGGATAACTCCTCGTGATACTTCATATGAAGGAAAATTTGCTGGCTGAATAAGCACGTGTAGGGCAACTTCCTCGAGTTTCTTTCATGACAGGTGCAGGGTCGACCACAGTACTTCGTAAATGCGCCGCGCAAGCGAGCCCGGCTCCAGACTTCTCGTGCAGTACCTTTCGCACCAGGTACAAGTACCTTTGCGGGTCGAAACACAAGGGAATAATCATTTCCCCGGTCCCCACCACACCAACACCTCAGCAAGTTGTCACAATGATCACAGTTTCGCGGGGATTTCTGCAGGAAGACATTCTTCGGGTCACAGTTTGCGTTATCGTGGGCTGCTTAACATCTTTACCCCCGCAGTACATGACAATTCTGAAGACGTGCAGCTGCTGTATTGACGTCTTTCATCCTGCAGCACGGCACGGTAAACCTGGCCTAGAGGCATGTCACAAATTCTACAGTACTGTAGCTACTCATCACTTCGTTGCAATTTGGAATTCCCACGTCTCCCACCCCCTATCTCAGCCACAGTAGCCACCCCGCAGATCGCAACAGATTGGACGTTTCAGATTTCAACCCCCCGCCACTTCTCGACAACAACCCCTCCATACTGTGCCTCAAGGCTTTCTTCCAACCTCCTTTCTTTTCGGAGAACAGGGTGTGAATCGAAAATAGTCATCCTAGCATGCATGCTTTCTCAAAATAACCACAGGAGCCTCAATCAGCTAATTCTCCTATCCTGTATAGTCTCAACACGTTCACATGGGGAGAAACGTATAAACACAAAGTATCAGAGCGTAAATGAACGCTCCTGGGTAAAGACAACAACGTCTAGTATTCATGATCTTCTCGAAGTCGAGTGAGTTTATCTGAGATTCTGGCTTACAACTTCAATGGTACTGTACAAGGGAACAGGAAGATTGTCAGGTTTTTAGTTTCAAAAGTTGCCCGCGTTTCTAGTCTGGTTTGAGTATATTGTGATC
>Ga0302325_10008174_pt1 | contig 23055 bp, 14 predicted proteins | sample Palsa_T0_2_FD_201948 | JGI IMG/M metagenome (GOLD analysis project Ga0302325, IMG submission 201948) | Peat permafrost microbial communities from Stordalen Mire near Abisko, Sweden - Palsa_T0_2 | ecosystem: Environmental > Terrestrial > Soil > Palsa > Peat permafrost | place: Sweden: Abisko... | reverse complement strand
CGTGTCTTTGAGGTCCTGGCTGAACGTAACATTGAAACATTCTTACCCCTTTACCGAACCCTCCGGCGGTGGAAGAAAAGTAGCCCGGTAATGGTGGAGTTGCCCTTGTTCCCTTGTTATCTGTTCGTCCGCATTTCCCGCGCTTCTCGGGGCACGGTGCTAGGCTTGCCTGGGGTGGTGTCGATTGTTGGCTCGCAGAAGGAACCGTGGCCTCTACCCCATTTGGAAGTGGAAGCGCTGCGGCTCGGCGCTCAAATGGGCAAGGCGGAGCCGCACCCCTACTTGCGCGTGGGCGAGAAGGTGCGGATCAAAACTGGACTGATGGCCGGCGTTGAAGGCATATTAGTGCGCAAGAAGAATGAGTGTCGCTTCGTTATCACCCTGGAAGCGATCATGCGGAGCGTGGCAGTCGAGATCGATGCTAACGATTTGGAGCCGGTTGAGCAGCCAGATCAGGCCGCCAAACTGCTCGGAGCGACATCGAGTATTAACGGTGATTACTGAGGTTGGAATGAAAAAACCATCGACATTGCTGGCCTGCATCGTCCTAGCGTTCCCGATGACAGCATTAGCCCAAATGAGCGCTGCTGGTTCTGCAGGTGTGGCCGGTTCTGCTTCCATATCTCCAACTCCGGCTGGTGCTGGGTCAGGATTTCAGGAGCGAAACCCTCGTTACCGGCTGCGCAAGGGCGACACCTTCGATCTGGATTTTTCGTTGAGTCCTGAATTCAACCAGACCGTAGCCGTTCAACCAGATGGCTACGTCACCCTTAAAGCAATCGGCTCCATCTTTGTCGAGGGTCAGAACATTCCAGAGTTGACAGCAACCCTCAAGACTTCCTACGCAAAGATTCTGAACGATCCGGTGATTGCGGTCTCGTTGAAAGATTTCGAAAAACCATACTTCATCGCCTCCGGCGAGGTAGCCAAACCCGGCAAGTACGACCTTCGCGGGGATCTTACCGTCACTGAGGCGGTCGCGATTGCTGGAGGCTTCGACGACAAGTCAAAGCATTCCCAGGTGGTCTTGTTCCGTCCGGTGGCGAGTGGGGGGTTTGAGGCCAAGTTAATAAACGTCAAAAAGCTGCTTGCTTCGCGCGACCTTTCTGAGGATATTCGGTTACAACCAGGGGATATGCTGTACGTGCCTCAAAACTCCCTTTCAAAAATTCGTCCCTATCTACCAACATCCAGTGTGTCTGCTTTCCTGGGGCAGGGAGTCCTGTAAGACGATGAACAGCCTAACCACCCAACAAGCGGCAATCGAAACCTACGGCCACCAATCCCTGCCTACCCCGCGCGATGTAGCCGCTACCGTGTTCCGTCAGCGGCGAGTGCTGCTCGCCGCCTTTGCCCTCATGCTCATCGGTGCCACCTTGTCCGGTATTTGGGTGCCGAAGTACGAAAGCTCGATGAAAATCCTGGTCCGCCGCCAGCGCACAGACGTGATCGTAACCTCCTCTGCCAGCGAGCCTTCCCAGCAGTTCAATGACCAGGTCAGCGAACAGGACCTGAACTCCGAGGTGGAACTACTCAACAGCAAAGACCTGCTGCGCAAGGTTGTTGTGACCACCGGTCTTAGCGGCAAAACCGGCGCACTCAATGATCGTGATAGCGAAGTAAGAATTGCCAAAGCAGTGCGCGCGTTAAGCAAGGATTTGAAGATCGAACCCTTGCACAAAAGCAACGTCATTTCGGTGAGCTATGAATCGCGTGATCCGGAGATGTCGGCAAAAGTACTCTCCGCGCTGGCCACGGCGTATATGGAAAAGCACCTCGAAGTGCATCGTTCCACCGGCGAATTCAAGTTTTTCGATCAGCAGATGAGGCAGTATCAACAGGGATTGGACCAGGCCCAGGCAAAGCTAACCGACTTCACCAAGAGCACCGGCGTAGTATCAGCCGATCTGGAGCGGGATTCCGCGCTTCGCGAGGCGAATGAGTTCGACGCCGCTGCGCGTCAAGCCCGAACTACCTTGCTTGAAACCCAACAACGTATCTCTATGCTCGAGAACCAGCTGCAGTCGATGAAACCACGAATGGTTACCGTCGTCCGGACTGTGGATAATTCACAACTCGACGATCAGTTGAAGTCGACCCTGCTGAGCCTGGAACTAAAGAAGACCGATCTGCTGAGGAAATTTGCTCCCACTTATCCATTGGTGCAGGATATCGAACAACAAATCACCGACACCAAAAAGGCCATCAGCGAAGAAGAGAGTAGACCTATCCGCGAGGAGTCATCCGATCGCGATCCCAGTTACCAGTGGGTCAAGGACGAGCTGGCCAAGTCGCGCACTGAACTGGCAGGTTTGGCCGTGCGTGCCACCTCCGCAGCCTCCATTGGCGCGCAGTATCACGATGCCGCCAAGCGGCTCGATCAAAACGGCTTGGTCCAGCAGGACCTGGTCCGGGCTGCCAAAACTCAGGAAGAAAACTATCTTCTCTACGTCCATAAGCGTGAAGAGGCGCGAATCAGCGATGCTCTTGACCAGCGCGGTATTCTCAACGTAGCTCTGGCAGAACAGCCAGTGGTGCCCGTGCTTCCAACTAAATCCCCACTCACCACGGCTATGTTCGCGCTACTTTTGGCTGGCGCTTTCAGCCTCTCCACCGCGTTCGTAGTCGATTTTATGGATCCCTCTTTCCGCACACCGGATGAACTGGCCAACTACCTGGGCGCGCCCGTACTCGCAGCCCTCCCCAAAGGCGGCGATTAGAGGATGCCGGCAGCACAATGCGAATTGTGAGCGTGCATTCAGATATGTTTAGAGACGCGACAAACGCTCTGGCTTCGGGCGCTATAGAAGTCAAAGCAGAACATGGTAGCCCTGGTAATGGTGAGGATCCTTCGATGAGCGTCAAGTTCGACCTATTGAATCAGCTAGAGGTAGAAGCAGACCAGGCAGTTGATCGTCCCAGAACTGTATCTGATCCCGTCATCTTCAAGAAGGCTTCCTCGCAGGATCCTGGCGATCCACTCAGCGAGGAAATGCTTCATCTGGCTCAAAGTACGTTTCTGTCCAATACCGGTCGCACTCCTCGATTGGTTATGTTTTGTGGCGTCGATGAAGAAAATGGCAGCAGCTCCGTGTGCCTGGGCGCTGCACGTGCCATCGCGCTCATCGGGGCTAAGTCAGTTTGCCTGGTCGATGGAAATGGCCGTTCTTCTTCCCTTTCCCGTGCCTTTGGTGTCGACGGTTCGATTCCGTTTCCCGGCAAACCCTCTTCTGTTCGCGAACAGTGTCTGCCTGTCGACCAAAATCTATGGTTAGCCAGAACAGATCTGCTGTTTGATGACCGGGGAGCGCTTGCATCCGCCGTAGAGCTCAAGCAACGTCTTAAGCAACTCCAGGATACCTTTGAATACGTCCTGGTCGATGCACCGGCTAGCAGTGTCAGTAGAGATGCAACCTTCCTGGGTCAAGTCGTCGATGCTGTGATTCTTGTAGTCGAGGCCAATGTCACTCGCCGGCAAACCGCGCGCAGGGCCAAGGAAACCCTGGAAGCATCAGGAGTTCGGCTCCTGGGTACGGTACTCCGCAACCGCACGTTTCCTCTCCCCAAGGGCCTCTTTAAAATGCTTTCGCGCAGCCATCCATAAGTCTCCCCGATCACCGAAAGTCACGGAGTTCTAGCGTCATTTGAAAAATAGCGGCCAGTGCGTGCCTTTCTGTAAGAGATGTGTTGATGAACCATAACCTTCTCATTCGGACGGCGTTCAGCCGAAGCGCCACATACCAGGGGGAAAGACTTAAATGAGCAGGAATAAAAGAACTGAGGATCTGTCTGGGGGGCGTAGTTGACTACTATCTTGAAGGATTCTGACGCTGCCTCGGATGTAGACGCGCATCAGACAATCCCTGAGGAAGCTGAACTCGCTACCGGCGTCCAGGCTCTGCCCCTTCGCTCGGCCTCCTCTTCTCATAAGTTCTTTAGTCAGGGATTTCTTTCTCTGGCTGATCAAGCGGTTGCCAGCATCACCAACTTTGCAACCGGCGTCATCATCGCTCGGTCGTCTTCAAAAGAAGAATTCGGCCTTTACATGCTCGGCTTTACGCTCATGCTATTAGTGACAGACCTGCAGACGTCACTGATCGCGACACCTTATATGGTGTATGCTCCCCGGTTTAAGGGAAAAGCACATGCACTTTACACCGGCAGTACCTTGATCCATCAGGTTGTATTTTCCCTGCTGGCTACGCTGGTCGTGGCCTGTGCCGCCTTCGCATCAGGGCTCGGTGTTGGTCCTCGGGGCTTGGAGCCGGTTCTCTGGGCTTTGACTGGCGTGGGCGCTCTGCTCATGTTGCGCGAGTTCGTGCGTCGGATATGCTTTGCCCACCTCAAGCTCAAGACCGTGTTTCTCTTCGATACCTTCATCGGGACGGGACAAATCGGTGGGCTGCTGATTCTGGCCCATTTTAAGCTCCTATCCGCCAGCAGAGCCTATTGGCTAATCGGACTGGCTTGCGGACTAGGGACTCTTTGCTGGCTGTGGACCAACAGAAACCTCTATCACCTTCGGATGGACGAAGCATTCGCCGACCTGAAAAGAAATTGGGTGTTTGGAAAGTGGGTCTTTGCCAGCGGCTTACTGTGGACTGGCAGTACGAATCTTTATCCATGGCTGTTGGCTTTCTTCCACGGTACGGCTGCTGCAGGGGTCTTCGCGGCGTGCCTGGGCGTTGTTTCAGCCAGCAACCCCGCCTTACTCGGGATCCAGAATTTTCTCGGTCCGAAAATCGCGCACGTATACGCTGCATCGGGACAGCGGGCCTTGCGCACCTTCGTGCTTAAGATAAGTGCCACGCTCGCCGTTCCCGTCTCCCTGCTCACGGTGGCGCTCATACTCTGGGGTGATCGGTTCATTGCCTTGCTCTACGGGAGCCGGTACTCGGGGAATGGCCTCGTCGTGGCAATTCTTGCCTTAAACCTCCTGGTCACTGCGGTAGCCTTTTCATTCTCCCGTGCATTATTTGCCATCGAACGCGCAGATTTGGATTTTGCCCTGAATCTTGCAGCAATCTCCATCATGCTCACCCTCGGTCTATGGCTGGTTAGAATGTATGGGCCCCTCGGCGCCGCCCTGGGGTTACTCGCGGCAAATCTTGTGACGTCTGTTGTCAGGGCTGGAGCTTTTCTTAGACTTCCAGCTCGAACATTAGTCGAACAGGAAGCAAACTGAATGAGTTACACCTATTATCCTAAGGTCCGGCGAACGACGGTTCGACACACTGTTCCCTGGCTGGTTTTTCTGGTTCTCAGCGCTGCGTTGTTTTTCATCGTTCATTGGCCGCTCGAAGTTCAGAGGACATTGGACGACTACAACCAGTCGCAGGAGACCATTGTCCAGGACGTTTCGTCAGGCTCGGCTGTCCGCCAGGTCGTCCTTATTGTCCTCGGTGTACTTGCACTCATCAGTCTGGTGAGCCACCGGTCAGAGCGGCATCTTCGTATGGACAACCGGCTAGGTTGGATTCTCGTGATCTTCACCGCGTGGGCTCTGCTCAGCCTGATGTGGTCTGAGGATCCTCCCCTGACGCTGAAAAGGCTGGCCATCCTCGTCATCCTCTCCATCGTTGCCGTCGCCATGGTTCGACGCTTTTCGCTCCACGAGATTGTCCTGTGGACGTTCTTCAACATGGCGCTATTTCTTGTGGTTGCCATCATTGTGGAGGTGTCTGCAGGTGCGTTTCAGCCGTTCGCCACCGGCTACCGGTTCTCTGGAACGCAACATCCGAACGGGGAGGGTATTGAATGTGGAATTCTTTTCCTCTCCGCGCTCGCGGCGGGCAGGGTAGAAAAGCGACAACGGTGGGTATTCTGGACTTTTGGGTCTCTTGCAGTCATCTTCCTTTTCCTTACCAGGTCAAGAACTTCGCTCATCGCAACCCTGCTTGGCCTTGCGGTGTATGCGACCACCCTTAGTCCTTGGAAAACCAGGCGGATGATCTTACCCGCCCTCGGCATACTTCTGCCATTGATCATATTGCTCGTTTCGGGAGGAGCCATTTCCGGTCTGCAAAACGCCGTTGCGCTCGGCAGGGATGACGTCGCCGACAGTCCAGACTCCCTCAGCGGGAGAACAATCCTCTGGAGCGACGTCGGTCCCTACATTCGTGAACATCCAATTCTTGGTCACGGCTATGAAAGCTTTTGGACGCCGGCCCACATAGCGGTGATTTCCGACAAAGAAGACTGGGGTGTACCAGATAGCCATTCGGCCTACGTGGATTGCCTCCTCACCTTGGGATACGTTGGCTTGATCATGTATTCCTTATCCTTTATAGGGGGATTATGGCGTGTGTTCGGCTTCTATCAACGCACGCAGGATTCCCACTTTGCTTTTCTTGCCGGTCTCCTGGTGTTTTGCGTCGTCAATGGGTCCCTCGAATCTGCCCTTGGCGAGGGGGGGCTTCTGACATTGGTCTCCCTGGTCGTGCTCTTTCGACTGGCGTTTGTACCCCTTGAGGAGCCTGGGGGAATCGTTTTTGAGAGCTACCCGAGACGTGAGGAGGTTTGCGCAATATGAGCCGAACTCCGTCCACGAACTCTGAGAAACCATTTCATATCCCCAGTCTCGACGGCATTCGTGCCTTGTCATTCCTGCTTGTCTTTTGGGGGCACGATCATTTCAAACCGATCCCCGGCCTTTTCGGTGTCGGAGTCTTCTTTTTCCTGAGTGGTTATCTCATTACCACTCTGATGCGAATGGAGATCGCCAACACTGGACGCATTTCCATCGGGGACTTCTATCTGCGGCGCGCTTTCCGTATTCTCCCGCCTTTTTACCTGGTACTTGTTCTCATCATCCTGGTGGTGAAGGCAGGTTGGCTCCAAGGGCACTACAGTATCGGGGATCTGGGCGCTTCTGTGTTCTACCTGACCAACTACTGGAATTTCTATGTGCACCCAATTGACATGCCTGGGTTCAATATCTTCTGGTCGCTTTCGGTCGAAGAGCATTTCTACCTGGTCTTTCCCTTTGTCATGTTGCTCCTGATTCGTTTTAAGCTGGCTCGCCGGGCTCAAGCCCTTACCCTTCTCGGAATCTGCACGGCGGTCCTCTTGTGGCGATTCATCCTGGTCTATCACTTGCATAGCCTGAATATGGTGTTTGGCCCAGTCACCGACCCAATTCGGACTATGTTTGCCACCGATACTCGGATCGACTCCATCCTGTTCGGCTGTGTGTTAGCACTTTGGCGCAATCCGGTCTTAGACGAAGACTCCAGGCAAAGCTGGAGTCTCACCATAGCCGGGCTTTTCGTACTCCTGGGAACCTTCCTGTATCGTAATCCCGAGTTCCGGGAAACCGTTCGCTACACAATCCAGGGAATAGCTTTAATCCCGTTGTTCATTTCGGCAATCAAGCTGCACGATCACTGGGCGTTCAGCTGGTTAAATACTCCCCCGTTGCGATTTGTGGGTGTTCTTTCTTACACCCTGTACCTGGTTCATTTTCCCTGTTTGAAACTCGCGGAGGGCTGGTCAAGCAACCGCGTGATCGTAGGGATGACGGCGCTATCAATGTCGATGGCTCTTGCTTACTTCATGCATATCCTGGTCGAAAAGCCACTCGCCCGTTTCAGGCGCAGGCTCGGATCGCGGACTGCAGAGGTGATGGAGCAGCCTGTCGCCGAGGTGGCAGCCGTTGGATAGATCCTGAGAAGTGCGGAAGTTCGCCACTAAGCGGCGAATCAAACTAGCACGACATGAGCAGTCGATACTGCGGATTGCAGGACGGAGGAGAAGGTAATGAAGGTAGCGCTAGTTGCGTTCGATTTCGGGGAGTACTGTCTTCGGTTAGCGAGTGGTATTGCTGACGACGAGCATACGAAGGTAGCACTATTTATTCCCGACTGTGAGTCCAATCCATATTTACACCTCTTGAGTGATTCTGTTGATTTACGCGCCTTTGAGAAGCCGAGAATCAGGCAGGTGTTCAAGCAGATCCGGATGATGTTCCATCTCGTCAGGCAAATCAAGGCATTCAATCCAGACGTCATTCACCTGCAGTTAGGGCACTTGTGGTTCAACTTGCTGGCACTTCCGCTTTTGCGCGCTTTCCCTCTCGTCCTCACGGTTCATGACCCATTGATCCATGTCGGCGATGCGCCCACCGGCAGGACTCCGCAGTGGATTTATGATCGCGCTTGCTATCGAGCCCGGGAGCGGATTGTCCATGCCCCCCAGCTCAAAGAAGTTCTGGTTAAGAGGCTAGGGATTCCAAAGGACACAGTGCACGTGACTCCATACGTGATGGTCGGTGAGGTTGATCCGACACTCGGTCAGGAAGTGCAAGAGGAGCCGCTGATCTTATTTTTTGGAAGGATTTGGCCCTATAAGGGCCTGCAATACCTGATTCGCGCCGAACCGCTCATTACCTCCCGAATTCCTGACGCGAAGATTGCGATCGTGGGAGCAGGTGAGGATTTTGAGCCTTATCGCCGCATGATGGTGAATCCTGACAAATTTATCGTTCAAAATGAATATGTCACCGACCAAACCCGAGGTGAATGTTTCCACCGCGCGAGTATCGTTGTGCTGCCCTACGTCGAAGCCTCGCAGAGCCATGTCATCTCCATCGCTTATCGCTTCGGAAAGCCCGTCGTCTGTACCAGTGTAGGTGGCCTGCCTGAGATGGTTGATCATGGGAAGACCGGTTTTCTTGTCCCACCCCGCGACGTAAATGCTCTGGCAGACGCGATCGTACGTCTGATGGGGGACGATAATTTGCGCAAAACGTTGGGAGAGAACGGAATGCGCAAAGTCAACCTTGAGTGCGCACCCGAAGTCGTTGGGCGTAAGACGCGAGTCGTCTACCGTCGGGCGGTGAACGATTCATCTTCTGTAAGAGACTATTTCGTGGAAAAACAGTCCAGCTCGTAGCCTCCCAGCAAGCTCCCCCAGCCACAAATGTGGGTGCTTGTTCACGAGTGGACTGTAACAGTTGATTCAGGAGTAGAACCAAACCTGCGAAACGCGCGAGTCTTGTAGGGTTCGCGGCTCTTATGCTTTGTATCAGGGCAAGACTTTAGTCGGGCCGCTAACGGCTGATTAAACAGCACAAACACTGTTCATCAAACTCAACGGAGGACAAAAGCTTGGAGCGTGTACTGGTTAATGGAGCCGGCGGTTTCATCGGCAATCATCTCGTCAAACGGTTGAAATCGGAAGGTTTCTGGGTCAGAGGTGTGGATCTGAAGAAACCTGAGTACTCAACCTCGGAGGCGGATGACTTTGTCGTTGGTGATCTCCGCGACCCTGCCTTGGTCGCTGCCGTGGTGAGCGGGATGGACGATGTTTACCAGCTTGCCGCTGACATGGGCGGGGCAGGTTACATCTTCACCGGCGAGCACGATGCAGCGGTCATGCACAACTCGGCCCTCATCAATCTCAATACCTTGCAGTTGGGGGTCGAAGCCGGGGTCAGGCGATTCTTCTATTCCTCTTCCGCTTGTATTTATCCCGAGTTCAATCAGATGGACCCGGACAACCCAGTTTGTACTGAGAGCAGTGCGTACCCCGCGGGGCCGGACAGCGAATACGGCTGGGAGAAGTTGTTCAGCGAGCGGCTCTATTTGGCCTACATGCGCAACTACGGTATCCATGTGCGCATCGCCCGCTTCCACAACATCTTCGGACCGAACGGCACCTGGGATGGTGGCCGCGAGAAGGCGCCCGCCGCACTGTGCCGCAAGGTCGCGCAAGCGTCAGAAAGTGGCCAGATCGAGATATGGGGCGACGGCAAGCAAACTCGGTCCTTTCTCTATGTCGATGAATGTATCGAGGGCGTTCGCCGTCTGATGGAATCTGAGTTTACCGGCCCTGTCAATATCGGTTCTGAAGAAATGGTCACCATCAACCAGTTAGCCGAGTTGGTGATGCATGTTGCCGGCAAGAAGTTGAACATTCACCACATCAAGGGTCCCCTCGGCGTACGAGGACGCAACTCTGACAACAAGTTGATCTTTGAAAAGTTAGGTTGGCGACCGTCCAGACCCTTGAGCGAGGGAGTCGAAAAGACCTACGCGTGGGTCGCATCCCAGGTTGAAATCACGAGGACTGTTCTTGCCTAACAGGGCCCCTAGTGATAAATCCGTGTTGGATCGAGAGCAAAAAGTGGCGAAAACGATAAAAGTAGCCAGTGTAGGGCCGGCTCTGTGTGTGAAGGGTGGCATTTCTCGAGTAATCGAGCTAATCGGCGCTCACGTACCAGACCACATTTGCGTTCGTTTCATCGCCACTTTCAACCGCTATACCGGCGACAAGGGTGCGACTCGCGCAGAGAGAGGAAGCCGATTTGGCCAGGCTTTTGTCTTTCTCCTGGCATTCGTCCAGACGCTGATCCGCGCTCTCGGTCGCGGAACAATATTCCACGTTCATTTCTCCGGACGTGGCAGCTTGTTACGCAAGGGCATCATCTGCGTGATGCTTCGTTCCCTTCGTTGCCGGTACTTAGTGCATTCGCATGCGGCAGATACCAATCTGTTTTCCCAGTGGCTACCAATGGGTTGCAGGCGACTGATTCTATGGGGCATTTGTGGGGCGGGGCGGGTCATCGTCCTTACCCGCTTTTGGCACGATTATTATTCTTCCATTCTAAATGTGCCCGCTGGCCGCATACTATTACTTCCCAACCCAGCGGACTTGCCGAAATCTATCCCCACCCGGTCGGCACGAAGAGGCTTACGGGTTCTGTTTTTGGGCAGAATCGGGGTCAGGAAGGGCGCGTACGACTTAATCCGCGCGTTCGCTGCTCTCCCTGAAGATGTAGGATCACGCTGCCGTCTGACCATGGCTGGCGACGGAGACACCGATGAGGTGAAAACACTCGCCCGGGAGTTGGGATGTGCGAATCGAGTGGCAATCCCGGGCTGGATCGGGAAAGCTGAGGTCGAGAAACTCCTGGTCGATTCTGATGTCCTGGTTTTACCAAGCTACGCCGAGGGGATGGCGATGGCGCTGGTCGAGGCGATGAGCTGGGGCTTGCCCGTCGTAACCACGAGTGTCGGCGGGGCTGGCGAGTTCTTGGAGCAGGGCCGCAACTGTCTTTTGGTGACCCCGGGTGATGTGAGTGGAATCACAGATGCCCTCGACAACTTAGCCCGGGATCCCCTATATCGGCTCCAATTAGGGCTCGCCGCCCGCGACACGATAAGTTGCTTCAGCATTGATACCTATATCTCTACTCTTTGCTCGGTCTACGAAGAACTTGCTGGCGCCTTGTCAGGAAGAAATTCCATCACCATCCCTTCGCCCGGGGCCGATCTGAAGGTCTTGGCTCCTCTTGTCAATCGGGCAACAGATCATGTAGATTCCGCTCTAGGCTAATCGACCCGATCTGTCGTAAGCATGAGTTTCCATCCCGGGGTAAGACAAACAATCCAAACTGCTACGGAGTGAATCTGAATCGCTCCGTGAGGTCGGCCTGCATCGCTGACTTATGGCTACCCTTGTGTCCTGTAACAAAAAATCTCACCAGCGTTACTTTTATTTGAGGCGAACATGCAAAGCAAAATGAATATTCTGGGGATCAACATGGACTGTCTCTCCTATGGAGACATGCACCGGATCTTCAATCTCTGGCTCACCGATAAGGAGTCACGTTCGCATTCTCTTGCGTTGGTCAACGTCAATTGCTGCGTTTCCGCTCTATTTGATAAGAGACTGGTCAATCTTTATAACTCCGCTGACATCGTCGGCATCGATGGTATGCCCTTCTTGCGCTGGGCTCGGGCGTTCTATAACAAGCGCTCTGACCGCTTCTATGCTCCGGATCTCATGCTGGAAGCGGCCAGAAAGGCGAAGGAGTACGGTTATACATTTTTCCTATACGGCGGCTCTCCTGGGGCTCCGGATAAAATGGAAGAGTATCTTCGCGAGCGCAGTGATGGCGTTCGGGTTGTGGGTAAGTACTCCCCACCCTTTAGACCGCTTACGGAGGAGGAGGACCAGGCAGTCTGTGACATGATCAACGCCGCTAAGCCGGATATCGTCTGGGTCGGTCTGGGGTCGCCAAAACAGGACGTATGGATTGCCGAACATCGGGAGAAGATTCGTGGCTCGATCTTAATCGCGTCCGGAGCTACCTTCGATTTCTTCAGCGGCAGGATTCGCCAGGCGCCCGAATGGATCCGCGATGCGGGTTTCGAGTGGCTTTACCGCTTGAGCAAGGATTTCCGCAGGCTATGGATGAGGTACACGGTTTACAACATCATCTTCCTCACCATGTTCAGCCTCCAACTCATGAGGATCCGTCGATTCGGACCTGCTGACTTTGGCAACACTGGATCGAATCTCACATCAGATGTAGCTTTGGAGCGTTGACCCGGGGCTCTCTAAAATCCCATCAGTTGCAGCCCATGGTGACTAAGCCCGCTGGAAGACCGGCAGTGCATAGCCATCGAGGAAACAGTTCATCCTTCACCGGTGCGGAGCTCGGCTTCTGATATCCGAGCCCCGCAGCGGAAGCCGTTTTGGGCACAAAAGCGGCAATGACCGGGGCCATGCAACTCGGCACGTTCGAGGTGCCTCCACAGCGCGGTGCAGCGGGGGCGGACGGTCTGGTGAAATTCGGAGATACGCCGAATTGATTGGTCGGACCCCACGAGAACGACGGGCTGTTATACAAAAATACGCTGTTCCCGTCATAGCCATAGGCGAAGTTGTGAACAGCAGAGTCGGTGCCATCACCGCCGGCAATCCCGAGTGCATAGATAGGGTGTCCACCGCATCCGGTTGCCCGCTTGGTAGAGACAAGATTGCCGTTCAGATGGGTGTTGCTTGCCTTGGAAAGAGAGATCTCTGAGCACCCGAACCAGGACTGATTGGGGTCGGTAAGGTTGCCCCAACTTGTGTTGTGGTTAAGCCAGATGGTGGAATGGTAAGAACCTACGGAATTACCATTGATTTCGATGCCTTTCGCGCCGTTGTTGACCACGATGTTATTTGCCGCCGCCGCCTGCGACCAATAGGGGGAGAGGCCGCCTTGACTTCCATCGAAGCTATCAAAAATGATTCCCTCGCCGGCAGTTGGAGATCTTCCCGCACACTTGCTGGGCTCCACGTTGCTGTACGAGAAGTTCCCGGCGATATAAATGTGGGTTCCTGGCGACGTGTCTGATTGAATCGGTTGATAGACCGCGATTCCACTCGCGCAAGTGCCGGTCCCTTGTGCGGCGTTGTAGGCGATGCTTCCTACGACGACGAAGTAGTCCACACCAGCGTGACCCCGGTTAACCATGACGAAGCCGCCCTGTGAACAGCCATTTGCAATGTCATTGGCAAAAATGATGTGATGGATGGAATTGGGCACTGCGTAATTGGGTTGAGCAATAAAGCATGGCCCGTAAGCATCAGCCGCAGTTGTTGTAACTTCCCACCCCTGCACTCCCCAATAGCTCTTATCCACCCACATCCCCGGGTTCGTACTCGTATGGATCTTGCACGCATCGAAGGTTGCACATCGCAGCCAGGCGACGCCGTGCGCCGCGGGGCAACTCACTGTTCCCCATTTTCCGGCACTGAAGTTGGCGGATGAGTAATTACTGCTTGCCGTTGCCACGATGACATCTCCGCAGTTCAAAGCGTGGTTTGGCGAAAGCCATGCGCTGCCGGAGGTTTGTCCGCTATTGGAGTCGATGCCTGTGGGTGAGAGGTAGTAGTTTTTGGCGTGGGCGAGAGCCGGGATAAGCAGACAAAAGATCGCGAAAACGAATGCACGCCGGCCCTGTTGATGTCTGAGGCGAGCCTTCGCCAGCGAAAAAACGCGTCTGGGGCGCGGTGCTGCAAAGGCCGAGGCTTGCAACCGGATTGATTTCATAGTTTTTTTGAGAGTCCAGATTCGCAGGGGCATCAACGCGTGGAGCTGTTTTCGGCTGGCAGGGTTTAATTTTGCGATCTGGTTATCAGCCTTTCGTCAGTAGTCAATCGTGCTGAGGTGCTCAATTGCTAAGCACGGGGGGCGCCCAGGTCGTGACCCTGCACATTTTACGTGATGAGAGACGGTCAGACAACCATCCTTTTCAGCGAAAAGGCCTAGGCTGGCGCCAGGTCACCCCAATCACTTCTCCATTGCTGAAAAGCAAGGTGCGAGCCGGCCCAGGCGCAGCAGGGTATGGGCCTTACAGGCTGGGGAAACTCTTCCTGGAAGGGCACGGCTTCAGCCGTGTCCCCATGAGCCTGCGGCTCACCCAAGGTGATGAAAACCAGGGACGGACTCGAATGGCAGGCGAATATTTCTTGCCCTGACACAAAGGATCGGGTGCCCCATCCTTCGCGGTTTCTGCGAAGGGTGGGATAAGCAGAAGTTTCGGGGAAGGGCCTCGGGTGAAGAGCAGTGGCATCCCACCCAAGCTTCGTGGTCAAGACGCGGCCGGAGACCGTCCAATTCTCACGCCGACTGTTCTAGGGTGTGGTCTTGCACCCCCTGCTCACAAGACCGGCTGGAAGATTCACATTGCATAGCCATTGTGGGAACAGGGTGTCATAAACATCGCTCGTGCTTGGTAGCTGATACCCGTAGGACTGCGCCGCAGCCACGGTGGGTGTATAGTCCGCAATCACTGTCGCCATGCATGCGGTGACATTGGCAGCTCCGCTGCAATTCGGAGCGCCCGGGTTTACCGGGTTGGCAAATTGCGGGTTGGTACCGATCACGTTGCCGGTGCCCAGTGTGAGGCTGCCGTCGCCCGACAAAAAGTCGTTATTGCCGCCCACCCCTGAGAACCAGGTGTTCGAAACACTATCCGTCGCGTTCCCGCTCCCGATCGCAATCGCGTAAAAGGGTTGGCCTCCGCAGTCCGTGGCATAGCCGGTATAAATCAGATTTCCAGAGGTGGTTACGTTGTCAGAGTTGTAGAGGTGAAGGTCGCCGTTGCCGGTGCAGTACTGTTGATTCATATCGCGCCGGTCGCCGTACATCGTATTGTTGGAAATAAAGATGGGTGCGTGCGTGCTGCCCTTGCTATTGTTTTCTACCTCGATCCCGTAGCCGCCATTCAAAAATTCAATATTGTTCTCAATTGCGCCTTGCTGCGTATACGGCGTGCCTCCGCCCTGGGAAAAATCCCAGGTGTCAAAGTTGAAACCTTCGCCGTCCGTCGGCTGGGTGCCGGCGCACGGGTTCCCGTCGAAGTTGGCCCAGGAAAAATTCCCAGCCATATAGATATGGGTGCCGGGGTTTGAATCCGAGGCGATCGGCTGGTAGACACTGAACCCGCTGCCGCACACATCCCCGCCTTGGGCCGCGTTGTAGGCAATGTCTCCAATGAAGACAACATAATCGATCGACGCCGACGTGGATCGGTCGTACGCCCCAAATCCAGCCGTGGAACAGCCATTGGCCACGTCATTCGCGAAAATAATATGGTGAATGGTGTTCGATCCCGACGGAGTAGCTGTGAAGCACGTTCCGTAAAGGATGCTCGACAAACTGGAAGCTTCCCACCCTTGAACGCCCCAGTAGCTCTGGTCGACAAGAATGGCTTGATTGTTACCCGTGGTGACGCTGATCTTGCAGCTATCAAACGTTGCGCACTGCAGCCAGGCCACGTTGTTACCTGCCGGGCAGCTGACCGTGCCCCAGCTGCCGCGCCCAAAGTTGGCGTTGTTGTAGGTGCCCGGTGCCGCACTAATCACATCGCCGCAATTGAGCGCGTGGTGGGGTGTCAGCCACGGCGATGCGGCGGACGTGCCGCTGTTGGAATCGCTCCCACTGGGCGATATGTAGTAGTTTGCTCCAGTACTCGTCGGAACGCTGATGGTGAAGCTGCTGCTGGTCGCCGGCGTCAGGCCAGGGCTGGTTGCCGAAAGTGTATAGGTTCCCGCCGTACTCAGGGAAAGATTGCTGAAGGTTGCGATGCCGTTCTGCGGCGTGGCGGCGAGGGTTCCCGCAAGCCCGCTGCCGGTGGTAAGAGCAATCGTGACCGCATTCGAGGCCCCAGTCACGGGATTTCCGCTGCTATCCTCGACCACCACCGTGACCGCCGGTGTGATCGCAGCCCCGGTCGAAGCGTTCGAGGGCTGCTGCGAGAAGGCCAGCTGTGTCGGTGTTGGAGTGCCGCCGCCGGCCGCGGTAATCGTGAAGCTGCTGCTGGTCGCCGAGGTAAGGCCGGTGCTGGTTGCCGACAGAGTGAAGGTTCCAGCGCTGCCTAGGCTCAGATTGCTAAAGGTCGCGATGCCATTTTGCGGCGTAGCCGTTAACGTTCCCGCAAGCCCAGTGCCGCCGCCCAGGGCCAGGGTCACCGGGTTGGTGGCAGTGGTCACCGTATTACCGTTGCTATCCTCGACCACCACCGTGACCGCCGGTGTGATCGTGGCCCCCGTGGACGCGTTGGAGGGTTGCTGTAAGAACGCCAACTTGGCCGCCGGCGGAGGAGTGCCGCCCCCCGCCGCACTGATCGTGAAAGCAGTGCTGGTCGCCGCGGTAAGGCCAGGGGTGGTTGCCGCCAGAGTATAGGTTCCCGCATTGCTCACGCTGAGGCCGCTGAACGTGGCCACACCATTCTGCGGCGTGGCGGTGAGCGTTCCTGCCAGGCCCGTACCGGTTGTCAGGGCGAGCGTCACTGGATTGGACGCAGCTGTTACCGTGTTGCCGTTGCTATCCTCAATCGCTACTGTGACCGCCGGCGCAATCGTGGCCCCGGCTGACGCATTGGAGGGCTGCTGCAGGAACGCCAGCTTGGCTGCCACCGGGGCGCCCCCGCCGGGCGCACTGATGGTGAAGCCCTTGCTGATCGACGGAACCAGGTTTGTGCTGATGGCCACCAGAGTGTAAGTTCCCGCATTGCTTACGCTGAGAGTGTTGAAGGTGGCAATGCCATTCGTCGGGATGACGCTTAACGTGCCCGTAAGGCCGGTGCCCCCCACCAGGGTCAGTGTGACCGGATTGACCGCAGTTGGCACCGTATTTCCATTGCTATCCTCAACCACAACCGTTACCGCGGGAGCGATCGTGGCCCCAGTCGACGCGTTGGTTGGTTGCTGCAGGAATGCAAGCTTCACCGGCGGTGGAGGAGCACTGCCACCTAATGCGGTGATGACGAAGCTGGCACTGGTTGCCGATGTGAGACTCGGGCTGGTCGCCGTGAGCGTATAGGTCCCGGCAGTCGCAACGCTCAAGTTGCTGAAGGTGGCAATCCCATTCTGCGGGGTAGCGGTCAGCGTGCCTGCAAGCCCAGAGACGCCGGTAAGTGCCAGGGTGACCGGGTTAGTTGAATCGGTGACCGGATTTCCGCTGCCATCCTCGACCACCACCGTAACTGCAGGCGCGATCGTTGCCTGCGTCAAAGCATTCGACGGCTGCTGCAGAAAAGCGAGCGTTACCGGCGTACTGCTCACCGACGGAGTAATGACAAAGGGCGCGCTGATTGCCGGCGGCAGGTTGGGGCTGGTTGCCAGCAGTGTGTAGCCGCTGCCCGGTGCGCTTACGCTGAGATCGTTGAAAGTGGCGATGCCATTCTGCGGGGTGACGGTCAGCGTTCCCTGCAGGCCGCTACCGCCCACCAGCGTAAGTTTCACTGCGTCAGCGGCAGCCGGTACCAGGTTCCCGTTGATATCTTCTACCATCACCGTAACCGCTGGGGTCATCGTGGCCCCCGCCGGGGTGTTGGAAGGTTGCTGCTGGAACACCAGCTTTTCCGGCGGATTTGCCGCAGTAATAGTCAGCGTAGAAGAAGCAACTGTACTCTCAGAACCCTGTAGAACCGCGATCGCCTGCAACGTTGTGGTGACCGAGACGGCGATAGGCCCGGTGTAGGAATTAGAGGAGCTGGTGGGAACCGTTCCATCCGTCGTGTAGTAGAGAGTGCTTCCTGCAGTCGCGTCACTTACCGTCACTTCTTGCGTGCCGCTATAGGTTCCGGTGGGTAAGGAAATATTCGGCGTGGCGACTGCGTACGAGAGTGTGAGCGCCCAATCCGTCGGAGCGGTGGTCAATGCCGGCTCGAAGGGAGGATTGGCCAGCGCCAGTCCATAAATGTTGGCCACATTATTCTTGGGATTTTCCGCGATGCGCAACACCGCCGTTAATGTATCGCTCGGCGCGCTCCCGCCGGCATCCGTTGCGGCCGCGAACAGCTGACCGCAGGGGCTGCCGTCGCCGGCCGAGCCCCCTGCGGAATTCACGCAATCCGCCAAAGCATTGGCCAGACTATTAAGCTTCGCACCTTCCGCAAAGTAGCTGGTCGCCGTGGCTGTGCCCGGAGTGCTTCCCTGCACAGAATTGATGAACTCCGGCACCGTGGCGACCGCTGTAACGAAGGCCGCATCGCCCGATGCAGAACCAAGATGCTTCGCATCGGTCATGTAAGCCGCCAAAGGAAAGACCGAGCCGACCGTGGTCACCTCGTTCACAGAGACCGGCGTCGAACCGCTTAGCTTTCCGCAAGCGCCGAGCACCGCGGCGAGCACCAGGTCGGGATTGTTACTGGCCGAGGTTCCTGGGCTCCCGCCGCTGGCGACAATGTAGACCGGGGAAGACGCGGAAGGGCATCCGTAAGCTGCAGGTATTGTAAAGTTGCCATTGGCGTCGGTCTTTACCGTACTGCTCAAGAGAGGTAGGGCAACCGAACCATCTCCGTCTGTCCCTGCGGCATACATCTGGATACTCGAGCCGCTTACTGGTTGCCGGCCTCCATGTACGCTGCCACTCAGGGCAACAGCCGTGCTTGTGCTCGTCGGGCCGGAGTAACCGCAGCCCGCTAAGAATGCGCATATGATGGCCGCAATCACACAAAAGGATAACGCTAACCGGTTTGGAGCGGGCTGCTGTTGCTCGTGCAAAGCATCTCCCATCGAATGATGTCCAGAAAGTAGCAATCTGGTTACGATTCTGGGGATTCATGCGCCGAAGTAACAGCGAAAAGTTACTTGTATGGGTAACCGAAGTTACCCAAAGTCGGCAAGCACAGCAAACCATTTCACCAGGGACGCGAATAGTCCTTCGTAGCAGATCAGAAGGCTATGTTTCTTCCGCCCAGGATCAAAATCAAAGTAGGATGGGTGTGAGGTTAGTCGGTTGACCGGCCCACTACTATTAATTCGGCTTAAGATCCCGCGTTTTGTAGTGCGTCAAAACTGAAGAGAAAACAAAGCTGTGGAAATAAGGGCTATTTTCGGTAAATTTTTCCCAGCAGACTTGCTTTTCCGTTCTACAATTTGGCCTACGCCATGGGTTCACGACATGCTGTCCTGCTTGCCTGACTTATCAAGTACTTGAGAAATGAAATTGTAAAAGATGGTTCACCTGAAATCTTGCGGGGAAGCTGCGTCTCATTTCAGCTTCATGCTACTTCCTCACTGAACTAATCTGGCTTGGCGCCTGGCATTTTTGATTCACAGTCATTGCAGGTTTGACAGCGCCTACGAAACCACACAGGGCAGAACCAATTGTTATTAGTTCGGGCGCTGAGGAGTTGCATGACCCAATCCTTCTCTCTTGGTATATCCGATGTTTTGGCAACCGATGACGCCCTGCATTCATCCTCGGTGATCGCTTTATTCAGACGCCAGGCTGCGCTGCGGCCCTTTGCGCCGGCGTTAGAAGTGAATGACAGAACTCTGACCTACAAGGCTTTGGACGCCCGGTCGAACTGTGTAGCCCGAAAGCTTGTGGAGCTCGGGGTCCACCTCAATGAGGTCGTAGGAATTTGTCTCAAAAGAACAGAAAACCTCATTATTGGAATACTGGGCGTGCTTAAGGCAGGAGCGGCATACCTGCCTCTCAACCCTGAAGATCCGCCGTTTCGTCTCGGCTGGATCTTAGCTCGGGCTGCAGCGCGGTTCACCTTAACCGATAGCGATAGCAAATCCCACCTGCCGGAAGGGTCTTCAGAACTCTTGTTGCTCGACTGGCAGTCGGCGGTCATGGATGAGCGAGAGTGTGACGACCCAATGGAGCTTCCGAAACCAGCGGATCTGGCTTACGTAATCTTTACTTCTGGCACAACAGGAACCCCGAAGGGCGTGGCCGTCACCCACGGAGCGTTGTTCAATGTGGTGACCGACGTCGCAAAGAGGGTCTCCTTTCATGAGGATTCCAGCTGGTTGGCCATTACCACCGTATCGTTTGACATAGCCGCTCTCGAGCTGCTGCTGCCCTTGAGTTACGGAGGTAAGGTGATTCTCGCCTCGGAAGAGCAAGCGAGAGTGGGCCGTATCCTTGCCGGGATCATCCATCGCAAGAGGCCCACGATCGTGCAGGCGACGCCGATTACGTGGAGGATCCTTTTGGAGTCAGGTTGGCCTGGTTCCCCTGATCTTACCGTTCTTTGTGGAGGCGACCGGCTGGACCGCGACCTCGCCAACAAGTTGATCGCTCGAGCCGCGACGGTGTGGAACATGTATGGGCCAACGGAAACAACCATCTGGTCAACGGCAGAGAAGTTGGTTTCGGGCGAAGATACGGTGACTCTCGGTAAACCCCTGGCCAATACCGAGGTTTACATTCTTGACCAGGACGGAAGACTTCAGGAGAGCGGGGAAGTTGGTGAAATTTGCATAGGTGGCGCCGGAGTGGCTCGCGGGTATATTAATGATCCCGAACTGACATCACGCTATTTCTTTGATGCCCATCTGCGCGGGAGGGGAAATGTCCGCTTGTACCGTACAGGAGACCTGGGACGCTGGAATGAACGCGGCAAGTTGGAGTTTTACGGTCGTTTGGATCATCAAGTCAAGATCAATGGCTTTCGCGTAGAGCTGGCAGAGATTGAGCAAGTGCTCCAACGATGCCCGGGTGTGAGCGAGGCCGCCGTGTTGGGAGTTGGAGGGGCCAACCACCAGAAGCGTCTTTACGCCTTTGTGGTAGGCAGTCATGGTACAGAGATTACGGCGAAACACTTGGTGATGCACTTGGCGCAATATCTGCCCAAATATATGGTTCCCGAAAGATTCTGGTTGCTTGATTGTCTCCCGAGCACTCCTCACGGCAAAAGGGACGTGGCGGGTTTGCAGGCACTTACTGCAGTGCAAGCAGACTTGGCATCATAATCGCGGCGGGCTGGATGGTGTAGCCTCGGACTTCAGTCCGGGGGAGCGGGTTTTCAAACCCGCGGGAACGCTCGGCATAAGAAACTCAGGGCTTTTACAGGCTGCGGAAAAACCCAAGTTCTTTGAAGGGTACGGCCTTCAGGCCGTATGTAACCAATCTAGAATCAGTACGGCTTTAGCCGCTGAGGGCTACGCTTTCGCTCGAAACCAACTTTTTCCGCAGCCTGTTCAGCCCTGGTGGTGCAGTGCAAGCAGACTTGGCATCACAATCGCGGCGGGCTGGAAGGTGTAGCCTCGGACTTCAGAGGTTGCGGAAAAACCCAGGTTTTTGAAGGGTACGGCCTTTAGGCCGTACGTAACAACTGTAGAATCAATACGGCTTTAGCCGCTGAGGGCTGCGATTTCGCTAGGTATCGACTTTTTCCGCAGCCTCTTCAGTCCGGGGAGCGGGTTTTCAAACCCGCGGGAACGCTCCTCTTAAGAAACTCCGGGCTTCAGCCCTGGTGGTGCAGTGCAAGCAGACTTGGCATCGTAATCGCGGCGACCGGAAGGTGTAGCCTCGGACTTCAGTCCGGGGGAGCGGGTTTTCAAACCCGCGGGAACGCTCCTCCTAAGAAACTCCGGGCTTCAGCCCTGGTGGCTGCGGTGCAGAACCCTACGCAAGCGCAAGATTCAAATTGTCTATCGCTTCGTCGATTTCCGAAGTGTTCTTGTAACCCACAGTCACCGCATCCACACCGGCATTTCTAAAGGCAAACTTCATCGCCGCCTGGCGATCTTCACGTTTCGTGAACGCACCCTCGCCCACCAGCTTCATGGAAACTACACCCATTCCGTCTCTGCGAACCTGCTTCACATGCGTAACAACCTCACTTACATTTCCAACATCCGATGTGTTGTAGTCTTCTGCGTCCATCCTGACGCCCTTATGATTCATCCGAATCATCGCAATCTCCAGCCACTTATTTCCTGGGAACTGCCGCAGAGCCGGTAATCCGTGCACCGAGGCGCCATGCGACAACACCGCCTGCTTCGACTGTGCTTCAGAGATTCCATCCTGCCACCTCAGGCTGTCGGTTGGCCAGCTCGGCGTATGCTGCCAGTGCAGCAGCACGATGTCGAAGTAGTCGGTCTTCGCCAGTCTGCGCAGCTGGTCGATTTTCTCTTGCGGATTCACTCCATCATGGGTCGTGACCTTGGTCATAAGCCGGTAACTATCCCGCGGCACCCCCTGCAGGGCTATGCCCAGCATCTCGTGCATGCCGCTGTACGACTCGGCTGTCTCAAAAAAGCGCACACCGCGCTCATGGGCGTACCGTACCAGCCGGGTAAATTGTTCCTGTCCCAGGTCACGCTGTACCTGTCCGGACATACTCCCGGTGCCGAATGCCAGCCGCGTCACCTTGACGTTCGACTTGCCCAGCATCACCCAATCGGTTGCCGTCTGTCGCTCCGCTTTAAGCGATAGGCTGCCCGCACCCATCAGGGCGCCTGCCGCCAGCGAAGTTTTAAGGAATTCACGTCTGGAGTAGTGAGCCATGATTCTCCTCCGATGCGCCCCAGCTTACCACAGCGAGCCGGCCGCCGCTCCGCACACCAGGTACATTGGCTGCATCATGAAAAAGTTTATCAACCGCGCAACCGACGTGGTGGAAGAAATGCTACAGGGCCTGGTAGTGCTGTACCCGGGCTGCGCTCGCTTGCCGGAGCACAAAGTGCTCATCCGTGCAGATGCAAGCGCCGCCAGTCGACGGCAAGTGGCCATCGTATCCGGCGGAGGCAGCGGGCACGAGCCCGCCCATGCGGGCTACATTGGGCAAGGCATGTTGAGCGCAGCCGTTGCCGGAGAAGTCTTTACCTCGCCCAGCAGCGACTCTGTGTTCGCCGCCATCCAGGCCGTCGCCGGCGAGCCGGGATCTTTGCTGGTGGTAAAAAACTACACTGGCGACCGGCTGAACTTTGGCCTCGCGGCCGAGATGGCGCGTGCGCAAGGCATCCCGGTCGAAATGCTCATCGTCGACGATGATGTCGCTCTCAGTGGAACCGCGCAAGCAACCG
>Ga0302325_10008173_pt1 | contig 23056 bp, 23 predicted proteins | sample Palsa_T0_2_FD_201948 | JGI IMG/M metagenome (GOLD analysis project Ga0302325, IMG submission 201948) | Peat permafrost microbial communities from Stordalen Mire near Abisko, Sweden - Palsa_T0_2 | ecosystem: Environmental > Terrestrial > Soil > Palsa > Peat permafrost | place: Sweden: Abisko... | reverse complement strand
ACGCCGTTCTTTTCGGCCACCGGCCGCACGGCGGCGGCGCCGTCGTCGACGTTCGGCCCGACCACATAGTGGATGCCTTCTTGCACCATCTTTTCCATGCCGGCGATGGCGCGCTTGGGATCTTTCTGATCGTCGAACGTAACGATCGTGACCTTGTAGGTGTCGCCACCGATCTTCACGCCGCCGGTTTCGTTGAGCCACGCCGCCCGCGTTTGCATCGAGCGGACATTCGACGTGCCCCAAGCCGCAGCGGGGCCGCTGGTGACGCCGACAAAGCCGATTTTCAGTTCCTTATCGGCGGACCACGCCGGCGACCCCGCCAATGCAAAGGTCAGTGCCGCCACTGGGGCAAAGGTCGCGGACAGAAATACGCTGCGTCTGTCGATCATGACGAACCTCCGTGCGTGCCGCCATGACCCGGCGTTTAGACGGCGTTGGCGGAAATCATGCCCCAACGGCGAGTGATGTCAATGTGAGCGGGGAACCGTTCCCGCTTGCCGCTTAATAACTGCCAAAAAGGCAGCCGCTCTCGATGCTCGTTGCAACGAGGCGAGAAGGCGAGACGACACTTTCTTGGGCGTGAGACGATCACATCCTGGCAAGCCATGCCGCCACGGCTGCGATGTCTTGCGCGGTGAGGTCTTTCATGAATCCCGTCATGCCATCGTTGTTGCTGCGGGCGCCGGTGGCGAAGTCGATCATGATCTTGTGCAGATAGGCTTGCGTCTGACCGGCGAGCCGCGGTGTGATGCTGTCGCCCTTGAGGTCTCGTAAATGACAGCTCGTGCATACGACTCCGGCGTTGACGCGCTTTATCGTCCCGACGATATCTTCCGGCGGACGGGGCCGCTCCAAGTCAGGCCAGGGTTTTTTTGAAAAATATTGCGCGAGCGGCATCAAATCCGTCGGTTCCAGCGTTTGCGCAATGGCCGCCATCTGGTCGCTCTTGCGCGCGCCGGATTTGAAATCGCGAAGCTGCGCGAATAGGTAAGCGAAATTTTGTCCCCAAATCACCGGCACCGGAAAAGACTGTTCCGCGGGCACGCCGTTATCGCCGTGACACGTCGAACAGATCTGCGCCTTTTCCTCGATGCTTTGCGTCCGTCCGTTTGAAGCGGCCAAACCCAAGAACAAAACAATCGCGGCAGCTTTTTTCGCAGTTCGCATTCGCCGTTGGCGAAAAGGCATTGCGTCTTTTCGCGATCCCGTCCTTGTCCATCACCCTGATGCAAAGCTTTTAATTCACTTTGGCGTGAAGGCAACGGTGCTGTCGCGCGTTTGGCGTCAATCCGTGCGCGAATCGCCGTCTCCGTATGTTGCCCGCAGCTTGACAGCAGCGGGCGCGGTTCTATACTTAACTACATGGTTAAGTATAGCGGCGCCCCGCTTGACCGGACCTTTGCCGCGCTCGCCGACCCGACGCGACGCGCGCTGGTCGCGCGTCTTGCCGACCAGCCTGGCCTCTCAGTAAGCGCGCTTGCGGAGCCGTTTCGCATGTCGCTGCCGGCGATCATGAAGCACCTCGATGTGCTCTCCGACGCCGGATTGGTGGCGCGCAGCAAGGCCGGCCGCACCGTCGCCTGCCGCCTTAATGCGGCTCCACTGGAGAGTGCAGTTACGTGGCTCAATCGCTACGAGCGCTTCTGGTCCGAAGCCCTGCGTCGCCTTGCTACGTTCCTGGAGGAGGAAGAGTCATGGACGTCCGAGCCCCCGTCAAACCAAGTCTCACCATCAAGCGGCGCTTCAAAGCGTCCCCCGCCAAAGTCTTCGCCGCCTGGACCGACCCGGAAAAAGTGAAACGCTGGATGGGTCCGGGCCAAGTCCGCGTCGTCGAGGCGCAAACCGATGCGCGCCCCGGCGGCCGTTACCGCTGGCACATGCAATCGCCGGAGGGCAAGGATCACGACGTCGGCGGTGTTTACCGCGAAGTGGTGACGAATGAGAAGCTGGTTTTCACCTGGGCCTGGAAGTCGACGCCGGAGCAGGAATCTGTGGTGACCGTTCTGTTCATGCCCGATGGCGACGGCACCCTTCTTACCGTGATGCACGAGCAATTCGCCAGCGACGAAGCGCGCGACGGTCACCGGCAGGGCTGGGACGCCGCGCTCGATAAACTCGAAAAATTCGTCAGCGGCTGAACGAAAAGCACACGCGAGCTAGCGAAATCGAAAATCGAAAAACAGGAGAAGTCACATGTCGGAGCACGGCCAATTCCATTGGAACGAGTTGATGACCCACGATGTCGAGAAGGCAAAGAAGTTTTATGCCGAGACCATGGGATGGACCTACGACGCGATGCAGATTCCCGAGGGCGGCACCTACACACTCGCCATGTCCGGCGGCATCCCCGTAGCCGGCATTCTCGACATCAACGGTCCGGACTACGACGGCACGCCGGAAAGCTGGATGCCCTACATCGCTGTCGACAATGTGGACGAGCGCGTGAAGATGGCAACAAAGGCTGGCGCCAAGGTCGTGACACCGGCATTTGAGATCCCTGGTGTCGGCCGCATTGTGATCTTGCAAGAGCCAGGCGGCGCCAGCGTCGGTTGGATGACGCCGGCAAATTGATAAAAACCTCTCCCCGGACGCGGGGCGAGGGAGAAATCAGGGAGCAGCATATGCAACCGCATAAAATCGTGCCGCACGAGGAATGGCTCGCCGCGCGCAAGGCGCACCTCGCCGACGAGAAGGCGTTTACCCGCGCCCGCGACGCGCTCAGCAAAAAGCGGCGCGAGCTCCCCTGGGAGAAAGTCGAAAAGAATTACTTGTTCGACGGCCCGAACGGCAAAGAATCCTTGGCCGACCTATTCGGCGGCAAGAGCCAGTTGATCGTTTATCACTTCATGCTCGGCCCCGGATGGGAAGCCGGCTGCCCGAGCTGTTCGCTTCTCGCCGATCATTTCGACGGCCTGCTCATCCATCTCGCCCAGCGCGATGCCGCCTTCGTCGTCGTGTCGCGGGCGCCGCTCGCCGAGATCGAGAAATTCAAGAAACGTATGGGCTGGAAGTTCAAATGGGTGTCGTCGTTCGGCAACGACTTTAATTTCGATTATCAGGTCTCAGCCTCGCCGGACGAGAAGGTGAGCGGCAAAGTGACCTACAATTACGAGGTCACCACATTCCCGAGCGAGGAACGCCCCGGCGCCAGCGTGTTCTTTAAAAACGCTGCCAGCGACGTCTTTCACACCTATTCGACCTATGGGCGCGGCCTCGATATATTCATCGGCGCCTACAACTTCCTCGATGTGGCGCCGAAGGGCCGCGACGAGGAAGGTCTCGCCTACGGCATGGCCTGGGTTCGTCATCACGACCGCTACGAGGGTGAGGTCGTCGATCCGAAGGCTACGTACCAAGAGCCGAAGAAATCGGATTCCTGTTGTGATTGAGCGTTCCGTTGTAGCCTGTTGAAAAAGACACCACGGAATTACGCTCGCGAATTCTACTGAACCCAATCCGGGTTACAGATAAAGGGGGGAAAATGTCGACCGAACTGAAATATCTGGCGCTGACGTCGCTGCTAACCGCCTCGCTGTGGATTCCCTACATCGTGGCGCAATTGATAACCAACGGCCCCTTAAGCGCGCGAAATTACGTCGATCCGACGTCCCGCCCGGTGCCGTTTTGGGGTCAGCGCGCGCACCGCGCCTACCTCAACGCCGTCGAGACGTTCGCACCATTTGCCGCGCTGGTCATTGCGGTCCAGCTCGCCGGCAAGAACGACGGCATGACCGTGTTTTGGGCGACGAGCTTCTTCTGGATACGCGTCGCGCACGCAGTCGTGTTTCTCGCTGCGATTCCCTTCATCCGCACGATTCTCTTCGTACTCGGATGGATTTGCGTGATCGGGTTGTTCGTCGAGTTGATGAAGTAGCGGCCAAATCGAAGGCGCTTCAAGTGGCTCGCCTTGCGGCTTAGCCGATTTTCGGCAGCGGCTTTTTGAAAACCAGGGCGAGCCACTGAAGTCCGGTGACGATTTGCGTCAGCGCGGTAAGCCACAAGTGCAAAGTGGCGAACACAAGTCCGCCCATGAGTAGCGCCAAGCCGGTCGGAATGCAGGTCAGAAGCGGCGGCCTCACCGGGTGGCGCAGCATCGGGATGAGCGTGAAACAGAAAAAGACATTCCCGGCCGCCAGCACCAGATCCTGCCAGCGCTCATAGTCGATAAGCGATTGCAACCCTCCACCTGTGAACATTTTCGCCTCCCGCACGGACTAGCGCAGCAAACCGCGCTCGACCGCGCGACGGCAAACGGCGGGCGGGCGCCTCCGGCCGGGATGATACAGCGGCGTGGCGGGGAAAATCAGCAACAAAGCTTGATAGGCCGTGTCTGGATGTTGGCCGACCGATGCAACGCCTTGACGTAGCAGCGCGGTGTCGTCACCAATAAGCTCGCGGATTTCGCGAGACTGCCACGGGAGTTCCAGCCACCGTCTGGTCGCGCGGGCAGAGTTCATGCGCTCGGTGGTGAGTGCCAGAAAGAAGGGCCCGATAGGTGGACGCCCCCGTCGAGCATCGCCCGGCAGTGGAGGATGGCGGCGAGGCGCCCTCCGCATTGTTCGTGCTCATCGTCTATGTCGTCGCCTTCGTAACGGGCGCGATCGTGATGAGCTTCGAGATGCTGGGATCGCGCTACCTCGGCCCGTTTTTCGGCAGCGGCATCTTCACCTGGGCCTCGCTGATCTCCACCGTTCTGGCGGCCTTGTGCGTCGGCTACTTTCTCGGCGGCACGATTGCCGACCGTCATCCCTCGGTCATTGTTCTCGCCGGGATCGTCGCCGTCGGTTCCGTTTATTTGGTGGTGCTGCCCACATTCGCCCAGCCGGTGCTGCAATTCTTCGTCTGGAACATCGACGACATCAAGCTCGGTAGCCTGCTCTCAGCGCTCGCGATCATGTTCTTTCCGGTTGCCCTGCTCGGCACCTATTCGCCCTTCGCCATCCGTCTTCTGCTGCCTTCGCGGGCGAATTCGGGCCTCGTCTCCGGCACCGTCTACGGCGTCTCCACCGCCGGCAGCATCCTCGGCACGCTGGGGACGACGTTTTATCTGATCCCGCTCATCGGCTCGCGCGCGATCACCTTCACATTGGGGATTTCCGGATTGGTCGCCAGCGCGCTGCTGCTCGCCGGTAGTCGCGCCGGAGGGAGAGCGCGGCTCGGCGGGCTTGTCGTTTTGGTTGCGACGAGCCTGCTGTCGATGCCGGCATCACCGCTCCCAGCCGAAGAATTGTTTGACCCGCAAATCCGCGCCGATCTGCTCAAGCACAAGGACGGGCTGATCGCGCACGTGGAAACCGCCTACAACGACATTTTCGTCGGCAAGGTGCAGACCCTGCTGAAAATGAGCTTTCAGTGGAAGGGATGGTATTTCTACGAATCCGCGGTGAACCTCGTGGACGCCGACGACCTGCCGATGCTTTACGCCCGCACGGTCGGTCTCGCGGCCATCTATCCGCAGGACATCAAGCGCGTCCTGGTGCTCGGTCTCGGCGGCGGCGCCGTTCCGCTCTATCTCGCCCGCTTCCTGCCCGATGCGACGGTCGACAGCGTCGAGGTCGACCCCGGCGTCATCGAGGCCGCGAAGAAATATTTTGGGCTGCGCGAAACCGAGCGGTTTCACCTTATCGAGGGTGATGGCCGCATTTATTTGAATCGCCACAGTGAAAAGTACGACATCATCGTGCTCGATGCCTTCAGCGGCAGCTACATTCCTTTTCACATGATGACGAAAGAGTTTTACCAGCTGGTGCGAGAGCATCTGGCGCCGCAGGGCGTGGTGGCGATCAACATCCTGCCTTCGGTCAAGGTCTACGACAGCAACGTGCGCACATTGAAGCTGGTGTTCGACAATCTCGATTTCTTCGATTCGGGCGATAAGACCGTTGAGGAATCGAATGTGATCGTTTTCGGACGCTTGGATGCGGCTAGCGAGGAACAACAGCGTCAGCAGGCCGCCGCCGCACAACAGCGCTACAAGTTCCACTTCGATCTTTCGCAGCTCATCGCGGCACGGCGCATCCCGACCCCGAAAGCGGCGAATGGCGAGGTCTTCACCGACGACTTTGCCCCGGTCAACGTCTACGACGCGCTCGGCCGCCGCTATCGGCGGCAGCATGAGCCCTAAGGCTCGGTGGATTTTTACCCGCGTTAAGGACTTGCAGGAAACGTCAGCGCGTCGGGACGGGCTTCTCGCCGCGATAATCGTAGAAACCGCGCTGCGTCTTGCGGCCAAGCCAGCCGGCCTCAACGTATTTCACCAACAGCGGGCACGGCCGGTATTTCGAATCCGCCAAGCCCTCGTGCAGGACCTGCATCACTGAGAGGCAGGTATCGAGGCCGATAAAGTCGGCAAGCTCCAGCGGCCCCATCGGATGGTGCGCGCCGAGCCGCATTGCGGTGTCGATTGCCTCGACATTACCGACGCCCTCATAGAGCGTGTAGATCGCCTCGTTGATCATCGGCAACAGGATGCGGTTGACGATGAAGGCGGGAAAATCCTCCGACACCGCAATCTGCTTGTGGAGCTTGGCCACGAACTGCTTGGCGCTTTCGAAGGTCGCGTCGTCGGTGGCAATGCCGCGGATGATCTCGACCAGCTCCATGAGCGGCACCGGATTCATGAAATGAATGCCGATGAACTTTTCCGGCCGGTCGGTCGCGGCGGCAAGCCGCGTGATCGAGATCGAGGATGTGCCGGTAGAGACAATCGCGCCGGGCTTGAGCTCGGCGCACAGTGCAGTAAAAATCTTGCGCTTGACTTCTTCCTTCTCAGTCGCGGCTTCAATCACCAAGTCGCAATCGGCAAGTGCGTTGAGCGTCTCCGCCGGCGCAATGCGCTTGAGCGCCGCTTCCCGCTCTTCGTCACTGATGCGCTGGCGGCTGACCTGCCGCGCCAGGTTGCCGCTGATGGTTTCGAGTCCTTCAGTGATACGTTTGGTGGCGATATCGTTGAGCAGAACGTGAAAGCCGGCCAGCGCGCAGACGTGGGCGATGCCGTTGCCCATCTGTCCCGCGCCGATCACGCCGACCTTGCGGATGGAATGCGCCGCCGCGGTGTGCTCGCCACGTGTTTTCGGCCGTTCTTTCACCTCGACCATCTTTGTCACCTTCTGCGATGATCTAGTGTCGCGACAAGTGTCTCCGCAACCCCATGCGGCAACACTACACTTCCACCGGATTCATCGGACATTTAGCATATCCCGCACGCTTCATGCGCTTGCCTTGCGGCGTACTTAACGGCCGCGTTTTTCCAGTTCCTGAGCCAATTCCGGCAACGCCTGGTAGAGATCCGCCACCAGGCCGTAGTCGGCGACCTGGAAAATCGGCGCTTCCTCATCCTTGTTGATGGCGACGATCACCTTCGAGTCCTTCATGCCGGCGAGGTGCTGGATGGCGCCCGAAATGCCGACGGCAATATAAAGGTCTGGCGCCACCACCTTGCCGGTCTGGCCGACCTGCCAGTCATTCGGTGCATAACCGGCATCGACCGCAGCCCGCGATGCGCCTACCGCGGCGCCGAGCTTGTCGGCAACCGGCTCGATGTATTTGGTGAAGTTATCGCGGTTCTGCATCGCCCGTCCGCCGGAAATGATGATCTTTGCCGACGTTAGCTCCGGGCGCTCCGAGCGCGACAGTTCTTCGCCGACAAAGCCGGAAATGCTGGGGTCGGCGGCGGCGGCCACGGCTTCAATCGGCGCACTGCCGCCATCGCCGGCCGCCTGGAATGCGGCGGTACGGATCGTGATGACGCGTTTTGGATCGTGCGAGCGCACCGTCTGTACGGCATTGCCCGCGTAAATCGGCCGCTCGAACGTGTCCGGCGCGACGACCTTGCTGATCTCCGAAATCTGCATCACATCGAGCAACGCCGCCACGCGAGGCATGATGTTCTTTCCGCTCGTCGTCGCCGGCGCCGCGATCGTCTCGTAGGGGCCGGCGAGCGACACGATCAAGGCTGCGGTCGGTTCCGCCAGCATGTGTTCATAGGCCGGTGCGTCGGCCAGCAAGACCTTGGCGACGCCGTCGAGCTTGGCCGCGGCTTCGGCCGCGCCGCGGCAGTTGTGACCGGCGACAAGCACGTGGACGTCGCCGCCAATCGCCTTAACCGCCGTCAACGCTTTGTTGGTCGCGTCCTTGAGCGACTTGTTGTCGTGCTCGGCGAGGAGAAGCGTAGGCATCAGCGTGTCCAATTAGCCGTGAAGCTGCCGCATCAAATCGCTCCCGCGCCCTTGAGTTGATCCACCAGCTCGGCGACGGTTTTGACTTTCACGCCCGCTTTGCGCACCGGCGGCTCAGCGGTCTTGACCACCTCGAGACGCGGCTTGGTATCGACGCCGTAATCGGCGGCGCTCTTGTCGTCGATCGGCTTTTTCTTCGCCTTCATTATGTTGGGCAATGAGGCGTAACGCGGCTCGTTCAACCGCAAATCCGTAGTGACCACCGCCGGCATCTTGAGCTTCACTGTTTGCAAGCCGCCATCGACCTCGCGCGTGACAGTGAGCGCCTCGCCCTCGATAACCACCTTGGAGGCGAACGTGCCCTGCGGCCAGCCGAGCAGCGCCGCGAGCATCTGACCGGTTTGATTGGAATCGTCATCGATCGCCTGCTTGCCCATAATAACGAGACCGGGCTGTTCCGCGTCAGCAATCGCCTTGAGAATTTTGGCGACCGCCAGCGGCTCGGGCGGAACTTCGGTTTTCACCAGGATGCCACGGTCGGCGCCCATCGCCAGCGCCGTGCGGATCGTCTCGGTCGCCTGCTGCGGACCAATCGAGACGGCGATGACCTCGGTCGCCTTGCCGGCCTCTTTCAGCCGCAGCGCCTCTTCGACCGCGATCTCGTCGAACGGGTTCATTGACATTTTGACGTTGCCGAGCTCGACGCCCGAGCCGTCTGCCTTGACCCGGATTTTTACGTCCTTGTCGACCGCCCGTTTCACGGGCACCAGGATCTTCATGGCGTGTTTCGGTTGGTTGCTTTTAAGTTCCGGCGCGCAATTCTGCTCATGTTGCGGCGCGGCAACGTACCGGCGGGAGCGGCTGCGGTCAACGGATCGGACGGGTGAAGGGAAGCGTGCTGGACAGCCCGCCGTCGACCGGAAAGGCTTGGCCGTTGACGTAGGACGACTCGTCGCTCGCCAGAAACAGCGCCATAGCGGCGATTTCCGCGGGCGCGCCGGCGCGTTGCAGCGGATTGAGCTGCCCGATCTTGCGATCGGTGCCGCGCTGCCGCGCCGCCTCGAATAGTTCCCGCGTCATTCCGGTTTCAATCAGTCCGGGACAGATCGCGTTGACGCGCACGCCGCTGCCGAGAAGCGAATTCGCCGCCGTTTGCGTTAGACTGATCACACCCGCCTTGCTGGCGCTATAGGGCGAACCGCCCGCATTGGCGCGCAGCCCGGCAACCGAAGCGGTGAGAATAATGGACCCGCGGCGTTTGTCCGCCATGTGCGGGGCGGCGTGTTTGATTGCGAGGAACGGTCCAATCAGATTGACCCGCAGCACTTGCAGCCAATTTTCCACCGTTTGCTCAAGTAACGGCGGTGGAATCAATCCACCGCTGATTCCAGCATTGGCATAGACAATATCGAGAGCACCGAACGTTTTGAGCGCGCGGTCGACGTAAGCTTTGACGTCATCCTCGGCGCTGGCGTCGGCCGCGCAAGACTGCGCGGTTCCACCACCCTGCGTGATGGAGCGTACGGTCTCATCCAAGCCTTCCGCGTTCTTGTCGACGGCGAGAAGGCGCGCGCCTTCGCGAGCAAACAACACCGCACTGGCGCGGCCGATGCCGCTTGCTGCTCCGGTGACGATTGCGACCTTGCCGTCGAGCCGGCCCATGCGTTCCTCCCCTGCCCGCCTCGCCGTTGCTAGCGGTTTTCGCCCGGCCGCCAGAGTATGTCGGCCGCGCCCTTGTCGTTGACGTAACGCGCCGCGACGAAGAGATAATCCGACAAGCGGTTGACGTATTGCAGTGCCTCGGGTGTGACGTTTTCGTCGGGCCGGTCCATGAGTTCGGCAATCAAACGCTCGGCGCGCCGGCAAATGGTGCGCGCGAGGTGCAGATAAGCCGCCGCCGGAAACCCGCCGGGCAAGACGAACGACCGCAACGGCTTAAGCTCGTCATTGAGCCGGTCGATTTGATCCTCGAGCCAAGTGACTTGCGCCGCGGTCACGGTGAGCCGCGCGCCGTCTGGTCCCTTGCCTTGACCGGGAGTCGCGAGATCGGCGCCGACATCGAACAAATCGTTCTGTATGTGAGACAGCGCGGCGTGGACCGCGTGATCGCTGACCGTGTGCAAGCGCGCAATGCCGAGTGCGGCGTTGGTCTCGTCGAGCGTGCCGTAAGCGGCAACGCGCAGATCGTATTTCTTGCGCCGCTCGCCGGTGCCGAGCGCGGTCGTGCCGTCGTCCCCGGTGCGGGTGTAAATCTTGTTGAGCACGACCATATCAGCCACCGCTCATTTGGCCATCACCCAGATCGTAAACATGATGATCACGATGGCCACGAACTGCAGGAGCACGCGCAACCGCATCAGCTTCTGCGAAGTGTTGCCCGACCCGCCGCGCATCATATTGACGAGGCCGAGCAGCAAGACGACCGCAACGGCCCCGATAGCGATCGGGACTACCCAGTGTGAAAGAACTTCGGACATAGGTGGTACTTAGAACGCCTCCCGCTCTGGTTCAATCGCCTCGCGGTCACGCTCTAAAACGGCGTTCGCCGCCGCGCTCATCGAGGTAACCGAGTAACAGCCTTGTGCCTTCTTGTGGCGGGTTTCCCGGTCAACTAATTAGCCTTGGTTACGAACAGTAACCGCACGGAGCCCGCCGCTATGAGCAAACCCAGGATCGCCATCATTATCAGCACGATCCGCGCCGCCCGCTTTGGCCATAAACCCGCGCAGTGGGTGAAGGACATCGCCGCCCAGCGCGACGATATCGAGACCGAGATCGTCGACTTGCGCGACTTTCCCATGCCGTTCTTCGACGAGGTGGCGTCAAACGCGTGGGCGCCGACGCAAAATCCGGTCGGCCAGCGCTGGCAGAAGAAGATCGCCGAGTTCGACGGCTACATCTTCGTGACCGCCGAATACAATCACGGCATCCCGGCGTCGCTGAAGAACGCGCTCGACTACGCTTATCCGGAATGGAACAAGAAAGCCGCCGCCTTCGTCGGTTACGGCGCCGTCGGCGGCGCGCGCGCCATCGAGCATTTGCGGCTGGTCGCGGCCGAGCTGCAATTGGCGACCGTCCGTTCCGGAGTTTACATCCAGGGCGCCGACTTCATGGCCGTATGGAAGGAAGGCAAGGATTTGAAAGACATCGGCTACCTGCAGGCGGGCGTCAAAGACATGCTCGATCAGTTGGTCTGGTGGACGAAGGCGCTGAAGACCGCGCGCGAGTCGGCAGGCGTGGCCGCGGCCGCCTAGCGCTTCGGCGCCGCGCGGCGGCAAAGCTTTCCGCTGCAACACTACTTGGTCTCGGAATCCTTGCTCAAAATGGAGATGGCTTCCTGCACCGTGGTCATGAATTGCGCCGGGAAGATAATAGTCGAGTTCTTCTCGGTCGCAATTTCCGCCATGGTCTGCAGCGTGCGAAGCTGAAGCGCAACGGGATGCTGAGTGATGATGTCGGCGGCTTCGCCGAGCTTCACCGAGGCTTGATATTCGCCTTCCGCGGCCACGATCTTCGCGCGGCGCTCGCGCTCGGCCTCGGCTTCCTTTGCCATGGCGCGCTGCATGTTGTCCGGAAGCGTAATGTCCTTGATCTCCACCGCGGTGACCTGCGTGCCCCACGGCTCGGTGTGTCCGTCGATCACGTTCTTGATCTGCTCGTTGATGCTCGCGGTATCTGACAGGAGCTGATCGAGGCTGAAACGCCCTACGACATTGCGCACGGTCGTCTGGCTGATTTGATTGATTGCGTTGTAGACGTTCTCGATGGCAATCACCGCCTTTTCCGGGTCGGAGATGTGATAGTAGGCGACCGCCGCGATATCGATCGAGACGTTGTCCTTGGTGATTATCTTTTGCGAGGGAATTAGCATGGTTACGGTGCGCAAGGAGACGCGCACCATCTGCTGGAAGGGGGTGAAGACGAGAGTGATGCCCGCTCCTCGAACGCCCTCGAACTTTCCGAGAAAAAATACCACCCCGCGCTCGTATTGCCGAAGCACGCGGACCGAGCCAAGCAGATAGACCAGGACGACAACGATGAGAATAAAGAGCGCGAACATCCGAGGAGTCTCGCACATAAGGCCGTGCCGGTCGAGCCGGCACGCGGGCGCTTACTCCTGGCGCACCACCCAGTCGGATCAGTTGCTGCCGTCCAATAGACGGCGCGCAATGACGTGCGCTTGGATTTCCGCGGCGCCCTCGAAAATGCTGAGGATGCGGGCGTCGCAGAGGATTCGCGAGATCGGGAATTCGAGCGCGAAGCCGTTGCCGCCGTGGATCTGCACGGCGTTGTCGGCGGCCGCCCAGGCTACACGCGCTGCGAGAAGCTTCGCCATGCCGGCCTCGAGATCGCAGCGCCGTCCGGAATCCTTCTGCCGCGCGGCGTAGTAGGTCAGCTGGCGGGCGATCATGATTTCGGTCGCCATCATGGCGAGCTTGTCGGCAACGCGCGGGAAATCGGCAATCGGCGCCGCGAATTGGACGCGGCTAATCGCGTAGGCGAGCGCGTGTTCGAGCGCGGATTGCGCCACGCCGATCGAGCGCGCCGCGGTCTGAATGCGCGCCGATTCGAAGGTCGCCATCAGCTGCTTGAAGCCCTGCCCTTCGGCGCCGCCGAGAAGGTTTTCGGCTTTGACCTCGAAGCCGTCGAACGCGATCTCATATTCCTTCATGCCACGATAGCCGAGCACTTCGATCTCGGTCCCGGACATGCCGGCCGCGGGGAACGGATCGGCGTCGCCGCCACGCGGCTTCTCCGCAAGCAGCATGGAAAGGCCGCGATAGCCTTTCTCCGCCGGTTTGGTGCGCACCAAAAGCGTCATCAGGTCGGCGCGCACCGGGTGGGTGATCCAGGTTTTGTTGCCGAAAACTTTATAAGTGTCACCCTCGCGCACCGCGCGGGTCTTCAGCGACGCCAGGTCGGAGCCGGTATTGGGCTCGGTAAAGACCGCCGTCGGCAGCACTTCGCCGGAAGCTATTTTTGGGAGCCATTTGCGCTTCTGCTCTTCGGTGCCACTGCCGAGAATAAGTTCGGCGGCGATTTCGGAGCGCGTCCCAAGCGAGCCGACACCGATATAGCCGCGCGAAAGCTCCTCGGAGACGACACACATCGATTCCTTGCCAAGCCCCATGCCGCCGTATTCTTCGGGGATGGTCAGCGAGAACACGCCCAATTCGGACATTTGCGCGATCACGTCCAACGGGATGTAGCTATTGCGGCGATGCCACTCGTGCGCATATGGCCCGACGCGGTCGTCGGCGAATTTGCGCATCTCGTCGCGAATCGTTTCGAGCGTGTCATCAAGACCGCAGACGCCGACGGTCGCCTGTCGTCCACTGCGCATCAACTCGACGAGCCGGGCGCGATGGCCCGCCGTATTACCCTCCGCGATCAGTTGCTCGACTGTTGAATCGATGCGCGCGGCGACCGCCGCCGAGGAAAGGCCGAGATCGGAGAGCCGCACAATCTCGCCTTGGCTCATCGGAATGCCGCCGGCGATCTGCGCCAGATATTCGCCGCAGCCGATTCGTACCAGCAACTCTTCGGTCTCGCCGAACCGGCCCGCACTTGTGAGCCGCTCAGCGAGTGCGTGCATTTGGCGGAGCGCTTCAACGTAGGTCGCCAGCCAGGCAAGCCCGTGCGCAGCGCGCTGCTCGCGATCGAGTGCGCGGCTGGCGGTGGCGCCACCCGTTAAGCGCCCCGCGACCGCGCGCCGAGCGTCCGCGAACAGCGACTCCATCGCGCTAACGGCTTGGCCCAAGCTGGAAATCAATTCATTACCGTGGCGCGCTAGGGAAGCGGATTCGGCAAGCGACATGATGGCTCCGGCAAGATTTGTCAGCGTTACCCCGGCGGTACCACCAAGCTTACGCGTGCAGTGCACAAAAGCCAATTATGCCGCGTATGGTCCAATTCGACGAATACGAATACGCTGACCGCTACGCCGCGGCAGCCGTCGTCGGCGGCCGCCAACAACACTTTAGGGAGCAGACGAATGGGAGAGGGATTGCGGAGATTCTCGGCCTATGGCCTCGGCGGATTGAGCGCCGTTCTGCTCGCCGGACTTTTGGCCGCTGGCCCCGCCTGTGCCGACGAGCCGATCAAGATCGGCTTCGGCTTCTCGCAAACCGGCCCGCTCGCTCCCAACGGCAAGCAGGCGCTTCTGGGCGCCAGGATCTGGGAAGAGGAGGTCAACGCCAAGGGCGGCCTCCTCGGCCGCAAGGTCGAGCTGGTCGTCTACGACGATCAATCCAGCCCGTCGAATGTGCCAGGCATCTACGCCAAGCTCCTCGAGGTCGACAAAGTCGATCTCATCATCGGCCCCTACGGCACGAATCTCGTGGCGCCGGCATTTCCGGTGATCATGCCAAAGGGCAAAGTCATGATCGGTCTGTTCGCGCTCGAGGTGAACAGTCACTTTCACTATCCGAATTATTTCTCGATGGTGCCGTACGGCCCGGATCCCAAGGTTTCTTCCGCCGAAGGCTTTTTCGAAGTAGCGGCGGCGCAAAGCCCAAAGCCGCAGACGGTCGGCATAATTTGGGAGGATTCTGAATTCGGCCACAACGGAGCCGACAGCGCCGAAATCAATGCCAAGAAGCGCGGCATGACCGTCGTCTACAAGAAAAGCTTTCCGCCCGGTACGACTGATTTCGCGCCAGTTATTCGCGCCGTCGCCGCAGCCAATCCCGATATCGTGGTGGTGGCCTCTTATCCGCTCAGCTCGGTCGGAATTGTGCAGTCGGTCAACGAGATTGGCTACAAACCAAAAATGATCGGCGGCGAAATGGTCGGCCTTCAGGCGACCGTGTTCAAGGACCGGCTGAAGTCAAAGCTCAACGGCTTTATCAATTACGAGACCTGGGTGCCGTCACCTAAGCTGTTGGCACGGGCCAAACCGTTTTTCGACAAATACCAAGCGCGCGCCAAGGAAGCCGGAGTCGATCCGCTTGGCTATTATCTCGGCGGCTGGGGCTATGCCGACTTCCAGGTGCTCGCTGCCGGCGTCGAGGGCGCTAAGAGCCTCGACGATGCGAAGATCGGCGACTGGCTGCACCACAACGAAGTCCACACCATCATCGGCGACATCAGCTTCGGTCCGGAAGGCGAGTGGACCAAGCCGGGGCTCTTCCAGGTTCAGTACCACGACCTCACCGACGCCGCGAACCTCGAAACCTGGCGGGGCATGAGCTATCAGACCGTGGTTTATCCCCCCGACCAGAACACCAGCGACGCGATCTACCCCTACGAGAAGGCGAAATAACCACTCTCGATTGTCACGCGGGCGGGGGCAAAGGCCCTCCCCGCCGTCCAGCGGGGCGAGCAGTCCGGCGCCGCGTCCTTCGCGGCCGGGCGAACAACATATGTGACAAGCGCTTAGGTCGACCGCCGAGGCCCCACCCAAAGGGATGCCGGCCCCTCCCATTCGGGTATTTTTTAACCATCTGCGATTACTTGCTTATTGCATTGCGCGGGGAAGGTGCGACCCCTGATGGTGTCGCCTCAGGTTCTTTTTCGCATGTTGCCAAGACTGTCAGTGCGCTCCCGCGTCATTGCGCTCGTTGCCATTCCCGTTGTGGCATTTCTCGCCATCGGAATAGCTTTCATGATCGGCGACAACGAGGTGGGCCGCGCCTTCACCAGCGTGCACCGAGACACCGCCGCGGCCGACGCCAGCCGCGATCTCAAAGCCGGCCTCTTGCTGATGCGCGCCGCCACCACGCGTTTCGTGGCACACCCTTCCGATCGAGAAATTCGCGATTTCGCCGAGGGGCAGGAAGTGGCCCTGCAAGCACTCGATAACATAACCGCGACCCGTGCCGCCTCGGAACGGGACGCCATTGCTCCGCTGCGATCCGCCGTGGAGGATCTGAACACGCACTTTGGCGTTCTTGTGCAGGAGGAGAAAGCGCTGGGTTTTCGTGAAAACGAAGGCCTTACCGGCGAACTCGTTACGGCGAGCGATGCCGCCGCTAGACTCATTCACGATGATTTGTTTCTGGCAGGCGCCGACGCCGCCGACCTATCGATGTCGTTATTGCGCATGCGGCGTTATGAAATCGAATATCGGCTCAATCGCCTGCGCTTCTCCTTGGAAGTGATGCCCGATTCGCAGGGCATCGCCGCGCGACAGGGCTTCGTCGACGAAGCCAAGAAATTCAGCGAGATCCTGGACGCGGTGGACGGCGACTCGGCGATGAAGCAGCGCCTGAGCACGACGGTTCGCGCTTACGATCGGGCTTTCACACGATGGGCGGCAAGCACCGACGCGATTGAGCCGGTGGTGCGCGGGATCGGCGCCGAGACCGAGCGGGTGCTGCCGGAGGCGGACCGCATCATTGAAACGGCCGAATTCAGCGCCAACAATGCCGTGACCACGCTCACTGTGTCGCGAACGCAGATACGGCACCTCATCTTAATGATCGCCTCGGTAGCCATCTTGATAAGCTTCGTGTTGAGCTGGCTGATCGGCCGCAGCATTACTACGCCGCTTGCGGGTCTGCGCTCGGCGATGAAGCAGCTCGCCGACGGCGACACCTCCGCGGCCATACCGTCGATAAGCGCCGGCGACGAAATCGGCGCGATGGCGCGCACCGTGATCGTGTTTCGCGACAACATGATCGAGCGTGGGCGATTGGCGGCCGTCGAGATGAAAGCTAACGCCACGCGCGAGCGGCGTGTTGAAGCGGTCGCCGCAATGATCGGCCAGTTCCGAGCGTCGGTCGAACAGGTGCTGGCTCGGTTGCGCGCCTCCGGCGATCGGCTGGGCGGCGCTTCGCATGGACTTAACAGCGCCGCCGATTCTGTTTCGTCGCAGGCGCGCGACGCCGAGCAAAGCGTCGGCGCCGCTTCAACCAATGTCGCCACGGTCGCAAGCTCGATGGAAGAACTCGCCGTGTCGATCGAGGAAATCGCTTCCCACGCCATGAAATCGAGCGAGGTCGCCGCCCGCGCTGTTGCCGAATCCAAACGCACCGCCAACACCATGTCGCAGCTCGGCGACGCCGCCGAGCGTATCGGCGAGGTGATCGGGCTCATCAAGGCTATCGCCGGTCAAACCAACTTGTTGGCGCTAAACGCCACTATAGAAGCCGCCCGCGCGGGAGATTCCGGACGAGGATTCGCCGTCGTCGCTTCCGAAGTCAAAACGCTTGCCGCGCAGACCGCGCGGGCGACCGAGGATATCGCCGCCCAGATCGGTGCGATCCAGTCGGCCACCTCCGACGCGGCCCAGGCGATCGAACAGGTGTCTTCGGTCATCGACGATATGTCGACCATCGCGACGGCGGTCGCCGCCACGGTGGAGCAACAGACCACCGCGGTTGCGGCAATCGCCAGAGGCGTCAATCAGGCCGCTTCCGAGGCGAAGGCCGGGGCAAGTTCAATCAGCCGCGTCGCCGGCGCCACAATGGGCGCGCGCGCGACCGCCACCGACGTCAAGGCGCTGGCCGATGCGCTCGCCGTCGAGGCAGAAAGCCTGGAAAACGAAGTGCGGCACTTTCTCGCCGACGTTCAGGCGGCTTAAGTACCCGCGGCCCTTCCCACGCGAGGGGCCGCTCCTGCACGTAAATCGGCCCCGCGAAGCTGGCAAAGGCGTGAAGGCTTCGCAGAATCGCAGGAATGGCATATCTGAGGGCAACCGGATTTAGCCGTTCCCGCCAAGGGCCGCCTTGCAGACGCTCCGCCTGAGTTTACGCGTCATTGTGGACGCTTTTTATCGCTTCAACCGCGACGACGGTTGGGCGATCGCCAGCCACATTTCACTCTCGGTGCTGCTGGCGGTGTTCCCGTTTCTCATTGTGGTGACGGCGATCGCCGGTTTCGTCGGCTCCTCCAATCTCGCCGACGAAGTGGCGCGCCTCATGTTCGCCGTCTGGCCACAACAGGTGGCGACGCCGATCGCCGCCCAGATCCACAATGTACTCACCACGGCGCATGGCGGCGTCCTGACGCTCGGCGCCGTGTTCTCGGTCTATTTTGCCTCAAGCGGCGTGGAGAGCCTGCGCATCGGGCTCAATCGCGCCTATGGCTTGCAGGAAACCCGCGGCTGGTGGTTGTTGCGGCTTGAGTCGATCGGCTACGTCCTGATCAGCGCTTTTTCCATGTTGGCGCTTGCCTTCCTGGTGGTGCTAGGGCCGCTGATTTTCCAAACAGCGATCAAATATGCGCCGTGGATCGCGCCGCTCGAATCCCATTACGACTTTGCGCGTTTCGGCATCGGCGCCGTGGTGATCGCGTTTGCCCTCTTTCTCCTGCACATGTGGTTGCCCGCCGGACGCCGCGGCATCAGCCGCGTATGGCCCGGGATTATGGCAACGCTAGTGCTGTGGCTCGTCTGCGGCACCGCCTTCGGCCGCTATCTCGCAAGCTTCGCTTACACCTATGTCACCTATTACGCCGGCCTCGCCTCGGCGATGGTCGCGCTGGTGTTTCTCTATTACAGCGCCTGGATCTTCATCTATGGCGGCGAGCTTAACGCCGCGATCGACCGCGCGCGAGAGGGCAACGGAAGCTAATCCGCTGCTAAAAAGCCACGAATTTAGGCTTCGTCCCAACGTGCGCCCGATGCGGCGCGACGAAGGTCCGGGGACGGCAAGTGAGAATCATTCGCGTCGCGCAACATCCACTGTTTTCTTTTGCGGGCGTCGCGCTTTTCGCAGCGGCAGCATTCTTCGCCATTCGCGGCGGCGCCGACGCGTACGAGACTGCCACCGCGGACGATCCAGTCGCCATCGCCGAACAGGCGCTTAGCCGAGGCTTCAATCAAGACGTTGCCGAGCGCGAAATCAGCGCAGCGCTTGTGGCGGATGACAGCGATCTTGCGCAGAGCTTCGCCGATCTCGCCGCCGACCGCGGGGTCGCCATCGATCCGGCGCTAGCCGATCGGGTCAAGGCCGCGCAAGTTGAAGACGCCTCGCTCAGCCATACCGCCGGCCGCTTCGTGCAAGGCTTATGGACCGGCGAACCTGTCGATGTCGCAAGTTTGGCCGGTACGGCCTTCGGCGACCTCTTCGTCTTCGGCGATATCCGCGATGCCGCCCGCGAAGGCACGCGCTATCTCACCGGCCAGCACGCCGATGCGTGGATACTCGGTCTCGCCGGCGTCGGGCTGGCGATTACTGCGGGAACTTATGCCACGCTCGGCGCAGGAGTTCCGGCGCGGGCCGGTGCCACGCTTTTCAAAGTTGCGCGCCGCACCGGCCGGCTTAATCCCGCGCTTGTGACCCGCGTCGCGCGCGATATCGTTAAGGTGGAAGAGGCAGGAGGTCTCGCCGATCTTGCTGGCGACGTCGGCCGTGTCGAAAGCAAAGCCGGCGCGAGTGCCGCACTCGATAGTCTGAAAGTAGCCGAGACGCCTGAGGACGTGTCGCGCTTCGCGCGGCTCGCGGCAGCCAAAGGCGGCAAAACGCGAGCCATCATTAAATTGCTCGGCCGCGGCGCCATCGTCCTCGCTGTCAGCGCGGTCGAGTTGGCGAATTGGGTTTTGTGGGCGGCGTTTCTGCTACTCGGCTTCGCGTCGTCATGCAAAGCGGCTACCGAACGCGCGACGCTAAGCTACATCCGCTGGCGAAAAGCACATGCCGTGCAGAGGGCTCTTGCGACCGCGCTGCTGCCCGTCTAACCGCACCCTTAGGCGCGGATGACTTGGCTGGCCAGTTCCGGCAATGACGCCGCTTCCAGCGCGTCGTCGAAATTGCGCAAGCCCGGACGCGGCGCATTGACCAGCACCGACATGTTGCCCGGTTTGTGCTTGTTGGTACGCATAAGTTCGTGCGCGTAGGGGATCTTGGTCCACGGAAACACGTCGCTCATGCACGGATCGATGCGGCGGTCCATGACGAAACGGTTGGCGGCGCTCGCTTGTTTCAGATGCGCAAAGTGCGAGCCCTGCACCCGTTTCTGCCGCATCCACACGTAACGCGCATCGAACGTGATGTTATAGCCCGACGTGCCCGCGCAAAACACCACCATGCCGCCGCGCTTGACCACCAGACACGATACCGGGAAGGTCGCTTCGCCCGGATGCTCGAACACGATGTCGACGTCGCGTTTGCCGGTTATTTCCCAGATTGCCTTACCGAAGCTCCGCGCCTCTTTCACCCAGACATCGTATTCCGGCGTGCCAACTTTCGGCATCGCGCCCCAGCAGTTGAATTTGCTGCGGTTGATCACGCCCTTGGCGCCGAGATTGAAAACATATTCGGATTTTGATTCGTCGGAGACGATGCCGATGGCGTTGGCGCCGGAGGCGGCGACGAGCTGGACGCCAAAGACGCCGAGACCGCCGGAGGCGCCCCACACCAGAACGTTGTCGCCGGGCTTCAACGTATGTGGCGCATGGCCAAACAGCATGCGATAAGCGGTGGCAAGCGTCAGCGTGTAGCACGCCGCTTCTTCCCAAGTCAGATGGGGCGGCTTCTGCATGAGCTGGCGCGACTGCACGCGGCAGAACTGCGCGAAGGAACCGTCAGGCGTCTCATAGCCCCAGATACGCTGCGACGGCGAGAGCAGCGGGTCGCCGCCGTTGCAGTCCTCGTCGTCGCCGTCGTCTTGATTGCAGTGAACGATGACTTCGTCGCCGACTTTCCAGCGATTCACTTTTGGGCCCACGGCCCAAACCACGCCGGAGGCATCGGAGCCGGCGATGTGGAATGGATGCTTATGTCCGTCGAGCGGGGAAACCGGCACGCCGAGCCCGGCCCACACGCCGTTATAGTTGACGCCCGCGGCCATGACGTAGACCAACGCCTCGTCTTCGCCGATCGGCCACGTCGGCAGCACTTCTCGCTGCATGGATTTTTCCGGCGGCCCGTGGCGCTCCTTGCGAATGGCCCAAGCGTGCATTTGCGGCGGCACATGCCCAAGCGGCGGAATCTCGCCGATGTCGTAAAGGTCCTTAAGCGGCGCGGCTGAAGGCCGCTTTTGCTGGGCGACGGCCATGACGGGCTCCGGCTGATCTCCACACTTACAAGAGGCGTGAGTGTGCCGTAGTTAATGTTGCAGTGCAATAAGCACTTCGGAGGGCGAGTGTTCCATCAACAGGGCGATCCCACGAAGGGCTGACAGAATAAGCCGCAACCGGTAAGGTCGGGACGTCGGCATTCGCGGACTCTTTTTCGCAGAGGTCATCGGTAATCGGGGGGATGCAATGGGCGTAGAGAGCATCATTATTTGGCTGATCGTCGGAGCGATTGCCGGTTGGCTCGCCGGCACGGTTGTCAGGGGCGGCGGCTTTGGACTGATCGGTGACATTATCGTTGGCATCATCGGCGCCGTCATCGCCGGATGGCTGTTGCCGCGGCTCGGCATTTTTATCGGCGGCGGCTTTATCGCAGCCATTATCGATGCCTTCATCGGCGCGGTGATTCTGCTGCTCATTGTGCGCCTAGTCCGGCGCGCCTAGGCGCGTTCGCCTCGCGCGAAAACGATTAAAGATTCTTCAAGACCGTCCGGACTAGCTTCGCGCCTTCGCGGCGCATGATGTTTCCGGAAATCGAGGCTTTGCGCCTTCCGGCTCATGCCCGCAAAGAGAAGGCCGAAAGCCCATGGCGCTCTACGCGTCTTCGCCGGGACACGTCGCTGACGCCAAGCTCTCGCGTCCGCTGGAGCTCGTCGCTTTTGCGCTCGTGGTCGCGCACGTGGTCTATCTCGCTGCCTGTTATCTGCACGGCATTTGGATCGTCGCACCCGACGGCACCGGCGTGCAGTCCGACTTCGTCAACGTGTGGGCCGCGGGACGGCTGGTGCTCGAAGGCCACCCCGCATCCGCCTACGACTGGCCGACGCACAAGATCGTCGAGGAAGCGGCGGTCGGCCATCCCTTCGCCGGCTATTTCGGCTGGCATTACCCGCCGCCATTTCTGTTCGTCGCTGCAGGCTTGGCGCTCCTGTCATTTGCGACCGCTTATGCCGTTTGGGTCTTCGGCACCTTCCCAATCTACCTCGCCGCAATTCGCGCCATCATCGGCGATCGCAGCGGCTATCTGCTCGCGGCCGCCTTTCCCGCGATACTCAGCAACTTCATCGTCGGCCAAAATGGATTCTTGACTGCTGGGCTTTTCGGCGGCGCGCTTTTTCTGCTCGACCGGCGGCCGATCGTCGCCGGCATTCTTATCGGACTTCTGAGTTACAAGCCGCATCTCGGCTTTCTGTTTCCGGTCGCACTCGCGGCCGGTGGGCATTGGCGAACTTTTGCCGCCGCTACAGTGACGGCGGCGCTGATGGCGGCCGCGAGCTGGCTTGCCTTCGGCACTGATACCTGGCTGGCGTTCTTCGCCAATATCGGCCACACCGAACAGGCGTTCTTGTCGGAAGGCGCGGCTGATCTTGGCAAGATGCAGACGGCGTTCGGCACGGTCCGCACGCTTGGCGGTAGCGAAGCTCTAGCCTGGTGCGTCCAGGCGGCGGTCGCGCTCGCCGCGGCAATAGCGGTTGCCACGTTGTGGCGAAGCCGAGGCGGCGAAGAGATCAAGGCGGCGGCGCTCGGCACCGCCGCTATGCTGGCGACGCCCTATCTCTACACCTACGATCTCGTGGTCTTGGCCGTTCCGCTCGCGTTCCTTTTCAGGCTTGGCCGCGCGCACGGATTTTTGACGCATGAATGGGCCGGTATCGGCTTCGCGTGCTTCTTGATTTTGATCTTTCCCTTCGTAAAAGCTCCGGTCGGCTTCGCGGCAATTCTCGTCATCGCCGCGTTAATCGCACGGCGGGCGGTCCTGTCATTTGCGGATAGAAGCGTGAGCGCGTAGAACGTCGCCGACACCGCGCGCCGTTACGCTCTCCGAAAATCGCCAACCGCTTACTCGAAATAGATGAAACGCCCGTCCGATTTGCTCTGCTTTTGCGTCATCCTCGTGAGCGCAGCACTCGCCGCATGC